>JAEEGL014100448.1_pt1 | contig 21271 bp, 21 predicted proteins | sample 9134231 | NCBI WGS metagenome assembly JAEEGL01 (sample SAMN16246548, study PRJNA631951) | gut metagenome | biome: gut microbiome; feature: rumen; material: fiber-attached | host: Bos | place: Iran: Karaj | collected 2018-10
ATAATTTTATGGACATTAAAAGAAATGAGCGATTCTGAAAAGGAATCTGTAAAAGCCGGAATCAAAGAAGGACTTGAAGGCCTCAAAGGAAAAATCCCGGGACTTGTAGACATCAAGGTAAACACAAGTGGCCGCCTCGCCTCTTCTACTGCCGACCTGATGCTGGACACTTTTGAATCTGCAGAGGCCCTCAAAGGGTATTCAAAACACCCTGAACACGTAGCCGTCGCAGACAGCAAGGTTCGCCCATTTACCGCAAGCCGTGCCTGTCTGGATTTTGAAATATAAGCGAGGAAAAGCAAAAGTAAATATACAAATAAAAAAAAATCCTCTCAAGTGCATAAAAAGATATATACACTTGAGTAGGATTGCAGATTATTTCCACGCCAGGCCATCAGTGATGTACTGGAAGTGACTCTCAGAGATCTGAAACTCAGTTCTGAAAGATTTTTAACTGTGTTACCTCACCATCCCAACAAGCATGGCAATCCAGCCGATAACATTCATTCCGCAAAGGGAATAAATCAGAATGTCTTTCAAGCAGACTTTGGAGCTTTTTTCAGGGATTTTCTTGATAAGGTCTGCATTCTGCTTTTCGCATAAACCAAGATACTTGATTACAGAATCCTTGATGTCATCCACTGTTTTCTTTGTGGCATTTACAAAGTCCTCACTATCCCTGCGGAGTTTTTTGAGTTCCGAGGTTGCAATATTCGTTATATTGCTTGAGAAATTCTTGATGGACTCGTCAAAGGCGTTATCCAGCTTCTGATAATCCTTGATTTTCTCATTGAATCCCTCAAGCTGAGTGTTGATAGTCTTTGTGCTCTGCTCCTGCTTGGAAACAAGTAGATTTATCCCCTCTTTCTGGGCACGGTCAAACTTTTCAATCGCAATAGTAAAGTTCGCCCTTTCCTCCTCCAGGAGCTTCTTTAATTGCAGGCATTCCAATTCCGTTGTCTTTCTGGCAATCTGGTTTTCCAGATCCTTCTTAAAAAGAATCTCGTTATCAAAACTCTTGATAAGCTCATCTACTTTGTGCCGGAATCCGGTAAGAAATTCCATCATCTCATTGAACCACATTGTGGACTGCTCATTGGAAAGGTTATTCTGCCTGTCCAGAGCCGCCCGCATGTCTTCAAGGTCATCAAACCTTTTAACAATGTTCTCCAGAGTGGATTTTATATATGCGTATGTCTCCGCATCTGCCTGATTTTTTTGCCGCTTCTGAACCTTTAAGCATGGTGAGTTCTTCTGCTTTTCTTCAGGAGCTGGTTCTTCAGGTCTTTTTTCTTCCTGATTCTCCATCTCTGGCTTCTTTTCTTCGACCTTATCTTCTGTATTTTCTTTTGTTTCCATAAATCTCCATTGGGGTGGCTGAATTATGTGAACCCGTTGATTATCTGTGACTAAATCTCTTCACCATTTTTCCGACGCTGGGCAAGATTTGTTTCAATTCGGACAGGAAGACCGTTTTCCCAGTATTCCTCCGAGTCCCCTCCATCTGCCACAACCTTCTGCAGAAGTCCCTGATTCCAGAACTCCCAGTGATTCGGGTACTGTACGGCAGGTTCATCATTTTCTGACTGAAGGAGTCCGTCCACAAAGTTGTAGATTACGATTCTGGCAGTCTTTTCATCAAATCCATCAGCACCTTCAGGAATTGAGTTTGCATCTTCCCGTCTTATCTGCTGCCCGTTTAACGGCCTGTTAGCATCATCAAAAAAACTCAGGTACTGAAACTTCTTATGAATTGACTTTGACTTCTGATACAGAGGATTTGCCTCTGCCTTTGCACGAATTGCATTATACGCCTCAAGCTTCATTTGTTCATTCATATCTACGCCTCCTTATGTAAAATCTGATGTCCGTTTTCCCACCATTCCTCATAATCATCAAGATTATCCACAACGGCAGGACCATTCAGATTGTGCAGAACACCATTTTTCCAGTGCTCCACGTGATTTCCGTCATGCGTTTCTACTGCTGGAAGCACATGACCATCTTCTTTATCAAAAGCATCATTCAAATACCCTTCGTGAGTACGAATGGTGATATCATCAAAATCATAATCTCCAGACGCAAGGTCTCCATTTTCAAGAATTATCCTGCGGTACTGGTAAGCCTTAAAACTTTTCATGCAGTTCCCTCCCCTACACTCTTCTGGTTAGAAAAAGGATTTACACTACACAGTTCAGTTACCGTGTCCTGGGTTTCCTCCAGAACCCTTGCAGCCGATTTTAAGAGCGTCTCGATAAATACAGAAAGCGTAGAACTTTCCTGAACTTCCAGTTCCTGGGCAAGGTTTTCAATGTCGGCTTTTCCAAGCTCTACAGGCACCGTTATTTTTGTAATCCGGCTCATATTTTCCTCCGTAAAAGTAATTTAGCCACACACAATATGACCCAAAATAAAATCATCCTTTTTGCCGCCCTCCCTTTCCATCTCCACCAGTCATAGTGGTTATATCTCCAGAGGGAGGCAAGAAGCCAGATAATAAAGGTCCCCGCAATTCCAAGAACGATTACAGAAACCCATGTATAATGCAAAGCAAGAAAGGTTATCATTCGGCGGATCGAAGCAATAATAATTCCCTCTCCTTTCCGCAAAATAGATTTCAGGCTCTGCAGCAGAATGTCAAAATTCATTTATCCTAAAAGGGCACAGCCTCCTCAAATCCAAGACCATCGGGAGGACAAATTTCCGTGCTCAATTCCGCAGCAGAAACAGCTACATTCCCCTGGGCAGGGACAGGATTTGATGACATTCCTTCCTGGGTCTGAGCAGGCGGATATCCTGTAAGATAAATACGGATTACACCGATTTTAATTTCCGAGTGCTTTACTCCGTCCTTTTCCCACTTGTCCTGCTTTAAAAAACCTTCGACAGTCATCTGCTGACCGCGAACCAGTCTGTCTTTAAGGGCAACGGCAGGTTTCCCGAACAAAACAATCGGGAAATAGCTTGCCACTTCCACGTATTCTTCACCTACTTTTCTGTACCTGTTCGAGGCAATCGAAAAGCGTGCTACAGGAAGCCCTGTGTCAGTTGTGGTGAACTCTGCATTGCGGACAATGCGTCCCTGAAGTACCAGATTGTTTAAGTCATACATAACTCTTTATCTCCTTCGCTTTTACGCGCTAATTCCAAATTCTCTGTTGATTTCAGCTATTTTCTCATTCCGTCGCTTTATCTCAGCCGGATTCAGTGAAAAATTACCCTCAAAAACTGACTGCATACGCTCACGGTATTCCATCCGCTTTACCGGGCCCAGTGCATACACCTGTTTGTAGTGATTTACTTCAGAAACATTTCCTCTGGCATTTAAATCAAAACCACACTCAGGATTCTTGCATTCGCTGTATGGATTTGTATTTTCCGAACATCCACAGACCGGACATGTATATTTGATCACAGGCTTTTTTACTGTATCTGGATTTTTAATCTTGAAATCCGCCATCACATCAGCTGCTTTTACAAGAGTTTTGAACATGGACGGAATATGATTTGCCCTTTTCTCAATACATTTTTCAAAAACAAACTGAATGTAGTCACACTGTTTGTCTTCTGCAATTTTTTCTGAATCGAGAAAGGCTTTTACTTCTGCAATATAGTCAGAGTCATAAAGGCTGGCTCCGAACAACTGGATTATTTTATTTGAGATTGGATCAGCCGCCGCTGCTTCCGGCTTTCCAGCAGGCTTTATGTTATTATTATAATTAGTTATATGCTTCCCAGAATTTGAGATACCACCATCGCAAACTTTGACCTGGTGTGTATCAAATTCTGAACTGGGCTCGGTGCAATTTTTGACCACCCCCATATCAATTTTTGAGCTACCCTCTTCGGAAGACATTCTCCCTGTACGAGAATATACCGTGTAGTAATGGCAGAACTTAAGGTTGTTCTCCCAGCGTTCCTCTTTGACAATCAGGTGTTTTTCCAAAAGACCATTGAGAGCCGCAGATACCGTATTCTTTGATTTCCCGGTAACATCACAAAAATATGAAAGAGCACCAGTAAACTTGGAGTTTCCGTCCTGACTGAATCCCTGGATAATGGCATACAACACCAGTTCCATAAGATTCATATCTGAATGATTTATCATCCAGCCGTTTATCACAATATAATTCTCGTCCTTAATCATTTTCTTTTCCTCATTCCCTTAATTTTCTTTTCTGGTAACAGTTTTGATTCCTTTTTCTATCCTGCTTTTCTTCCAGAACGGCTCTCTTCAAACCGCTCCATGTATACTTTCAAATTATCAGTAGTAATAAGTTCCCTGTTTGAATTGCTTCCCCTATAGCGGAAATAGAGATGATTCAGATCTTCCCCAAGCACAATATCAGGAACATCTTCCTCATGGCTCTTACTTACCGCCTCAAGAAAATCAATCAAATCAGCTTTTTTGTAGCCTTTAGTCTGATTTGCAAGAAGCAGAGCATAGTCAGCAAACATTTCTGCAATTTCAGTCTCTTTCATTTACATCCTCTTCAGTATTTTTATAAATTCAGGCAGCCTGGAGATTTCCTGTGCGGGCATCCCCTCCCCTGCTCTATCAAGTACAAATTGAACAATTTCCAGTTCACAGCTGGTTTCTGGTAACAGTTCTGATTCCACCGCTACCTTTTCAACATCATGTTTTTCCTTAGGAGAATCTTTCCCCTGAACCTTTGAATAGGCATCTGAAAGTGACATCTGGCCTTCATTCAGCTTTTTTCGTGTCTCTTTGTCAGCTTTCTTATCTACGGCAATTGCCCTGGTAACAGAACTTCTGGAAACTCCCAGCGTTTCTGCAACAAGCGTTGCCTTATCACCTTCATGATTCTTCACGAACTTTGTTTTCATCAGCCTTGTTACCTGATTCATAAGCTCTCCCGGCTCAATATTCCGTCTGTCTTTCTGAAGGGATATCGCATAACGGAATGCTTCTTCAAAGTTTTCAAAATCATGCTCAAAAACAGGAATGGAACTTAATCCAGCCCTGCAGCTGGCCGTATACCTTGTATATCCGTCTATCAGGTATAAATGGCCGTCTTTGGTCTTCCAGATATGAACCGGCTGCGAATTATCAAAACCATTGGCCTTGATTGATTCCGTAATCCTCTCAAGCAGGTCTTCTTCCATCACAAAGAGCTTCTGAAACTCTTTATGAAGTTCAATCTGCTCAATCAGCATCCGTTTACTGAACTTCATGCCTCCGTTTGCAAGTGCCAGACGGTTCCCGGCAGTCATCAAACTTACCCCCTTACCCATCAGAACACCTCAACAATGCTTTCCTCGCCGGTTATCTGATTAACAAGGGAATTGATTCCCAGTGCAAGGCGGGAGTTTCCCACATCACGGCTGGTAACACACAAACGGACATCTTCCTGCGTGTAATGATCCACAAAAGGCGTGTCCGGGAGCTTTACATCAAGAACATTGTCAAAGGTCTCGTCATAAATCTGTTTTCCGTCAGACTGTAAACCGGTGGCATACTTTTCATGATGCTGTTTCCAGTGGTTGTAAAGAATGTAGGTATGTTCATAAGCTTCAGGGATTTCTTCCATGATTTTTGACATTAGAAAAACTGTCATGTTGTAATTGAACTTCGTGAACTGAACCGGACTTAATACGAGGTCTGCTGCATAAATCGAAGAAATCACCAGATTGTCATAAGTCGGTGAAGTATCAATCAGCACATAGTCGTATTCCAGATTTGAAATCGTCCTTTTAAGGACTCTGAAATCAATGGCCCGGATATCACAAAGGCTCAATGAAGACGGGATTAGAAAGACATTCTCTTTTTTTGTTCTGACAATGTTTTCTTCTGCCCTTCCCTGAGTCAAGGCAATCATAATGTTCTGGCGTTCGCTGATTGTCTCAGCGTCCTTCAGACCTGCTGTGTAGTACAAAGTTGCCGAATTATTGAGGTCCATATCAATGACCAGAACCTTATGACCGCGGGAAGCAAGATTATTGGCAAGAAGTATAACTACGGACGATTTACCGACACCGCCCTTGATACTAGAAACTGTAATAACCAAAATAATGCTCCAAACAAGCTGGAATCAGACCCAAGTTCTTCTGCCACCCCAAGTTGTATTCTCACGACCCGGGCCTTTCATCCAGCTTATGGTCAAAGCATAAATTCAGAGGAGAAATAATAAAATCCTTTTGAAAGATAAGTTTTTCTTTAAACGAAACAAATTTTTCTTTTTTTAGGGGAATTTTTCTCTTTTTACAATTTTGCGTTCAGAAAAATTAAAATTCAGCCTCAGAAGTGGAAGGTGTCTTTCGCGACCTTAATGAAGCATAATCTAGTTTTTGTATATGTATTTTATTGATTTTACATAGTCGTTTTATATATTTCTAATAGACATTGTATTGAATTTACCAATAAGAATTCAATATTCATAGAACTTGCCCAAAAAAGTGCCATTTTTAAAAATCCTCTCAGACGCACGAGAAAGGCCTTTTTAGGGGGCCACCCTGCAAATCGAATAATTACCCAAAAACTTTAAAATAACGCTTCTACGGCAATCCTCAAGCATCTATATTTTCTATAGTCTTTTTATAGACTGTTTATATAATTTATATATTTTCCGACTATATTATATCTATATTCCATATAGAGGCACTATAGAAAGCGCCAATAAATATTGACAGAATCTATATTTATTGGTATCATATAGACAATAGATATATTTGAGGGGAATATGTTATGTCAAAAGTTATTACTCTGCTTAACCGCAAAGGCGGCTGCTCCAAAACAAGTACAGCATTCAGTCTTGCTGTAGAACTTTCAAAAAAAGCAAACACAATTTGTATCGATCTTGACGACCAGGCAAACCTTACTTCCTGGGCTGGAATCACAGAACTTAAATACGAGTTCGCAGACTTCCTTCTTGACAAGTGCGACATCAAAGAAGTCATTCAGCCGACTAAAGTACCAAACCTTTATATTCTTCCGACAGCGGCTCGCGAAGGTGATTTGAGAAATTATGCAGACCTCCGTGCAAAGGATGAACCGTTCCGTCTTTACAAACTCACACAGGAACTGGGAAAGATTTTTGAATACATAATTTTTGATACATCTCCGGCATGGGGCAGCCTTGAAAAAGCAAGCTGTCTTGCCAGCGACGAAATCATCACACCGCTTAAACTGGACAAATTCTCTAGCGACGGTCTTGAGACCCTCAAAACAAACTTTGACAAACTAAAAGTCCAGTATGACGACTGCCATGGAATCAGCGAAAACGGTCGTCCATATCTTAACAAACTCGTTCTTTCTGAATACAACGCAAGCTATGCTCTGAGCAATCAGCTTGTAGAAGCATATAAACCACTGGAAGCTACAGGGTACAAACTTTTTATCATTCCGCAGGATCAGGCCTTTAAGAAAGCTCAGCAGATGAGCATTCCGGTTCAGGCATATTCAGGAACAAAGACTGAAACACTAAAAGTGATTGAAGCTCTTGCAGATAGCGTAGCAAACTAAAAATCTCAAATAGGGTAGGGGGATAAAATATGCCGTCAACAATCAAACTACAAGATGCAACCAATAACTCTATGGATGCACTCTTTAAGACAATGAATACAAACACAGCAAAAGAAACTGTAAATCCAGCTTCAACTGTGGTAACAGAAAAGATTCCAAATGCAGCTGCAAAACCTAAAGTCAGTGCAAGCGTTTCAGAGGCAGGAACACAAACTGTTACCACAGCTCCCGAAAAGAAAACAGAAATCAAGGACGATGACCTTACAAAAGTGGGAGTCTGCTTTAATGTTCCACGCTACATCCGCGACATGTGGAAGACATACTTCACAACTCACGGACTTACAATGACAGACGGACTGATTCAGGCAGTAAATTACCTGAAGGAACAGGAAGAACAGGGAGCTGTAAAATTAGGTGCAATTTCGGTAATCAAAAACCAGTAAATTTTGCACGAATTTGACTTTGGTCGAGAATTATCTTGTCCGAGGGGAGTTTAACGCGTCAGAAGGCAGAATTTTAGCCTCTGAGGGCATTTTTTAGGGCTGGGAGGGAAAGCCTAAAATGAGTAAAAGTACAAAAATAAACGAAGATAAAAAAATGGAAGATTTACCGGCAACAGTAGATGAACTTTTCGTTGTCGATAGCGAACGTCAGCAGAAAAAACTGATGTCTTATGTTCCGAGTTTTTTTACGACAGCATCTCTGCCTTTCAGAAACGTAAACAGCCCGGTTTTTATCAGAAAAGGCAGCAACGGAATTACATTAAAACTTTCAGCACCGGAAAATGTTCCTTTCGGACGATATGGACGACTTCTTCTTTCTCTTTTTACAACTCATGCAGTTCTCTCAAAGCAAAAAGATTGTGCAGTTTTCATCGAATATGAAAAACTCCTTGATCTCTTGAACGAGCTTCAGCTTCCAAAACAACGGGGTAAAGACATCAAGGAACAGCTGGAATGTTTTACAAACGCGTCCTTTGCATTCGAGCAGAAAGTCAGGGAGCAGAAATCCGGCTACTTATTCAAAGAATTGTACGAAGACGGAGACTATCCTAAAAGTGATGTACTGGTCACGACAGTTTCAACAGGAAATATCCGCTTCACAACCGGAGTACAGTATCAGGAAATTGAGGACGGTTCCGGCACAAACAAAGTTGGTGCTTTCAAGATTATTCTTTCACCAGAATTTGCCTCATTTTGTCAGGCCCATGCTGTCCCGATTGATTACACAGTTTACAAAGACATCGACAGTCCTGTTGGAAAAGACATTTATGCCTGGCTTGTTTACAGAAATAACGGAATGAGTGAAAAAGAGCCGATTTTTATACCTCGAGAGAAACTGGTTGAACAGTTCATGCCTGTTGCAGAAAATGCTCATCCAAAGCAACATCAGACAAATTATTCAAGAATTTTAGATCACCTTAAGGAAATCAAAATGAAATATTATCCGGAAGTAAGAATCAGTTTTGATCCTAACGGAGGTGGAATTACTTTGTATAAAAGTCCAACTCCAGTTTTGAAAGATGATACAAGATATGCTTTGATTACTTCTGATATTTAAAAAAGCTATGAAAAGTGAGTTATCCACAATTTCATTGCTCCTACTATTAGTTTAAATTTATATTAGTTATATTATTAGGTTATATAAGAAGAAACAATCAATAGTGTTACCAAAAGCAATCAAAGCTGTTACCAGATGGTAGATTCAGTGATTTTTAATTCTTTATATTATAAAAGTTTAGATAGTATATCCACAGAAAATCAAAAGTGTTACCAGAAAAATGACTTATCCACACCTTTTTGTGGATAAAGTAATCAAGCCTGTTACCAGAAAGAAAGCCAAACAAAGAATGAAATTTCGATTTATACGAAACAATGTCATTCCCGCGTCGGGGCGCGGGAATGACATTGTGCAGGAGAGATTGCCGGATCAAGTCCGGTAATGACAAATCAGATTTTTTAGACAGCTCCATGGCAAATTCTCGGGAAATTTACAATAAATGTGAAACTCGACATTCGGGCTTATAGAGAAAAGGTAATCAAATCTGTTACCAAACCCATGTTTGATGAACATTTTGTTTGAAGAAGAAATTTTGTTTCTGTAAAAGTGGAATAAGAACTGTTACCTGAAAAAGATTTTATATCATTAGGATTGAAATCAAAATTGTTACCAAGAATTATTTTGGAGTAGGGTAGGGGAGTGGTGAAAAAATATATTATATATAGAAGATTTTTGCTCGTTTTCTGATTTTTAATAAAATCTTCTATATATAAGCGTTCTGTTTGGAATTCTTTTGAATCAAAACTGTTACCAGAACAGTTCCAAAACATTCTTGTATTGGAATCAGAAGTGTTACCAAAAAGATAAATGTTCCGATGTGAATAAAACATAAAATCTTGCGTAAATTTGGAATCAATTCTGTTACCAAAAATTCAAAGTAATGGTGCAGGAATACGAACTGTTACCAGCCTATATTCTCTTCATCATCTTTTCAAGTTTTTCCTTGTACAGTTCCTTAAGTTCCGGCAGATTCAAAATCTGAACGGAATCAGCAAAGCGGAGTACCCAGTAAAGAGTTTCCTGAATTTGGTTTGACTCAAAGCTCAGGTAAACGGTGCCGTCTTCATTCTGGTAACAGTTCTGATTTTTATGCCAGGTTCGCTCCAGTACATAAGTGTTGATGGATTTATCGAAGAGGAGCTCGATTTTCTGCATTGGAGCATCGTTGTTCCAGATTCCAAAGTTCGGGTCTATGTGAACTTTCTTGTCATAATCTGGGTCAGGCGTGAATTCTTTCAAAAAAACAATGTTCTTCATTCTCGAAAGGTTGTATGTGTTGAACTTTTCGTGACTGTGGGAATAGGCAATTACATACCAGTCACCCTTCTGGCAGTAGATTTTATACGGGTCAATGTTTGCGTGAGGAGTATGTTCCGTGCTGCTAAGATTCCTGTATCCGAAGCTGATGGTCTTATGTGTCTTTATTGCTTCGAACAGCTGCTTGAAAACATCCGGTTCAATATTTGGCAGTGGGTCAGCGATAAACTGAACGTCATTCAGGAGTGAAGACTGGACCTGCACCTGGTTCGGCAGCATCTGGGAAATGGTGTCATAGACTTTTGATATGGTGTCTTTCAAGGGTGTATTGTCGTATCGTTCCAGAAGAGGAAGAATTCCTGCCATTGCCACGAGTTCCCCTTCGCTTACAAGTACGTTTTTAACAAAGAAGGTTTCATCGGTATAATAGTAGCCCTTTCTTAAACGGTCATATTCAATAGGGGCATTGTAAAAAAGCTTAAGCTCATCAATATCACGAAGGATAGTGCGGCGGGAAACTTCCAGTTCCTTTACCAGACGGTCTACGCTGGGATAGGGAATGGACTGAATTGCTTTTTCAAGCTGCAAAAGACGCAGGGATTTTACATGACTTTCTCGGGATTTTTTATCTTCACTCATACGAGTATTGTATCATGGAATAAAAAAAATACAATGCCGTTTGTTGACACTTTAACATGTTATAGTAGATATACAACAATGGAGGTGCAATGAAAGTATATCTTAGCGGAAAAATTACCGGGGACTCTAATTACAGATTTCCTTTTGCGTGATTGGAAAAACAGCCCTGGAGCAAGGCTTGAATATGAAGAAGCTAAGCACTTAGGTTTACAGGTATTAACGGAAGATGATTTGAAGATAAGGCGTACCCTGAATCAGCTTTGTGAAGATACAATCAAACTTTCAGAGACAGACTTGTTGATGGACGATGACAAAGAATGGGCCGAAAGCATGAAGAATATCTCTCTGGAAATAAAGAAGGGGGTAGTGGAGTTTGATTTGTCTAAAGGCGAGGTAGAAAACTTCATGGAACTTCGCAGGTATTTTGAAGCCACAAATTGTATCAGTTTGTTTGATGAGTTCATTCAGGAATGTGACAAGTAGATAGAGTACGACTTGCTGGAGATAATACACACTGATGAGGACGAAAAGAAGCGCCGCTTTTCGCAGATGTTGATTGCTGCAGGAGACTTGATGGATATGACGGGGAACTGGAAGGATGAGAGGGAGTCGGCGTAAGAGAAAAAAACTCAAAATTTGTGATTTTTTTTGCAGTACAAAATCAAAATGCCGTTTATTGTCACTCTTGCATGTTAGACTGTAAACCGTAAAGCTGAAAAAAGGGGGCTTAGGATGAAGACAGTTGATGGAAATTATGTAGTTTGCGGATTTTCTGGAAAGATTTGCTATACGGAGCGTGAAGCTGGTCTTGTGATAAACGGTTGCAAGAGGCATGTCTATGTCGGAAATCGCCGCTGGGCAAAATCAGCACATGGTAATTCAAAGTCAATTCCCCGCCGTAAGTATTACTGCAAGGACTGCGGTTTCTATCATGTAACACACCTGGCTTTGTACGATATGGATTCTCAGAATTATGCCTGGGAAGATGTTTTTTATAAGGATTACGAAAGAAGACAGAACAGAATGCAGGCGTAGGAGAGTAATAATATGAAGACAAAACCAGAGTATAGAGCACAAGCCTTAAGATTCGCAAAGGAAAATGGATTTGATAAGGTTCATTTTTGTGGAATGATTGATAAATTTGAAGTATATACAGGTGATTACAATGAAGAACGAGTTGTTGGTCTTCCACAGGTAATCTTTGCTGATGAAAATACTGTAGACTTTGCTGAATATAATGATCCATTTAGACTTCTTGATACTTGTAAGAAACTTCCTACAGTAGTTTTTGAATATGATTGTATGTGCTGGGATGGGAACAGTTATAACCTAAAGCTTTTGGATGACGGACGATTGGTTCGTTTAGCTTACGGATATTCTAAGCTGGGACCAGAAGACCGTATGTGTGATGATAAAGAATATGTTCTCTTAAATAGCCCGGAACTTGTAAAAGATATAAAGAAGCTTATTAAGGAAAATAAGAATAAATTTAAGAAATTATCAAGGGATATATCTAATCCTATGATTTTGGATGGAGCAGGAGAGACTTTTAGATTTGGAAGAATAAAATTTGAAGGGGCAAATGTCCTTACTGAATCACTGGAAGGATATAAAGAAAGGCTAAAGCAGATTAATGCAGTAGAAATGGGATGGGAGGAGGAACTTCTACAATTTCAACGCCTCTTTAAGAAATTTCAGAATAAGTTCCATGAATATTTTGAATACCCTCTTTTTAACGGAGAGGGGAGGGAAGGATATGAAAGCCTTTTATAAGGGGAAGTGATTATATGAAGAAGATAGAGAATACTAAAATCCAGTTAATTGGCGAATTACCAGAGGATTATTCTAAGCCTTCTAAAGAAGAGCTGGATAATTTTAGGGAGTATATTTCCCATTTTAATTGGGTAGATGCCAAAACTTTTGAAAATTTTTCTCCGCACCAATATATTCTAAATTTTCCTTGCTGGAAACTGAAAGCAGACGGAAAATGTCCCGGAGAAAAGCCTGATAATTGTATTCCTTGTAAACAAATACGAGAAGAGTTTGAAAAATGGGCATTGTTTATTCGTAAATATGGAGAGCGTTGTAAAATGCTTAAAACTACATACACGGTATTGTGTGTAGATGACAAGCACTATTGGACTATGGGAGATCCGATGAATACAACCTGGGTGCTGAATCTTGCTTTTATAAATGAGCCTCGTCGGGTACCAAAGTTGGAATGGTTGGATAGAATTACAATGCCACCACTTGACACTTAGATATAAACTATACTGTAATAGAAGTGAATAATACATATTTCTGGAGCTGGAAGTGAGAACTTTAGAGGATATATTCGAAGATTACGCATTCGATAAAATGAAAGACAATGGATTGGTGTTATTTCCGCTTCCTACAGGTTCTGGAAAAAGTTTTACAATTTTTAATTTCATTTGCAAAATGCTAACAGAGAAGAAAATAAAAGATAAAATCATCTTTGTTACTTCCTTAAAGAAAAATCTTCAACTTGAAGAGTTAGCTGAACATTTTGATAATCCTCATAAAGAAATAATTTTTAAAGATAAAGTATTGTTTGTAAAGTCTAATCTTGATTGTGTTTTAGATAATCTCCAGAATTTGGATTCAAAGATTCCGACAGCAATAAAAGATTTAAAAGAATATCGTTTCTTGAATCAAGCTGTCTGTTTTTGTAGAACACAGGAAAAAAATACAGATTTTCAGGTACAGGAAGCTGTAAAACAAAGAAAAGATGATATTCGAGATAATATAGAGAGAACTTTCAGACGCAAAATTAAAGCATTACTTGATGTAGACATTAAAGCAAAATTTGGAAGAAGGGTTAGTTATAAATACAAATTAAAATTTGTTCAAGAAAATAAAAAGTGGGCCTGGTTATTGGAATTATATCCACAGATACTTACCAGGGAAAAACAGGTCTACTTAATGAGCATGGATAAATTTCTTCTAAGAAATGACCCAATAATTGATAAGCCCTATTTCATTTACAAGAAACTGATAGCAGGTGCAAAGGGAGAGCCTGGAGCAATTGTTTTTATTGATGAGTTTGATGCGACAAAGGATACAATCCTGAATAGATTAGTGGATGAAGCAACTCATACACAAATCGATTATATTACTGCGTACAAAATAATTCATGATCGTTTGGCTCAAGGTGAATTTCCGGCAGATATGTTAGTCCCATCAAAACAGCAGATTGAATCTGGCTCAAAAGGCTATGGAAAAGAGAAACTTGAAGAAGTAATTCCGAACTGGATAAAACGCTCAGATGAAATTTATGAGCGTTTCAACATGCAATACAATTTTAAGAATATCGAAACAGAATCGGAGGATTTGGCTTTCTTATTTCAGGATATACATAGCGTAACGATCTCTAATAAAAAAGATTCACGTTGGATTGCGTTCAAGAAAGATGACAAAAAAAAGATAAACTCAATCTATTATCCTTCTCAAAAAGATCCGGAAAACAAAGATTTCAAATACATGGTGAAAGATGTAAGGGGATTCTTGAAATTCTTTTGTGGTGGTGTTCAGATTCTTGCAATCAATTTGATGCAGTGTAAGAATGAAAACAACGAAGAAGATTTTACATATGAAGATGGAATAAGCTCCATTTTGGATAATTTCTTTCCTGGAGATAGTAATAACCGTATACGTCAGTACTTCATGGAAGAGATTCTGCTCTATCACAAAAATAAGGAAGAAACTCATCAGCAGATTTTCGATGGCTCTTTTTTGGAAAATGGCTATTCATATTACGCCATCGAAGATGATAATGGACATTCTCTCCGTTCCGCGATTTTGATGACAACTTTGGATTCTACTCCAGAAAAGATTCTTATTGAAATATGCAAGAGAGCAAGAGTTTTTGGAATCTCTGCAACAGCCAACTATGATACACTGTTGGGGAATTATGCTTTATATAATTATGTTATTCCAAAGTTGAAGACTAAGTATTTTGTACTAACAGAAGAAGAAAATGAAGTCTTGAAACAACACTTTGAAAAATCTATTTGTGGTTATGACAAAGTAAAAATACATGTAAATGAGATTTCTTGTAATACTCAATATTGTGAAGAGGCCTGGAAAGATGTTTTTGAATCTCCAGACGATCGGGAAACTGCATATGCAACAGTAATGCAGGCCATAGGAAACACAGTTGATAAAAACGATTACCTAAAAATCCGGTACTTGAGATTGGCAAAAGTATTTAAGACTTTTATAGAAAATGACAGAATCTCTTCATATTTATGTTTGCTTACAACATTTCCAGAAAAGAATAAACCAGAAATGGATAAAGAAGCTCTTGCCACAATTTATAATCTGATTGCAAAAGGAAAAAGTAATTTTAAATCTAATGTTCAGATTTTAAGAGGAAATAATTACGATAAGAAGAAAGATGAAATTCAGAAGAAATTAACAGCGGGCAATAAAATTCTTGTAATCTCAACATATCAGACTGTGGGTGCTGGACAAAACTTGCAGTACGAGATTCCAAAGGAACAGGTTGATAAAGTCATTCAAATTAACAATTTCAAGAAATCTGACAAAAAAGATTTTGATGCCTTGTATCTTGATAAACCGACAATGCTCATGACTTTATTAGGAGAATCAAGTGAGCCAAAAGATTTTGCAAAATATTTGGCTCAAATTGAATATTTGAAAGCATCAGGTGAAATCACACATTCAAACAGCAGACGTCTCATCGGAGAAGCATTTAAGCATTATTTTTACAAAGAGCGGCTAAATCTTTTGAAATCAACAGAAATTGCAAGTTATTCGAGTTATGCCACGAAAGTTCTTGTTCAGGCCGTTGGAAGAATTTGTAGAACAAATAATAAAAATCCAGACATTTTTATTTTCTACGATTCTGCTATTTCTGATTTATTGAGTGAAGATTCTTGTATGAATAATCTTTTGAATCCAGAATTTGCGGAATTATTGAAACATGCTGGTAAGCCTATTCAGATAGATCAAAAGACTTTGAAGCTAAAAAATCTTGCAGAAACAAAATCGAATGAGGCTCATACCCGAATCATCAAGTATGTTTCAGATGGCAGAAATGGATGGATTGATAAAGCAATTGAAGAATGGAAGTCAATCAGATATTTTGTCTTGTGGCATCCTACTTTAACAACAGAAGAATATAATACTTGTGAAGATCTCTATAAGCCATTCTACATTGAATTACCAGAAGCCAATAACAAGGTTTGGTTTAAGAAATCTGATGATTTTAAGGATGTAATCATTTCTTTTGTCCCTCAAAATGGATATGAAAGTGTTTCTGAAGAAGATGCCAGATTACCTCAGTTTTTTAAGATACCTGAAGTGAAACAGTGCTTTGAACAAGAGAAATTTGTAAAAGAATTCAAGAAAGCAAAATACATTATGTGTCCTTCTGTGTTTACAAATATTTATAAGGGAGCACTTGGTGAATACGCCGGAAAAGCAATTTTAGATTCATTCAAAATAGAACTGGAAGAGATAAAGGAGAATGACTTCTTTGAGTTGTTTGATTACAAGATTAAAAATAGCAATGTTTATGTTGATTTTAAACATTGGAATGAATATGCAAAATATACATTTATTCCTCGCGACCAGAAATACATGACGCACGTATATGAAAAAATGGAAAAATGTGGTGGAAAACATGCTCTCATAATCAATGTCTTTGCAGAAAACGATTATAAGATGCCGCATCACTCCAAGGATGGAATGCAAATTACTGAGATTCCGTTTCTCTATGACCTGAAAACAATGCAAGCAAATAAGAAAGCTTTTGAGACTATTTACAACGTATGGAAGGAATCATAATGGCAACGGCAATAGTAAATATAATTGATTTAGAGAATTCAAGTTTTGACTATGACAGAATCAATTCAAAATACGATTTTTATCTCATTCAAAACACTGGAAAAAAGAAACCGTCTGCCAGACTTTTAGATGAACCTCTACTAAACGATGATGTACTTGCTATTCAATATACTCTTGGAAACAGTTTTATCATCATGATGAAAAAGAATATCCTGAACAAAAGTAGGATAATGCAGATCATCAACGAGCATAATGACGAAAACGGAGGAAATCTTGCATCAAAACAATTAAAAGCTCCTTTTTTAGATTTTCCACATTCCCTTATTCAGATTTTGTTCAATGCACTCTCAAAATCTAAATCAAATGAAAATACCAGCAATCTCGGAGGTAAACTATTATATTTTGCAGATAAAACTAAATCGCAAATTCACTGTGTACAATTAAAAATAGATGGAAATTATGCAATTCTTCTGAGCTCTGTTACTTTAACAGTTTGTGATGGAAATAAAATAAACAAAAAATCAGAGTATATTTTACAGCCAAACAACACAATGAGGTATAAAACTTCTGCAGATAGGTCAAAGAAGGCCTACACTTTTTTTCAGTATGAAGGAACTCATTGCGCAGTAACTGATTGTAACACAGCTTCGATGTCTGCTTTTGATGCGTCCAAAATGGGTATTCTGAACAAAGTTTTGGAAAAGTTTGAGAGAGAATATGAAGGTTTAGTCAATTTAAGAATAAAAACAGATTCAGAATGGAACAAATTGGAAGTAAAAAGTTCTGAGACATCAAAAATCGCTCATCTAAGACGGCTAAAACAATTTTTGAATCAAAAGACAATTAGAATTATAGACAGAATCAAAGACGAGGATTCGGCTAGGTTTTGCAATGAGCTTCAAAAAGTATTTGAATCTCTTTTTGTTGATAAACGCTTTTTCCTCAGTGATGACAGAAAACTGAATTTTACATTGAAAATTTCAAAATCTCCTGGAAAAGAAGATTTTAATATCGTTGTAATTCACAATAAAGATTTTTACAAAGAAAATCCTCAGAATGATCCTCATAATATAAAATATGAAGAGGCCGTTCAGAATATTACTTTTGAGGATTTTTCTCGTTGCGATGACAAACGAAAACCAGAAAAACTGGGACATCCTTCTGAGGCCGCCTGCCTGGTAGTCCTGAACGAACTCTTGGTCAAAAAAGACTTACTTGAAGCAAAAGCTGGCCATGGAAAGATTTCCATAATGGATTGGCAATCTTTCGGTTTTAAGAAGGAATGGACGTTCTGTTTTTGTAATCAGATTATTCCAGAAGAAGGTAAGGTCGAAAATCACTATATTTTTATGACAATTCATCCAGATGGAACTTTCGTAATTGGGGAGAGAACAAAAGATTTATTCAATCAAGAAAAGTTTGAAAAAATCGAAGAAATCTTTGCTTTAAACAATATGGATGCTGAGATACACAACAGGTACAACGAAAAATACATCGGTCTTGTTCTGAATGATAGGGAAGAAATAAACATCATTCAAGATACACCATTCCGAATGCTGCCAGATACTGGAAAGATTAAAAAAGATTTGATGAAAGGTCCTTTGAGCAGGTCGAAAGAATCTTTGGAAGAGTACTACAGAGGATGTTTGGATATTTATTATAAAAAGACAGAAAATAACTTCTTCTATTCAACGGGCCAAATTGGTGCTGGAATGCAGAATAAAATCGAAAGAGCAAGCCATGTAAGGAAAGTAAAGCCGTATGAAGATAATCCTTTATTTTATGAGGAGCTAATGGAAACGATGAATGTTACTTTTGTTAGAAATGGACAGTTAACGGTTCTACCGTTTCCTTTTAAGTATTTAAGGGAATATATTCAAATGACGAGGGGAAAAGTGTAAAAAATATTTGAGATTTCGTGATTTTTTTCACCTTTAAAACCTAAATTCGTGGTATAATCTTCCATACTATGCAAGTAGATTATACAAAGCTTTGGGCTCGTTATAAAGAAATGGGACATAAGAATAAAACAGATCTTATTGAGATGGCTGGAATCTCAACAAATATTCTTGCAAAATTAACCAAAGGAGAGTTTATCTCAATGGATAGTATCCAGCGTATTTGCAAAGCCTTGAACTGTGATGTAGGCGATATATGTGTAATTAATAATGTTGAAGGAGCTGAGCAATAAAATGCAAGACGTGTTTAATTATCGGGATGAAGTTATAAAAGAATATCAATCCTTTTCTAGAAGTTTTACAAATATTTCGGCTCCAGATATAAAGGCAGTGGTAGATGCAGAATATGAAGAAGGCAGATATTGGCCGGAACCTTTAATCCAAATAAATCCAAATTATAAGACTGAGAAAACTATAGATGAACTTTGCGCGGACGGCACTCTTGAAAGTGAATGTCGGCTGATATTTCAGGTAGATAAGAAGGAAGATGGTAGTAATGGCAAAACTATGACTTTGTATTCCCATCAGCAGCAGGCCATTGCTTTTGCTGCATTGAAGCAAAGTTATGTAGTTACCACAGGTACAGGCTCAGGAAAAAGTCTTTCCTTTTTTATTCCAAAGGAAAAAACTGAAGATTCAGAAGAAGAAAATCCATGGAATATTAGCTTCTTACGAATGTATGATATGTCAAATGATAGCGGATTATTTGAAACCAAGAAAGCATCAAATCTTGTTCCTTTATATGAAGCAAAAATGATGCATCAATTTGATCATAGATGGGGAACGTTTGAAAGTCTTAACGAAATTAGGGATGTAACAGATGAAGAAAAATCCAATAAAAGTTTTTCTTCAGAACCTGAATTTTGGGTTTCTTATAAAGAAACTATACTTAGAAATACATTAATTGATAAAAACCTTGTATCTTTATTGCGCTTGCTTATCGAATCACCAACAGATAAATCTATAGTGTTAAAAATAAAAACATACTGTACTGAATCTGATGATTTAACAATTAAGAAATTGGCTGACAGCAATTCCATTGATAAAGATATTTTTGAATTATGTGAACGAAATACACCAAAATTTTATATTGGGTGGCGTGATGTTACAAATGCAACAGCTATAAGAACAGGAATCTTTAGTGTTGTTCCTTTTTCTGGAATTGGAAACAATATGCCAGTATTAGTGTTTGACATAAAAACAAAGACTACAATGAAATCTGTTTTATTAGCTAATTTTAATTCACTTGTTCTTGACTATATTGCAAGATTTAAGGTTGGTGGATTACATTTAAGTTTCTTTATTGTAAAACAACTTCCGATTTTACCACCTGAAACTTATACAGAATCAAATCTAAATTTTATTGTTCCCCGCGTAATGGCTCTCACATACACCGCTACAGACATGACCGAATGGGCAAAAGCTTTGTGGAATGACTCATCTCTCAAGATGCGCCTTAAAATGCTGCAATTGAACAACAAAGGAAATGAAGGAATCACCGACGAAAAATTTGTAGACCGCGAGTTTTCAGAAAGCTTTCTGCCTCCATACATCTTTGACGATGCAAAACGAGCGGCTCTTCGTTCCGAGCTAGACGCATACTATGCCCGTCTGTACGGACTTAAGCGCACAGAACTCCAGTATATCCTGGAACCACAATCCGTAATGGGTGAAGCCTACCCAAGCGAAACCTTCCGCGTCCTCAAAGACAACGAAATCGCCAAGTATGGGGAGTTCAGGACGCAACGGCTGGTGCTGGAAGCTTGGGATAAGATGGAGTAGAAGGGGAGAATAGAAAATGTCAAGTTTTTATGATGATGATTATAAATTTACACCAGATTATTCATCTGTATGTGATTACTTTTTTGAACCTAGTACTCAAATTCCACAGGGGTATGATGGGAAGATTTATCACTCTATTAAAAATTCAATGAGAATAATGGGTGAACCAAACATTCAAGGTATTTCAAGTAAGTTTGATAAGGACAAGCAAAAAATAATTGACTATTTAGTTCTTGAGACTTTAAAAAAGCATACAATTATGATTATTCGGAAAATTGCAGGTCTTCCAGACGGAGTTGCATCAGGAATCTATGTGCAGTACGAGGGAAAAGAGTATATTTTTACAGCTGGGCATACTTTTAGTCAATTTACTTTAGATGAATTGTATCTATACTTAGATACTTCATATTATATTTCTAATTGCAAAGGAATTATATGGACTCCTTGTAAAAAGGATGATTTTCATGTATTGGATTATTCAATAATATATGTAGACGATCCATTAAAAAGTGAATTACAAAAATCAAATTATGTTCCATTTGATATTACAGATTCAGTGAAAATTAACCATAATGGTATATACAATTTTTATTATGGTTATCCAGCCTCTTTCAATAAGGCAAATAAATATAAAAAAGCAACAAACAAAAAGCCATTGTGTTTCGAATTAGAATTTGATGAATCATTACTACAATGTAAGACTCTTAGTGATATAAACTCAGAGAATACAGATATCGATTACTTAGACAGCAGTTACAAT
>JAEEGL013224330.1_pt1 | contig 21269 bp, 17 predicted proteins | sample 9134231 | NCBI WGS metagenome assembly JAEEGL01 (sample SAMN16246548, study PRJNA631951) | gut metagenome | biome: gut microbiome; feature: rumen; material: fiber-attached | host: Bos | place: Iran: Karaj | collected 2018-10
GACATACCGGCATGAAATATTCTCTCGTCACGCGCGACCTTATCGCCGATTCCACGGAGGCAATGGCAAAGGCCCACGGGTTTGACGCTCTCGTCATGGTGCCCAACTGCGATAAAAACGTCCCGGGTCTTTTGATGGCGGCGGCAAGACTCAACATCCCGTCGATATTCGTCAGCGGAGGTCCCATGCTCGCGGGTCACGTCGACGGCGGCAAAACGAGCCTGTCCTCGATATTCGAGGCGGTCGGAAAATACAATGCCGGCAAGATCGACGAGGAAAAGCTTTCGGAATACGAATGCAAGACCTGCCCGACCTGCGGCTCCTGCTCGGGAATGTATACGGCGAACTCGATGAACTGCCTCACGGAAGCTTTGGGAATGGGCCTCCGCGGCAACGGGACTATCCCCGCGGTGTATTCGCGCCGTATCGAGCTTGCGAAGCATGCCGGCATGAAGATAATGGAGCTTATAGAAAAAGACATAAAGCCGCGCGACATCATGACCGAAGAGGCGTTCGCGAACGCGCTCGCCGTCGATATGGCCCTCGGCTGCTCCACCAACAGCATGCTCCATATCCCCGCCATAGCTCACGAATGCGGGATAGAGATAGACCTCGACATAGCCAATAAGATAAGCGAGAAGACCCCGAACCTCTGTCATCTTGCACCTGCGGGAAGGACCTATATAGAAGAGCTCGACGAAGCCGGCGGCGTATACGCCGTCATGAACGAGCTTAATAAAAAGGGTCTTATAAACGGAAACTGCATCACGGCGACGGGAAAGACGGTGGCGGAAAACATAAATGGATGCGAAAACCTCGATACACGCGTTATCCGTCCCGTTGAAGAGCCTTACAGCAAGACGGGCGGTATCGCGGTGCTCAAGGGCAACCTCGCGCCCGAGGGCAGCGTCGTGAAACGCGCGGCGGTCGCCGAAAGCATGCTCGTCCATAAGGGCCCCGCGAGAGTTTTCGACAGCGAAGAAGAAGCGCAGGCGGCGATAAACGCCGGAAAAATAAATCCGGGCGACGTCGTAGTAATAAGATATGAAGGCCCGAAGGGCGGACCGGGAATGCGCGAGATGCTCAATCCGACGTCGGCGATAATGGGCATGGGGCTCGGCGAGAGCGTCGCGCTCATAACCGACGGCAGATTCAGCGGAGCCACGAGAGGCGCATGCATAGGTCACGTCTCGCCCGAGGCGGCAAGCGGCGGCGCGATAGGCGTCGTAAAAGAGGGAGACATCATAAGCATAGATATCCCCGCGAACAAGCTTGAGCTTCTGGTTTCCCCCGAAGAGCTTGAAAAGCGCCTTGCCGAGTTCAAGCCCAAGACAAAGGAGCTTTCGGGTTATCTCAAACGCTATGCCGCGCTCGTTTCGAGCGGCGCAAAAGGAGCTACGCTTAACTGATGAGCAACGAAGAACTTAAAAGGCTTTATTTCGGACTCAATTCTCTGACCGTCTTCCGCGGGCTTTTGTCCGACCCGGTCATAAGCGGAATAAACGCATGCTTTTCCGCGCTGTTCGAGGGCAGGGAAACGGAAGCCGTCGGCGCCTATTCCGGATTCGTTTCAAAGCTTTTCTCCGAGGGATACTGCAGTCTGAGCGCATATATAAAAGACGCCGTTTGCAGCGACGAGAACGTTTACGTCAAAGCGAAGAGCGGCGGCGGAGAGGTCCCGGAGGCCGTTGCGCGCTCGGTCGAAAGAGAGCTTTCGGTGATACAGAAGCTTTCCGTCCTCTCGGAAAATGAGCTTTTAAAATGTATGCCCGCGGGAGTCACCCTTACGGGATACGGGACCGAATACACCGACATAGCGTCCCTTTATAAGGAAAGAACGGACAACATCGGGAAATACGGCTACGGCATTTTCGTCAGGTATCATATGTTCTGCTTTGAAAACGGGCAGATAGTTCCCGTAAAGCATCCCGACGGCGTGACCCTTGACATGCTCATAGGCTACGAATACGAGCATAAGGCGGTGCTTGACAACACGCTTGCCCTTTTAAACGGGAAACCGGCGTCAAACGTCCTTCTTACGGGCGACGCGGGCACGGGCAAATCCTCCACGGTAAAGGCGGTCGTCAACAAGCTGTATCCCGAGGGACTCCGTATCGTCGAGATAAGAAAAGATCAGCTCAGGTTCATCCCGGTGCTTCTGGACGAGCTCGCGCCTAACCCGCTCAAGTTCATCATCTTCATCGACGACCTTTCTCTCGCGAACGACGACGATAACTTGAGCGCTCTCAAAGCCGTGCTCGAAGGCTCCATATCCGCAAAGTCGCAGAACGTCGTGATCTATGCCACGAGCAACCGCAGGCACATAGTAAAGGAGACCTTCTCCGACCGTGACGGCGACGAGATACACAGAAACGACACGATGCAGGAGCTTATGTCTCTGTCCGACCGCTTCGGCATGCATATTTCCTTCAGCAAGCCCAATAAAGACACCTATCTCGAGATCGTCCGCAGTCTTGCGGAAAAGGCGGGCATAACCGTCGGGAAGGACAGGCTCGACTTCCTTGCCGAAAGATTTGCCCTTCAGAAGGGCGGAAGATCGGCAAGAGCGGCAAAGCAGTTCGTGGACAGGCTCTTGTCGGATGACGAAACCGTAAAGTAAAGGCTTTGTTCAAAGCCGCCGTCTGCAGATGCAGACGGTGGCTTTTTTCAGAATAACATAATAATATTATATCCTTTACAGTCATTTTCAAAAAATATATAATGTAATAAACGTAATAAGCGCAGGTGATATTATGACAGGCTTTGATATAGGCGGGACCAAATGTGCGGTGAGCGTCGGGGAAGAAAAGGGCGGAAAGCTCGTCATTAAGAATAAGAAAGTCCTTAAGACCGATCTGTCGGTCTCTCCATTTGAAATGATCGACAGACTCGTTTCCGCGGCGTATGAGATGACAAAGGACACAGGTCTGGTCGGGATTTCCTGCGGCGGACCGCTTGATCCAGAAAAGGGGATAATAATGTCCCCGCCCAATCTTCCCGGCTGGGACGGCGTCGGTATCGTTTCATACCTGAAAGAAAAACACGGCATAACGTCTGCGCTCCAAAACGACGCGAACGCCTGCGCGCTTGCCGAATGGCGCTTCGGCGCGGGCCGCAGCACGAAAAACATGATATTCCTGACCTTCGGCACTGGGCTCGGAGCGGGGCTCATCCTGAACGGCGAGCTCTATTCGGGAACGAACGGCATGGCGGGCGAAGCGGGACATATAAGGATAGCGCCGGACGGACCTGAGGGCTACGGGAAAAAAGGCTCGTTTGAGGGCTTCTGCTCGGGCGGCGGGATAGCAAGGCTCGGCAAAGAGCGTGCGCGCGCATTGTTTGCAGAAGGGAAAAAGGTCTCCTTCTGCGCCTCTGAAAAGGATATTGAAAAGATCACTGCGAAAAGCATAGCCGAGTGCGCGCGTAAGGGCTTTGAGGACGCCGCCGGCATATACGGACTCTGCGGAGAGAAGCTCGGCGAGGGTCTGGCGATACTTATTGATATCCTTAATCCCGAAAGGATAGTGATAGGAAGCATTTTCACCAGATGTGAAGATCTGCTTCGGGCAAATACGGAAAAGGCTATCGAAAGAGAAAGCCTTGCGATATCGCGCGGCGTGTGCGCCGTCGTAAAGGCGGAGCTCGGCGAGGAGCTCGGAGACTACGCGGCGCTTTCGGTCGCCGCAGACGCAGGGAGGAAAAACAAGTGATAAACGAACTTATAAAAAGATACCCGATCCTTTCCGGATGCAGGGAGGATATAGAAAAGGCGGCGGCGCTCGTCACGCAGACCTATAAAGCAGGCGGCAAGGTCCTTTTGTGCGGCAACGGAGGCAGCGCCGCCGACTGCGAGCATATAGCCGGAGAGCTGCTTAAGGGCTTTTTGAGCAAGCGCAGGGTGACCGACGAAAGGCTGCCCGGATACCTTCGCGAAAAGCTCCAGGGCTCCCTTCCGGCGATATCCCTTCCGAGTCAGTGCGCCATCCTTACCGCCTTTGAAAACGACGTGTGCGCGGAGACAGCGTTCGCTCAGCTCGTATACGGATACGGGCGCGAACAGGATCTGCTCATAGCCATATCGACCTCGGGCAACTCGAAAAACGTCGCCGCGGCGGCGGAAACGGCAAAATGCATCGGCCTCCGCGTGCTCGCGCTGACGGGGAAAAACGAGAGCAGGCTTTCCGCGATAGCCGACGTGACGGTCAAGGCGCCCGAAACGGAAACATATAAGGTGCAGGAACTCCATCTGCCGATCTATCATTATATCTGCGCAGTGACGGAAAAGAACATTTTCGGAGACGACTGATATGAAGGAAGTATATCTTATAGGCAACGGACATCTCGATCCGGTATGGCTCTGGCAGTGGCAGGAGGGCTATACCGAGGTAAAGGCGACCTTCAAAAGCGCTCTCGACAGGATGAGGGAGTTTCCCGATTTCAAGTTCACCTCGGCATGCGCCGCATATTATATGTGGATAGAGCAGAGCGACAAAGAGATGTTCGAGGAAATAAAGCAGAGGGTAAAAGAGGGCCGTTGGTGCATAGCGGGCGGCTGGTTCATTCAGCCCGACTGCAACCTTCCCTCGGGAGAGAGCTTTGCAAGGCACGCCCTCATAAGCCAGAGGTATTTCAAAGAAAAGTTCGGCGTTACGGCAAAAACGGGCTACAACGTCGACTCCTTCGGACATAACGGCAACCTGCCGCAGATACTGAGAAAAAGCGGTATGGAGAATTACGTTTTCATGCGTCCGAAGCCGTATGAAAAAGAACTGCCGGCCTATCTTTTCGATTGGGAGAGCCGCGACGGGAGCCGCGTCCGCACCTTCAGGATCCCAGAAAGCTACAGCTTCGGTCTCGATTCCTTCGAGCTTTTTGAAAAGGTGCGCGTCCTTGCCGACAAGACCGAGATGATGGCGTTCTTCGGCGTGGGGAATCACGGCGGCGGCGCGACCCGCGAGCTTCTTTCAAGGATGAAGAAGGAGCTTTCAGGAGATTATGTTTACAAAACGCCCGACGAGTATTTCGAAAAAGTGAAAGAATACGCCGTCCCGGTCGTAAGGGACGATCTGCAGTATCACGCCAAGGGCTGTTACAGCGCCATGAGCCAAACCAAGATCAATAACCGCAGGTCGGAAAACATGCTTTTCGAAACGGAGGCTTTTTCCGTTTTGTCCGAAAGAACGGCGGGCACGGAATACCCCGCAAAAGAGCTTGAAAGAGCATGGAAAAACGTTCTTTTCAATCAGTTCCACGACCTTTTGGGCGGCTGTTCGATAAGGGAAGTATACGACGACGCGGCTATGTTCTACGGAGAGAGCATGGCGATAGCCGAGAGGAATACGAACTTTGCTCTTCAGCAGATATCCTGGAACATAGACACCATGCAGAGCAGTGAGCCCGAGGTCTTCAAGAGGAGCTGGCCGCCCGCGCCATCGTGGAAGACGGCGGAGGATATAGGCACACCGGTCGTCATATTCAACCCCAACGCATTTGAAGCCGACGCCGTCGTGAGCGTCCGCGAAACGCCCAAGTCGATGACCGACGCTTCGGGCGCTCCCGTGGCGATACAGCAGGTCAGAGACTCGAAGACGAATAAAGAGTTCAAATATAAGACGGCGTTCCGCGCCAAGGTCCCTCCGCTCGGCTGGACGGTATATAAGATGTTCTTCGAAAAGGAGAACGTACCGGCGGCTTCAAGCCTTTCGGCGGAGGAAGACCGGCTTGAAAACTCTCTTGTCCGCGTCGACTTCGATAAAAGGACCGGAGAGATAAAAAGCATCACCGACAAGCGCACCGGACGCAAAACGCTCGCGGGCACGGCGACCGTCCTCACAGACGAGACCGAGTGCGACACCTGGGCGCATGACGTCCGTTCCTTCGATAAAGACGTCGCAAGGTGCGAAAAGGGAACGCTCAAGGTCATAGAAAAGGGCCCCGTGGTCGTCACCGTCCGTTCGGAGCAGGAGATAGGCGAGAGCACCCTCGTCCGAGATTATTCCCTTTTTGAAAACAGCGACGAGGTCAGAGTCAGGGCAAAGGTGTATTTCAGAGAAAAGCACAGGATGCTCAAGCTCTCCTTCGACTGCGGAGAGAGGGACGCGCGCGCGCTCTGCGGCATACCCTTCGGCTTTATCGAGCGTGCGGCCGACGGCAGCGAGCAGGCGGCGATCCGCTGGACCGCGATATGCTCGGAAAAGGGGGGAGCGGGCGTCGTTTCCGACGCCTTCCACAGCTTCGACGCCGAAAAGGGCGTTCTGTCTGTCACTCCGTTGAGAGGCGCGATATTCGCCGATCATTTCGGCGAAAGAGACAGCCTCTGCGAGTTCATGGAGCAGGGAGAGCATATTTTCACATACGGCATTTTTCCCTTTACCGACCCCGCTGACGCGGCGCAAAGTTCAAAAAAGCTTGTCCTCCCGCCCGTCGCTATCCCGGAGACCTTCCATAAAGGCGCGCTCGGGACAGAGTTTTCGGCTCTTTCCATATCGAATAAAAACGTGATAGTCACCGCCGTAAAAAAGAGCGCGGACGGAAAGGGGACCGTCATCCGCGCCTATGAAGGAAACGGAAGAGCCGAAAAATGCTCCTTCGCGCTTTTCGGGACGAAATGGAACGCCGACTTCGGACCCAACGAGATAAAGACCTTCATGATCTCGGAAAAGGGCGTTCGCGAGACCGACCTTACCGAGCTTGCGTAAACGAAAGAATAAATTCCGCTCCGCGCCGCCGCCGCGGAGCGGCTTTTTTTATCTGCGCGTATATAAAGCCCGAAAAGGGAAATACTGCATATGAAATCTTTTTGAGGAGGAAAGCATATGACCGCAAAAGAACTGCAGTACGTTGAAGACGCACTCTCGCACGCAAGCTATTTTCAGACCGCCTGCGCCGACACGGCGGCAAAGATCAAGGACGCGGAGCTTAAGACCTTTATCGAGCAGATAGGGAATAAGCACCGTCAGATATTCGGCACATTTTACGATCTGCTCGGCTGAAAAAGAAAGGAGAAAAACGATGGACGACAAGAGCCTTATGGAAAACATTCTTCTGCTCGAAAAGGGCGCCTGCAACCTTTATATGCACGGAACGATAGAGTCCTCGACGGGAAACGTTCACACCGCATTCTGCAACGCGCTCAACGATTCTCTCACCATGCAGGATACGATATACGGAAAGATGTCGGCAAAAGGCTGGTATCCCTCCGATCAGGCGGAACAGAGCAAGATAACCTCGGTAAAACAGAAATACAACTGCAAATAAAAAAGACCCGTCCGCGCCGTAAAAAGCCGGACGGGTTTATTATATCGCCGCGTTATGCTATAATAAAAAAAGGGGGTGCCTTCATGTATAAGCTTATGATAATAGAGGACGACGCCGGCATTTCGAACGCCGTAAAGACTTATGCGGAGGCATGGGGCTTTGACGTGCACGCCGTGCAGGATTTCCGCAACGTGCTCTCGGAGATGTCCTCCTTTCAGCCGCATATCGTCCTTATAGACATATCGCTTCCTTTTTTCGACGGGTATCACTGGTGCGCCGAGATAAGACGCATATCCAAAATACCGATAGTTTTTATCTCCTCGGCGTCGGACAATATGAACATAGTCATGGCGATGAACATGGGAGCGGACGATTTCATCCCCAAGCCGTTCGATATAAACGTCCTTATGGCAAAGGTCCAGGCGCTTTTGCGGAGGAGTTATGATTTTGCCGCGTCGGTGCCGCTCATAGAGCATCGCGGGGCCTTTCTCAACACCGGCGACAATACGCTGACCTTCGAAGGAAAAGATATCCCTCTGACAAAGAACGAATACAAGATACTCCTGTGTCTTATGGAGAACAGGGGAAGGGTCGTCAGCCGCGAAAAGCTCATGGAACGGCTCTGGGCGACCGACGAGTTCATCGACGAGAACACGCTGACCGTAAACGTCGGGAGGCTGAGGAAAAAGCTCGAAGGCGCGGGCCTTTCCGAGTTCATAAAAACAAAGTTCGGGGTCGGATACATAATCGATTGATCCGGCGCGGCAAAGAGGGTGACAGGGTGAAGCTGTTTTTTAAATATCTTAAAGGGAAAAGAGCGGAGATAGCGGCTTTCGTTTCGTTTGCCGTCATCTTCGTCGTCTGCTTCATCCTTTACGGAGTCCCGGCGGGCGCGGTCCTTTATCCCGCCGCTCTCTGCCTGCTTGCGGGCGCGATGATCTGCGGCGCGGACTTTGCGAACACGCTGCGTCTTCACAACAGGCTCTGCAGACTTAAAAAACAGACTGCCGCCATGATAGGGGAGCTTCCGCCCGGCAGAACTGTGACCGAAGAGGATCTTGCGGAGATAGCGGATAATCTCATAAAAGAAGTGCGTATGCTCGAAAGCGTATCCGAGGAACGGCTCAGGGACATGACCGAGTATTATACCGTATGGGTGCATCAGATAAAAACGCCGATAGCCTCGATGAAGCTGACGCTGCAGAACGAGGACAGTCCTCTTTCGAGAAAGCTTTCGGCGGATCTTTTCAGAATAGAGCAGTATGCGGAAATGGTGCTTACTTATCTGCGGCTCGACAGCTCGTCGGGAGATTACGTTTTCCGTGAGCAGGAGCTCGACGGCATAATAAAGAGCTCGGTAAAGAAGTTTGCGTCCGAGTTTATAGGAAGAAAGATAAGCCTTGATTACGAAAAGACGGAGAAGAAGCTCGTGACCGATGAAAAATGGCTCGGCTTCGTCATCGAACAGATACTTTCAAACTCCCTCAAATACACGCAGGAGGGCGGAAGCATACGCATTTATATGAGAAAGCCCGACGTCCTATGCATAGAGGATACGGGCATAGGCATAGCTCCCGAGGATATGCCGCGTATATTCGAGAAGGGATATACGGGCTATAACGGGCGTATCGACCGCAGGGCGAGCGGCATAGGTCTCTATCTCTGCAAGAGGATATGCGAAAACCTCGGGGCGGAGATATCGGCGGAATCGGAGCCGGAAAAGGGAACGGCCGTGCTTATAAAGCTCGACCAGTATAAGATACAAAAGGATTGATCCTTACGAAAATGTAAGTTTTGCGGCGGGAAATGTAAGCCGAAGAAATGGCGGCGCATTTCCCGGTTTTGTTAAAATGAGATCGTGAAGGAAAGGAGGGACCTTTGCATGATACTTCAGGTCTCGGGACTCAAAAAAGTATATTCGACGCGTTTCGGCGGCAATAAGGTCGAAGCGCTGAAAAACGTGAACTTCAGCGTAGAGCAGGGAGAGTTCGTCGCGGTGATGGGAGAATCCGGTTCGGGAAAAACGACCCTGCTCAATATCCTTGCGGCGCTCGATAAGCCGACGGCGGGCAGCGTCATTCTGGACGGGATGGACGTATCCGGGCTCAAGGAGGCCGATATCGCCGATTTCAGAAGAAAGAACCTGGGCTTCGTGTTCCAGGAGTTCAACCTTCTCAACACCTTTACGGTCGAGGACAATATTTATCTTCCTCTCGTGCTTGCGGGGACGCCGTATAAAGAGATGAGACAAAGGCTCACGCCGATCGCGGAAAAGCTCGGCATAACGGACATACTCAAAAAGTATCCCTACGAGGTCTCGGGAGGGCAGAAGCAGAGGGCGGCGGTGGCAAGGGCCGTCATTGCCGACCCGAAGCTCATCCTTGCCGACGAGCCGACGGGAGCGCTCGACTCAAGGTCGTCCGACGAGCTTCTGCGCCTGTTCGCCGAGCTGAACGGGACGGGGCAGACGATCATCATGGTTACCCACTCGGTAAAGGCGGCGAGCGTCGCCGGACGGGTGCTTTTCATAAAGGACGGAGAGGTCTACCACCAGATATACAGAGGCAATGATACCAACGAGCGGCTTTATCAGAGGATATCCGATACCCTCACCATGCTTGCAACGGGCGGTGACAGAAAATGAAAGGGGCCTTTTATCCCAAGCTCGCTCTTGACGGAATGCGGAAAAACCGCAAGATGTTCATCCCCTTTACCCTTACGTGCACCTGCATGATAATGATGTATTATATACTGCTTTATCTCAAGGACAGCCCGGTGCTGCAAAATATGAACGGGGGAGACACAATGTCGGCGATATTCGGGCTCGGCATATACGTCGTCGCCGTCTTTTCGTGTATCTTCCTTTTTTATACGAACTCATTCCTGCTCCGCAGGAGGAAAAAGGAGTTCGGATTATATAACGTCCTCGGGATGGGAAAAAACAACATAAGCAAAATAATCGTTTTAGAGACATTTTTCACCTTTGCCGTTTCGCTGGCGGCCGGTCTCATTCTGGGCGTAGCGCTTTCAAAGCTCGCGGAGCTCGTGCTCATAAGAGTGATAAAGGGCAGCGTGAGCTTCGGCTTTTACGTGTCGCCGTCGTCGCTTCTCAATACGGCGGGCATCTTCGGCGCGATCTTCGTGATTTTGCTCATCAACGCCGTTTTGCAGGTAAGACTGACGAATGCGGCGTCCCTTCTCAAAAGCGAGAGCATGGGCGAAAAGCCGCCTCGCGGCAATCTGTTTATAGGCGCCTTCGGGATACTCCTGCTTGCCGCGGCCTATTATATCGCCGTAAGGATACAGGACCCGATACAGGCGATGCTGCTTTTTTTCATTGCGGTGATAATGGTCATTATCGCGACCTATATGATAATGACGGTAAGCTCGGTCGCAATTTGCCGCATACTCAAAAAGAAAAAGAAATATTATTACGATCCCGATCATTTTGTCCCGGTCGCTTCGATGTCTTACAGAATGAAAAGAAACGGCGCGGGTCTCGCCTCTATATGCATACTGGCGACGATGATACTCGTAATGCTTTCGAGCACGACGAGCCTTTACTTCGGGATGGACGACCTTATCAAAGCGAACTGTCCCCGTGAAATAAACTTCGAGGCGTCGTACAGCGACTTTTCGGAGCGGAATCTCGTCGACATAGGATCGCTGCGCGTCGAGATAAATAAAAGGGCCGCGGAGTACGGCGCGGAGCTGAAAAACGTCCTCGATTACAGAATGGCTTACTCGTCGGGGCAGATGCGGGACGGAAATGCGGAGATCGGCTTTTCTTCATATGACATGACAGTCCTTAACGCCCATACCTTCATCGACTTCTTTTTCATCCAGCTCGAAGATTATAATGCTCTTACCGCATCTGACGAGAGCCTCGACGACGGGGAGGCGCTGCTTTATTCCGAAGGGGTAGATATAGGCGATGAAATAACCTTTATGGGAGTCAAGACGTTTGCCGTAAAAAAACGCCTGAACAGCTTTTTCTCAGACCTTAACAGCACTGAGCCGACAGCCTGTGCGGTGCTGGTCGTAAAGGATATCGACAGCGCCTTGTCGGGCATCGAACGTAATGAAGAGGGCGGTCCATTGCTGTTCCGGACATGGAATTACGCTTTCGATACCGGGATTTCAAAGGACGGACAGCAAGCTTTGGACACAGCTTTGGTCGAGCTCCGCATGCCCGAGTTCATAAGAACGCATACTATGAACTCGTTCATAGTGAGCGGCAAGGTGACTACCGAGAGGAACTTTTTCACGCTTTACGGGGGATTGTTCTATCTCGGCATTATCCTGAGCATAGTCTTTATACTCGCCGCCGTCCTCATCATCTATTATAAGCAGATATCCGAGGGGTACGAGGACAGCGCGGGCTATGAGATAATGCAGAAGGTCGGCATGACGAAAAAGGAGATAAGAAAGAGCATAAACTCTCAGCTTTTGATAGTGTTCTTCCTGCCTCTTTCCTTCGCGGCGCTCCATCTGATCTTCGCCTTCCCGATGATACGGAAGATGCTGACCCTTTTCCGTCTCGACAACGTGACCTTGTTTGCCGTGACGACCGTCGTCAGCTTCCTCATTTTCGCTCTCTTCTACGTTCTCGTGTATAAGCTCACGTCAAACAGCTATTTCAACATTGTGAGCGGGAAAAAGGAAGTCCGGTAAATAAATATAATAAGAACGCTTCACGAAGCTTTTTCGTGAAGCGTTTTTTTATTTTGATTAAAGAGAGACGGGCCGCCCGTCGGCGATCTGCTGTATCCTGAGCGCCGTCTCGGTCGAGCGCAGGACGCTTTCGGTAAAGTCTCTGCCGCCCGTTTTTATCTCGGCGCAAAGGTCGGTGAGCGGATCGGCATTCGAGACCCTGCCCGCGAGCCTTTTGGGCTTGGGACTTCCTTCTTCAAAAAGCGTTACTTTGTCGTTTACGTAGTTGAAGGTAAGCAGACCCTTTTCACACCAGAAGCGGAACTCCCAATAAGTAGGCATGGAAAAGACCTGCGAGGGAGCCGAATATGATGCGTCGCAGATCACCTCGGCGCCGTCGGAAAGCTCAGCCATAAAGGCCGCAGAATCCTTGAAGTCCTTGTTTTTCACGGCGAAGGCGTTCCATACGCGCGCGGCGCTGACGAGTGAAAACTCAAGACCCGTGAGATACCTTACAAGGTCGATCCCGTGTATCGCAAGGTCGTTTATCGTGCCGCCGTGCATGCCCTTTTCGAAATACCAGGCCGGGCGGTGCGCGTAATCTATGCAGTGCTGACCGTTTACCGATATGATCCTGACCTCGCCGAGCCTCTTTGAGTCGAGCAGCTCCTTTGCCCTCAGCGTCTGCGGGAGATACCGCAGGTCCAGAAGGCAGGAAACGGCAAGCTTTTTTTCTCTTGAGAGCTTCCGTATCTCCGAAAGCTCCTCAAGGCTCGTACATAAGGGCTTGTCGGCTATGACGTGCTTTCCCGCGCGAAGAGCCTCGATAACGGCTTTTCCTCTGTCGCCGAAGGCTTTGCCGACGGCGACGACGTCCGCGTCGGAGCATAAAAGCTCCTCATAGCTTTTGTTCGAAAACACGGCGCCGAGCGAAGCCTCCGCAGCTTTGCGCGCCTTTTCATCCTCCTCGACACACGCGAACACTTCGGCGTCGCCTGCGTTCTTTACTCTTTTATAAAACGCGTTCGCGTGGCCGTGACGGAAGCCGTAAAAAAGTATTTTTAACATAATTTATAAAACAAGCGCCGCGCTGTCCTTGTCAAGGAACATAAAAGCGTTGCCGTGTCTGCGCAGAGAGGTCGCGGGGCACACCTCGCCGTATTCGCCGCAAAGCATCGCCTTTACGGCGTTTGCCTTTGTAGGCGCGGGTACGGTGCATATAAGCGTTTTCGCAGATAAAAGCGCGGGCACGGTAAGGGTCAGCGCATATTTCGGAACGCTGTCAAGATCGGGGAAGCAGCCGTCGTGGACCTGCTGATTGCGGCATATCTCGTCGAGCTTGACGCGCTTTATCAGCTTTTTGTCCTTGAAATCGGCGACCGGGGGATCGTTGAAGGCGATATGACCGTTTTCGCCGATGCCCATGAGAACGACGTCGGGAGGAAAGCGCTTAAGCAGTTCTGTATATTTTTTACACGCCGCCTCGGGCGTCTCTTTGGCGGGGATATAGCTTACCGACGCGAAGGGCGCTTTGGAGAAAACGTGATCGCTCAGATATCTCGCAAAGGACTGCGGATCGTCGATGCCGAGCCCGACGTATTCGTCCATATGAAAGGCGTTTATGCACTTAAAGTCGATCCTGCAGCGGAGCAGATGGGCAAGCGTCTCGTTCTGCGAGGGGGCGGCGGCGAATATGACGTTCGCCGTGCCTTTTCCTTTTATTACCTTTCTTATGGCGTCGGCCGCTTTTGCGGCGGCGGCTTTTCCCATCTCGTCCCGCGTGTCGAAAACGCGGGTGATCAGCTTCTCGGTCTTTATCGTCTTTATAAGCATTTTTTCTCCTTACAGTTTTATCTCGGATAATTTTTCGGTTTTTCTCTTGTCAAGAGAACGGATCACGGCGTTCATCACGAAAACCGGGAAGATAAAGCTTTCATAGCTCTTTTTCATCTCTCCGCCGCGGAGAAGATCGAGCATGTCGTCCATCTCGTGGCGGAAGCTGTCGGAGGAGACCTTGAGTGCTTCCGAACGGAGAGCCGCGTCGCCGTATACCGACGCGATATAATTGCCGGAGTTCTCGATGAAGGTTCCGGTCACGATGAAATCGCCGTAATCGGCGTTGAATACGAGAGAGCCGTTCTTCTTGAACGCCTGAACGGCGGATATCTTCTCGCCGAATATCGTCGTCATGACCTCTATAAGGTGCTGAGCATAGAAGAAGAAACCGCCGTAGGGGCTTTCGCTGTGGAGCGGGGCGGCAAGGCTTCCTCCGCGGACGTTGCCGAGCTTGCCCGAGCGGACTGCTTCGGCAAGCGAGAGGGTCCCGGGCAGGGCGGCGCAGGTGCTGCCGCCGCAGAGACGGACCTTGTGCGCCTCGGCGTCCTTCATAAAGGCAACGGCGTCCTCCTCGTGGCAGGTGATGGGCTTGTCTATGAACATCGGGATGCCGTATGCGAGATAGGGCTTCGCGTATTTGTAGTGGTTGTTCCCGTGTCTTGCGGTTATCATGATGCCGTCGACCTTACCGCAAAGCTCGTCGGGCCTGCTCATTACCGTCACGCCGTAGCGGTCGTGCAGGCCGGCGGCGGCTTCGGGCTCGTGACTGTAAATGCCCGAGACCTCTATCTCGGGATAGGCGCCAGCGGAAATGAGCTCAAGGAAGTTTTTGGCGTGGGAGTTCTCACATCCCAGTATGGCTATCTTATACATGTCGGTCCTCCTCAATCGTAGATCATCGGCAGCGGGTTTGCCATATGGCAGGCTTCTATCACGGCGATGACCTTTTCGGCTTTCTCCGCAGGGATAAACGGCTTCTTGCCCCGCATGACCGTGTCGTAGACCATCTTGTAAAAGCCCTTTACGGCGGTGTCGAAGGAGGTGCCGGTTATCGGACCGCCCTCTTCGGTGAATTCGAGCTTTTCGGAGCAGTAAGCGGGATTGCCATTTTCGTTGGAGATAGGAACGGTCGTCGCTTTCCTTTCGGGGTATACGGAGAAATCGGGTATGTATTTTATCTTGTAGTCCGAGTTTGTGGAGATCAGCGTGCCCTTGGAGCCGAAGACCTTGAAAACGTAATCGTCTGCGAATGCGTCGTTGACGTTGACCTCGATGTCGACGAAGGGCTTGCCGGGCGCGCTGAGTATTATCTTCGCGCAGTCGTCGCTGTCGCCTATGGCAAAGACGTTGTGAAGTGAAGAGAAGGCGACCTTCACGTTATCGTCCCAGTCCAGAAGATCGAGCGCCTGGCCTATGGGGTGTGGACCGGTGTTGTAGATGCCTCCGGCGCAGAAGCTCTGAAGGGTCTGCCAGTCCCAGCGCCTTGCGAATCTCGAATATTTGAGGTTTATCTGATTGACCTTTCCGAGCTTTCCGCTCGCGATGATCTTCTTGACGTTGAGAAAAGCGGGATTTAAAAGAGACTGGTGGAAAGCAAAGACCGAAACGCCGTTTTTCTCAGCCGTGAGAATAAGGTCTCGGCATTCGAAATCGGTGCGCGCAAAGGGCTTTTCAGAAAGGACGTTCTTGCCGTGGGACAAAAGGTCCTTTGTTATCGGATAATGTTGGTGCGAAAAGGATGAGTTTACTACAAGGTCTACGTCGTCTCTGTTAAAAAGCTTTTTATAGTCGGAAACGACGTCGCATCCGAACTCGGCGGCGGCCTTTCTGCGCCTTGCCGGGTCCTTTTCAACGATGCATACTACCTCGCAGAGATCGTTTTCGGGACTTTTGAAGAACTTTCCGTGGATGCTCTTGCCGCTTCGACCCTGACCGATGATCGCGACTCTCATTTTTTTCATATTCTTCACTTCCTCGTTTCGGTTGTCTTTATCTTGACTTTTTAAAAAACGCTTTTCAAAAATGCGGCGCTCGCGGCGACCGTGCCGGCATAATTGTCGGGGATGCGTCCCTCTATGCTCACGCGCAGATCGTAGCCGGCTTTTTTAAGCTCGCGCGCAAGGGCGGAATAATCGTATCCGTCGGAGGGCAGGGGAGCCGTGCGCCCTTCGGGATATGCGATGTGGATATGCTTTATTATATCGCCGTTTGCCGATATGACAGAGAGGGGCTCGTTTTCAAGGGCAACGTGATAAAGGTCGGCAAGAAGCAAAACGTTCGGATGGGAGAGACGGCGGCAGAGCGCGGCGCCCTCCGCCACGGAGTTTATAAGATTGGTCTCTTTGCGGTTGAGCGGCTCGATGACTACTGTCACGCCGTTTGCTTTCGCAATGTCTCCTACCGCGTAAGTAACTTCCTCGAACTGCTTGAGCGCATCGGAAGGATCGAAGCCCTCGGGCACCTTGCGCGCCTTGCCGCTTCCGAGAACGCAGGTGGTTATCCCGATATCACGGGCGCGGTCCAGAGCGCCGCGGGTGTATTCTTTGACGGCGCCGAGGTCGAGCGCGGGACCTACGAGAGGTATCGTGCCGGGGAAAAACCCGTTGGCACATTCGGCTTTTACACCTTTGGAGGCAAGAAGCTTTTTCGTTTCGGAGAAAACCTGAGAGGGCATTTCCGCAATGGCCTTGAGATTGAGCTCGACGTAGTCGATGACGCCGGGGGCAAGAAGCGCCGCGTTCTCGATAGACGCGCAGATACCTATCTTCATAACAGTATCCTCCTGAACGGTTTTGTCTTATAAAATATATATTGATTATATCATGACCCGCCGCGGCTTGCAACATCGCCGTAATAATAAAGCAGCGTCGGATCCGACGCTACTTTATGTCTATCCATATCCCGACGTCTCTCATTTCCGAGTCGGGGACCGACTTGTAAAACCTCTGCCCTTCTTCGTTCGCGGCGGTTATTGCGACAAGGGTGTCGATCCCTTTTTCCTTGAGCCGCGCCCGAAGCTCGCTCATAAGTTTCTGCGCAACGCCGCTGTGTCGGCAGCTTTTAAGGACGCATATCCAGTCGAGATGCGCTCTTACCGAGCCGTCGAAACGGCTTCTGATCATCGAAGAGTCTATACGCCCGACGACCTTGTCTCCCGAGTATGCCAAAAGGGAGATCGAGTCGGCAAACATAGGGTCGGAAAAGCTCTTCTTGACCTTGCTTATATATTCCTCGTCTATCTCCCAGCCCCAGACGTCCTCTTCCTCGCGCAGCCGCTTTTCAAAAAGCACGACGTCCCCGATCCGGTCCTCTGTATAGGGATTTAGCTCGATGCACATGTCGTCTCTCCTTCAAAAAGATAAAGTTTAGAAATATTTTTCTAATAAATAATAATACTTATTCTTAATGCATTTTACAACGACAAAAGTATGTGCTTTGTCAATAAACTAAAGCGTATTGAAAAAAACGACAAAATATGATATTTTTCAATTGATAGGTTTGGTCATCTTTCATAAGAAAAATTGGGATATAAAGCAATACTTGGACAAGCTCTTTGATATGAAGCTGTTAACAAATTAGACAGTTTTATGCTAGAAAAATGGGAGGCTTGCAATGGATATAATTCAGCAAAAAGTTGATATGGCTATAAAAGAAGAGTTTGTTGGTAATTGTGTGTTTTCAGATGATGAACTTGCAAAAATATACGATTTCACTGGTAAATTACTTCGTGGTTTTGGTTGTGAACGCGGCAATAGTATACCTCAATACTATGATTCACTTTTTTTTGTTGCGATGGTTAATGCTATTAAAACATGGGAATCTGATGAAGATACTTTTTGGTATTGCATATACAAAAAGCTAATAGGCTCACCCGGATCACAAAAAATATACGTATATCTTACAAGTGTTATTGAACGCCTTGGCAAAACGGGTAAAGTTTTGTATTTATCCGGTTGCTCAAAAAGATATTACGCAACTCTTTTGGCGCACGCTTTTGCTCCTCTTAGTTCTTCGAAGTCTTTTTTGGATTTGTGTTGGAACTTATATTCAGAGGATATGGGCTTTATATACAAAAAAAATGATGAATTGTTCACGCTTGTTGCAGAAGAGTTAAAACGCACATTTCTTAATCAAAAATCTCTTGAGGATGATTTTAGGTTGGGAAGCAGGGTGTATTCACTGCGTGCTGGAATAAAAAGAATGGCGATTGATGCTCCTGAAAAGATGGTGCAGCATATTGAAACGACCATTTCTCTGTTGGATAGAGCGTTTAGTGGAGAAGTTCTTAATATTAATCCTTACTACGATTCGATTGTTCGTTGCTGGTGGGCAGAAAAAGAAAAGAGTTTTGGGGTTGAAAGACCTAAACAGATCACGCGCGACAGGGCAATTACAGATTACAGTACAATTCGTCCCAAATATACTTTTAATGGGAATCAAGCAGTATTAACAATACCCAATATTCGATTAAAGAACAATTTCTATGTTTCTCCGATTTTAAATGTATATAAGGGCGAAGTACTTGCTGAACAACGAAAATTGGAAACTTCCGGTACCGGCCTTACAATGGCTACGAAAGAGCTAAGTATATATGTTGATAATCTCGTTTCGGAAAGCGGCTCCATTGATTGTTCATTGGAAATAATCCATTGTGACGAAGCAATCTACAACTCCAAAAAAACATTATACCGCGATTACTTGCTTTTTAAGGACTCGCGTGAAATTATCCAAGAAGAATGCTTTCCGGGCAATTATATACTATTCGCCCCACTTTTTGAGCGGTTTTCGTCTTATCCAGAGAACATCAAAAGAAAACCCGGCGAGCCAAATTTATATGTGCTCAATGCTTTAGAAGGAGAGATCCTTCAAAACGAAAAGCGGACAGTATTTTTTGTGAATGACAAACAAAACCGCAACATCAAAATTTTTTCCGATAAAAAGAATAATGTCAAGTTTGTACATGATGGCGAAGAGTTTATTGTCATTAATGGAGAATTAAAGGTTGTCGTCAATGCAGATCTTGATGTCTCCAAGTATGGAATTCGATATGAAGAGTCAGATTTCAAACTAAAAGATTTTACATGTATTAATGGTGAAGGCATAAAAACGTACTTGATAACGGAATTGCTTAATGTTTGCGAACCACAGAGAATCACGGTTTTTAGTTATATTGATAACAGGATTGAAGCCTCTTTTAACGTGGTCAAGTTCAATACTATAAGCATTACTTACGATAAACCACTTTATTATGATAATGAATGTTTTGGCAATGTTCGATTTTTGACAGAAAAATATGACAGAACAGTATCGTTTGACATCAACCAAGGAGATGTGGTTATCCCGTTTGACGATGGGGATATTGTTCTCACTCCACCGACTTTGAATTGGAAAATAGATAACGGAAAACCATCGACGCAATATGGCGAAAATTTATGGTATAAAACCTTTTCAAACTCTTCGTTGCTTTATATAGATATGCCGCCAGAATTAGGATATCGAGTATTTGCAAGTAACACAGATTGTTTAGTAGAAGGGACTGAATTAAATAGTTTTAAGTTAGGAGAACAGTTATATTCAATACTCCAAAAAAAAGATGAAATGACTGTTTTTGTGAGGATAGAAAACTGTAGTATTATTTATCCGATACTGAAGGTGTGTCTTAGAGAAAAGTTCAGGTTTGCCCCGTTTGAAATCAATGGTAAAGAGTTCTTTTGGGATTCCAGAAAAGCATTTGTCGGCGATGAAAATGCTCGCTTTTACATTTCCTTTATTACTGAGGGTTCAATTGCATATGGGTTTGAAGTTGGAAATCAACCAATTAGGATTCCTTTGAAAGAACTTGACATCGGATGTTACGATATCTCAGTTGCCTTAGTGAAAAATGTGGCATTCAAAAAAGAACTTATAAAACTTTATGAGCAATTAATTATTTATGGTGATATTAATATTATCCGTTTCAAAGGCAAGCGCCTAAAAATTGAGAAAGTAATGCTAACAGGTGCTACAAAATATGAAAAGATAAGGACTTTTTATGTTGATCATATATGGTATATTGGCGAAGAAGAAGGATGTCACTATTATACTGGAAATGCTTATATCATAAACCGCAATGGTCAAAAGGTTTATTTGAACAATATGAAAAATGATTCTGGCATACAAGAAAAAACAAATCCGATTCGGATTGAATTAAGAAGTGAAACTTCGTGCTTTATCGTTGCAGGAGTAAATCAAGATGATAAAGATGATTTCTTGGGTGAGTTTACACTTGACACACGCAATTGCATAAGTAATTTTGACAAAACTACTCGGGGAATTGATTATTTCGTTTTTGAAAAAGAGGAGGCGTAAAAGAATGTTTAATCCTGCAATCGCATCAAAAAACATAAAGGACGAGTTTGTTGATTATATATCGACAAGCCATGCTTTTTCTAATTCAGCACTACAAAAACAGTTTGTTCAGGAACTAAACAGTAATATTGCAAAGGGACCATTTCTGGAGGTAAAGGACGTTTTCAAAAGTGGAAAATCAATAGAAGAAATGATTTTAGACGAGCAATGTCCTCTTTCCCCCTTGTTTAGAGACCTTGAGTCAAAAAAGCCCAACGACAAACTGCATACACATAAATTGCCGTTGGATCGCAAATTATACCTTCACCAAGAAAAAGCGATAAGGGCTATTGTCGGCGGTCATAATGCGGTTGTTTCTACAGGTACAGGCAGTGGTAAAACAAATTGTTTTCTCATTCCAGTTCTTAATGAGTTGCTACGAGAAAAAGAAAAAGGAACGCTTGGCAAGGGTGTTCGTGCGCTTTTCATTTACCCAATGAATGCCTTGGCTAATGATCAAATGAAAAATATCAGGGAAATACTGATGTGTTACCCTGATATAACCTTCGGCGCATATAATGGTGGCACGGAAAATGATGAGGAAAGTGCTATCGCCGTTTATGAAGCTATGTTTTCAAAAGAAAAAGTTCCAGAACTGCGGCACAGACTGCCAAATGAGATTCTGTCCCGTGAAGATATGAAAAAGAATCCGCCTAATATCCTTTTCACAAACTATGCCATGCTTGAGCATTTGCTTCTTCGTCCAAAAGACGACGTGCTTTTCTCAAATGCCGATTTCCGCTTCGTTGTTTTGGATGAAGCGCATATATATACTGGCGCGACCGGAATTGAAACATCAATTCTGCTTCGCAGATTAAGGGCAAGAATATCTGCGACGAAGGAAACACGATTCATTTTGACAAGTGCTACTTTAGGCAACGACAGTACCGTGGATGATGATATTGTCACTTTCGCTCGGAATCTGTGCGGAGTTGATTTTGAAAAACAATATATCATTAGGGCAGAACGTGAGTCGTATATTCCTAATGACATTATCAAAGAGTACCCGAATGACCTTTATAAGAAGTTAGCAGATGAAGAAAACATTGTCTTGAATGTCTTGAACGAGTATGGAATCGATGCCGATAAAGAAAAGGACGAGAAAGAACTGTTGTATGACTTCTTGATCACGTCAA
>JAEEGL013794715.1_pt1 | contig 21269 bp, 11 predicted proteins | sample 9134231 | NCBI WGS metagenome assembly JAEEGL01 (sample SAMN16246548, study PRJNA631951) | gut metagenome | biome: gut microbiome; feature: rumen; material: fiber-attached | host: Bos | place: Iran: Karaj | collected 2018-10
AAATCTATCAAAATATTTGTTTGATTTGTAAAGATTTGAGCGATTTCTACCCCAGAGGGGTACTCCAACCGACATTAGGAACTTATCACCACATTGAAAATGTTAAATGTTGAGTGTTGAGTGTTTAGCGTTTAGTGTTTAATGTTTAATGTTTAATGTTTGGTGTTTAGCGTTTAATGTTTATTCAAGTTTTGGAAGTGATGCCGTAGGCATCTGATAATAGTAGCCAGCTATGCAGCTACCCCGTTAGGGGTTGCGAAATGGCTGGTAACGTGATTGTTCCGAGAAGCGTGCCTTTAGGTACGCGACATTAAGCCCCCATCGCGTACCTAAAGGCACGCATGTTCATCGCCATTTTATACATACCAGCCATAGGAATGGCTGGCTACTAATATCATGCCCCGTTGGGGCTTTGATTACCAAAGGCATAGCATCATTCCAGAAATTTGAGTTAATGTTTAATTTCTAATGAAAGATTGTCCGTTACAAACTATTGATTTGTACACGACAAACGAATGATTTATAGCAAACAAACGAATGGTCTATAGCAAACAAACGAATAGTCTATAGCAAACAAACGAATGGTCTATAGCAAACAAACGAATGATTTATAGCAAACAAATCAATGGTTTATAACATATCTCTCACCCCTTACTCACCTCTCCCTTCTAACTGAAGCAAGCGTAGCTTGTGATAGTTGAATAACCAACTCAACAACAATCATTTTTATTATTATTGTCCGCTATACGGCGGCCTGAAGGGCCATTAAGCTTATAGCCCAGAGCAACGCTCTGGGTAAGATGTACACAGGGTAAAACGCGCTGTAAGCGCAAAAGCAAATTGTATAAAGCCTATTCTGATTTGAAGTGTATAGCATTTGTATTCTTACCCTATACACCGTGTATTTACGCAGAATACACGCTGTATATGCGTAAAAAACAAAGTGTATACACGTAAAATACACTATCTATAAAATCATATTGTAACTCTCGGCAACGCTTTAGGTGTTGTTTGTTCAGGGAGTCTTTTCGCGCTGAAAGAGCAAAAACTTCCGTTTTACCCTGAATTTTCACGATTTCCCCAAGACCTCCCGTTTTACATCCTAATCCTTTCAATATCAACCATTTAACTTTTTGAAGACCTCATGTAACACCTCATGTAACACCTCATGTAATACCTCACCTAACACCTCACGTCGGAGTAATGTTTAGTGTTTAGTGTTGATAGATTACCTTCAATTTTCAATCTTCAATTATCTCAATTGTGAATTGCTAATTGTGAATTGTGAATTAAAAAAACACATGAGGTCTTACATGAGGTGTTAGGTGAGGTCTTACATGAGGTCTTACATGAGGTCTTACATGAGGTCTTGAAAATACAAAGTTATTGATACAGAGTAGTTTAATCGAAAAAACGGGAGGTCTTGGCGAAAAAAAGAAAAATGCAAATTTGAAGATTGGAAAATCACAAACCCCTATGTAATATCGCTTGAGCCTTCTTCTGTCATAGCTTTTGTACTTATAATCCGCTTATAGGTAAAAGGGTAATCATAATAAAGTGATGTAACAGTATATTGCGTTATCTTTTATTCCCTAAAATCCGCAACTAATAGTCTTTTGTCTTGATATTTGCGTGTGTGATATTTTGTTTGTCATAATCAAGACAAAATGACAACTCTAAGTACACATAAGTGGTACATACAGCCCCCAAAATGACAACTCCGAGTAACACTTAACTAAAACTCTCAAAACAGTTAAGTATTTCTACAGAAACAGTTAACTAAAACTTTCAAAACAGTTAAGTGTTTTTTAGTAACCGTCTTTTCACCTTGTAGTTTAACGATTTTAGTTGACAACTTGGAGTCTTACTTATGATAAGGGTTGACAGGATTAAACTTAATTTTTAATTCACGTTGAATCGACTTTACGTTAGTCATAAACAGGGTTTACATCAACACTTCGAAGAAAGTGAGAAAATAAGAAGCAAGAAGCAAGAGAATAGCGTTTTTATAAAATATACGCTTACCCCCACTTATTATCAACTGAGCCTTGTTTTTCTTGATGAGGCTCAGTAGAAAATCATTCAATCATTTTCAGTTTACGATACAAAGGTTTAGGAAGTGATTTGTTTCTGACATGGAAACAATGAGAACCAATAGGATTTATCGATTATCTGTTATGGTATTGTGATGATAAAGCATTGAAATACATTAGATATAGTCTATAAATATCATGGATAAATATTTGCAATATTCTTGAAATAGTTGTATATTTGCATCGAAAAAATAACTAAGAACGATATAAGGAACTAAGAACCAGAATATCCATCTATACCGATTAATCCCAAATTAGGGTAATGCCTTTGTTTTTTCAAGGTGCAAAGTATTTCTCATATTCCCATATAATGGGATGGTGCTGGATGAGATTAGGAAAAACAAATAAACATAGAATAATTACAACAATGGAAGATATTATAAAAAAAGGAATAGAAAAAGGTCTCATTTCGATGAATGATGACCGTAGTCGAATTACTTATACGCATATTAATAAAACTCGCAACTATCTCGATCCCGAAGAACAAGTAGAAGCGGAATCATTTTTGAAATTGGTTCTTGTTTATAATTACCCTCTTCAAAGAATAAAATTGTTTGAAAAAGTTCAAAGGGGATCATCTAAAATGGAGGCTGATATTATTGTTTATGCTGATGATTTGTGTAAGTGCCCGATAATTGTTGTAGAATGTAAGAAACAGGAAATTTCGGAGGCCGAATTTCTGCAAGCAATAGAACAGGCAATGAGTTATGCAAATGTTCTGTCTGGAACAGTAAAATATATCTGGACAACTTCAGGAATTAAAGATTCCTATTTGCTATTTGATAAAGAAAGTAATATTCGAATTCAAATTCCCAATATACCTATCTTTGGCAAAAAGGTCTCAAAATATAAATTCGTAAAGGGTGGTCGCTTGCAAAATGAAGAAGTTGGAGATGATGCGATTAAACAGCAATTCTTTGATCTTGAACAAGTATCAGAAAGTGAGCTCACCAATCGCTTCAAGAAAGCGCACCAATCCCTTTGGGCTGGAGGAGAACTGAATCCTTCTGATGCTTTTGATGAATTGGATAAACTTATTTTCTGCAAAATATGGGACGAACGAAAGCCTCGCAAAAAGGGAGAGCCGTATGACTTCCAAATATTCGACATTGAGAAACCAAAGAATGCCACCCAAAAAGATATTGATGCTATTGAGCAACAAATAACAATGGATTTGGCAAAACGCATCTTTGCTCTTTATGAGGAGGGTAGAAATAAAGATAAAGAGGTATTCAAAGATAATATTCGATTGACACCACAGCGTATTAGAACGGTAGTGAGTTACTTGCAAGGTGCTAATTTGTCTAAAACAGACCTTGATAGTAAAGGCAAAGCTTTCGAGACCTTTATGGGGTCATATTTCCGTGGTGATTTTGGTCAATATTTCACACCACGAAATATTGTGAAATTCATAGTTGATGTACTACCTATCGATAATAATTCAAAAGTTCTTGACACTTCTTGTGGGAGCGGAGGCTTTTTGCTTTATGCATTAGATAAGGTTCGACTCCAAGCTGGAGATTATTATGATGAAGGAACTATAGACCATTACAACCATTGGCATGATTTTGCTTCGAAGAATTTATTTGGTATAGAGATTAACGAACAGATTGCCCGTACTGCCAAAATGAATATGATTATTCACGATGATGGACATACCAATGTCATATCAAGCGATGGACTTCTACGTGACGATGTGATTATAGAGAAAACAGGAAACAGGGGATTTGAATATGGAACCTTTGATGTAATCATTACCAATCCCCCTTTTGGAAGTACTGTTAGACAAACAGAAAAAGCATATTTGCATCAATATTCTTTAGGCAATAAAGATGTTGATTGGCTCGATACGAAGAATTCTGCAGTTAAGGAACGTGACAGTCAAAGTACAGAAGTCCTTTTTGTTGAACAAGATAGAAACTTCCTAAAAGAAGGAGGCTATCTTGCTATCGTCATCCCAGACGGAATCCTTACCAACGGTAGCTTACAATATGTTCGAGACAATATTGAAGAATGGTTCCGCATTGTAGCTGTGGTTAGTATGCCTCAAGATGCCTTCAAAGCGAATGGTGCAGGTGTAAAAAGTTCTGTTTTGTTTTTGAAGAAATGGACAAATGAGCAAAGTCAGATGATACGAGATACCAAACTAAAATTACAAGAACGCATAAAAGGTGAAGCAAATTATAAAGCAACCATTGAGCAGTGGGAGAAAGAAAAAAATGATGTAATAAAAAATCATAAAGGTTTTGAGAACAAAACAGGTGTGCATGATAAAAAGATAATCGAAAAGACCAATGATTTCGTAGAGTGGAAGAAACAAATAACTGAACAATACAAACAAAAGATTGACAATTTAAAGGAACAATTAAAAGAACGTTATGCAGAAATGCGTAAGACAGAAATAGAAGATTATCCGATTTTTATGGCAATTGCAGAACAAATTGGCTATGATGCTACTGGTAAAGAAACACCTATTAATGAATTGGAGATGGTTGGAAATGAATTGAAGGATTTTATAAATAGTATTTAGGCTTATGAAACTTACAGGAATTTTAGGAAATTCACTTAACGGTCAACTTTGCTTAAGAGGCTTTGCAAAAATAAAAGATTTGGCAAGAGTTTCTAAAGCAGATTACACATATCAGCGTAATCCTATTGATAGAAGTGACATATCAGATTTTTTAGAGAAACAAGCATATCTTTTTTTTCCTGAAGTAATACTGGGATATAAAGTAAAATCAAAAGGTACAGAATCTGTCATACAGCAAATCCAAGAAGGAAAAAAAGCCAAATCAGAAGAAGGTTCTTTCGCCGTAAAACTATTAAAACTAGATGGAGAAACAGTAAAGTTTTTAACTATAGAGATTGATGAAACCATTAATCCTCAACCATTTAGCCGCATAGACGGCAATCATAGATTATTAGCCGCTGAAAAATCAACAAATTCAAAGGTAGAGAATATGGTTGCTCCATATTGTTTATTATTAGGAGAAAACACGATGGAATTTGATAAGGCAACAAAAGTTTTCTTTTATAATATTAACACAAAAACAATTCCATTGACATCGGAAGAAAACCTCAAGGTCATGATAGATGATGATATTAATTTCTCAAATACTGAATTAATAGAAATATTTGGGGGTAAGCATCCGATAAAGACCAGGGAATTAATAAATAAAGCGAAACCTGAGATTTTTGGGAATATACAACACATAATAAAGGACCAATATAGGACATATCTCAATAATACATTTTGGCATTTGCTTGAAGATGGAGAGGATGAAACAAAATTGGTTAACAAGGTTATTAATTCATTACAGGCGATAAACACCCTATACGGTTCAGAACCTCAGTTGAAAGCAAATATGAGCCTTGGCATATTAACTGCTTTTCTGTATTATCACGTCAAAGAAGAAAGTACGAAGTTTGAAATGTTTAAGAATTGGATTCTTAACAATCAGATATTTAATGCGGAAGAAGTGTCTGCACAAAGCCTCATTAATATTTTCGATGAGATTGTATCTTCAGAAATAAAGATTTTTGTAGCAATGCCGTACTTTGATGAACGCGTAATAGATGATTATAACAAGATATATAATGAAGCAATTACTCAAATAGCAAAAGAGTATTCCATTAATCTTTCATTGTATCCAATAATGTCTAATAAAGGTGCAACCCAAGATCAAATACAAGATATTATCAACAAGATAAAAGAGTGTAAAATATGTTTTGCAGACATAACTGATAATAACCCAAATGTTTCGTATGAAATGGGATGGGCACGTGCATTAAAAAAGAGTGTGATTATTGTTAGACGAAAAGGATCTGTAGAGCCCAAGTCTGATTATAAGAATGATACATATCATGAATACGACGATAACGCACGTTCTATAGACTTGGCACGAGTAATTCGCGACAATATAATTGAAGTGTTAGAGAAAAATTATGGTTTGATTAAAAGATAATTTTATGTCATACCAAGTATATCATAATATTGATCCCAATAAGATCTTCCTCGTTAATTTTTCTGAGTTAGAAGGGAGATTAGAGCCTGAGTTTTATAGGCCATCTATTGCTTCACTTGAAAAGCGTATTCGCTCTCTGTCATCCCACAAATTGAGTGACTTTGCATTGTCAATAGCTGGTGGTGCTACACCTAAAAAGACGGAATCTGATAAGTTTTATTCCGATGCAGAAAATGGGATACCATTTCTAAGAGTTCAGAACCTACAGACAAATGGTGAACTTACACTTGAAGATTGTATCTACATCAATGAGGAAACACATAATGGTCTGTTAAAAAGGAGCCAAGTTTCTGAAGGTGATTTGTTGGTCAAAATAACTGGAGTTGGACGAATGGCAATAGCCTCTGTTGCTCCTTCTGGTTTTATTGGTAATACGAACCAGCACATGGTTGTTATTAAAACAGGAGATGCTTCTGTGAGCAAATATTTAGCTCGTTATCTTAATCTTGATATAATAGAAAAGATTGCGTCCCGTCATTCTACAGGTGGAACAAGACCTGCTTTAGATTATCCTTCGCTTAAAAACATTCCAATTATTGAAGGTATAGATTTTTCATCCATTGATGTTGCTTTACAAAATAAACGTGAAAAAGATCAAAAATCCGAAATTGTTTTACAAAACATAAATGGTTATTTGCTTGGAGAATTAGGAATTCAATTGCCAGAAATGAAATTACAGACACTTCAAGACAGGATGTTTACTGTGAATTATAGTGATATTATTGGTGGCAGATTTGATCCTAAACTGTATTCTTCTTCAATCGCACAATTAAAGCAATCTCTTTTCATGTCTCCATATGATAAACAGCCACTAAAAGATTTTATAATGAGTAGTTGTAGTGGTGAGTGGGGAAAAGACGAATCAGAAGAAGTAGATGAAAACAAATACACTAAATGTTTGGTCATTCGGGCAACAGAATTTGATAATACATATAATTTACGATTAGATAACTCGAGAATTAAATATCGTTGGATAGATAACTCAAAACTTTCAAAGATGAATATTCTGGCAAATGATTTACTAATTGATAAGTCAGGTGGTAGTGAAGATCAACCTGTTGGAAGAATCTCTATTTTGACTGATGATATTTTGAAGGACAATCAGATTGCTTATAGTAATTTTATACACAAAATTACAGTTGAGGGAATAAATCCCATGTATTTGTATTTCTATCTGAAAACAATGCACAATATAAAAATTACTGAATCGATGCAAAGTCAAACCAATGGTATTAGAAATCTAATCATGCAAGAATACTTCAATCAAACGATAGTTGTTCCCCCACTTCAAAAACAACAGGAAATCGTCAATCATATCACAGCTATTCGTCAACAAGCAAAAGCATTACAAGAAGAAGGAAAAGAGATATTAGAAAAAGCAAATAAAGAAATTGAACAAATGATAATTGGAGAATGAAAAACAAATAAATATTGTAATTATGAATAATATGATTATCAAGAAAGCAATTATCAATAATTATAAATCAATAGAACATATTGAATTAGATTTCGATAAAATTGGCAATAGTTACACCAAGATTTTTGTTGGTATTAATGAATCAGGGAAGAGCAATATTCTTGAAGCGTTGTCATATTTCAAAGTACCAAAATCTAATGTTTCTTTTGATAGTTTATGCAATCAGAAACTTGAAGACAGTGAAAAAATCGAAATTAGTTTCTATTTAGAATTAGGTGAAAATAATATTTATATAAGTAACTTTACTAATTCGAACAACAAACCGCAGAAAATAAAATTTAATATAAGAAATATTGTAAAAAGAGTTTCACTTCAAAAAAAGAAAAATAGATTTGAGTCTTCATACGACTATGATGTAGAACTTCCTAATAATATCTATGTTAAAACACAACAAGGGTTTGACACAAATTATAATCTTGTTGACAAATATATTATAAATAATAAAGGTGATGAAGGGTATACCTTACTTACAAAAGAGATGTTTATAAAATTATTTAACAAAAATATTTTTGAAAAGATAGAAGAGATGGAACCAGATGTTTCTATGTGGAAACCATCCTCAGATTACATTTTATCAAACATTAATTTACACAAATTTAAAGATAATACAAACTCAAGTAAGCCTCTTAAAAATATATTCTATTTGAGTGGTTATACAGAAGACAAAATTAAAGAAATAATAGATAAAGTATCTAACCATACTCAAAGAAGTATATTATCTAGTAAGCTAAATACGGCAATAAATAATTATATCGGAAGAGTTTGGAGTAATAAAATTAGTGTTGTTATCGAGATTTCAGAAACGGGGAATTTGTCATTTCTTATAAAGGATCAAGGTGTAGAAAATGAGCATAATAGATTTGAAATTACAGACAGAAGCCAAGGTGCCCAACAGTTTTTGTCTCTTATTCTATCGCTGTCACTAGAAGCCGAAAATCACGAAAGAAAGAATGAGATTATTTTAATAGATGAGCCAGAAGTACACCTACATCCATCAGGCATAAGAGATATAGGCAAAGAGTTATTAAAAGTTGGGAATGAGAATTATGTCTTTTTAGCCACACATTCACCTTTTATCATTGATAAGCAGCATAAAGAGAGACATTATATTGTAAAAAAGAATAAGAAAGCAATCACAGAAATTACAAGAATTAAAGAAAGTGACAATATAATTGATGATGAAGTGCTGAATGAAGCGTTTGGAATTAACGTTTATCGAGATTTACTGAATCCGCACAGTGTTTTAGTTGAGGGTGCTTCAGATAAAATAATTCTTCAAAAGGCTTTCAATTGTTTAAACTTTAAAGATATCGGTATAACTAATGGACATGGTTCTAATATTGATACTTTAGCATCAAAGATGAACTTTGACAGTATTTCCGTATTGGTTGTAACAGATGACGACAAGGACGGGCGAAAATATAAAGAGAACATTTTGAAAATAGGAGGTGCCTATAACGAAAATACCGTGTTTACTATCCGTGATTTGGTAGGTGAAATCATTGAACAAGGGACAATTGAAGATACTTTTGATGTTAAGTATGTAGAGAAACAATTTTATAAATTCTACAAATCTACATTTGGCAAGGATTTAACAGAAACGACTTTGACAAATAGTAAACCTGTTATTATGCAAATTACCGCAATATTAAAAGCCAACAAAAAGTATAGCAGTTGGAATATGGACTCCTTTAAGAAACAATTGTCTGAAGAGTTTAATCCTACAAAAACTTCTTTTTCTACCTCATTCAAGTTATTGAAAGCCCTCGCCGAGAAAATAAAAGAAAAGATAAGCTGTTAGTCATCGAGTAATTAGTATTAGAGTTTGACAAGTGTATTTTATACCAGACGGTTTATTATAAAAACGACGATTTGGTATGAAATTAGTGATTCTTTGAATAAACTGTTTACAATTTAGAGATGATGGCTCTGAGCCAATAAGCAATATAGCAAAGGGAGAATAAATAATGTCCCGCCCTGGTACGCTACATTCCTTGCGGAAGAGAAGCGGTGGCGGGTTCTATTGCCTGCAAAAATATATTATTTCCTCGAAATAACCAAATTAATTCTCGAAAGACAAAGAAAAAGCCATTTTTTTACTCTTAATCGAGTTTGGAAATGGCTTTTTCTATGAGATAGTTTCAAACTGTTAGATTATCAAATCTCTTAGTTTGTTCAAGGTTTTTGCATCATTTAATCAGAATCTTCCTTCCGTTCTTGATGACTATGCCCTTGTAGTTAGCACCTACTTTTTGGCCAGCCAAATTATACATCTCATTTGAGTTCATTCGCTGAGCAGTAGTTACAGATTCAATGCCTGCGCTAACGGTACATTTCAATTCAATCTTGTCGATATTACATTGTGCACCAGTAATGGTGATGCGGAGAATCTGTTCACCTTCCTCCAAATTCCTACTCAAATTTCCACTTACCACTTTATAGGTATCCCAGTTGTTGCTTCCCGTTTGTGGAACGCTAACTCTTGCCAATGTGATGACACTATTGTTGTTGACAAGACCAATGGAGAATCCAGAGCCAGTAGTACCCGAAGAAACGGTAGCGTCGTATGAGTATTGGCCAGCCTCAGTTACGTTGATACTATATTCAAGCCATTCGTTTGCAGCCGTGTAACCAATAGCTGTACCGCCGTTTCCTACAACAAAGTCAACGCCCTCACTATCAGAACGATAATTCTTGTCACCTTCTCGGTTGCTGTCTGAGTCGTGGAAGGTCAAGCCTTCACCACCTCTGTCGAAATTTTCTGCTTGAATGACACCAGGAATAGTAATAAACTTACTGGTATAAGGTGTGCGCTTACCGTTTACCTTGAGTGCCCTCTTGGCAGAAACATTCTCTTTACCATCCGCATCTGTCGCAATGGCTGTGATGGTATAGTTGCCCTTAACGGTAGGAATGAATTGGATAGAGTAGGGAGCTTCTGTCAATGTGCCAATGAGCAAGTCGTTTGCATAGACACGAACACTATCGATAGTGCTGGTAGAACAACTTGCCGTTACCCTGATAGTGGTAGAGTCGCCAACAGAAATGGTGGCAGGAGACATTGAACTTACGCTAACGGCGATACTCTTGTTTTGTTCATAGCGACGGAAGTTGAGATTCTTGATGCAGAAACCGCCTTTGTCAATATTCAAACAGAGCGTGTGACGACCAGCCGTAAGAGGTTTGCTCATCAAGCAACGCAATGTCTGGAAGTTGCTATTGCTGCCTGTTAGAGGAACTTCAACCATGTCTGTATAATAAGTGAGGTTGTCAAACCCATACTCTGCCAAGTGGAATGTTCCGCCAGAAACATTTGATGCCACTTCTGCCTCAATCGAATACAGTCCATCCTCTTTCACGTCAACCGTATATTCCATCCATCCATCTGTCTGAGTGGCCGTCGTAGCATTACGTGAAGCTTTGTAGTAAGAAACACCAGAAGCACCTTTGTCATATTCGCCCACCACGATTTTGCCAGGCAATTCAGGAATAATCTCATTATATGGCTCACGTTTAGCAGTTGCACTAAGTACATTGAAACGCGACAAACGCTCGTAGGTAGAACCGTCTGTAGCCGTAACAACAGCCTTTAAGGTCTTCCATCCAGCAGTTGCATTCGAAGGAACGTTGTACTCTGTATAATAGGGAGCCTCCGTCATCGTGGCAATTAACTGACTTCCAAGGTATAAATCCACCTTCTCAATCGTCTTTGTTGCCAAGCTTGCACGTACCATAATGGGAAGTATATCGCCCCTTACCACCTTCATGTCACGAGGTTTCACATAGACAGAAGCCTCTTTCTTCATGCCAGGGAAAGGACTTTTCGCGTTCTTGGCAGCATCACTTGCCATATACTCGCGCAACCAAGTCATGGCAGGACGTGCTTTTCCATCCCTGAAAATACCAGAGTTGCCATCGGTTGTCCACGTAGCACCATAGATATAACCCCAAAGAGTCACACCAGCACAATAATCTCTCTCCCAAAAAAGTGGAATAAGATTCTTGTATTGAGTCAATTGCTTTTGGTCATCACTCGTGCCGATGTCAAATTCCGTACTATACATAGGCATTTTAAGAGCATTGTCGAGTTTATCCAACGCACTTTTACAAGTACTCAAACTAATATCTGTCAATTCATGGCATTGCAAACCATAAGCATCAATCGGTGCACCTGCATCACGCAAATTCGTGACAAGGTCGATGTATTGGTCAATTTGCCATTGAATAGAATTGTAGTCATTATAAATCAAAATGGCGTTTGGCCAACGTTCGTATGCCATTTCGAAAGCCTTGATAAGCCAATCGTAACCAGTCTTTCCTTTACCTCCCAACGACTCTCTTATCATTGGATTACCTGGTTGGTGAGGACTGCTTTCATTCGACCAAACAGCTTCGTTGACCACATCAATCAAAGGAAGGTCGGGATATTTCTTCTTAACGGCATCAAACCACTTCACGATAGAAGCATAGCGGTCTTTGATAGACAAACTTTCAAGCCAACCAGGATATTGAGCACCCCAAAGAAGCGCATGAAATTTGTAGGTGAAGTTGTGTTGCTTGGCATAGTTGAAAGCCTTATCACACCCCCAGTTGTAGCTATTACGTGTTCCTTCCACCGAGCCCCATTTCGATTCGTTCTCACAAGTAATCTGGTTCCATAACTTGTAATACGGATCTACGCCGCCACCAGCATCTACATTGTAGCGCGTTGTGATGTTGCCGAGAAACTTGTCGGGGTTAGTTGATAGTTGAGCGTTAGCTTTTCCGCCAAAAAAGCAGATGGCTAACAAGAAAAGAAGAGTAGATTTTTTTCTCATGTTGAAAATTATTAATTGCAATTATAGTTGCAAATTTAGCCATTTATTTCCTATCCAACCAATTTTTTCAATGCTTTCTTTCTTCCCGTTCTTTGCTTGATTATTTTCGCAAAGTCTTTGTAACATTTCATATCAATGTAAAGACATTTTGCAAATGATAGGTTTGCGAATGATAAACCATATATTTGCGATTGCTAAACAGTATATTTACGCCTCGCAAACGCTATATTTATTTATAATGAGAAACATGAAAGAAATAAATACCTTTATTTTGGTGGAATGAAGAAAATTACTTACCTTTGCACCCATTAAAAAAAATACGTCAATTTTAAAAGGAAAAAATAACAAAGATGTCAAAGAAGTTTGCTGAATACAAAGGTCTTGACTTGACAGGAATCAACAACGAGATCTTATCAGAATGGGAAAAGAAGAATGTCTTTCTCAGAAGTATCAAGGAACGAGAGGGTTGTCCCCAGTTCGTATTCTACGAGGGTCCTCCTTCGGCAAACGGGCATCCTGGCATTCACCACGTACTGGCAAGAAGCATCAAGGACTCTTTCAATCGTTACAAGACGATGAAGGGATTCCAAGTGCATCGTAAGGCTGGATGGGACACACATGGATTGCCCGTAGAATTGGGTGTGGAAAAAGAGTTGGGTATTACGAAAGCCGATATAGACAACCACGAGAGCGAGAAATACATCTCCGTGGAAGATTACAACCAGAAATGTCGTGAAAACGTGATGAAGTTTACCGCAGAATGGCGCACGTTGACCGAGAAGATGGGTTATTTCGTAGACCTTGACCATCCCTATATTACATACGACAATAAGTATATCGAAACCTTATGGTGGTTGTTACGCCAACTTTACGATAAGGGATTGCTCTATAAGGGATATACCATCCAACCCTATTCACCCGCAGCAGGTACTGGATTGAGCTCGCATGAGTTGAACCAACCAGGTTGCTATCGTGACGTGAAAGATACCGTAGTGACAGGATTGTTTGAGTTGAAAGGCGATGCTGGCGTATTATCTACGGTAGCTCAAAGAGGATGGGGTAAGGTGTATTTCACCGCTTGGACAACTACACCTTGGACTTTGCCATCAAATACAGCCCTTTGTGTTGGTCCTAACATTGACTATGTGGCATTGGAAACCTATAATCCCTATAATGCGGAGAAGGTGACTTTGATTATGGCTGAGGCTCGCGTGAATGCCTATTTCAATCCAGAAGGCAACATCACCGACGGCGATGAAATGCCCGAATACAACAAGGGAGAGAAGTTTGTGCCATATAGAATCGTAGGACACTACAAGGGAACAGAACTTGTAGGTTTGCATTACAACCAATTGATGCCATGGGTAAAGCCATGCGCAAAAGTAGACGGCAATGCTCCCGACTATGTGAAGGCATACGCGGAAGCCAATCCCGACAAGGTATTTGATAGCGAGAATGGCAATGACCGCTTCGTGGAGATGGAAGCATGTGCTTTCCGCGTAATCCCTGGCGATTATGTTACCACTGAAGATGGTACAGGTATCGTGCATATCGCTCCAACCTTCGGAGCAGATGACGCAAAGGTAGCTAAAGATGCTCAGATTCCCGCCCTCTATCTGATTAACAAGAAAGGCGAAACCCGTCCAATGGTAGACTTGGAAGGAAAGTATTATACCGTGGATGAGTTGGACGACAACTTTAAGAAAGTTTGCTTGGCACCCTCATACAACAACCATGCAGGCGACTTTGTTAAGAATGCCTATAAGCCAGAATTCAACATTGACGGCAAGTATGATGAGAAGGCAGCTTCAAAGGCAGAAGACCTGAACATCGTGATTTGCATGGAGATGAAGCAAGAAGGAACGGCTCTCAAGATTGAGAAACACGTACACAATTATCCACATTGTTGGAGAACCGACAAGCCCGTGCTTTATTATCCCCTCGATTCATGGTTTATCCGTTCTACCGCCAAGAAAGAGCGCATGGTGGAACTCAACAAGACTATCAACTGGCAACCAGAGTCAACGGGTACGGGTAGGTTTGGCAATTGGTTGGAGAACCTGAACGACTGGAACCTCTCTCGCTCTCGCTTCTGGGGAACACCATTACCTATTTGGAGAGACGAAGACGGAAAAGAGTTGTGCATCGGAAGTCTGGAGGAATTGTACCAAGAGATTGACAAGGCCGTTGCTGCTGGTTTTATGACAAGCAACCCATTGAAAGACAATGGATTTGTTCCTGGTGACTATTCACAAGAGAATTACGACAAGATTGACTTGCACCGTCCATACGTTGACAATATCGTCTTGGTAAGTGCATCTGGAAAGCCCATGAAGCGTGAGTCTGACTTGATTGACGTTTGGTTTGATTCAGGTTCTATGCCATACGCACAAATCCACTATCCATTCGAGAATAGCGATAAGATTGACAAGAAGACTGCATTCCCAGCAGACTTTATCAACGAAGGTGTTGACCAAACACGCGGTTGGTTCTTTACGTTGCACGCCATTGCTACGATGGTGTTTGATTCCGTAGCTTTCAAGAACGTGATTTCTACTGGACTGGTGCTTGATGCGAAAGGCAATAAGATGTCGAAGCACTTAGGTAACGTGACCAATCCGTTCGAGATGATTGACAAGTATGGTGCTGACCCCGTTCGTTTCTATATGATGACCAACTCAGAGCCTTGGGACAACTTGAAGTTTGACCCAGAGGGTGTAGATGAGTGTCGCAGGAAATTGTTCGGCACCTTATATAATACATATAGCTTCTTCGCCATGTATGCCAACGTAGATGGCTTCGAACCTTCTATGTGCAATCAACAAGTGGAAAGACCAGAGATTGACAGATGGATTCTTTCGAAGGTAAACTCATTGATTAAGAACGTTGACGCAGAGATGACTGGTTACGATCCTACACGTGCTGGACGATTCATTGACGCATTCGTAAATGATGACTTGAGTAACTGGTATGTTCGCTTGAACCGCAAACGTTTCTGGGGCAAGGAGATGAGCGAAGATAAGTTGTCGGCTTACCAAACTCTATATACCTGCTTGATGACCGTTGCTAAGTTGATGGCACCATTGGCTCCATTCTATGCAGACCGCTTGTATATTGACTTGTTAGGTGAGAAAGACAGCGTACATCTTGACACATATCCCGTTGCTGACGAGAGTTTGATTGACGAGCAACTTGAGGCTCGTATGGATATGGCACAACGTATTTCCTCTATGGTTCTCGCATTGCGCAGGAAGGTGAACATCAAGGTAAAGCAACCTCTGCAAGCCATCATGATTCCTGCCGTTGACGAACAGCAGAAAGCTCATATCGAAGCCGTGCAGTCATTGATTATGCACGAAGTGGATGTGAAGGAAGTGAGATTCGTGGAAGGAAACGGTATGCTGGTGAAGAAAGTGAAGTGCAACTTCCGTACAATGGGTAAGAAGTTCGGTAAGTTGATGAAAGGCATTGCCGCCTACATGAACAATATTTCACAAGAAGAAATCGCAACGTTGGAAAACACGGGTGCATTGACATTGAACATCGAAGGACAGGAATTGGTCGTTGACAAGGAAGACGTTGAAATCTTCAGCGATGACATTCCAGGATGGCTCGTTGCCAATGAAGGCAACCTGACCGTTGCTTTGGAGATTGAGTTGACCGATGAATTGCGCAATGAAGGAATGGCTCGCGAGTTGATTAACCGCATCCAGAAAATTCGTAAGGAAACAGGACTCGAAATAACGGATCGCATCAAGGTGACGGTGGCTCCCAATGCCCAGACAGACGCGGCCATTGAAAACTTCGGTGATTTCATCAAGGCACAAGTGCTTGCCGACGAAATTACCATTGCCGAGAACGATGGCGTGAATGTTGAGTTTGACGATTTCAAACTGAATGTAAAAGTAGTTAAAGTTTAATCTATCACATATTTAATTAATTATGGCAGAAAAGAAACGTTATAGTGATGAAGAACTGGAAGAGTTCAAGGAAATCATTAACGAGAAAATAAGGTTGGCGCGTAGAGATTATGACTCTATGATGAGACAATTGATGAACGCCGATGGCAACGACGTTGACGATACGTCACCCACCTACAAGGCTTTGGAAGAAGGCAGTATGACACAATCCAAGGAAGAACTTGTGCAACTTGCCAATCGCCAGCAGAAGTTTATCCAAGGATTGGAGGCTGCTCTGATTCGTATCCAGAACAAGACATACGGAATAGATCGTATTACGGGTGAACTGATTCCGAAGGAGCGTTTGCGTGCCGTTCCCCATGCAACTTTGAGCGTGTCCTCGAAGATGCAGGAGAAAAAGAGATGAAAGAAACGAAAGAGAAAATCCTTACTGATGGCAGGATAGCGTGCTTGTTGGTCGTTATCCTGCTCATCATTGACCAGATTATTAAGATTACCGTCAAGACCCACATGTGTTTGGGTGAGTCGATAAGAATCACGGATTGGTTCTTCATCAACTTCATCGAGAACAATGGAATGGCTTTCGGAATGACGTTCTTCAATAAGCTGGTGCTTAGTTTGTTTCGACTTGTCGCCATTAGTGCGATTGGCTATTATATATATAAGGTGATTTGTGGCGAGCATCGTAGGGGCTATGTCATTGTCTTGGCTATTATCATGGCTGGAGCATTAGGCAATATGTTCGACTCGATGTTTTACGGATTGATATTCAATGCGTCTTCACCTTTTTACGTATCCTATTTTGTTCCCTTTGGTTCGGGCTATTCCTCTTTTTTGCAAGGAAAAGTTGTGGATATGTTTTATTTCCCGCTCATCGTTTCTACATGGCCAGATTGGATGCCGTTTTGGGGAGGAGAAGAGTTTATCTTCTTTTCGCCCGTGTTCAATTTCGCGGATGCATGCGTGAGCGTTGGAATCGTAATCCTGTTTCTTTTCTATCGCAAGGATTTAGAAGGACTTAGTGAGGCGTTTACGGGAAAGAAAAAGGAAGAGTCTCCATTACCAGAAGAAATAAAAGACGAAGGGGGAGGAGAATGATGAGAATATCTTCATGGTTGGCAAATGGTTTGTTGGTCTTGGTGTTTCTTCTTTGCAGTTGTAAGCCCCAAGTACCTTACAAGTATATCCAACCTGACAAGATGGAAGATATTCTCTATGACTATCATATTGCCGAGGCCATATCGAGTGACTACGAAATACCTCATGACTCCTTAACCCTACGTGCTTACAGACATGCTATTTTAGAAAAATACGGGTGCACTGATGCGGATTTCGACTCGTCGCTGGTGTATTATACAAGGCATACAGAACGATTGCATCGAATTTACGAGAATCTTTCCCAACGTCTCAGTAATACGGCTATTTCATTGGGAGCATCTTTAAGCGACTTGAATCGATATGGTTCATTGTCGGCAACGGGTGATACTGCCAATATATGGAATGGAGATATGTCGTTTGTATTGATGCATCATCCCGCATTCAACAAGTATTCGTTTAAGATAGATGCTGATTCCACGTTCCATCCTGGCGATAAGTTGCAACTTCATTTCAATAGTCAGTTCATATTCCAAGACGGAATGCGAGATGCTATAGTCGTTTTGGCTATCAAATTGTCAAACGATAGTGTTATCTCTCGCAACATGCACGTTTCTGGTTCTAATTCCCAATCGATAGAGGTGAATGATGACAAACGTTTGGGAATCAAGGAAGTGAAGGGATTCTTCCTGTTGAACAACAATATCAATAGGGCGGGAGAAAACCAAACGACTATGAAGTTGGCCGTAGTGAACCATATCTCGTTGGTGCGTATGCACACTCAAGAACCAGAGAAATCGTTGGATGAGGAGAAAGAACCTAACAAAGATTCTGTCAGAATAGATTCGAGTAGGAATGTAACTCCCCCTCCACATCAAGGTGCGAGAGGAATGATTGGTCCTGCACGAATGCCCCATGAACCTACCGTGATGCCTCGTGGAGTCATTAGGGAGGAAGTGAACAAGAAAGTAGTACCTAATAACCAATTAAAATAAAACTTATGCTGAGTGTTAATGAATTAGAAGATCGCTTGATAGATCTTGCCTTTGCCGAAGACATTGGCGATGGTGACCATACCACGTTGTGTTGCATTCCTGAAGATGCAATGGGTAAATCACATCTATTAATCAAGGAAGAAGGAATCCTTGCTGGCGTAGAAGTAGCGAAAGAAGTATTTCGTCGTTTTGACCCAACCATGAAGGTAGAAGTGCTCATGGGTGATGGAAGTCATGTGAAAGTGGGTGATATTGCCATGATTGTGACAGGAAAGATTCGCTCTTTGTTACAGACAGAACGACTGATGTTGAACATCATGCAACGCATGAGCGGTATAGCCACGATGACTCACAAATACGTGGAGAAGTTGGAAGGCACACATACCCATGTGTTGGATACACGAAAGACTACTCCTGGATTGCGTATGTTGGAAAAACAAGCCGTTAAGATTGGTGGCGGAATGAATCACCGCATTGGTTTGTTCGACATGATCTTGTTGAAAGACAACCACGTTGATTTCTCTGGAGGTATCGAAAACGCCATTGACCGTTGCCATCAATACTTGAAAGACAAAGGTTTGGATTTGAAGATAGAGATTGAGGTGAGAAACTTCGACGAACTCCAACATGTGTTAGACCACGGAGGTGTTAATCGTATCATGCTTGATAACTTCTCGGTAGAAGACACTAAGAAAGCCGTTGACTTGATAGGTGGTAAGTATGAAACGGAGTCGTCTGGTGGAATCACTATAGATACATTGCGTGATTATGCCGAAGCGGGAGTAGACTTTATTTCCGTGGGAGCACTTACCCATTCCGTTAAGGGACTTGACATGAGTTTCAAGGCTTGTTAAAGAAAGAAGTAAGATGACGAGACGAGTGATGATATTGACTTTCATGTTGGCTATGACGCTCTTGGCAAATAGCAAGAATATGTCTAAAAGTCAATACCAATCACCCGTGAATTACACTATATCGTTGGCTGGTAACTTTGGTGAGCCGCGTCCCAATCATTTCCACGGAGGAACAGACATCAAGACCGATAGGGTAGAGGGAAAGCCCATCTTCTCTATCGGTGATGGATATATCTCTCATGTTACCATCGGAATAGGGGGATTTGGCAATGCCGTTTATGTCCATCATCCGCAAGGACATACCAGTATATATGCACATTTGCAACGATTCATTCCGCAAGTAACGGCATTGGTGAGGAAATGGCAATACGAACACCATTGTGTTGAGGGAGAGATTCGTTTCCGTCCAACAGATTTTCCCGTAGCAAAAGGTCAGTTGTTGGCTTTCAGTGGAAATACCGGAGCATCACAAGCTCCTCATCTGCATTTGGAAATTCACGACAACGAGACCTATAACATGCTCGACCCGCTGGGATTTATCGGAGATAATATAGTTGACCATGTTTCTCCTATCGCTCATGCAATGATGGCTTATCCCCAAGAAAACCAAGGCGTTTTCAATGGTAGTGATGAAGCACAATACTTCAACTTTACCGCCAATAATTTATCGCAAGAGTTGACCGCTTGGGGAAAAGTGGGATTTGGATTGTGGGCAAACGACTATATGGAAGAATCTACCAACAATTTCGGTATTCGAAAAACCGAATTATACGTAGATGGACATTTACTTTTCCATAGTGACGTGAATGACATTCCCGTTAGCGATAATCTCCAAGTAAATGCTTGGGGTGATTACGACCATTATAGCAAGAGTCATGTGTGGTATATGCGTTCGTTCCTTTTGCCTGGAATCACGCTTCCAATCTGTTCTGCCGACGAGAACCGTGGGATTATAGATTTCAAGGAAGAACGTCCTTATCGTTTTACTTATATCTTGTCTGACTTTAAGGGAAACAAAAGTGAATACACTTTTACTGTCATTGGAAAGAAAACGCCGATTCATCGTACGAAGTTGGCTCATCCACTTCATACGTTGGTGTGGAATCGTTTGAACAACTACCAATTACCTGGTTTGCAATTGCAAGTTCCTTCTCGTTATTTGGTTGAGAATGTCGTATTAACCCCACGTGTTTCTACAAAGGAGAATTCCTTTTCATCTTCCTTTCAATTGTCGGAGAAGTCGATAGCCTTGTTGAAGCATGGCAAATTAAGTCTTCAAGTGAAGAAAGAAGTGAAAGATCCTTCCAAACTTTATATTATATCGCATTCTAAAACAGATAAATACGTTGGCGGAGAGTATAATGACGGATGGGTAACAGCCAAGATACTTGACTTGAATGCCGAATATGAATTGGCATACGATGTCAATGCTCCCAAGATAGAATATGAAGGACTAAATGGAGATGTGATTCGCTTCAATCTCACGGATGAAGAAAGTGGTATTAAACATTTCGAGGGAAGTATAGACGGTCGTTTCGTGTTGTTCGAGAAAGTAGGTCGTTCATCCTTCATTGCTTGTAAACTCAAGGGAACACCCGTGAAGAAAACTGGCAAGAAACATAACTTGGAACTCACGGTGACAGACAATCGCAATAATCAATCTAATTATAAAACTCAAATCATCTATTGACAATGAAAAGATTCATAACATTATGCTGCCTGATAGGGCTATATGTTTGCCAATCAACGGCTTGTACCAACTTCATCGTAGGAAAGAAAGCCTCTGTTGATGGTTCGGTCATTTGCAGTTACAATGCCGATGATTATGGTATGTTTCAATACTTGTGCCATTATCCTGCTGGCAAGCACGAGAAAGGAGAAATGCGCCATATATACGACTGGGATAGTAACGTTTATCATGGTGCCATTCCAGAAGCACCAGAAACTTATAATGTCATTGGAAACATCAATGAATATCAAGTGACTATCGGTG
>JAEEGL015277057.1_pt1 | contig 21269 bp, 17 predicted proteins | sample 9134231 | NCBI WGS metagenome assembly JAEEGL01 (sample SAMN16246548, study PRJNA631951) | gut metagenome | biome: gut microbiome; feature: rumen; material: fiber-attached | host: Bos | place: Iran: Karaj | collected 2018-10
TGTTTATTCTGCGTATGCGAGTGCGCACTTAACGGCTCTTCTCCACCCCTTGATAAGTTCGTTCCTCTTTTCCGCATCCATGGAGGATTCAAAAGTAGTTCCGACTTTATAATTCTTGCGGATCTCGTCTTTATCCTTGTAATAACCAACGGCTAATCCTGCAAGATAAGCTGCTCCCAGCGCGGTTGTCTCCACGCTCTCGGGCCTGTCAACGGCTGTGTCGATTATGTCTGCCTGGAACTGCATGAGGAAGTCATTTGCGCTGGCTCCTCCGTCCACCTTAAGACGCTTTAACCTAATACCGCTGTCCGTCTGCATTGCTTTCAACACATCGGCTGTCTGATATGCAATAGACTCAAGAGTTGCTCTGATAAAGTGTTCCTTTTCACAGGCTCTGGTAAGACCCACGATGATTCCCCTTGCATGCTGCTGCCAATATGGAGCGCCCATACCTGCAAAGGCAGGAACGATATATACTCCCGCAGTATCTTCCACAGCCCGGGCATATTCTTCAGACTGTGGTGCATTCTTGATCATTCTCATGCTGTCACGGAGCCACTGGATTCCCGCTCCCGCAACAAACACGCTACCCTCCAGGGCGTACTCAACTTCTTCTTTGTCGCCTGCGATTATGGTGGTGAGCAGACCGCTGGTGGAATATATGGCATCACGTCCGGTATTCATCAACATAAAACATCCGGTTCCGTATGTATTCTTCACATCACCCTTGTCAAAGCAGCACTGGCCAAAAAGCGCGGCCTGCTGGTCACCGGCTGCTCCCGCGATGGGAATCTCGCCGCCCAGGATACTTGTTTCGGTATGACCGTAGATACAGCTGGAAGGCTTAACCTCCGGCAAAAGGCTCATGGGAATATTGAAACGATCGAGTATTTCCTTATCCCAGCAAAGCTTATGTATATCGTAGAGCATGGTCCTGGATGCATTGGTGTAATCCGTAACGTGAACTGCGCCCTTTGTCAGGTTCCAGATAAGCCAGGTGTCTACGGTTCCGAAAAGCAGTTCACCTTTTTCCGCTCTTTCCCTGGCGCCCTTTACATTGTTAAGGATCCAGGCGATCTTTGATGCGCTGAAATATGCGTCGGGAATAAGTCCTGTCTTCGCACGGATCTTGTTGTCGAAGCCATCCCTCTTAAGATCGTCTATCATATCCGCAGTACGTCTGCACTGCCAAACGATAGCATTATACACGGGCTGTCCCGTAACCTTATCCCATATGATGGTGGTCTCACGCTGATTTGTGATTCCTATTGCAGCAATCTCGCTTGAATCTATGCCCATATTGGCAAGGCACTCTGCCGCAACCGAAAGCTGTGATGACCATATCTCCATCGGATTGTGCTCAACCCAGCCGGGCTTGGGATAGATCTGTGTGAATTCCTTCTGTGACATTGTGCAGATATTGCCCTGTTTATCAAATATAATGCAGCGGGAACTGGTAGTACCCTGATCAAGTGCCATTATATATTTCTTCATAGAATACCCCCATGAAATGATCTAATCTTTATCTTACATCACATTGCCTGTTGCGACAACATCAACTCCGCAGCCGCAAACATCCGCCACCACAATATCCCCTATGTGAACAGGCGCTGACATAGTTACCTTCTTTAATTCATCCAGACAGTCGAAGATCTTACCTTTTGGTATATCGGAAGCGGTCTTTACGGACACCACGGGCTGTTCTCCTCCCGTAACCTTCACCAGGCTGGTCACTATCCTTCGGGGATCCGTCAGCTCATTTGTAACGTATTCCGCTCCCCTGGGACAGGTATTTCCCGTAATACTTACTATTTTTCCGCCTTCAAGAGCTGCAGTCACATTGCAGCCAAGAGGACATCTTATACATGTGAATTCTTTTGTTTCCATATCTTCACCTTTTTAACCATTGGTTACTCATTGTTACCGGTTACCACTCTTACGGTTATCTCCTTAAGATCCGGGATCTCTTTAAGAACGGACTTTTGCAGGATCACCTGTTCCATCTCTCCGGGTGCAAGAGCCTGCTTCTTCAGGTTCATGATCTCCTTATCACCGGCAAGCACCTGAATGGTAGCTTTTTTGTATACGGCTCCCACGCGGAAGCGGACTACCTGTCTGTCATCCATGTGATCGATCCGTATAACCGACGGCACGGTATAACGAACTCCGTCCACCGCTTTTATATTTATCACGATATCATCAGATCCGGCTTTGTTACCGGAAAGGTACTCGGCGGCTTTCTTTCCGGCCTGGGATGCCTCCTCCGATACATAGTCCACAAGATCGTGAACATGAAGAACATTTCCGCAGGCGAATACGCCGGGCACGTCTGTTTCAAGGCTCTCGTTTACCAGCGGGCCGTTGGTTACTTTATTCATTGTTACGCCAAGGGCATTTGAAAGTTCATTTTCCGGAATGAGTCCGCAGGACAAAAGAAGTGTATCACATTTTATCTCCTGCTCGGTTCCGGGGATAGGCTTTGACTTTTCGTCAACTTCTGCGATAACTACGGCCTCAACTCTTTCCTTGCCCTTTATATCAACCACTGTATGGCTGAGCAGTAAGGGAATATCAAAATCATTCAGACACTGGGCGATGTTTCTTTTAAGTCCGCCGGAATAGGGCATAAGTTCCGCGACAAGCTTAACCTTGGCTCCCTCAAAAGTCATTCGTCTTGCCATAATGAGGCCGATGTCACCGGAGCCCAGTATTACCACTTCTTTTCCGGGCATTCTTCCTTCAATATTTACATATCTCTGAGCAGTTCCCGCGGTATATATTCCGGCGGGTCTGTATCCGGGTATGTTGAGCGCTCCCCTTGATCTTTCGCGGCAGCCCATACACAGTATGACAGCCTTTGCGCGAAGGGTAACAAGTCCTTCACTCCTGTTCATATATGTGACGATCTTTTCATCCCCGTCGGAAGAAAGATCAACTACCATGGTCTCAAGCTTATACGGAATATCAAGAGCTGCTGCCTTGTCTATGAACCTTGCCGCATATTCGGGGCCGGTAAGTTCCTCCTTGAAGGTGTGAAGTCCGAATCCGTTGTGTATGCACTGATTAAGAATACCGCCAAGATGTTTATCTCTTTCCAATATGAGAAGATCGTTTACGCCTGCTTCCTTTGCTGCTACAGCCGCTGCCAATCCTGCAGGTCCTCCACCGATAATAACCAAATCTTTATTCATGCGCTTCACCTCATTCCTTAATAAATCCTGTCAGGAACTCGGATCCGGGATCGTTCTTTGTTATCTCGGCTATATCTTTTCCAAGTTCACGAGCGAGTATCTCAACCGTCTTGGGGGAGCAGAATCCCGCCTGACACCTGCCCATTCCGGCTCTTGTGCGGCGCTTAACTCCGTCTAAGGTGGTGGCACCAAGCGGCCTTTTTATAGCATCGATTATCTCACCTTCTGTGACCGTCTCACATCTGCATACTACATTTGCATAAAGAGGATTCTTTTTAATAAGTTCCTGCTTCTGCTCCGGGCTTGCAAGTGCCATGGAGGGGATACCGGTTCTATTTGAGATGAAGTTTTCTTTCTTCTTTGCGGAAAGCTTTTCGGCTATCAGCTCTGCCATATATTCACCTATGGCAGGTGCGCAGGATAAACCGGGTGATTCTATTCCCGCGGCGTCAAAGAATCCCGGTGCATCTTTTACCTCTCCGATGACGAAATCTCCGCCTTCCTCGTGGGCTCTTAATCCTGCAAAGGAGGTGATGATCTGTCTGGTGGGAAGTTCCTTTACACTGAGAGCGCCTCTCACAAGAAGATCAGAAAGACCCTCGGAAGTGGTATTCACTCCCTCAAAATCATCTATATCCACTGCAGTGGGGCCAACAAGAAGATTTCCGTGAACCGTAGGTGTGACCAGAACTCCCTTTCCGTATTTTGTGGGAAGCTGGAAAATTGTATGTTTTGTAAACCCTCCGACAGTCTTATCGAAGAGACAGTATTCTCCCTTTCTGGGAATGATATTCAATTTATCATTGGAGATCATGTTATGGAATACGGCGGCATAAACACCGGCTGCATTTACTACAGCCTTTGCTTCATAGTCACCGTCTGAAGTTTTTACAAGATAACCATTGGTTTCTTTCTCTATCTGCTTTACTTCAGTGTTTAATTTGAAATCTACGCCGTTTACGAATGCATTTTCGGCCAGAGCTATGGTCAGGTTAAAAGGGCATACTATTCCGCCTGTAGGCGCATAAAGAGCCGCAGCAACCTCATCGGAGAGGGCGGGTTCAATTTCTCTTGCCTCATCCCCTGTGAGTATCTTAAGGTCCTTTACCCCGTTTTGCTGCCCCTGTTCGTAGAGCTCCTTCAGCCTGTCGATACCTTTCTCGTCAAAGGAAAGTACCAGGGAGCCGTCTCTCTTAAAAGGAAAATCAAGTTCCTTTGAGAGTTCCTCCATCATCAGGTTACCCCTGACATTTAATTTAGCCTTGAGCGTTCCCGGCTTGGCGTCATAACCCGCATGAACTATTCCGCTGTTTGCCTTGGATGTGCCTTCGCATACATCGCTTGATCTTTCGATCACCAGAACGTCCAGATTGTATCTCGACAGTTCCCTTGCGATAGCGCATCCGGTCACTCCCGCCCCGATAATGATAACGTCTTTCATTTGCTTACCCCAATTCTGTGTTTATCCTATAACATACCCTTCCCCATAGGATAATAATACAACAATATACCGATATCCGAAAGAGCAAAAGAAGGCTTTAAGCGCGGAAATGCGCCATAGTTTCCACAAAAAAAGGGAACGGACGAATCCGTTCCCTTGAAAAATTTTTAAAGTTTTTAGTCGATAACGTTCTTAACTCCGACGATATTCATGAAGTTGATTCCGCTTACGCAGCATCCCATTCTGGAGTTAGCCTCGTGAACAATCTGACCGTTTCCGATGTAGAGTGCTACGTGTGAACATCCGCCGCTACCGTAGCAGATGATGTCTCCGGGCTGCGCATCTGCCAGTGCGATGCTTCTTCCTGCGCTGTTAAGCTGGCTTGAAGGAGTACGTCCTACGCTGATTCCGAAGGTGCTGAGTACATAGCAGGTAAATCCACTGCAGTCGGTACCGCCCGAAAGACTCTGACCACCCATTACATATCTTGTTCCAACAAACTGAAGTGCATACTCGATGATGCTGCTTCTGAGATCACTGCTTGAAGAATAGGATGTATCAGCTGAAATTGTGGTATCTTCAAGGAGCTTCTGCTGTGCAAGTGCCGCAGCTGCCGCTGCTGCTGCCGCTGCACGTCTCTCTTCCTCGGCCTTTCTCTTGGCCTCAGCCTCGGCACGCTCTTCCTCGATGGTCTTTGCTGTAACGTAACTCTCCTGGATCGTTACATAATCGAGGCAGACATATCCGACATGATCGTTGGTATAATTAACCTTAACCCACTCGAGAGGTTTCTCTTCCTCTTCAGCTTCTGCTTCCTCTTCCTGAGTTCCAACGCTAGCGGGATCTGCACCGGGAGTGGGGATTTCTTCTATCTCCTCGCCCTCTTCCCCATCGGGATCGTTGACCTCGGAAGCATCCTTTGCACGGCTCATTCGCTCGGCACGGATATCTTCGTCCTCGGAAACCTCAAGCTTATCGCCCGACTTTACTGAACCGATAACATTGGCATCGGTGTTTGCTTCTTCCCTGACATTCAGGATATTACACTTAACAACCGCTACCTTTTTAACGTAGTCCTCAATTACCTCAAGTGCTTCATCTCCATATATGAAGAAATCGGATCTGACGTATCCTTCAACATTTCCGGATACAACCTTGAACCAGATACCGTCCTCGCACTCAGTCCTGTCAAGTATCTCGCAAACAGAGCCGTTATACATGTGACCCACGACCTGTGAGCTTGTATTTGACTCGGAGCGGACATTTATAAAGTCACTTACATTTGCAATGGCAAAATTCGCATACTCTTCTTCGTATAGCGAAATATCAAAGTCGATATCCAATTCCTGAGCCTGGTTAACAACAAGCTCCATGATCTCGGAATCAACGGGCTTTACATCGTAGGAATTGCCGATAACCGATAAAAATGCGGAAACACCGCCCTTATTTGCGGAAAATACCGCGCTTTCGGCCTCTTCGGCATTGGAGTTCAAAGCAGGAATCGTTGCCATTATTGCTGCTGCGGCTGTAACCACAACACCTTTTAATACAATTTTTCTTATACTCTGTAACATTTTTTTAATAATTTAGGTGATTTAGTTAAACACTTTGTAACAATCCTATGATACAATACATCTATGAAAAAATTCAAGTACTTATTTATAATTTTACCCGTTGTATTGATACTGGCCGCCGTTGGCGTGTATCTCTTCACCTCCGGAAAAATAAACTTAAAGGGATCAGGCAGTAATGAGGAGACTGTCGCAGAGGGAGAAGATATCACAACAGACGATCTTGCAGAACCAATCCCGGAGCCCGAACCCGAGCCCGAACCGGAACCCGAACCTGAACCTCCTTTCGAGGAATATGACATTCATATAATGATGGTAGGCGACAACCTCTACCACACCGGTGTTATCCGTTCGGGAGAACAGGCAGACGGAACCCGCAATTACGATCACGAGTTTGCCGGCATTTCCGATCTGATCGCTCTTTCCGATATTAAGATAATCAATCAGGAAACACCTTTTGGCGGAAATGACAGAGGATTCCAGAGTTATCCCGTGTTCAACACTCCTACCGAAGTAGGTGATTCAATAGCAAAAGCCGGATTCAATGTTATGTTGGGAGCAACCAACCATGCAACCGATATGGGCATGAGCGGTCTCTATAATTTCTACAATTATATGCATAACAATTATCCCCAGGTACTGATCGCGGGAATCCATGGCGAAGATATCACCAGCAAGCTTCCCAACACCGTAACCGGAGATGAAGCTGTGAACATAGTGCTGGAGGAGGAAGGAACCGCTTCCGATGTCACCCCCGAGGAAGCTGCTGTTTCAGCCATCTGCTACGATACAAACGATTATTCACGCATCAATCTGCTTAAAATCCAGGGCTACACTTTCGCAGTTCTGAACTATACTTACGGAAACAATACTGAAGTATATACCACCTCACAGGAAGGACATCTTGATTTCCTGTGCACCTGGGATCCCAATACCAGATACATTAACTTTACCGAGCTTAATCCTCAGGTTCTTGAAGATATCAAACTTGCCAGAACCGTTGCGGATGTTGTCATTGTTTGTCCCCACTGGGGAGTTGAGTACACCACCACTCCCACCGATTATCAGGTAAGCTGGGCAAAGCAGATGACCGAGGCAGGTGCCGATGTTATAATCGGTGCTCACCCCCATGTTCCCGAACCCGTTGAATGGATCACTTCCGACAACGGAAATGAGAGCATCTGCTACTATTCACTGGGCAACTTCGTATCCACCCAGAACCAGTCCACTGACGTACTTCTTGAAGGTCTTGCTTGGGTATCCTTCCACGTTACCGAAGACGGAATATCCATCACCAAGGATCAGTGCGGTATCGTGCCCATGGTCAATCACTACAGCTGGGGTCCTTTGAGATATGAAAAGACTTATCTTCTGGAGGACTACAACGCAGAGCTTGCCGGCCAGCACGGTGTTTACGGACACGGCGGTTTCTATTTAAGCTATGATAAGTTGCTGGAAAGATCGGAGACCATCTTTGGAGATAAGATTCTTACGAGGGCGCAGATATACGCGCAGTTTGAGGATTCCAAGAGGGATGAATTGATCCAAAGTTACACGGATAGGATTGCAAATTACGGAACCGTTACTGAAGAAGCAACTCCCGAAGATGTAGAATCAACTACTGAAGAAGACATAACGGTATCAAACTAGTATTCTATTCTAGTGACGACGGCCGGCATATATGAATGCACTCGCGCATCGCCTCTCGGCTAACGGTCCTCGTGGCAGCGGAACTAAACTCGCACATCATTATCATTCGTGCTCGTTAAGTACCGGCCTCGGACAGTTTGCTCTCGGCATTCATATATACCGGTCGTCTGTTTCTTTTAAGCATTTAACGCAATTTTTTCCATGCAATCAAGGCGTTTGGACAAAGTGTGTTCCTTAAATACCTTTCTACAACCATTCTGAGCGATTTCTGCTCGCTCTTTTTCATGAGATAAATAGTATTCAACCTTGGATAAAAGATCGTCCATGCTTTCGTAGGCGACAAGATCTTCTCCGGGGGTAAAGAATTCGAAAAGTTCGGGCTGGTAGTTCGATAGTAAAAAGCCGCCCGATCCCATGATATCGAACGCCCTGAGGGGGATGCCGGTCTTGATGCTTCGAAGGGTTATGTTTAGGTTGATGCGGGAGTTTGCGAACACTTCCGGCATCTTGTCGTAGTAATCAACGGGCCCATTGTTCTTCCAGCCCGGGATCTCTGTATTCTTGTCATTTGTATATAGGTTTAGAGAATGTCCTGTCTTCCCAAGAAGTTCCAGAGCTTCCCGTCTTTCTAAGGCTGTCACTTGTCTGGACAGAACGAACTGTGAATAGATCTGCGCCGGTGTCATAACCGTTGGTGCGTTTGGATCCGTGGGGTAGGCCTTCTGCAGTTCTGCTTCTATCTCGGGAGTGATAAGGCTCTCCAGTATGTTTTCACCGTATATGTTTTTCTGCGCCAGGATAATGGCTTCCAGATATCCTTTTGCATAATCGGATATAGCGCTAAACTTTTCATATAACCTGTGCTTGGATTCGTTGTATAAACTTCCCACAAAGGACACATCGGAAATGAAATTGTCCCTTGATCCCGAAGCGTATTTTTTTAGGGCGGGTTCATATATTCCCAAAGGGAGATGATGCATTGTCTTTATGCCGCCGGCCTCAAACTCGCTGCATACACCATAATCAAAATGGAAAATGTAATTTACGGGATTGATGGCGGTATAGGAGTATATGTTTAGGTAAGGACTGTCGTAAACCCAGCTGATGTATTTTGTTTTTTTCTCGTTACATACAGTCGAAATTTCCGGAAAATAATTATATGAAAACACATAATCAAAACGATCGGCAGTTGAAAGAAGTTCGGATAATTCCTTCTTCTGATCATCCATCTCCGCTCCGGTTTTGCGGTCATCAAAATAAAAGGGCACTACTTCATATCCGCGCTCTTTCATCAAAGATCTCATATATTCATTTCCGTAGCTGTTCCATTCTATCAGAATGACTTTCATAATTCCTCTAAGATCCTTGCAAACTGTTTACTGTACGAAAAAAGTTCCGCCGCTCTTTCTCTTCCTGCCGAAGCAATCTTCTCCCTTTCTTCATCATGCGTGAGATAAAAGTCTGCCTTCTGCAGGAGGTCCTCCATGCCTTCATACCACACAAGGTGTTTTTCGTTTTCAAAATATTCCGCGATCTCCGGTTGATAATTTGTCAGGCAAAATCCTCCGGCTCCCAGTATATCCATAACTCTGAGTGGTATTCCGCTCTGTATGGAGCGAAGTGATACATTAAGGTTTATCTTACTTTCATAGAATATTCGGGGCATATCTTTTTCGTAATCGGCATATCCCAAATATTTAACCGGCAGATCCCCGGGATCAGCTCCGCTGTATAAAGAAAGGTTATATCTGTCACCGAGAAGCTTAAGCACTCTTCTTCTTTCGTTGCGGGTAACGCGCCTGCGCATCATATCCTTAAAGATTTCTTTGCCGCACTTTCTGTAATCACTGCCCAGCTCCGCGCTGACATATTGTGAGACCTGTGAATAGATCTGATCATCAAGAGTATTATCTATAACATCAAATCCGTATACTTTTTCCTCTGTGGCTATAAGAGCATCAAGGAAGCCTTTTAGTCTGTCGGGAAATGTTTTGACCATTCCGTATTGATCTTGATCACCGTCATATAAACTTCCGAGAAATGTGATATCGTGGGTATATCTGTTTGTAACATTATTCTCTACTATCCGGGCGGGAAGTGGGAGATATCTCACAGTGTCAAAACCTTCCGCCAAGAGCTTTTCATATAGATAATGGTCAAAGAGAAACACTCTGTTGCACCTGTTTCCCAGGGTGTTAGACATAAGTGTTAAATGAGGTGAATCGTATACCCATGACACATAGGGAATCCCCACCTTTTCCGCAACTCTTGATACATCGGGAAAATAATTAAAGGAAAATATGATATCCTTATCCCCAACGCTTTTTTCAAGGCAGTCCATAAGTTCGATATCGTGATCGTATTTCTTTACAGATGAAACGAACTCCGTGACATTATGCCCCAAAGTTTTTAGTTCCTTTATGCATATATTTTTTAGCGCTTCATTCCACGAAAAATATAAGATGTTCACCGGATCAAATACCTATTTTCTTTATGTTCTCCGCAAATTGAATAAACTCGTCCCTGCTAAGAACATTGTCCATAGCGGAAAGTATGAGCATATGCATCTCGGACATGCATCCCCCCGCCACATATTTGTTATTCTTGTAATTTCCGATACGATCTAACATCAATTCTCTGGTCAGGAGATAAATGTTATAGTCCGGGATTTCGTAACGAAGTATTGCCGCTTTTATGGCCACCAGATATCCGGAATAGATATGCTCTAGTTCCAGTTCTTCCCTGAACTTATCAAGAAATCCCCTTCGAGTGTACTCTTTCCAGAGCATGGTCTGGGATGTGATGGCATCCAAGTGATGATTTGAGTTCTTGGTCAAAACTGTGGATTCATCGTTCACAAAATAGTGGTAAAGCTTATCACTTATCACCGATGCATGGCGGATATATAAATGGAATATTGAACCCCACACCGCATCCTCGTATGTAATATTTTCAGGGAACCAAATATCGTTATTTACAAGGAAATCCTTTTTTATGATCTTTCCCCATGCACAGTATCCAAAGGGCGGATCAAGAAGGATCTTCCTTCTGTCCTCATCTGTTTCTATAAGATATTCCTTAACGGAAGAAACTTGCCCCTTTTCAAAATATGTCAGTTCCTTCGAAAAATCTCTTTCACCGTCGCAGCAGACCATCTCAAGGTCCGGTGCTTTAGCGGCATTAAGCATCTTCTCGAAATAATCGGGATCCACCCAATCATCGGAATCTATAAATGCGATCCACTCGCCGGTTGCGTACATGAGACCGATATTTCTGGCCTTTCCCTGTCTTCCGTTTCTCTCACACATAATGGCACAGAAATTATCGGGATACTTCTGTTCCCACGAAAGAAGTTTTTCTCTCGTGCCATCCTTTGAGCAATCATCAACGCAGATGATCTCTAGTTTGTCTGCACCTATGGTCTGATCAACAATACTCTGAAGGCACCTGTCGATCAGATTTTCAACATTATAGCAAGGAAGTATCACACTAACCAATGGTTGTTTCTTTCCATCCATATCATTCTCCGTAGTATTCCTTCAAAAATATCTTCCTGTATTTATCGTAAGCGGACAGATTTAAAACCATACCGTCATCGTGTACCGCAAAAGGTCTGTTATATACGGGGACAACAACTCTTTTTCCGGCCTTGATGAACTCCCGGGTCTGGGACACATCATAAAAATCCCACCCCGTGAACAGATCTTCACGCCATCTGATATCTGTTGAAGTGGCGATCAAAAGTCCGTCTACGGCCTCAACATCCTTTATCTTTCCGGGATCGTACACTGCCTTTTCCCGAAGAGAATCCCTGTCCATGTTTGTCTGTGAGTATATGCTGTGTATTCTCTCACCGTGCCATACAACACCGTCGGAAGGGAGCTTGATATTCCCCGCAAGACCGATCATGCCCACACCGGGATCGTTCTCAAAGATCTCCACAACCTCCGCCAGAAAATATCTGTCGGTGATGAAAACATCCTGGTGAAGATATATCTTGATACTGGCATCGGAGCCTTCCATCGCTTCGTTGTATCCGGCGCACATGGATTTTGCATCCCTTATTTCCAGAAGGTCTATGTCATAACCATCAGGTATATATAATTGTGACAGATAATAGCAGCATTCATCCCAATATCGATCATTGTTCACGCAGGCTATAATGCATATTTTCTTATCATCCATTATTCATCTCTCCTGCGATCCTATCAAAGATACCGTCTTTATCATAGAGATATGCGGTACCGTACAAAACAGCAACGACAATGTCAAAAGTCAGATTATTTTCCGACAAAAATCCGAATATATCCTGCTTAATATCTATATCCTTATCAAATTCTATGCGTCTTAAGCGGAAAACTATTTCCTGATACAGTGCTTCAAGCTCTGTCAGATCTCTTCCCGTGAAAATGGTGACATTCATACCTTTTTCCATCTGCTTTTTCTCTGCCACAGATAGAATACAAAGATTTGAAAGCTTCTTACTGCACTTTATGTACTTTGAATTATCCGGGTCGGATGTGATCTCAAATATCTTAAGATAATCTTCCTGCCCGGCACTTTGAAGAAGTCCGTCTACCCTCTGCTCCAATTCCGCAGCCCCACTCTTCAGCAGGGCAACATCTTCCTCTGTATAATAATCATCCTTTTTGATCAGGTTTTCGTTTTCCATAAATCTCTCCGAAGATCATCTGTGTTCAACATCGGTAAGCAATTCAAAAGCGGCGGCCGTAAGGCTGAAGGGATCGTAGTTGATAACAAGCTCGGGAACGGAAGCGGAAAACATTTCAAGAAATGACCTTATCACATCCGGATCCGGCATGCCCTTGGGAGCCTGGAAATATGGATATCTGTTTCCCTTATAGGAAATACTCTCCCTATCTGCCAGACTGTCGGGGTAAAAAGATTCCACAGGATCACTTAATGCAACCTCTTCTCCGCCAAGATATTCACCGGTGTTAAATATGACAGCGCTTTTTCCTTTGTTGCGTATCTTTACGGCATCTTCACATATTCCTGTGGTGAGCTCATCTTTTTCCTCCGAGAAAAATGAGGTCAAAAGAAGGATCAGACCGGTTTTTTTCTGAATCTGCGAAGGATTCCAGGACAGTTCATCAAGAAATTCTTTTTTGATCACAGAAAAGGTCTCGGTGATGGCAGAAACAAAGTTCTCATCAAAAGTAACGCCAAGAACCGTAGCCTTTGTAAGAGCCTGCCTGAAAAGATAATATTTCCGAGACCAGCTTAGTGAAGCCTCGTCCTTTATCTTCGAGATATAATCCCTTATCTGAGGTGCTTCTTTAGGGAATTCCTCCCACCATTTTCCGCAGTATGTTCCCTTTATAAACGCACCGTGGGCGGACATGTTGATGAAAGTTACTTTTCCTTTGTGTCTCTTTACAAGACTCTCCGTATCCTTCAAAAAGAGTTTGAATGTCTCCGTGGTTCCTACCATGGATCCGTCTACAGAGCGCACATAGATTTCAAACTTCGCATCTTCCGATGTGGAATCAGCATACTTTTTGTTTCCGGGGTATGCATAATCCGCACCGATGAGATATACCTTTTCTGCCCCAAGGCGTGCTGCAAGTTCGGCTGTAAATACGGATACGGTACTGCCTCCGCTCCATATCTGCAAATCCTTTTCAATAGCTTCCGACTTTACCATGGGGGTATCATCCGCAAGCGCCCTAAAGCAAGGACCCGGGAAACTTTCCGCAAATCCCCAGTATGCTACAGCCTCCGTTATAAGCGGTGTACCTTCCAGGAATTCCATCACCCCGTCAAGATGCGGCATTACGGAAGAAAGAGGGTCATAAACCGTAAGAACATCGGGTTTGATGTTTTCTGCAGCAAGCTTTCTGGCTGCTGTCGATACAGCGATCATAAGTCTCTTTCCGGAGCTGTCTCGTAAAAAATCAAGATTCTCGGCCAGGGAAGGACCGGCTGCCACAACCACTATCTCCTTAAAAAGAGAAGCTTTTCCTGTCTGCTCGGCGTACTTTTTGAACTCTTCCATTCCGCCTTGACAGTTTTCTATATTTTTCCAATAATTCACCGCATATTTAGGAGTATAATCTCTTGCCAGCACCTGATTTGAGAGAAAACTTTCCATGTTTTCCCTGTATTCTTTTGCTCTTACAGGGACATTTTCCGATATGTGATAGGCGGTGAGATCAGTGAGTTCATCCTGTTTTACAAACTCATCGAAAAGTTCGTCGTAGTCATCGCTGCAGAGAATGGTGACATTTTTTTCATCGATGCATCCAAGCACTCCGTAGTCGCAGGCAATTCTGATATTTTCTTCCGAATCCAGTATTACGATACGAGCGGCCTTAAAAGTGGCCAGCCAGCAGGCATATGCCAGGAAGCCCAGCTCCACACCCAGAATATAAATTCTTCTGGTTTCGGGTTTTATAATGGAATCCGCTTTTTCCATGGCCTCCCACATGGGATCCTCCAAACTGTTGAGAGATTTTCCCGTGAGTTTATCATAAAGAACCGTGTATCCCGATCTGCTTCCGGTAGCTCTGTAATCATCATTTATATCAAGTGAAATGTCAGAATTATCAAGAATAGAATATAAAATGGGAAGCAGTTCGTTATTTATGACAAAACTGCATTTATTCCTGTCGTTTACACTTGTTTTTACGTTGTTAAGAACCCGGACATAGTCGTCACCGACGGTTAATCCGGCTTCTTTGCATTTATTTGCAAGTTCTATAAACAGAGAATTGTTTTCGTTCCAAAGCCTTGTCATTCTCCAGGATTCATCCCGATTAAGATAAGAAACGGCTTTTTTACACACGGATATCAGAATGCTGAATTTACAGTCGTCGTTAAATGTCATTTGATAGTCCTTTCAAAGGAATCCTTAAATCAACCTGTAAAAAAAGAGGAAGTATGAAATACTTCCTCTTTATTATATCTAAAATATAGTATCCTGTTAAGCGAATTAGCCAAGGAGTGAAAGAACACCCTGATTGGACTGATTTGCCTGAGTGAGCATTGACTGACCTGCCTGAGCAAGGATGTTAGAGTTGCTATATCTAACCATCTCAGTTGCCATATCGGTATCACGGATCTGGCTCTCTGCTGCGGTGGTGTTCTCAACGATGTTGTCGAGGTTAGCAATGGTGTGCTCAAGTCTGTTCTGAACAGCACCGAGATCGGATCTCTGCTTACTTACAGAAGCGAGTGCGTTCTTGATGGAGATGATAGCTGCAGATGCATTAGATACGGTGTCTACAGATACTCCGCTGATTCCGATTCCGGTAGAAGACATTGCAACAATGCTAATTGCGATGTACTGTCCGGACTCTGCACCAACCTGAAGGTTCTTTGCGGTGAAGGTACCATCGAGAAGGTTCTGCTCATTGAATGTAGTTGTTGTAGCAACACGGCTGATCTCTGACTTAAGTGCCTGTACTTCCTGATCAATATATCCACGGTCAACGGAGGTATTTGTTCCGTTAGCTGCCTGAGTAGCAAGCTCGTTCATTCTCTGAAGCATATCGTGTACTTCATTGAGTGCACCTTCAGCGGTCTGTACGGCTGAAATACCATCCTGAGCGTTTGTTGAAGCCTGGGTAAGTCCACGTACCTGACGTCTCATCTTCTCGGAGATTGCAAGACCTGCAGCGTCATCTGCTGCACGGTTGATCTTATAACCGGATGAAAGCTTCTCAGTCGACTTAGCGAGTGAGTTGGTGGTCAGACCAAGCATTCTGTTTGAGTTCATTGCGGTTAAGTTATGTTTTACTACCATATTTCATTTCCTCCCTGAATGGGGACGTCCTTGTCACCTTCCATTTAATTAATTTGTATTATTTATCAGCGATTCCGTTCACTGTTTTTTCTCGGTTACACTCTATATATCGGAGGCACCTTGAAATACTTAACCTTATTTTATAAAATTTTTTAAATTTTTTCAAAATAATTTTTTTATACAACAGAAAAGCGGAAGCCAAGGGCTTCCGCGAATCTGCGTACGATTTTGGTTTTTGACAATTTAATCGAGTACGGTTAAGCCGGCATATTAGCCAAGGAGTGAAAGAACACCCTGATTGGACTGATTTGCCTGTGCAAGCATCGACTGACCAGCCTGTGCCAGAATGTTTGCATTTGAATACTTAACCATCTGAGTAGCCATATCAGTATCACGGATCTGGCTCTCTGCTGCGGTGGTATTCTCAACAACGTTGTCGAGGTTAGCGATTGTGTGCTCAAGTCTGTTCTGGAGAGCACCGAGATCAGATCTCTGCTTACTTACGGATGCAAGAGCGTTCTTAATAGAAACGATTGCTGCGGAAGCTGCGGATACAGTGTTAACTGCAACGCCGCTTACTCCGATACCGGTTGAAGACATAGCGGAAATGCTGATTGCGATGTACTGACCTGCCTCAGCACCAACCTGGAGATTCTTTCCAGTGAAGGAGCCATCGAGAAGGTTCTGCTCGTTGAACGTAGTAGTTGTAGCTACACGGCTGATCTCTGACTTGAGGGCCTGAACTTCCTGGTTGATGTAGCCACGGTCAACAGAAGTGTTGGTTCCGTTAGCTGCCTGGTTAGCAAGTTCGTTCATTCTCTGAAGCATATCATGTACTTCATTGAGTGCACCTTCAGCGGTCTGTACTGCTGAGATACCGTCCTGAGCGTTGGTGGATGCCTGGGTAAGACCACGAACCTGACGTCTCATTTTCTCGGAAATTGCAAGTCCTGCTGCATCATCTGCTGCACGGTTGATCTTGTAACCGGATGAGAGCTTCTCAGTCGACTTAGCGAGTGAGTTGGTGGTTAAACCAAGCATTCTGTTTGAGTTCATTGCTGTTAAATTGTGCTGTACTACCATAATTTTTTCCTCCTTGAATTGAACGTTCGCATCCTTGCGAATCGTGTGACTTGTTATGCAGCCGGCTTCTTTTAACCCGTACGTAGTTTAAGAATTAGGCTACTGTTCAAAGCGTTTTGCTTTGTTACATTAAGTATATCGGCATGAAATCCGATTAGTAAAGGGGTAAATGAAAATTTTTTTAATTTTTTTAAAAAATTTTTTCATCTACTTCTTACTGTCTAAAAACTGGGAGTCTACATAGGAAGTATTGCTCTGTACCTTATAGTAATTCATGGCCGCTTTTGAGTTCACTCTTCCTTCTCTGACTTCCCCGCGTCTCTTATCAAAATACTTTCCGATAAGATCACGGTTCCTTTCCTCTTTTGCCTGTATGGAATTGCTCTTCTCGGTGATCTCGCGGATAAGGGCCTGCATACGCCTGATCTGGTCGGCATATTTTTCTTTATTGCCGGTAAGTTCTTCCGCCACCTTGTTGTACAGGCTTTCAAAACCGGAATCCAGCATCTCCAGTTCTTCGATGAGTTCTCCCTTCTTATCTATAAAGGAGTCGAAGTCTTCCAGCTGAACGTTGTCCCCTGACATGGCATTCCATTGCATGTCGCTGAGTTCTTTGATCCGGTCAAGGACCAGTATCTTCTTTTTTAAAGAATCTTCAAGTATGTTCAGATAATTCTGATCCATAAGCACTTATCCACCCTACAGCATGCTGCTTGCTACGCCGTTCTTTCTCATTACTTCCTTCCAGTTGTCTCTTACGGAACGAAGATGTGTGAGCATTTCCTCAAGGATCTCGGGATCCTTATGAACATTAGCTTCGATCAATCTTCTGGACAGGTATGAATAGATATTCTCAAAATCCTGTGCAACAGGATACTTCATATCAAGTGTCTGTCTGAGATAGTCGATGATCTTCTGTGCTTTTACAATATTTATGCTCGCTTTTTCGATGTCCTTGTTTAAGATGGCATCTTTTCCTATATTACAGAATTTGATGGCTCCATCGTAAAGCATTAAGGTCAACTCTGCAGGAGAAGCTGTGAGCACTTTGCTGTTTTTGTATTGTGCATACGCCTGAGGTAATGGCATATCAAACCTCCCAAGATCACAGGGGCCGTTTTACAGGCCCCGTATTTTTTATTGCATTCCGAGAAGTCCGGTAACTGCTGAAGAATTGGACTGAAGCTTGGCAAGGGCTTTTTCCATTGCTGCATACTGTTTATAGAGCTTGTCCTCGTATGCATTCAGCTTTTCTTCCAGATTAGAGATCTTTGAATTATACGAATCGTAATCCGTTTTCATCTTCTTATCTTCATAGAAGCTTCCGAAGGATCTCTGGTTCTGTACGGAAGTTGAAAGCTTGTTCATCTTTGAATAGATGTCCTGAGACAGCTGAGTAAAGAATGAAACAACCGCATCGGGATCGGCGGTGATCATGGAAAGGAGCTTGTCATCGTTGCCCGATGTATTTTCATCGTCCGCATTACCGTCGATATGAAGTGCATGCTTCTCGTTGTCGGCAGATACGAAGTAGCTGAGTGTTCCGATACCGAAATCAGAAAGATGCATTGTCTTGCCGTTAACTGTAAATCCGTTTGCGGTGGCCTCTGTGAGGGCGCTTACTATGGAGTTAACGGTGGAGTCTCCTCTTAAGAGGGAATCCTTGATCTTCTGCTCGTACTTTTCTGCTTCGCTTTCGGACATTGCTTCCTTTTCCTCGTCTGTAAGAGGATTGAAGCCCTTTGCCCTGTCTGCGTTGTAAACTTTATCAAGTTTGTTGATAATATTGTTATAAGAAGTGATGAACTTCTTTATCGAATCGTAGATACCGCTGTTGTCGTTCTGTGTGGTGAGAGTGATCTCTTCGTTTCCGGTAGTTTCTCCCAGAGCAGTAATGGTAAGTCCGTTAATACTGAATACGTTGTTACTGTTCTTGAAGTATGCTCCGTTAAGATAGATCTCCGCATCCGCACCGGGAATCTTTGTAGCGTACTTTGTGGATGCATCCGCTGCTCCTTCGGGGGCTGTAACAAGTCCCAGAGCTGAAAGAGCATCGCCGGCATTGCCGCTTGCTGCTTCAAGTTTGAAGTCTGAGTCGGCTCCGGATTCTTTTGCGCTGATGAAGAATCTCTGATTCTTTTCATCGAAACTTGCATTTAATCCGGCTTTCTTGAGTCCGGAAAGAACATCCGATATGGTTGTGTTTCCGTCTATGTTAATAGTTTCTTTAACTGTGCCGTCCTTGCCGACTACATTAAATGAACCTGAGCCGGTATATCCAAGGGCTGACATCTTTGTGAGAGCCGTAGCGGAACCGTCCTCGGTTACCTGGCCGCCTGTCATATATGCGGTTTTTGCAAGGCTTTTAACTTTAAGAGACTGTACGCTGTCGGTAGCTCCGTCACTGGCTATTACGCTTGCTTTGCTTGAATCGGAAACCTTAACGGTCTTTTTCTGATAAGCAGTGGAGAAGCGCATATTCGCTGCCGTTGACTGAAGGCTCTTAAGTTCTTTGTTCAGATCCTTCCATATTTCCTGTTTCCAGGAAAGCTTTGTCTGCTCGCCTTTGGTGTTTGTAACCTTAAGCTTTTTAACGGAAACAAGGGAGGATATGATCATGTCTGTGTCGAGTCCTGAGATCAGTCCCGACATTCTGAGCTGTGATGCCATATTTTTCCTCCTTCCTTATCTCTTTTCGTCGACAAGGATTCCGGCCATCTCCCAAACTCTTGCGATCATGTCGAGAGTCTTCTCGGGAGGAAGTTCTTTGATGACTTCCTTGGTGTCCTTGTCTACAATCTTTATGGTTACTCTGTTGGTACCTTCATGGATACCGTAGATTGCTTCGGAATTTCCTCTGCTTTTGTTGAACTGGTCGAGGGCTTTCTTCAGCTGTTCGTTGTTTGTTGTTGCCTGCTGTGAATTCTGCTGGTTTTCGCCGTTGTAATTTGATTCGCCCTTGCTGTCGGCATTTTCCACAACCTTTGTGGTGCTGTCGATCTTTGCAGCGGGATCAATGTTTTCCGGCGTGTAATCTCTTGTCTCCACCGGCGCAGCAACAGGTTTGGGGGGCGCTACATATCCGGTTGCCTGAACGCCCATTGCATTGTTTACTGCTTCAAGTGCCATTTTACCACCTCCATGTGTAAAAACGTTTGCCTTCCGTGCCAAAAATAAAATGTTTACTGTTACCTGATGCCACTTCTAACTCATATATCGGCATCGTTTTCTAAAAATTTAGTCACTTCACCAATTTTTATTTATACTTACTTACAGTATCATCTGAAAACCGCGAAATGTCAAGTATTTAGGACTCTTATGCGGCTTTCAAAGCCCTTCGGAAGGGCATCTTTATACCTCTCGGTTAGGATATCTAGATACATACGCTTAACCCCTTCGGATTGTACGAATATTTCATCCGAAAGCAGCACTCCCGGAGTGTTCACATAATAGTTCGCAAGAGCCCTTGTGTGTAGCCTCGGCTCCTCCTCGTCGGTAACGATTCCCGTCACAAGAGAAAGATGTCTGCAATACTTTCTTAAATATGAAACTCTCCATTTGCTTGAAACATGTCTTCCCTCATTGAAGCTGTCATAGGGATTTGTAATATATATGGTATCCGGAAGTTCCACCTCGGGATTGTAGTCATTAAAGCGGGCTTCCGGGGCTTCTGTCTTTATATCGTCATATTCGCTTGTGGGTTCTTCAAACTGAGCCGCGCCCCACATTTCAGGGCCTTTCAGTTTATAATAAGGTGCCACCACCAGAGCGCAATCACAGGTCACATCAGATTTAGCATCATTATAAAGACCTCGCACCCTGTTCCATTCTTCATAGGAAGAAACGGCAAAAAGTATCTTCTTTTTACCACCATTTCCGGTCTTTTCCAAATACTCAGGGGCTATATTGATCTTTTCATATTTGTAGAATACCCGATCTCTGACCTTTTCCGGAAGCTGTGCGGCAAGATTCATATAATACGGATACCCGTGGACGCCCTCCCCTCTGATCTGCCTGGTGTAATCGCCAAAGGTTACCCTGAGAACCGTATCGTAACCTCCCGGGATGGGCATCATGATCCCTTCAAAAGGAACCTCTACGATATTGTCAAAGCATGTGGTGGGAAAATAAACATCGGGATATTTTATGACCCAGTTGTTCATTACAGTCACATTGGAGGCTTCGCTCCGGTCGTACATGGCCATGACGGATTCCGCCAAAATAATGAGCTGGGGCTTTATGGGTCCGTCGTCAAACTTTACTCCGTAGTTCGCCCCAAGGCCTTCCACAACTTCCTTTTGTTCCTGCTCCGAAAGGCTTTCATAGTGAAAGACAAGGGTGTTTATAAATTTAATAAGGCCTCTGAGTTCTCCCCTCTTTTCCTCGGAATCTGGAAGATAATCCAGGGGAAATATATCAACTCCCGAGGGAAAAGCAAATCCAAAGGTGCTCTCAAGAGTCATCCTCATATTCCATATGGTGGTGTGGCAATATGTAAAGGTCTCATCGTTTCGCATATTCTTGATGATGATCTTTTCCGGAAGTTCCGAGGCTGCCACCTTCAA
>JAEEGL016708560.1_pt1 | contig 21269 bp, 17 predicted proteins | sample 9134231 | NCBI WGS metagenome assembly JAEEGL01 (sample SAMN16246548, study PRJNA631951) | gut metagenome | biome: gut microbiome; feature: rumen; material: fiber-attached | host: Bos | place: Iran: Karaj | collected 2018-10
TATGGCTACGATCCGACTTATATGTCTACTAAACCTACACTGGTACTTCTGGCAGCCGGAATGGGCAGCCGTTACGGCGGGCTCAAGCAGATCGACCCGATAGATGAGCAGGGTCACAAGATAATCGATTTTTCAATATATGATGCACTGCGTGCAGGATTCGGCAAGGTAGTGTTCATCATCAAGAAATCCATAGAAAAAGATTTCAGAGAGTGCATCGGAGATGCTGTGGCAAAGAAGACGGAAGTTGAGTACGTCTTCCAGGAGCAGGATGCTATCCCCGGCTGGGTAAAGATACCTGAAGGCCGCGTTAAGCCCTGGGGAACCGCGCATGCTATCCTTTGCTGCAAGGATGTGGTGAAGGAGCCCTTCGCCGTGATCAATTCCGATGATTATTACGGAGTGAGCGCATATAAGACGCTGGTGGAATTCTTAAAGAATCCTGTTGCCTCTGCAGACGGCCTTATGCCTTTCTGCATGGTGGGTTATCAGCTCAAAAACACCCTGACCGAGCACGGCAGTGTGGCGCGCGGATGCTGCCGCATGGATGAGGCGCAGTATCTGACCCATATCGAGGAGCTTACCAAGATAGAAAAGACCGCCACCGGTGCACGCTATACGCAGGACGACGGCGCTAGCTGGACAGATATCGATATCAATACGCTGGTATCCATGAATATGTGGGGCCTGCAGCCGGAAATCTTCGCAGAGCTTGAGAAGTCGATGGAGCGCTTCTTTAAAGAAGAGATGGAAAAGAATCCGCTTAAGAGCGAATGCTTCATTCCGATCGAAGTGGGCCGTATGGTTAACGAGAAAAAGGCCTCCGTTAAGGTCCTGTCTTCCGAAGATAAGTGGTTTGGTGTCACTTATAAAGAAGACAAGCCTTTTGTGATGGAGTCCATACAGAAGCTGAAGGAGCAGGGCGTATATCCCGAAAAACTGTGGGATTAATATAAACTGCCGGACAGGTATTTGGGTACAGGGGACGGTTCTCTGTGTTCATGAACCCCAATGAACACAGAGAACCGTCCCCTGTACCCATCCCTGTACCCATCCCTGCATCACCCGAATATTTTCTTTGCGTGGGGGCGGAGGGCTAAGTAAAGCAGCAGCCCGAGGATGCCTGCGGAAATAACTTCACCGGCGCCTACGGTCAGCATGAAGAATGGAATGGTGCCCTCGAGGCCGTAGACCTTGGATAAGACCCAGGGAACTATAAGTGTATTTGAGATAATGGGCGGCAGAGGTGCCGTCCATGCTTTTATGTCCTTGTTTTTGACATAGCGGCCGATAAGGTAGGTGCCGACGGCGCCCAGCAGCGTAGCCAGACTGCCGAATACCACATCCCATGCGGCACAGCCGGTCAGTATATTGGCCAGTACGCAGCCTATGGTAAGGCCGGGCACAGCGGCATTTGTAAACAGCGGAAGGATGGTAAGAGCTTCCGACAGACGTACCTGGATGGCTCCGCTGGCCAGTCCGGCCAGGTTTGCCAGGTAGGTAAGAACGACGTAGAGGGCAGCGATGACCGCGCCCTCTACAAGATACTTGATCCTGTTTTTTTCTTTCATCATTATTCTCCTTAGTTTTGTTTAATGTGAGGATGGTTTCGAACTCACAGGGAATTTGATAATCAGGCTTCCCCGGCCTGCTCCTTCTTGTATTTGGCCATCAGGTTCTGGATCCTTTCGCTGGGATCTAAGAGATCGCTGATGGAAGTATCGTGGTTGAGCGTATCGATGATGTATGCGATGTATTTGCTCAGGTCACAGCTTATGTACCAGTCGCGCTTTAAGAGCTCGGGTGACTGATAGATAAGGTTGGTGGTGAGCAGGCGGTCGATCAGGCCGTCCGCATAAGCTTTATCAAATGCCTCCAGTCCGCCGGAGAAAAGTCCGAAGGTGGAGAAGCAGAAGATACGTGCAGCCTTTCTCTTCTTGAGCTCGCGCGCTACTTCCAGCATGCTCTCGCCGGAAGCTATCATATCATCGATGATGATCATGTCCTTGCCTTCGACATCCTGGCCGAGGAATTCATGTGCAACGATAGGGTTGCGGCCGTTTACTACCTTAGAGTAATCGCGGCGCTTGTAGAACATGCCGACATCCAGGCCCAAAACGTTTGCCATATAAATGGCACGGCTCATTGCGCCTTCATCGGGGCTGATGACCATCATATGCTGTGAATCGATCTGCAGATCCTTTACATTGCGGCACAGCGCCTTGATAAACTGGTACGCCGGCTGCACGGTCTCAAAGCCGCTTAAGGGGATCGCATTCTGCACGCGGGGATCGTGTGCGTCAAAGGTGATGATGTTCTCAACACCCATGCTCACCAGTTCCTGCAGAGCGATAGCGCAGTCGAGGGACTCGCGGGCGCTTCTTTTGTGCTGGCGGCTTTCATAGAGGAAGGGCATGATGACGGTGATACGTCTTGCCTTTCCGCCCAGGGCTGCGATCACGCGCTTTAAGTCCTGGTAGTGGTCGTCGGGCGACATGCTCGCCGTGCGGCCGAAGTGTGAATATGTCAAACTGTAATTACATACATCCACCATTATATAAAGGTCGTGGCCGCGGACGGATTCCAGCATGATGGCCTTTGCCTCACCGGAGCCGAAGCGGGGCACCTCCGCCTTTAAAATGTAGCTGTCACGCTTGTATCCGGAAAAAGCCAGTGAGTCTGCGTGCTCATTCTCACGCTCTGTACGCCATTTTACCAGATAGTAGTCCACCTTTTCTCCCAATTCGCGGCAGCTTTCCAGCGGGATGATACCCAGAGTGCCGACTGGAATGGTATCCAGGTTGCGTAGCTCGTCTTTGATGGGTGACATGGAAAAAATCCTCTCTTTCTTAATTTGGCTTGTTGTATTCTCTTTCGATCTTTTTCTGTATCCTTATATCGCGTCCGGTCAGGTGGCAGATAAAGCTGTTATCAGCCAGGCGCGAGAATATACGGTCGGAATACGTGCGCCTTATAGTGTCCAGATCCAGGTTTGTGGATATCACCACAGGATTATTGCGCAGTGCGCGCTCGTTTAATATCGTGAAGAGCTGCGTGCGGGTGAACTCGTTCACCATCTCCGTGCCCAGATCATCGATTATAAGCAGATCGCTCCCGTAGATGCGCCCGTACAGACTGTTCAGCTCATCTTTATCCTTATCGTAGAAATGTGCCGATATGGATTGGAACAACTGCTGCGCACTAAAATATATTATTGAACGGCCGCTGTCAAGCAATTCTTTTGCCACGCAGCAGGAAAGGAAGGATTTGCCCGTCCCTACGGTGCCGTAAAATATCAGATTTCTGCAGTCTTTATCGAAGTCCGCGATGAACTGACGGCAGGTCTTTACCGCCTCGCCAAAGCGCCGCAGATCCTCATCCTTATAATAATCGTAGGAGAGGAGTGCAAAGTTATTGCGCGATAGCAGTTCCTTTATACGCGAAGCATCGTAGAGCGGCTCGAGCTCAAGCTGCTTAAAACAGCTGCATTTTTCACCGTCGATAAATCCGGTGTCGCGGCATTTTACACAGCTGTAGATGGGATCGAGATAATCCCTGGGCAGGCCCTCCGCCTCTAAGAGCTTTTTCTTCTCCATGCGAAGGTCTAAAATGTCCGAATGCAGCTTATCCATATAAGACTTACGCTGCGCGGCATCGGGCATGCGTATCATGGCACGGCTGCATTCCATGGAAATATCGGCGATCTTATCTTCAAGCGCCTTATACCGGGGTATACGCGAGTAGACGTCCGCACGCCGCTCCATCAGGGCGCGTTCGTTAGAGAGCCTGCGCTCATCGTATATGCGTTTTATCTTTTCGTATTCGCCGTTGGTAAGTGCCATATCAATCGTTATTTACAAGCTTTGTGCATAAGTCTGCAAAGTCGTAATCCTGCTGTTCTATATCGCAGAAGGTGCCGGGGGCTGATGCGGCAGGGGCAGCAGCAGTACGGACAGCCACATTCCTGTTAAAGCGGGCGTTGCGGAAATCCTCATCCGCGCTGCGTACCTGATCAAGAGAGCGTATGCCCTTTTCGTACCAGGATTTTAAGATGCCTTCCGCATAAGCGGGACGGTTATTATCGACGGCTGCCACCGCGCGGTTGCATGCTTCGCTTATCATGTCCATATCAAAACCGTAGACAGTCAGCCATCTGTTTATCAAAAGCTGCTCAATGGGGGCGGGCTTTCCGCTGCGGCCCAAAAGCGTCATGATCTTTCCGGATTCTGCAGAGTGCTTACCCTTATTTAAATAGAGCTTTGCATCCTCTACGCTCTTTATGCCCTGCTCGTACCAGCAGCGGGCGGTATCCTCCATAAAGGAGATACTGTCGTTACCCTGCTCGATGCAGTACTGCATAAGGTAGTCGATGAGAGCGGGAGGCATCAGCAGTGCATCATACATATACAAAAGGCTGCTGATACGGCTGGGGGCGACAGGTCGCCCGGTATACTGCTGAAGAGCCGTGATCAGGTAGGAAGTCTCGGGAGACTTCTTGAATGCCTTTAACATCTCGATGGGGTAGGAATAAGTGCTGTCGGAAACGGGGGATGTGCCCTGGGCTGCAGCCGGTGCCGTATATGCACCTGCGCCGCTTACGCTCGCGGATATGGCAGCCGAAACGGGAGCTGCGGGGGTATCCAGTGATATCACGCCCTTCTTCTCCCAGTATCTGAGTGCACGGTCAATGTCCTTTTCAGGATAATTGAAAAAATCTGCCAGTTCCGATACAGACGCAGTTTCACCGCTGCCCTGCCTGCGCAGAAGATAGAGATAGAGCTTGATCTGTATATCATTTGCGTCCTTCATGTAGTTATCTATAAAGTCATTTGAGAGCAAAGTGATATTACTGTTGCCGCAAATGTTTAATCTGATAGCATCCATTATAAGTTTCCATCCGTTTTGTTATTCTTTTTTCTTTGGGATTGCAAAGGAAAGTATAGCACGAAAGGCGTGAAAATCAATATCCCGCTGTCCACAAGCCCATGTACAATGGGGCTTTGAGGGCTTGTGGATTATGTGGATAAGACGGGGGCATTCCCCGTTTTTTGCTCAAAGAGCGGATAAGTTATAACCATAATTTTGTTGACAAGATTATTTTCCGAGGAGCTTCTCGCCGATGCGGTAAACATCCCCCGCACCCATTGTCATTATAAGGTCGCCGCTTTCGCAGGCACCTAAAAGGTAAGTCTCCACATCGTCAAAATACTTGTAATAACGGGCGTTTACGCCCTTATCCAGCATTATTTTTAACAGATCCTCCGATGATATGCCTATGGTGTTCTTTTCGCGTGCGGCATAGATGTCGGTAAGGATCACCTCGTCGGCTGCGGAAAGCGCATCGGCAAATTCGTGAAGAAATGCCTTTGTGCGGCTGTATGTATGGGGCTGGAACACCAGATAGAGCTTTTTGTGCGGGTAATTGCGCGCGGCAGCCAGGGTGGCTGCTATCTCGGTGGGATGGTGCGCATAATCGTCAAGGATGGTAATGCCGTGCAGCGTGCCCTTCTTTTCGAAGCGGCGGTCGGTGCCGGTAAAATCCCTGAGGGCGGAGAGTATCACGCTGCGGTCTATGCCCAGGCGCTCGCACAGAGCGATGGCAGCCAGGGAATTATATACATTATGAATGCCCACGACGCCCAGATCCACTTCGAACTTATCGCTGCCGTGGCAGCAGAAGTAGCGTGCGCGGCCGTTTCCGTCAAAACTGATGTCAGCGGGATGATAATCGTATGAAGCGTCGGGGCCGAAGGTTACTACCGGGCACCTGACATCTTTGGTGAGCGCGTTTAAGCGGTCGATGCTGCCGTTGATGATCAGACAGCCGTCGTCCGGCAGCAGGTCCATGAACTTTTTGAATGAAGCACGGATATCTTCTATATCTTTAAAGAAGTCAAGATGATCTTCCTCTATATTTAAGATGATCTCCATGCGGGGGAAGAAGGAGAGGAAGCTGTTGGTGTATTCGCAGGCTTCCGCCACAAAGTATTCCCCGCCGCCTATGCGCAGGTTGCCGCCGATGCTTTTTAACATCCCGCCCACGGTGATGGTGGGATCGAGCTTTGCATGCAGCAGTATTTCCGATACCATTGAGCTGGTAGTGGTCTTACCGTGCGTGCCGGCTATGGCGATGGGGATCTTGTAATTGCGCATAAGCTGGCCTAAAAGCTGTGCACGCGAAAGCTCCGCGATGCCGCGGCGGCGCACCTCGGTCATCTCCGGATTATCGTCTGATATCGCTGCCGTATATACTGCCAGGTCGATATCATCGGTGATATTTTCCGCCTTCTGGCCTATATATATCTGTGCGCCCAGGCTTTTGAGCTCATCGGTGAGTTCCGAATCCTTCATATCAGACCCCGATACCGTAAAGCCTTCGCTCATCAGTATGCGGGCCAGGCCGCTCATGCTTATCCCGCCTATGCCCAGAAAGTGGACACGGATGGGATGGTTAAAATCTATCTCATACATATTATCATATCCTCCTGTTTAGCCTTCTCTCTGAGAAAAAGCTGCGGCTTTCCCGCAAGCGGAAAGCGTTGTTATTATACATCAACCCTTGAGTTATGTAAACAGGAGGGACGGAGAAGCGCCTGCAATGGGAAATATTGTAAATTTATCCAAAAAAAAGAATTCACTTCCTCGGATATTTGTGCTATAATACTCACCAGGGTTACAAAAGCACAAAAAATACGAGCATAGAGGTGATTTTTATGGTAAAAAAAGAGATGATAGCCATGCTCTTGGCCGGAGGCCAGGGAAGCAGGCTGGGGGTACTGACCAGAAAAGTCGCAAAGCCCGCAGTTAGCTTTGGCGGAAAATACCGTATCATCGATTTCCCCTTGAGCAACTGCATTGATTCCGGTGTGGACACGGTGGGTGTGCTGACGCAGTATCAGCCGCTGCGCCTTAATACGCACATCGGGATAGGCATTCCCTGGGATCTTGACAGGAATGTGGGCGGCGTAACGGTCCTGCCTCCTTACGAAAAGAGCACCAACAGCGAATGGTACACCGGTACGGCCAATGCCATTTACCAGAATCTGGACTACATGGAGAGCTTCAACCCTGAGTATGTGCTGATCCTCTCCGGCGATCACATCTACAAGATGGATTACGAGGTCATGCTGGACTTCCATAAGGCAAAGGGGGCTGAGGTCACACTGGCCGTTATGCCCGTGCCTATCGAGGAGGCAAAGCGCTTCGGTATAGTCATCACGGATGATGAGCGCAAGATAGTGGACTTTGAGGAAAAACCGGAGAAGCCGCGCAGCAATCTGGCATCCATGGGTATCTACATCTTCAACTGGAAGACACTCAAGGAAGCGCTGATCGCAAAGGCAGACCAGCCAGCGCTGGACTTCGGAAAACACGTGATCCCTTACTGCCACCAGAACCAGTCACCGATCTATGCTTATGAATATAACGGTTACTGGAAGGATGTAGGTACGCTTCATTCCTATTGGGAAGCAAATATGGAGCTTATCGACATAGTACCCGAGTTTAATCTCTACGAAGAGTACTGGAAGATATACACTAAGTCAGACACGCTGACTCCCCAGTATATCTCTTCCGACGGTGTGGTGGAGCGCAGCCTGATAGGCGAGGGCGCTACCGTATGCGGCGAGGTATATTCCTCCATCATCGGCTGCAATGTCGAGATAGGAAAGGGCAGTGTGATCCGCGATTCCATCATCATGAACGATACGGTGATAGGTGAGAACTGCGAGATAAACAAGACGATAATCGCCGAAAACACCGTCATCCATGACGGCGTAAAGACCGGTATAGGCGAGGAAGTGGAGAACGAGACCGATCCGAAGATCTATAATCACGGACTGGTGTGCATAGGCGAGCATACCGAGGTGCCTTCGGGCGTTACCATAGGAAAGAACACCGTGATCTTCGGAAAGACCACAGCCGCCGATTATCCGGATAAAGCCCTTGCAGGCGGTAAATCACTGATAAAGGAGGGCAACTGATATGAGAGCGATGGGAATAATCCTGGCCGGGGGCGGAATGAAGAACAGCCGTATGGGCGAACTGGCCAGCAGACGCGCAGTTGCGGCGATGCCGGTTGCGGGCAGCTACAGAAGCATCGACTTTGCCCTTTCCAATATGACCAATTCACACATACAGAAGGTAGCTGTTCTTACGCAGGATAATGCGCGCAGCTTAAACGAGCATTTAAGCTCATCCAAATGGTGGGATTTCGGCCGCAAACAGGGCGGAATGTATGTGTTCACGCCTACCCGTACCATCGAGAATTCCGACTGGTACCGCGGCACGGCAGATTCCATAGCACAGAACCTGGACTTCATAAAAGACAGCCACGAACCCTATGTGGTGATAGCTTCCGGAGACTGTGTTTACAAGATGGACTACAATAAGGTCCTTGAATATCATATTGACAAAAAGGCTGATATTACAGTAGTATGTAAGGAAGTGGGCAATAGCGTGAATGTCGAGCGCTTCGGCTGCGTGAAGACGGACATGGACGGACGTATCACGGAGTTTGAAGAAAAACCCGTAAAGGCCAGCTCGAACACGATCTCTTGCGGGATCTATATAATCCGCCGCCGTCAGCTGGTGGAAATGATAGAGAAAGCAGCCCAGGAGAACCGCTATGACTTTGTTAACGATATCCTCATCCGATACAAAGACATCAAGCGGATCTATGCATACAAGATGACGGATTATTGGAAAAACATATCCACGATTAAAGATTACTTTGATACAAACATGGATTTCCTTAATCCCGATATCCGAAAGTACTTTTTTAAAACATATCCGGATATCTATTCAAAGATAGATGATCTGCCACCTGCCAAGTACAACGTGGGGGTGAGTGTGAAAAACAGTCTGGTAGCCAGCGGCAGTATCATAAACGGCACCGTGGAAGATTCCGTCATTTTCAAGAAGGTATTTGTGGGGAACAACTGTACGATCAAAAATTCCATAATTCTTAACGATGTCTATATCGGCGATAATACTTACATTGAGAATTGCATCGTGGAAGCCCGCGGAACCATACGCGCCAACTCTTCTCACAAAGGGGAGGACGGGATAAAGATCGTAGTGGAGAAAAATGAGAGGTATGTGATCTGACAGTCGAATAAACAGGGAACTGTCATTGGGGGACAGCCCGAGGAAAGGAGACTTGGAAACATGACCATCACCGACGTTCGAGTCCGTAAAGTGGACAAGGAAGGCAAGTTGAAGGCTGTTGTTTCCGTCACGATTGAAGACTGCTTTGCGATACATGACATCAAGGTAATCGAGGGGGATCACGGTCTGTTTATTGCCATGCCTAGTCGCAAGGCACAGGATGGGACTTATAAGGATATAGCTCATCCCATCAATTCTCAGACACGCGATGAACTGCAGCAGAGGATTCTCAGGGCATACGAGGAAATGCCTCAGGAATAAGCCTCAAAAAAGATCTGAAAAAGAATCTTAAAAAGAAAGAACCTGTCTTGTGGGGACAGGTTCTTTTTTTTGCTTGCATATAAGTACATTCTGTGCTAAACTACCCATTGAATGGACTGACAAGGTCTGTTCATACCACATGACTAATGAGGAAAGGAGGAGAAAATCACATGATCAAGAAAAAGATAATCACAGCACTGACAGTTGCAGCTGTATTTGTTGCAAGTGTTATGCCTGTATGTGCGGCCAGCCCTTCAACCGGTAACACCGGAAACCAGAACCCTACATCTTCTACCGAGATCGATAATTCCAATCGCGGACAGATGTCTTCTGACGGGCAGTACACCGTTACCAACAATGCTGACGGAAGCTTAGTAGCAGCTGTTCAGAACCTGCTTCTTAACAACTTAGCAGCTACCGGCAACGCATTCGGCAACAACGCTATCGTTTCAGCAGCTACCAATGCAGGACAGAAGGTTACTGCAAAGGTTCTTGCAGCAGGCGATATCGAGCCCAACGGCGCACAGAAGGATGCTGACGGATTCTACACCGTAACCCTTAGTGTTCCCGGCGTAGCAGCTGGTGACACCATCGCAGTACTTCACAAGGGTGCAAATGGCTGGGAGACCATTATCCCTACAGTAGTAGCTAATGGTTCTGTTACCTTCAAGGTAAAGAGCTTTTCACCTTTTGCTATTGTTAAGCTGGTAGTAAGCGGTGCAGTTAATGCTCCTCAGACCGGTAGCGATATGTTTGCTGTATACGCACTGGCACTGATGGGTGTTGCAGGTGCAGCATACTGCGGCAAGAAGTATCTTGCAAAATAAGTAACTGTAAACCAATTATATTGTATACAATGAATTATTTCCCTATAATCATGTGGTGATCTGTTAGGAGGTAAGCCGTCGGCGGGCATAAGCGCTTGTGCCCGCCGTGCAGACTGCCTTTGATTTATGCTCATAATAAAAAGCGCAGGAAAGTTAAGTACCATGGATAAGAAAAAAATACTGTTACTCGTAAGAGTGCTGGTACTGCTGGTATTTGCAGGGGTGACGGTTTATCTATATCTGAACACGGACAGGAGTGAGCCGGTATATTCGCCGGAGACAGGCGGCATAATGCGCCGCTATATGACTGAAGGCCTGTCGATAGAAGGAACTACGGACTATGTGGAGTGCGTGGGAGTCAAGTACTATGATAACAACAGCCCGGTGACCAGGGATGCGGCTAAACGTGCCCAGACCGGAAGCGGAGTATTGTCCGCAGCTGTATATGAGATGACATACGAGCCTAAGGAAGAAAGCGTATCGGCAGACAGCGCACAGCTTATGTGCAGTGTGAGCCTTAAGGACGATATGGCGGCAAGTGAGGGTGATCTGAAGCTCTACCGTATAGTAGACAGGGAAGTGAGCCCCTATCAGATGTTCGTAAAGGATAATGCTCCCGCGTGGATATCCGACGGAGCGGGAACATATCTGTTGGTAAGACTGTACCCCGAGGAGCTGCTGGTGGCAGAGGAGGAAACTCCCGAACCTACACCGGAGCCCACCCCGGAAGCTACACCTACTCCTACACCGAAGCCGAAGCCCAAGGCTACGCCTACTCCCGTGCCCGAAGACGATCAGGACCAGCCTGCAGGTACAAGGTATGCTACAGCAGATCTTAATGTACGTACAGAGCCTGACAGGGCATCAAAGGCATTGGGCGTATTAAAGGCCGGTACCGCACTGGAAGGTGTGGAGCCTACGGAGAATCCGGAGTGGTTAAAGATCGTATATAAAGGCGAAGTGGGCTACGTAAGTGCACAGTACGTAGGCACACGCGAATAAGGGATAAGAAGTGGAAGAGGAATTCAGCGTAACAAAGCAGAGAGCCGCTAACATAGATGAGATAGACTTAGGAGAGTTACTGTTCGAACTGTGGCTTAATAAGTTGGAGATAATACTCGCCATGGCCTTTGGCGCCGTGGCGGCGTTTTTTTTGAGCACGGTGATAATGACACCGAAGTACACCTCCCAGACCAGCCTGTATGTGCTGGCAAAGCAGGAGGCAAATACAAACGCCAACACCATCACCACGGCAGATCTGTCGGTGGGTACCCAGCTGACCAATGACTACCAGGTGCTTATGACCAGCAGACCCGTGCTGGAGCAGACCATAGCGGAGCTTGGGCTTGATATGACTACTGAGGAGCTGGCGGATATGGTTAAGGTAACCAACGACAGCAATACCCGTATCCTTAAGATAGAAGTGACCAATGAGGACCCGCAGCTGGCCAGGAACATTGCAGATACCCTGCGTACGGCCGTCAGCGAGCAGATTATATCCGTTATGAATATCGACGCGGTCAATACCGTGGAGGATGCCAGCATGCCGCTCAAGCCCTCCTCACCCAACAAGAAGAGGAACATCCTGATAGGCCTGATGGCAGGTTTTGTTTTGAGCGCGGGCCTTATAGTGCTGCGCAGCATAATGGACGATACGGTAAAGAACAGCGATGATGTTGAACGTTATCTGGGTGTACCTGTGATGGGGATGATACCCGATTCGGAGAGCGTGGATATAGCCAAGGAGAAAAGATAAGGTGGGGGAGATGTTATGGAAGAGATAAAGTATGACGACGCCCCCGTGAGCGTGGCAGAAAGCGTGAAAGAAGCGGCCCTGAGTGCAGTGCGTGAAGGTGCCGGGCAGGCAGCTGAGGAAGAAGCAAGACGCATAGCCGAAGAAGAAGCGATACGTGCAGCCGAAGAAGCACAGCGTATAGCGGCCGAAGAGGAAACAAGGCGCACAGCCGAAGAAACACAGCGTATAGCAGCGGAACAGGCACGTGCGGAGCGCCGCGCAGAGATATCAAAAGAAGATGCAGAGCAGCAGCGCAGGGATGCCGAGCGTGAAGACGATAGGCGTCATGCAGAAGTGAGCATGCGTCTGCCGCAGTACGAAGACGATTACGCCCTGAGAGAGGCCTTTAAGACCCTGCGTACCAATATAGAGTTTGCCGGAGAGGATAAGAAAGTGCTGGCCATCACGAGCTGTGTGCGTGACGAGGGCAAGAGCTTTGTATCCATGAATCTGGCCATGACACTGGCAGAGAGCGGGCGCAAGGTCCTCTTTGTGGACGGTGACCTGCGTAAATCCGTGACCATAGGCCGGTACCGTATAAAGGGAAGAAAGGAAGGCTTATCGAACTTCCTGGCAGCCCAGACCAACTTAGACAGCATACTCGTGCACACCAACCTGCGCGGTCTTGATATAGTGCTGGCGGGGCACGTTCCCCCCAACCCTTCGGAACTGCTGGGCGGCAAGCGTTTCCGCAACATGATGAAGGATATGCGCCGTTTTTACGAATACGTGATAGTTGACTGCCCGCCTATAGGCGAGGTAATAGATGCAGCCGTTATAGCCAAGGCATGTGACGGCGTTATACTGGTGACGGCTTCCGGCCACGACAGCGGACGTTTCCTGGCTGATGCAAAGGAACAGATGGAGAAGAGCGGATCGCGTGTACTGGGAGTGGTTATCAACAAGATGCCCAGAGAAAAGAGGGGCCGCTACGGCAAGTATTACGGCCGTTATTACGGCAGGTATTACGGCCGCTACTACGGTAATTACGGCGGTTACGGCAGTTACGGTGAGGACAGCGACAAGAAGGCGGGCAAGAAAAAGAAAGACTCCTGATCCCGTAAACAGGCAGAAGTAAAGAGTTATAAAGCATTGACAGTTAACGGCAGTCTTTTATGGCTGCTGTTTTTATGGTATAATCCTGTCTGATGGCGTTGCCTGATAAGGCAGGGCAGGGGATGAGGGGGAGTGAACTATCCGGAGGAGAGAAAAGCATGGACAATATACATATAAGACGTGCTGCAGAGCGTGATATCCCGGGCATCCTTAAGCTGCTTGTACAGGTGGACATGGTGCATCATAAAGGACGCCCCGATCTGTTTAAGGGGCCCGCGACAAAGTATGATGAAGAGCAGCTTAAAGGCATAATAGCAGACGATGATACGCCGGTATTTGTATGCGTGAATGAAGACGGAAAGGTGCTGGCGCACGGGTTCTGTATAAAAAAGCAGATCGTGGGTGATAGCGTGCTTACGGATATCAGGACCCTGTATATCGACGATATCTGCGTAGATGAGAATGCGCGGGGAGCGCATATCGGAACGCTTTTGTACAATGAGATATTAAGCTACGCAAAAGAAAACGGGTTTTATAACATTACCTTAAACGTGTGGGCCTGCAACCCGTCGGCGATGAAGTTTTATGAGGCGATGGGGCTGGTGCCGCAGAAGGTATGCATGGAAAAGATACTTTAAGGCAAGTGACGTAAAGGAGGTATGAGGTGCAGATAGCATTGGCATTGATACCGGTGGCTGGGCTGCTGGCATTTATCTATTTTAACGACAAAAAGGAAAAGGAGCCGGTCGGACTTTTAGTATCGCTTTTTTTTGCGGGGATGAGTACTGCGATACCGGCTTTTTTTGCGGAGGTGATCGGGGAACTGATAATAAACCTGGTGCTTCCGGGCGAATCGATGATCAAAGCAGTCATCATCGCGTCCTGTCTGGTAGCGCCCGCGGAGGAAATGGGTAAATACCTGATACTGCGTGCCTTTACCTGGAAGAACAAACATTTCGATTACAGTTATGATGCGATAGTCTACGCAGTATTTACTTCATTGGGATTTGCGGCGATAGAGAATATCGGATATGTATTCAGCCATGGGATGGGAACAGCCATCCTGCGCATGTTTACGGCAGTTCCGGGTCATGCATGTTTCGCTGTTTTCATGGGATATTTTTACAGCAAAGCCAGGTACGCACAGATCACGAACGACGCTCGCAGCTACAGCGCATGTAACGTGCTGTCTTTGGCGGCGCCGATCTTTCTCCACGGTGTTTATGATGCGATAGTAATGGCAGGTGGAGCAACCGACAGTCTGATCCTGTCCGGACTCAGCCTGCTTTTGTGGGGCGGCTTTGTCTTTGTGATGATCGGATCGTCCTGTCTGCTCGTCGTATACGCGGCAAAGAATGATTTCTGCTTTGTGCGGATGCCCGATAACAGCTGGACGTATTACAGCCCCGCCGTTGCCGGAAACTGGCAGTGCGCCTGCGGAAAGCTCAATCAGCTGAATTTCTGCAGTAACTGCGGCGCCCCGAGGCCGCCGATGGTCTGATCTCCAATGTATGGATGGAGGGGGGCAGGATTGACACTGATGAGCATCCTAATATATACTTATCTGTTGGATTATAATGATCGGCAGGACAAAAGATCGTTTTAAACCGGAAGGATGTTATGATAGCCGATGGCGAAAAGAATACCAAAAGAATAAAGAAACAAAAGACGGGTGTTCCTTTTGTTATGCCTACGTATGCCGGCGGTAAGAGTATTGCGGTCGGACGGGTTTATTTTGCTGTGCCGGACGGATGCAAGATCTGTGCCGACGCGGATAATACTTTGATCAAAAACGAAGGCGATCTGCTTAGGATCACGCTGATAAAGAATGAATCCGAAGGGATCGATAAGGATGCAGACAGGGCTGCGCTGTGCGCGAAGCTTACAGGCAGCAAAAAGCCCAAATACATCCTGCAGAACGAAAATATCATCATAGCTTACAGTAAGAATGCCGAGGCCGGAAAGGAAGAGGAACCCTACTGGATAAGCTATTATGTTGTTATGCTTACCATTGCGGCCAATGCCGTGTTTGAACTGCGTTTTAATTACAGGCGCAGCACGGCAAAGAATTACAACCAGGCGGTTGAGGACTTCGGCAGCAGGCTGGGAGTAGACTGGAGAGCCGCCGTTATTGATGAGAGCGAACCGGAGTATGAGGAAGGGACGCAGCCGGAGAGCGAAGAAGCCGGTGAACTTGAGCATGAATATGCGTATGTTCCGGAGCAGGAAAATGAGCCCGGTCAGGAACGTGAAGAAGCCGGTGAGTTTGAGAGTGAGGGATCCACTGAGGCGGAGAGCACGGAAGAGGCAGCGATCGTATCTCCGGTTCAGGATTATGTGATAGGACAGAGTGCTGATGGTTCGCAGCCTGCAGAGCAGCAGGCTGTTGAAGGATCGCAGGACGAACCCGGTACAGAGCAGAATGTCGCAGAGGCATATGAGGCAGAAGCGGGCGCAGCGGAGAATGCTGCAGAGGCATATGAGGCAGAAGCGGGCGCAGCGGAGAATACTGCAGAGGCGTTTGAGGCAGAAGCGGGCGCAGCGGAGAATGTCGCAGAGGCATATGAGGCAGAAGCGGGCGCAGCGGAGAATACTGCAGAGGCGTTGCAGACCGTCGACGCCGGAGCTTTAGTGCAGCCCGTGGAAGAAAACGGATGGCAGCAGCCGGAAGCGGGTACAGAGCCGCAACCCGACCGGCTTTCGCAGCTTAAGGAAGCGTTGGCTGTCGCAGAGCAGGAATGGAAAGACTGCGTACAAAGACGCGAAGAAACGGCGCGCAGGCTTGAAGAAGCGGAAAAAGCCTGCGTCAGGATGCTGACCGATAAACTGATAGAGGAAGAATCCTACAAGTTACAGATCAATAACAGAAAAGCAGAGCTTAACAGCCGGGAAGAACTGATAGAACAGCTTGAGAACGGTATAAAGGATCTGAAGCAGAAGAGGGAAGGCTATAAAGCATCGCTTAAGCAGATCAGGGAGAACTGCCGCGTAAGGAGCGAAGCAATGTCAAAGCAGCGCGTGGAGCTGGTCAAAAACCTCTTTGAGTTAAACAGCGAGATGAGCGGCATCCGCGAAGAAAAGAATGACAAAAAGAATAAGCTGAAAAGCGCCTTTCTCTTTAAAAAGAAAAAGCAGCAGGAATACGATGAGGCTAAGAAGCGCCTGAACGAAAAAGACAGTGAGATAAATGCGATCGACCGTGATATAAAGGATCTTGACGACAGGCTGGAAACCTTAAAAGACAATACCGAAAACGAGATAAAGAACCTTAAGGAAGAGATATCGCGCGTGGCCGAAAACGAACATGAACTGCAGCGCCGCGTAGTGGAAACAAAGGAAGAGATCAAAGTTATCAAAGAAGGCTTAAGCAGCCTGGAAGAACAGATAAAGAACTACGAACAGAGCCATGCGAATGATGAGAAAGAGCGTGACCGTTACAGAAAGCAGTATGCTTATTACGATACACTGCTTAAGGATAAGACGTTCCGCAGGGACTCGCTGCTCAGGGAACTGCAGGAGATGACGCCCGACAGCCAGTGACAGAACGGGCGGATCGCAGAGTATCGGCCATAACAGACGCATCGCAGCGCAACATCGGATCAAACAGGCATGCGCCGCAGCACAGCGGTACATGATAAAAACAGCGGAGGTAAACCCTCCGCTGTTTCTTTATACCCTGCTTCTGCAAAGTGCTTCCGGAGTATCCTCCGAAAAGCTTATCGCAGATTACTTCTTGATAGTAAAGTAAACTACCTGTGTACCTGAATAGTTATTCTCCTCTGTAGCGGTGATGATCATTGCCATCTTTCCGGGAGCATTATTGTTAAGATAGTATACTTCAACTTCGGAAGCTAAAAGGTTGCCGTTTCCATCGGTGATACCGCTGTATCCCTTGGGAGCTTTGATGGTGAAATCGGTTCCGTACTGGGGCATAACGGGGCCACCCTGATACTTAAAGCTCTTCTTCTTTTTCTTGATCTTGAGCTTCTCAACAACATCCTTTTCCTTAACTTTTAAGTAAACGGCTACGTTTCCGGTAAAGTTCTTGCCCTTTCCGACAAGCTCTGCATAGTAGAGGCCTTCTTCCTTCACGCCATCGACGGGTCTTTCTTTCTCGTCATAGTATCTTATCTCAAACTCATCGGCAGTTATCTTCTGCTTAGCGCCTGTTTCGGGCCAGAGCATGAGCGGTGCCGGCTTCTGGAGCTTGCCGTTATATGCTACGGCGGTAGAGAATACATACATCGACTCGTAGATATTTACGGGAAGGATCTCAAAGCTTACATTCTGTGCGGCTTCCTTCTTATACTTGCCCTTGAAAGTAACCTTTACGTTTGCGGTGCCGGCGTTCTTGTTGTTCTTATAGCCTACCTTATAATCCTTCTTAAGCTGAAGCACATCGGCTCCGTCGTATACGGTAACTTCGGGCTTAAGAGCACTGCCGGTGTAAGAAGGGCTGTCGATATAAGCTACCCAGCGCTTGTTGAGATAACCGTTCTCGTAGAACTCGGCCAGAGTCATGGTTCCGTGCAGAGCCTTGCTGATCTCTTTAAGCTTATCGGTGTAAGCATTGCCGTATTTTTCCTTAAGTGCTGCTTCAAGTGCAGTGATGGAATCGTCGGTTACGGTAACCTTGCAGTATGCCACCGAACCGGCAGGGCCGGTCATGCTGATAACAGCTTCGCCCTTTGCACGTGCCATGAGGTTTCCGGTCTCAGATGTATAAACTACGGTATTATCGCTGCTCTGGTACTTGATGCTGTCGCCTATGTCGCTGTTGAGCTCGGCCTTTAAGAAGAATTCTTCGCCTACGGAGAGGGTCAGTGTTTCACGTTCGGGCTTGATGCTCTCTATCATATAGAGAACACGCAGACGCTTGCTGACAGGCATTCCTCCCGCGTTCACTGCGATAGCCTTGAGAATGCAGCTTTCTTCGATCTTTACGCTGCCTTCGTATTTGCTGCTTTCCATATCAGGCTCGCTGCCGTCAAGAGTGTAGTAAACAGTATCGCCTTCGGACAGGCCTTCAAACTTTAATTCGAAAGCTTCAGCGTAAAGGCCTGCGGATGCTGATACGCCCAGCTCCTTTGCGGTATCGGGATAGAAGTGGATGGGGATCAGCATGTCATCTGCGCTCACGCCGTTGGTCGATGATACCATACCCTGAGGAAGGATCAGGCATCCGTCCGAAAGGCGGAAGTCGTCTAACATGAAGTAGTAGGTATTGGACTTTGTGCTGAAATCATACTGCAGGTCTCTTCGTATGCTTATCACATTGCCCCAGTTTTCGTCGGTCAGAGGAGTTCCGGCTGCCATATCGCAGACGAACGCACCGCCTTCGGGATTGATGTTGACCGGCTGGTCAAAGGTAACACAGATATAAGGTGCGCCTTCGTAAGAAAAGCCTGTCGTTACTTCTTTGGCAACGGGACGTGAGATGTCCTCGGCCATATCAACGTTGAACTTAAGTGTTCCGTCTGTACTTAAGCTGATATCGCTGACGGATATACCGCTGTTTACCATTGAGGTATAGGCTAAATAACCCCGGCCGCTGTTGTCCCTGTAGAAATCACTGGAAGGATCGCTTAAGGGAGTCAGGCTGTCACCTTCATGATAAAAACCGTAGATATCTTCGTTCTTGCAGTTGTAATTGTTGATGAGAGGGATGATCTGATCCCTGGTGTTGCTTGCTATGAAAGCTGTGCCGTCGGGAGTAAGGCGCGCATAAACATGATACAGACGCAGACCTTCCGTGGGCTCATCCATAGTCAGGATCTCACCGGTCTCGGGATCGCGGTAACGTCTGTTGTATGCGTTTATAACATCGTTTCCGCTGGGCTTGTAGTATTCTGCCATAATGAACTGGGAGTAGATACCGTAAGCCATCAGTTCGTTTTTGGGCAGGATGATGGCGATGTCGCCGGTTTCGGAGAAAGGACGCAGTGTGATCTCCTCATCCTCGTATGCGAACTGTACGCTTTCTTCGGGCAGCCAGCCAAGGAGCATCTTTGCGAAGCCGTCCTGATCACCGCAGTTACTGCTCATCATAGCGAAGGTGTCGATCTTCGACAGATCGCTTTCGTATGAATAATAATCATCGAGTCCCAGCTGATGACCGGTCTCGTGAGTGAAGACGATCATGTAATCCTGTACATTATCCTTCCCTGATGTCTGATTGAGACGGTCTATCATCTGGATGACGGAGGGAAGCTGATATGATCCGATGCTTAAACGGCTTGCACCGGTCCTGTATGCCCACCACTGGCTTGCCCAGCCGGTGTGTCCGCCTGCGACGCACAGATAGCAGCCGTCTATCTTCATATCATTATCGGCATCGAACTTAGCCAGATACTGGTCGAGATAAGCGCTGTCCGATAAAGCCGAACCTTCGGGCTTTTCGGAGATGATCTGTGCAGCCCATGAGTTAAGCGCCTCCTGATAGAGAGGATCATTGTTCTGCATCGAATTGTTGTAATAGGATCTTTCGTGCTCTGAGGAATACTCAAAGAATTCACCCTTGATATTGAGCTTTCCGTAAGATGCACGCTGGTAATATGCGCTTAAGCTCTCAATGGGGTAATTGGGATTTTTGTCGCTGTCGGCTGTAGCATCGGCAAACATCTGCTCTTTGATGGCTGCCTTGAATTCGGGTGCGAATTTGCAGTCGGCAAACTCGGTAAAGATAACCAGAGTGTTTACATCGCCTTCGGCGGGCATTATGGGATTAACGCCGGTAACGGAAAGTCTGGCCTGGTCTAAGCCGGCCTCTTCACCTGTTCCGTCGGGCATGTACTTCTGCAGATTTCCCATAAGGTAGGAGAGTGTGCTGCCCTCCTCATCTGCAGCGGGCGCTTCTGCGCCTTCTTCGGGTACTGTTGTGTCGGTCTCATCAGCGGCTGCGTCAGCTGCCGCATCCTCTGCAGTTTCGCCGTCTTCAGCTTCATCGGCATCTTCGGTAAACTGCACATCTTCGGATACCACCGCATCACCGGCGGCTTCCGCGCTTATTGCAGGCGAGAATGCACCCTCAAAAATGAGGAGGCCGCACAGCAGATAAGCAAGAATGTTCCTTTTCTTCATTTACTTACTCCTTTCGTGGAATTTTGTGTTGTGACAGCTGATATTGTAACACAAGAGGAGGGCGGATGTCATTTAAAATATCTCGAACATATATTCGAAATTGCTTGACATATGATCTGCACCGAGATATGATTCATATAATAGAAATGCGATTGCGGAAACGGGAATTTTATACGGATCAGATCAAGGAGAGACCTTATGACTATCAGTGACAGGATATTTGAGAGGATCAGACAGCTTTCCATCACGCAGAAGGAATTCGCCGAGAAAGCCGGGATCCGCCAGAGCACCATCAGCGAGTGGAAGAAGAATAAAACGAACCCGTCATCGGATAAGATACTGCCGATATGTAAAGTGCTGGATGTGACACCTGAGTGGTTATTATCGGGCGTGGATCCGGCAGCAGGCCGTGTGAAGAACCGTGAATTCTATGTTGTCGACCTGGACACGGACAGCGGGAAGCTGATCATGGAGTTTAACAAGCTTGATAAGACCAGCAGGGACAAGATCCTGGGCTATGTCGAGGCCTTTGCTTCGATGCAGCCGGAAAAGGATCAGAAGGGGAACGAATGAATATAATCTTATTATCGGGCGGATCGGGAAAGCGTCTGTGGCCGCTTTCAAATGATGTCCGTTCAAAACAGTTCATAAAGATCTTTAAAAAAGAAGACGGCAGTTACGAGTCGATGGTGCAGCGCATCTATTCGCAGATAAAGACCGTAGATAAGGATGCCACGGTTACCATAGCCACATCCAAGTCGCAGGTATCTGCCATCCATAACCAGCTGGGAACGGAAGTGGGCATATCAGTGGAGCCATGCCGCAGGGATACTTTTGCAGCCATCGCGCTGGCTGCGGCATACCTGCATGACGTGCGCAGCGTTGATGAAGACGAGGCGGTAGTGGTCTGCCCTGTGGATCCGTATGTGGAGCTTTCGTATTTTGAGCGTGTAAACGATCTGTATAAGGCTGCACAGTCCGGAAAAAAGAACATCTATCTTATGGGCATCGAGCCGACCTATCCTTCGGAAAAATACGGCTACATCCGTCCGGATGAAAACGGCGGCTATTCTTATACGGAA
>JAEEGL013100748.1_pt1 | contig 21268 bp, 19 predicted proteins | sample 9134231 | NCBI WGS metagenome assembly JAEEGL01 (sample SAMN16246548, study PRJNA631951) | gut metagenome | biome: gut microbiome; feature: rumen; material: fiber-attached | host: Bos | place: Iran: Karaj | collected 2018-10
GTATTGGTAAAACGATACCATCAGTCTTTGGATTAATAAATTTATTTGAATGCCATGAAGTAGCCAATGGCCCAGTTTCAGCTTCACCATCACCCACAACACAAGCAGCAATTAGACTAGGGTTATCCATAACGGCTCCATAAGCATGAGCAAGACTATAGCCTAATTCACCGCCTTCGTTGATTGATCCTGGTGTTTCTGGAGCAACATGGCTAGATACTCCACCTGGAAAACTAAACTGTTTAAATAGTTTTTGCATCCCTTTTTCATCATATGAAACATTGGGATAAACTTCGCTATAAGTTCCTTCCAAGTAAGTGTTGGCAATCAAACTATTGCCACCATGTCCAGGTCCAGAAATATAGATCATATTCAAATCATATTTTTTAATAATGTGATTTAAATGGGTATAGATAAAGTTTTGACCGGGAACTGTTCCCCAGTGACCAACTAATTTATGTTTTATATCATCTAAAGTTAGTTTTCTTCTTAGTAAAGGATTATCTAGCAAGTATAATTGTCCTACCGATAAGTAATTACTAGCTCTAAAATAAGCATCTAATAACTTTAATTCTTTATCACTAATACTGGCCATAAGACCACCTCTTCCTATTCTAATAAAATTATAGCAAAAAAAGCATTTTTTGACAATGCTTTTTCAATTGGTATAATTAAACATTTTAAGAATTGCTTCTTTATATATTGCTTTGGCTATATTATAACCATCAGGAATAAAATGGATAACTTTATTGATGGTAACACCACTATTTGCTTCAAGCACTAATAATCTATTATCCGTTGTTTCTAGAATATCGATACTGGCAAAAGTAACCCCTACTTTTCTAGTTACTTCTAAAGCTAATTTAGTAACTTTTGCTTTAATCTCATGATCGATATCTACGGATGCAATAGCCCCACGTGATAGATTAAAGCGAAAGTCATAAACATATTCTTCATCTTTTTTAGGAATAATGTTGGCTACTTCTACATCAGTAAAATAAGATGGATTAAATTTAACTAACAATTCTTTTAAAGTACTCTTGCCATCGCCAATTACTTTCGGATTATATTTTTTAAAAATTAGTTTTACTTGATTATCTAAAACGATGACACGATATTCATTTTTCGCATGATAATATGGACAAATACTAATCGAATAATTAGTTTTAAATAATTCTTTAGTCTTTGAAAATAAACGTTTTTCATTAGTAATATGATATACTCCATGGCCAACAGCACCATGGTTGGGTTTGATGACAACATCATTTTGATAATCGTTAAAACACTTAATTAAATCTTCTTTCGTATGACAACACTCAGCAAAATCATTTTCATTATCTTGGTTATAAAAGATATGATGTTCACAGGCAGGAATATTTAAAGATTTTAAGGTGTCATAAAAGGCATACTTATCATCCATAATCATTCCTAAAGCATGGCCATTTAAATCAAATTTATTACTTGTTAAATATCTTACTTGATTACCTTTTTCTAATCTAATAACCCAATTTTTAGATAAATAAGTATATTTGATATTTAATTCTTCACATATTTCTTTGATTAATTCTTGAAACATAATTTTTCACCTATGTGATATTATAACATATATTTACTAAATTAAAAAAATTTAGTACAATTATTTTGGTGATATAAATGAATAAAAAGCAGGATTATATCAATCATGATAATGTTACCTTACTAAATAGTCTTAGCAATTTTAAAAAAGATTTATCTAATAAAACAATAAAGAACTATATTAAAAAGGGAATGGTTAAAGTAAATAATAAAATAGTTACCAATAGTAGTACTCTGCTTCATGATAATGATAAGATAGAAATATCATATACAAAAAAAGTTAACGATTATAATTTAGATATTTTATATGAAGATGACTATCTAATCGCCATCAACAAACCATATGGGCTATTATCGATATCAAACGATAAAGAAAAAGAAATAACAGCTTATCGAATGGTTTCTGATTATGTTAAAAAGAACGAGCATAAATATATTTTTGTCGTCCATAGATTAGATCAGGATACTTCCGGTATTTTACTATTTTGTAAAGATGAAAAAATACGTGATAAGATGCAAGATAATTGGAATACAATCGTCAAAAAAAGAGGATATATGGCAATTGTCGATGGGAAAATGAATGGAACTGGAACAATTCATACATATTTAAGAGAAAATCATAATCAATTTGTCTACTCTGCTAAATATAATGATGGAAAAGAAGCTATTACCCACTACTCGGTCGTTAAAAATAATAAAGACTATAGTTTAGTACAGGTATTTATCGACACCGGTAGAAGGAATCAAATAAGAGTCCATCTAAGTGAACGAGGATATCCAATAGCCGGTGATAAGAAATATAAATGTAAAACTAATCCCATTAAAAGATTATGCTTACATGCCAATATTTTAGAATTTATTCATCCGACTAATAAAAAGTTAATTCATATTGAATGTGAAATACCAAATGAAATGAAAAAAATAGTTAAATAATTAACTATTTTTTTATTTTTCTTTGGTAATCTTTGTTTTGATACTCTTTTTCAATTGCTAATAAATCGTTTTTAACTTCTTCCCAGTTATTATATTCTTTCTTTTTAAACATGCTTATAATTATTTCTCTGATAAAAGCACGTGCAAGTCTAAAATATAATAGACGGCTATCTAAGAAATCATAGTTTTCCTTAGGAAAATTAAGGCTGTTTATAAAATCTGTCAAATCAATATCAGCCGTAGCTACTTCACTATTTGTTCCTATAACTAGGGTTTGATCTAAATCTACCAAATAATATAAATGGAGATATTTGCCGTTAATTGTCGAAGGAATAGTACCAAGTAAAACACGTAAATTACTTTGGCGAGCTAATAATACTTTTTGATTATTAGTTTCTTTTTCTTCGATTAATTCATAATCCAAAGGATATTCTTCAAGGATAAGATCAATCTCTTTATTTCTTTGTAATAAAGTATTAATATAATTTACTTTCTCATAGCGATCCATATTATCACTCCTTGTGAGTGTATATTATATATTAAGATATTTGAATTGTAAAGAAAAAGAGATTAAATAATTAATCTCTAATTTTAACATTACATTTAGTAGTTACTTCACTAATTATTTTATTGAAGACATTCATTACTTCTTCATCAGTTAAAGTTCTAGTTGGATCAGAAAATGTTAATTTATACGCTAGTGATTTTTTATTTTCTTCAATATTTGGATATAAATCAAAGACCTCAATGTCAGCAAGTAATCTACCACCAGATTGTCTTATCTGATTTTTAATTGTGATTGATTCCATATCGTTAGGAAGAACAAAAGCAACATCTTTAATAATATCAGGATATTTACTAGCTTCTTTAAATTTTAATGGTTTTACTTGTTTTTGATATAGTTTAGTTACCGATAATTCAGCCACATAAATTTCATCTTTCTGATAATTTGGATGAACTCTACCAATCACACCAATTTCTTCTCGGTCAAGTAATATTTTAGCGCTCATACCAGGATGCATTTCTGGTAAGGTATCAGCCATAAAACTATATCTATTCTTGAATCCTAAATAATCTAATAGATTTTCAACTATTCCTTTTAAAGTATAGAAATCACATTTTATTTCATTATGAGCCCATTCATTAGTAAGATAATTACCTTTGATAAGCATAGCCACTTTCATATCTTCTTCATAATTAATATCATATGTTTTAGATATTTCATATAAAAGAATATCTTTAACATTTCTAGCTTTATTATACTCATAAACATTTATAAGGGATGGAATAATCGTCGTTCTAACAACTGATTTATCTTGGCTCATTGGATTAGGTAACAATACTTGTTCCTTGGCTTCATACCTAAATGTTTTAGCCATTTCAGGACTAGTTAAAGTATATGTTTTAGTTTCATTTAAGCCTAGCATTCTCAATCTTTTAGAAATTTCTTTTCTAATTTTAACATCGCCAACATATACACCTCTTCTAGTCTCCACTTTTGGTAAAGTAGATACTAAATTATGATAGCCATATAGTCTGCCAATTTCTTCGGCAATATCGTTGACAAATGGATCAATATCTAATCTACGATTAGGAATAGTAACAACAAATTTGTCGTTCTCTTTAGTATATTCAAACATTAAACGCTTTAATTCAGTTTCAACATCATTATCAGTTAAGACAATACCTAGTAAGATATTCACTTCATTGGCAGTAAATTTTACGATCTTCTTTTCTTTGTTTAAATTATCATGTGAAATAGTACCTGATAAGATTTCAGCATCAGCATACTTTTCAAGTAAATGACAAGCTCTTTCAATGGCCATATTGGTGTATTCATAATTTAGACCTTTACCATATCTAATTGAAGCTTCACTCTTTAAATCTAACCTAGCAGCAGTATATCTGATAGATACAGCGTCAAAAATAGCTGCTTCGATTAAAATATTTTTAGTGTTTTCATCAACATCAGTATTTTCACCGCCCATAACACCGGCAATACATACTGGTTTAGCACCATCGGTAATAACAATATCATCTTTATTTAATACGCGATCGATACCATCTAATGTTTTTATTTTTTCATTAGCATTAGCAAGTCTTACTAAAATATTATTTCCTAATTTATCTTTATCAAAGAAATGTAATGGTTGGCCAAATTCTAACATAACATAGTTAGAAATATCGACAACATTATTGATTGGTCTCATACCAGCTGCCAATAATCTTTTCTTAATAAATTCAGGAGACTCTTTAATTTTGACATTTTTAACCATTTTAGCCAAATAATAAGGGCATTTATCGGTTTCAACTTTTAAACTAAAATGATTATTAATATTATCATTGTTTTCTTTATGAGAAATATCAGGAAGCGTTACCTTTTTAGATAAGATTGCCGCAATTTCATAGGCAAAGCCAATGTGATAATAACAATCATTATTTCTATGCTTATGAACATCTAGTTCATAGATAACATCATCAGTACCTAGGTAAATATTAGCGTCATCGCCTGGTTTTAAAGTAGTTTCAATTTCAGCAATTCCTTTGTTATAATTTTCTTCTGTTTTTTCTTCAAGGCCTAATTCAAATAAAGCACATATCATACCATTTGATTCTTCGCCACGGATACTACCAGTTTTTATTTCATTATTGCCAGGTAAAATACAACCTGGTAAAGCAACAATTACCTTGATACCTTTTCTAACATTTTTGGCACCGCAGATGATTTGGGTTACACACTTTCCTATATCTACTTTACAGATATGTAAGTGATCGCTATTAGGATGATCTATACAATCTACGACTTCACCAATGACTAAATTATCGATGTGATTTTTAATAACTTTTTCAACATTGACACCAGCTTTAGTTATTTTAACGGCTAGTTCATCTAAGTTTTCATTGGCGATATCAACATAATCTTTTACCCAATTTAAACTAATCATTATTCCCCATCCTTTCTGTCAAATGTAGCACTTTCTCTTAAGTCAGTTTGATAGAAAGTTCTAATATCATTAATACCATATTTTAACATCGCTAATCTTTCGGCTCCAAAGCCAAAAGCAAAGCCGGTCCAAACATTTGGATCATAACCACAGTTCTTTAAAACATTAGGATGAACCATCCCTGCACCACTAACTGTAATCCAACCGGTATTTTTACACAAACTGCAACCTTTTCCTTTACATACGAAGCAAGAGATATCGGTTTCAACTGACGGCTCAGTAAATTGATAATAGCTTGGTCTAAAGCGAGTTACGCAATCAGGTCCAAACAGTTTTTTAGCAATCGTATCAAAAGTTCCCTTTAAATCTGACAAACTAATATTTTTATCAACTAGTAACCCTTCAATTTGCATAAATTGATGAGAGTGTGTAGCATCATCGGCATCCCTACGGTAAGTCTTGCCCGGACAGATCATTCTAATTGGTTTGTCGCCTCCAGCTTCTAACATCGTTCTTGCTTGAACGGGAGAAGTTTGACTACGCAACAAAATCTTTTCATCTTCAATATAGAAAGTATCTTGGGCATCTCTTGCTGGGTGTCCTTTAGGAATATTTAATAATTCAAAATTGTATTTGTCTTCTTCAATTTCAGGTCCATCAACTACATCATATCCCATCGACATAAATACTTCTTCAACTTCTTCGATAATATGTTCCAAAATATTAGGAGCACCGCATTTAATTTTAGTACCAGGTAAAGTAACATCTATTTTTTCATTCGCTAGTTTTTTAGAAAGTTCGATAGTTTCTAATTTTTCTTTATAAGCTTCAAATTTATTATTGAATAGTTCTCTTAATTCATTTAAAAGTAAACCATAATCTTTCTTTTCTTCATTAGGAATATCTTTCATGCCTTTAGATAATTCAGTTATTTTACCAGTTTTACCCAGATACTCAATTTTTAAATCATTTAGTTTTTTAATATCTAAATCATTTTCAAATATTTTAGTAATTTCTTCTTTCATTTTTAATATACTCTCTTTATTCATATTTTCCTCCTTTAAATAGAAAAAAGTTATAAATTAAAGGACGAATCATCGCGGTACCACCTTTATTTATAACTTTATAGTTATACACTCAAAACTGTAACGTAAGTTAACGATTAAACTCCAAGGGTGAATTCATATCATATCAAATGTTAGTTTCCACCAACCACTAACTCTCTATAAAGTGATATTTAATATTACTATTTCCTTTTCTCAGTTTATTAACTATGTAGATATTTTATTAATTTTTTAGCATTTTCTTCATCATAACGAGTTTGACCATCAAGGTCATATCTTTGCATATAATGATTCATGCCAATAATAAACTTTTGAAGACGATTGTCTAATTTTTCAAACTTTAGGGCATATGATGGTTCAATATTGATTAGTTCTATGAGATAGTCATATGGCAGTAAATTGAATTTTTCACAATCGACACTAAAAATCGAATTTAATAAAGCGTTTTCAGCATAGGTAAAACGAAATTGCGGAACGTTTACTAATTCCTGACGTAGTAAATTAATTGTACTTTCTATAACAGCTATGTTATACAAAACACTCGGTGCAAAACTAGTTAGAAAGTTTAGATTATTAATTGTTTTATCAGTTTTTCGAGTTATTAATTTATTACATAAATCAGCATCGTATTTAGCTAATTCACAAGTGCTTACTGAATTTGGTGAAACCCAGCATAGTCCATGAACGACTTCATGAATATTAGCTACCGGCATATCGGGATGCCTCAAAAATTTAGCTTCGACAATTAGTTTTTCAATTGTTTTAATTATCAAATAATTATAAAGATATGTTTCATTATTATCTTTTAAATATGCAATATCCTCATTCGTTGGGATATATATTGGTCTATGATGCATAATAACCTCCAGTAAAATTAAATTGTCATTAAATCATTTTCTTTTTCTTTTAATTTTTCATCAATAATTTTATTATATTTATTGATTAATTCTTGAACTTCTTCATTACCTGATTTTTCCTCATCTTCTGGTAATTTTAAATTCTTAATAGCACTATTAGCATCTTGACGAATATTTCTTAAAGCAATACGTCCTTCTTCTGCTAAAGTTTTTACTTGTTTAACAAGTTCTTTACGTCTATCCTCAGTAAGTGGTGGAATGACTAAAAAGATACATTCTCCATTATTATTTGGAGTAATACCTAAATTAGCTTCAAAAATAGCTTTTTCAATACCACCTAAGATAGATTTATCGAATGGTTTAATCATTAATTGTCTAGCTTCTGGTACAGAAATATTAGCTAATTGTTTTAGCGGTGTTTCAACACCATAGTATTCGACATTGATACCATCTAGCATACTAGGATTAGCTCTACCTGCTCTTACATTTGTAAACTTATTTTCGATTGAATTAATGGTATTTTCCATTTTTTCTTCCGTATTTAATAAAATATCATCCATAAATATCCCTTTCTTTCAGTAATATATTATCACATTTTTATGAAAATTGCTATTACATTTTATGTTTTAATTTAAAAATAAATCTATACCTAGGTATAAATTTATTTTAATTATCGCCATTAAGTTTTAAAACGTATTCAGTATTTCTTTCATAATTGTATATCTTAACCTAGCAAAAGGCTGGCTTGAGTATCATTTTTTTGTCAGCATATCCTTTTAGGCTTAATAAAAAGATGAAATTAAATTATTTCACCTTTTACTTCATAATCATTAACTTCCGTTATTTTAAATGTTACTTTCTCGTTATTATCTAAATCAGTATTTAAAACTACTGGAATATAGTTTGTTGTAATAGCAACCTTGCTACCATCTTTTCTCGTTTCAACAATGCCATCATATGAATTGCCTATTTTTTGCTTATAGAAAGCTATTTCAGATTGATCTGATAAACCGATTACTTCTTTAACACGGCATTTTTTAATATTACCATCGATTTGATTTGGCATCGACGCAGCTTTAGTACCACTTCTTTTGGAATATGGAAAAGTATGTATTTTAGTAAAGTTTATTTTTTTTAATGTAGTTAATGTTTCATTATATAATTCATCTGTTTCACCAGGGAAGCCTAAAATTAAATCCGTCGTGATAGAAATATCGGGAATCTCTTTCCTAATATTATCTATTTTATTTATGAAGGTATTCTTATCATATAATCTATTCATACTCTTTAAGATGGTATCACTACCTGATTGTAGTGGAATATGTAAATGCTTAGCCATAATATCACTATTCTTAATCAATTCGATAATACCATCGGTTATTTCATTAATTTCAATGCTCGATAACCTAATACGAAAGATGTTAGGAATTTTAACGAGCTCTTTTAATAAAGTTTCTAAGTTAGTATGCTTTTCAATTCCATATCTACCTGTGTGGATACCTGTTAAAACGATTTCTTTATATCCATTATTAACTAAATGGGTGACTTCAGATATTACTTTATCGAAATCTTTGCTTCTGATGCCACCTCTAGCATATGGAATGGCACAGTAAGCACAAAAGGCATTACAGCCGTCTTGAATTTTAACAAAAGCTCTCGTGTGAGTCACAAATCTATTAATATACATATCTTCAAAATCGGTTTTAGTAATATTATCAACTTTGATAATTTTTTGGTGACTTGCTTTAAATTCATCAATTAAACTAATAATTTCTGATTTATACTTATTGCCAATAACAATATCAGCATCAATATCATTGGGATTTAATTGTGAGTAGCAGCCCATGACGATAAGAATTGAATCTTTGTGATTATTTCTTGTCGTATGAATCAATTTACGATCTTTCTTATCTGCTTCATTAGTTACGGTACAAGTGTTAATAATATAGACATCAGCATTATTAGTACTATCAAAATCAAGCATTTGATAACCATTTGCTTGCATTAAATTAGTAACATATTCAGATTCATAAATATTTACTTTACAACCAAAAGTATGAATTGCAAAAGTCATAATATCACTCCCAATCAGTGGTATTATAACATGGGAAATAAAAAAAAGAAAGAATTATCTTTCTTTATTATTAATTGGATTTACATGAATAACAGTTAGATATATATCGTCGACTGTTTTAGTTATCTCTTTTTCTAATTTATCTGCTATTTCATGTGAGTCATAAGTTGTCATATTACCATCGACAAAGATAGTAAATGATATTTGATATTGATATCCTATGGGAGTTGAATTAAAATGATTAACTCTTTTTATTTCGGGATATTTTTTGATGATATCAAATACTTCTTTTTTAGTTTCTTCATCGATGCATTTATCCATTAAAACATCATAGCTTTCTTTATATATTTTTATGGATGAATAAATAATCCATAAAGCAATTAAAATACCGACAATGCCATCAAATAGAAAGATATGATATTTAGCTAAAAAACAAGATATTAAATTGACACTGGTAACAATGCTATCGATTAGATGATCTTTAGCATTAGCTTTAATTAAAATACTGTCATATTTTTTAGCAAGACGATTGGTATAAACAAAGAGTGATAGTTTAGTAATGATTGTAATAATACAAATAATAATTAACCAAACAGAATAATGATAGGTTGTTTTATTGATTAAAACAAGTGCAGAATCTTTTAAGATAATCAAAGCGGTAATAATCATAATAATACTAATCATCAAAGAATATATATATTCGGCTTTACCATGGCCTAAATTATGATCATCATCTCTTGGAACACTAGCTATTTTATTACCAATAAAGGTCATTAAAGAAGAGAAAATATCGCCAGCGCTATTAAAAGCATCTGCAATCATCGCTCTACTTTTGGTGATATATCCAATAATACTTTTAATGATTAAAAGAAAGATATTACCAATAATTCCTAGAATACTTGCTAACTTTATTTTTTTATGTTTCATACATCCACTTCCATTTACATATTATATCATATTTTTATTTAAAAAAAGCGTGATATATGTTAAAATACTCTTTGGTGAAGATAATGTTCAAGTATACATTAGATAATAAAAGGTATCATACCTTAAATTATTTTTATAAAACTAAATTTGGTATCAAAGTATTTAAACTAAGTTTAAATGGTGGTTTTACTTGTCCTAATTTAGATGGTACCAAAGGATTTGGCGGATGCATTTATTGTTCTAAAACCGGTAGTGGTGAATTTGGTGGTGATAGATTAAAATCATTAACCGATCAAGTAAGTGATATGAAAAAAGTCGTCAATAAAAAGAATATTCCTTGCAAATATATCGGTTATTTTCAAGCTAGAACAAATACTTATGCCCCAGTAGATGTACTCAAAAAGAAGTATGAGGAAGTATTAGCTTGTCCTGATATCATCGGTTTAAATATTGCTACCAGATGTGATGCAATAACCAAAGAATGTTTAGATTATTTAACTGAATTAAATAAAAAGACGTTCTTGACAATCGAATTAGGTCTTCAAACAATTCACGAAAAAACATCTAATTTAATTAATAGATGTCATACCTTACAAGAATTTGATGATATGGTTAGAGAGTTAAGAAAAAGACATATCAATGTGGTTATACATATTATTAATGGACTACCTTATGAAAATGAAGAAATGATGTTAGATACGGTAAGGCACCTAAATGATTTAGATATTCAAGGCATCAAGATTCATATGTTACATATTATTAAAGATACAGAGATGGCTAAATTATATCAAGAAGAAAAATTTCATGTTCTTACGAAGGAAGAATACATCGATATTGTTATTAAACAGTTAGAAATATTAAATCCCAAAATAATTGTAAATAGAATTACATCAGATCCAGATAAAGATAATCTAATTGAACCAGTTTGGTTATGTGATAAATGCCAGTTATTAAATGATATCGATAAAGAAATGAAAAAAAGAAATACATATCAAGGTATTAATTACTGATATGTATTTTTATTTAGATAGATTAATCATAACGTATTTACTCTCTTCACGTAAATTATCTTGTTTAACATCATTGATAATTAATAATGTTGAGATTAAGATAATCACATAAAATAAGATCGCTCCTTTGTTCTTTTCTAAAAATTTCATTCTAATCACCCTTTCATGATTTAAGTTTATTACATATATTTGTTCGTGTCAATACATTTTGATTATTTTTGCAAACAAATGTATCTATTTTACATTTTGGTGTCAATTGTCTATTATATGGTAACTTTGTTCGTATTTTTTATAAAAATTATAAACAAATGTTTGACTTTCATATTGTTTTATGTTAATATACTTAGTGAAAGGAGTCATTATGAGACGAAAAACTGAAGGTTTAACAAAAAAGCAAAGAGAAGTTTTAGATTTTATCAAACAATTCCATGCACAAAATAAATATCCACCATCAATTAGACAAATATGTAGTGCAATCAATTTATCTTCACCTGCCACGGTACACGTACATATCAATCATTTAGTGGATAAAGGATTTATAAAAAGAAGTACAGAAGGAAATAGAGCAATGGAACTATTAGTTCCAAATGAATATGAAGATCGTGGTGAAGATGTAGTCAATGTTCCATTACTTGGAAAAGTGACAGCTGGTTCACCTATTGAGGCAATCGAAATGCCAAACGAATTCTTCTCATTACCATCATACTTAATTCCTAAAAAGAAAGAAGTATTTACTTTAAAAGTAGATGGTGAAAGTATGATTAACAAAGGAATCTTATCAGATGATATTGTTATCGTAGAAAGAACAAATGAAGCTAGAAATGGTGAAATGGTCGTAGCAATGAATGATAATAATGAAGTTACTTTAAAGACATTTTACAAAGAGGATGGTCACTTTAGATTACAACCAGAAAACGATTATATGGAACCAATTATCTTAGATAATGTTACTATTCTAGGAAAGGCAATTGGTTTATACCGTAAATTTTAATATTAAAAAAGATTCATAAAATTATGAATCTTTTTTTATTCCTAAATGTTCATAGGCTTTATCTGTTACTACTCTACCACGAGTAGTTCTTTTTAAATAACCATTCTGAAGTAGATATGGTTCATAGACATCTTCGATAGTAGATACTTCTTCGCCAATTGATGAAGCAATGGCTTCGATACCTACTGGACCGCCATTAAACTTTTCAATAATCGATAAAAGTAAATTATAGTCTGTTTCATCTAAACCTAATTTATCTACCTTTAATCTATCTAGAGCATCATTTAAGATTTCAGTATTGATAATACCCTCACCATTAACTAATGCAAAATCTCTTACTCTTTTAAACAGTCTATTAGCGATTCTCGGAGTACCTCTACTTCTTTTAGCCAGTTCTCTAGCAGCTTCATCGGTAATATCAGTATTTAATACTCTGGATGTTCTTTTAATAATTAAATATAATTCATCTTCATTATAATAATTTAATTTTGAAATGATACCAAAGCGATCTCTTAAGGGACTAGATAAATCCCCTGCTCTTGTCGTAGCACCAATTAAGGTAAATGGGGGTAAATCTATTTTAATACTGCGGCTAGTACCTTCGCTACCGCCAATTACGATATCTAAATAAAAGTCTTCCATAGCTGGATATAATATTTCTTCAATAAATCTTGGAATGCGATGAATTTCATCGATAAATAAGACATCATTTGGTTCTAAGGTAGAAAGAATGGCTGCCAAATCACCACTTTTTTCAATTGAAGGACCTGAGGCTGTTTTAATATTACTGCCGAGTTCATTGGCAATGATATAAGCTAAGGTTGTTTTTCCTAATCCAGGAGGGCCATACAATAATACATGATCCAAACTTTCACCGCGCATTAAAGCGGATTTAATGAAAACGCGAATATTTTCTTTAGCTTCGGTTTGGCCAATATATTCATCTAAAGTTTCTGGACGAATATTTAAGTTTTTATCTTCCTCCAACAATTCGCTTGTCAGTAATTCATTTTTACTCATCTTGTCACCTACCTTTTATGTATTCATAAATATCATTCCATGATTTTATATGTTTTAGTTCTTTATAATCTTTGTTGTAGTATGTTTCAAATAATAAAACCTCGATACCCAATTTAGCCGCTGATCTACAGTGTTTAACACTATCATCGATAAATAAATCGATGTGTTCATCTTTGCAAGCAATTGCTTTATCGGTACAACCAGTTACGATTTTGTCATATTTAATATGATGCTTATCTAAAAAGTCTTTACTAACTTGATAGGCATTAGTATAATCAATACCTCTTGATGTAATAAAAATAACGGTATGACCTAAATCATATAATTTATCAATTACTTCTTTAACACCGTCTTTTATTTTAACATCTGGCATTATTTTATCATACATTGGAAGCATCATTTTGTAGTACTCATCCAAAGTTATTTTATCTTTAACAGAATTATAATAAGGGCGTGATTTATGCAAAATATCTTCGTCAATATTAAACATTTTCGCATAATGCGGAATTAAATTTTCCCAACTATTGGTAATCGTATCATCAATATCAATTCCAATACGCATAATATCACCGCTTTCTTATTTAAGTAATAGTTTTAAGGCTTCCTTAATTTGATTTTCAATCGTTAAAGTATTATCGACATTCTTAACTACTTTATTTATATCTGGACGTTTATAACCAAGTGCTACCAAAGCTTCCACTAATTCATCATTAGTGTTTTCATTCTTTTCTTGTTCTCCGGAAGCTAATTTACCTTTTAAATCAAGAATAATCTGTCTAGCTACTTTATCACCTATTTTAGGGAATTTTTTCAAATATAAAATATTTTCTCGATCGATAGCATCGATAATACCATTAATAGAACCAGTAGCTAACATCGGTAAAGCCATCTTAGGTCCTAATCCTTTAACTGATATTAGTTTTAAGAATAATTTTAATTCTTCTTTATCATTAAAACCATATAACGAATATTCATCTTCCCTAATATAACTATAAGTATAAATAGTATATGTTTCATCTAATTTATACGAATATGGATTAGGAACATATATTTGATAACCAATATCATGATTATCGATAATAACATAATTACTTTCAATATCTTTAATGATCCCTTTTATATAACCATACATATTATTTATATTCCTTTATATCACTATTCTTTAAGCCATGTAAAACACTCATATCCATTTCTTTAATCATATCGGTGTCACGGTTGATGTTTTTAATAGTGTCATTTATCATAATGGTGAATAATTCTTTATATGAAATATTTGCTTCTTCCCATAAGTGATGAGAAAAGCATGTAGGAATACTATTGATTTCATCGATATATAATTTCTTTTTCTTCTTATCATATAGAAAATCAATGGTAGATAAGCCAGTATTATTTAAGAAATTGATAGTACGTTTAGCCAAATCAGTAATTTCATCATTCATTTTCTCACTTATTTGAGCTGGTACAGTTCTAACAATGTTACCATTGCGATAATTATCTAGATTACATTTATCGATGTAATCACGAAACTCTAAATTAGTTTCAATTTCTTCGATAGCTGAAACATATAATTTATCATTGGTTTTTAAAACAGATACATTGTATTCAAGAACATCTTCAAGTTGTTCTTCGACAACAATTTTACGATCATATTTTAAAACTTCATTGATTATTGTATCTAATTCTTCTTTGCGTTTGACTATTTGAATACCAATACTACTACCTAGGGTAGCTGGTTTAACAATTAGTGGATAATCCAATCTATCGATCTTTTTAAATAATTCTTCTTTGTTTTTGTTGTATTCATTATCAAAGAACCAGACATATTTAATGGTTGGCAATTCATTTTGATCAAGTAATTGCTTAGTAAATACTTTATCCTGGCAAATTACTGATGAATAAATGTTATTTGAAACATATGGGATTCCTACTGTTTGTAAAAAGCCAGCAATGGTTCCATCTTCAGTGCCTCTTCCATGAACCATTGGAATTGCTAAGTGAATCTCGGTTAGTTCTCTTTTAAATAAACCAGTTGTTTGTAAAACGAAACGGCCATTTTTATTGATTAGATTTACTTTAGTGGCATATCTTTCAATTAGATTAAAATTGTTAAAACTATCGATATAACGTAAGCAACCAGAAGAATACCATACCAAATCTTTCGTAATATAAATTGGGACAATATCATATTTGTCAGTATCGATATTATCCATAGCTTGCAAAGCTGTTATAATTGATAATTCATGTTCTAGACTTTGACCACCAAATATTACCCCTATTTTTAATTTCATACAATCACCTTCATTTTAAGTATATCATAATTAAAAGTTCATAGTCAACTTCAATAACTAATGGTTAATTATTATGTAAAATAAGTGTCTAATAAAAAACAACAGATTAATTTTCTGCTGTTTTAACTCTCTTTTTAACTTTTCTTTTAATTAATGTGTAGTCTTTGCTATCCTTTAGAATATTTTCACCAAGAACTACTTTCTCATATTGATTAGGATTGTTGCCAATTTCTTCTAGAACATCTAGAAAAACATTGATAACAGATGTCGTTAAACCACGGGCCCCAATTTGAGCGCTTATCGCTTCCTCGATTAAACCATCAACGATTACATCTAGGTTATCGATGGTCATATCATAAGATGCCAACGACTCAATTACAGCGCGAAGTTTACTTTCATCAGAATTAAGTAAAATATCTTTAAGATTTTCTTTACTCAATTCATTTAGTTTTATGATTACTGGCATACGTCCAGCTAACTCACGAATAATACCACCTTTGTCGACGATCATTTTGCTATCGACTTCAATATCATTAGCAGTTTTTTCTTCAGTTCTACTTCCAAAGCCGACAGGAGGGCTAACTTTTTTCTTGGTATCTAGAAGGTCGGCAAAAGCACCGCAGCCAACGAAGATGATGTTTGATGTATCGATGTTAATTGAATTAAAGTTATCTAATTGAACATTTCTTTCACAGCCTTCGATAAGTTTTAACAATTCGTTTTGAATAGCGGTAGTACCAATTTCACCACTATCACGATTAGTAGATAATTTATCAAATTCATCGATAATAACAATACCATTTTGGGTTTTTTCTAGATTGCACCCGCTGTTATAATATAACTGCGTAAGCATTTCTTCGATATCGTGTCCTTTATAACCCGCTTGAGATGTACCCGTGACTGAATAAACTGATACTGGAATATCGAGAATATCTTTAATTTTCCTAAATATGGCCGTTTTACCTACGCCTGATGGGCCAATAACCATCATATTAGTTTTACCAATCATTGGAAAATGATATTTTGTCCACAAAAGAGTAACAATCTTTCTAATGGCTTCATCTTGACCTTTAATTGTTTTTTTAATTTCATTAATAATTTGTTCAGGTGTATAATCCACTACACTCTCTCTTACTTCTTCATTAGATGTATTATTTGTTTTTTGAGTTTTTTCTTTCTTTGCTTGATCTATTTCAGGAATGAATAGTTCATAATAATCATCAGTATCGCTATCTCTTAAGATGCCCATTTCACCAGTTTCTTTATTTTTAACTCTGACAAAACCATAATCTTCTGCTTCAGGATCGATATTTTTAAAATATTGATACTTTGCAATCTCATTAAGAAATCCTTTTTTAATGGCAGTGATACTAAGTTTATCATTGCTTTTCATAAGTTCAAGAGCATTAGTTCTAATGCCATATACATTACCTACTTCCGTCAAGTCAGCAATGTGTGAATATACATTTTGATAAACATCAATAAAGAAGCCATCTTCGTCATAGTAGTAGCCTTCGACTACTCTTACAGGAATAAATTCCTCGATATTTTCATTTTCTGTTTTTTTACGATTAAATATAACTGCAAATTCAGCTATTTGATTTTCTTCAACCATAACCCTACTCCTTACTAATCTCTTATTTTGATATGAAGTTCACGAAGTTGTTTTTCATCCAATTCATTTGGACCACCCATTAGTAAGTCAGCTCCAGATACATTTGGTGGAAATACTTGAACTTCTCTTAGATTTTCTTCCCCGGTTAGTAACATAATAATTCTGTCAATACCAGGTGCCATACCAGCATGTGGAGGTGCCCCATATTGGAAGGCTGTATATAATGATCTAAATTTCTTTTTGATTACTTCTTCGTCATAGCCAGCAATGGCAAAGGCTTTTTTCATAATTTCAACATCGTGATTTCTAACTGCGCCTGATGCCATTTCGTTACCATTACATACGAAATCGTATTGGTTAGCAACAATATCGGCAGGATTTCCATTTAAGGCTTCTAAACCACCTTTAGGCATATTGAATGGATTGTGTTCAAAATCCCATCTGTTTTCTTCTTCATTCCATTCATACATTGGAAAGTCATATACAATACAAAATTCAAATCTGTTTTTATCAATTAGATCTAATTCTTGACCTAATTTAATACGTAAACTACCCATTAGTTTAGCACATTTTTTACTATCAGCAATGATAAAGATAACATTGCCTGGTTTTAATTCAAGACTCTTTTTTAATTCTTCTCTAACATCATCAGTCATAAACTTATCAAGGGTTGATTTAAATGTCATATCATCATTTACTTTAATATAACTTAGAATACCGCCAAGTGATTTAACGTATTCTTCCATCTGTTTATACCAAGAATTAGATTTATCAATATTATCTACCTTGATACCTCTAATAGTCGTATCTTTAAATGGAGCAAAATCCATTTTTGATAAAATATCAGTTAGATCAGTAATAATTAATGGATTTCTTAAATCTGGTTTATCAGAGCCATACTTAAGCATAGCTTCTTTCCAAGAAATTCTTTTAAATGGTTTTGGTGATACTTCTTTATCACTGAATTTTTTAAATGTTTCATAGAAAACATTTTCACCAACTTCAAAAACATCTTCTTCAGTAACAAAACTCATTTCTAAGTCTAATTGATAAAATTCTAATGTTCTATCAGCACGACAATCTTCATCTCTAAAACATGGTGCAATTTGGAAATATCTATTAAAACCTGACACCATAAGTAATTGCTTATATATTTGAGGAGCTTGTGGTAGCGCATAAAATTTACCTTTAAAGTTTCTTGCCGGAATAACAAAGTCTCTGGCTCCTTCAGGACTACTTGTCGAAATAATTGGAGTACTAATTTCAGTAAAGTTCATATCTTTCATTAGTGTTCTAATGTAATCAATTACTTTACTCCTTAATAAAATATTATTATGTATTTTAGGATTTCTTAAATCTAGATAACGATATTTAAGTCTAGTATCTTCGTTTGCTTCAGTGCTTCTTGATATTTCAAATGGTAAAACATTAGCTGCTAATCCCAATATTTCAAAAGTTGAAATTAAAACTTCAATTTCACCAGTTTTCATATTGGCATTAGTCATTCCTTCGGCTCTTTTTCTAACGGTACCAGTAACTGTTATCGTGCTTTCTCTAGTCAATTCTTTAAACTTATCAATCTCTTCGCTGATTAATTGAACAAGGCCTGTTTCATCTCTTAAAGTAATGAATACTAAACCACCTAAATTTCTAATTTGTTCAACCCAACCAGCTAGGCGAACTTCTTTACCGACATAATTAATATCTACTTCTCCGCAGTAGACGCTGCGATAAATGTTTTCTTTCATTTTTATTCCTCCTTCAATAAAAAAGCACGAAAAGAAATTCTATAAGGACGGAATATTCCGCGGTGCCACCTTATTTCACTTTCGTGCGCTCTTTTAAATATATAAATTGTCAGTTTCGTTAATATTTATTTGTCACTAATAAACCGAAAACTAAATATATTATAGCATATTTTTAATGAATTGCAATATATTTATGATATAAAAAAAGCTTCATAAGAAGCTTATTTTTTAATTATTAGTTAACAGTAAATGTACCAGTTAGACGACTATTACTATCACTTGTTGAAGTAAATACGAATTGGCCAGTATAAGTAGCACCCATTTCAGCTGATTGATCACCATTTTCATTTAGATAAATCAAAACATAATATGTTCTAGAATTGTCTACTCCAGCAGGAACAGTGATATCACTTAAAATGGTTGTTTCTTTTACTCCCTCAGGATCTTGATTCAATGTTGCTGGTGTTTCAATTGAATAGGTATTATTATTTTTAGTAACAATGGCATAAGTTAAGTTTGTAAATGGAGTAGCGCCAACAGTTGATCCATTAACATTTGTGTTAGTTACAATTGCTCCATCTAGTGTCAAATCGTCATCGCCATTATTAGTAATTGTCAATTTGTATAATGCACATACACGGTAGCCTTGATCATCTACGCAACTATGACGAACGTTTAGCGCATATTTCATATTGGTATTATTTGGTGCTGTAGCATTCTCTATTTCAGCTGTTGGATCTATTGGAATTAACTTTGGATTAGTTCCTTGTTCTGGTGGAAGTTCCTCCATAAATGTTAGATCCGCATTGAAAACATGAGCGGTTAAATTAACTGCACCCGTTGGGCTTGATGCTTGTGCACTAAAGTATGCGAATGATGCACCGATGATAGCTACGATTAATGTCGCAACACCAACGATTACTAAAAATATCCCATTTCTCTTTTTATCTTCTTCCATTTTATTTCCTCCTCTACTATATTCATAGTATCAAATATTAGTTCATTTTGCAAGTGTTTTTCATTATTTTACACATATTTTAGAATAAACTTAATTGACTTGTTTCGGGCATATCATTAAATATTCCCATTGCTTTCATCTTATCGACTAAGGTCGTCGAAACTTTACAACGATTTTGAAAGTCTTCAATCGAAATGAATGGATGTTTTTTTGCTTCGGCTTCGATGTTCTTGGCAACAACATCGCCAAGACCATCGATTGAAGAAAATGATGGGATGATGGTCTTATCATCTAAGACATCAAAAGTCAATGCTTTACTCTTATACAAATCGACATTTGCGATTTTTATTTTTCTAGCTGTGGCCTCCAAAGCAAGGCGTAAGCATTCGGCAACGCCGGCTTCTTTATTGGTGGCATCATAACCTTTTTCATTTATTTCATTTAATTTTTCTTTAATTGCATCATAACCATTAATCATCGCATCAATATCAAAGTCAGTAGCCTTTGTTGAAAACCATGAAGCATAATAGTAAGCAGGCATATGAACTTTGTACCAAGCGATACGGAAAGCACTAATAACATATGCTGCAGCATGAGCTTTAGGGAACATGTACTTAATCTTTGCACAAGAATCGATAAACCAATCTTCAATACCGGCATCTTGCATTGTTTTTACATGTTCTTTCCATCCTTCAGGATCTTTACTAGCTTTTCCTTTACGGACAAATTCCATTATTTTAAACGCTTTGATTGGCTCAACATTATGATACATCAAATAAACCATAATATCGTCACGACAACCAATTACTTCTTTGAATGGAACGATATTGTTTCTAATTAATTCTTGGGCATTACCTAACCATACATCGGTACCATGTGATAAACCTGATATTTTTACTAATTCGGCGAATGTTGTCGGTTTAGTATCTTCGACCATACCAATAGTAAATGGTGTTCCAAATTCAGGAATTCCTAGAGTACCAGTTTTACACATAATCTCATCTTCAGTCACACCCAAGGCTTTAGTTCCAGTAAAAATTGACATTGTTTCTTTATCATCCATGGGAACTTTTAAGATATCTGTTTTAGTTAAATCTTGAATCATACGTAACTGCGTTGGATCAGAATGTCCTAAAATATCCAATTTCAATAAATCTTGGTCGATGGCATGATAATCAAAATGAGTAGTACGCCATGGACTAGTAACATCATCAGCTGGATATTGGAATGGTGTAAAGTCAGATACTTCCATATAGTCTGGAA
>JAEEGL013347729.1_pt1 | contig 21268 bp, 21 predicted proteins | sample 9134231 | NCBI WGS metagenome assembly JAEEGL01 (sample SAMN16246548, study PRJNA631951) | gut metagenome | biome: gut microbiome; feature: rumen; material: fiber-attached | host: Bos | place: Iran: Karaj | collected 2018-10
AGGCGACACGGGCCATGTAACCGATGTCCTCCAGAATGGCCAGCAGCAGGAACAGAACGAGCATCTGCGGCACGAAACCGAGCACAGCGCCGACGCCGGCGACGATGCCGTCCATGATGAGGCCGTACAGCCATTCGGGAACCTTCGGATTGCCTTCGCCGTCCAGAAGGAGCTTATTAAGCAGCGCCGGGATGCCCGGGACCCATACGCCGTAATCGGCGGGATCGGGCTCCTCGAAGCCTTTTTCTTCAAAGTAACCGATCGCGTCCTTGAAGGACATCGCGTTGACGTCGTCGCCCGCGTCCTCCGGAACCGTGTCAAAATACACGGTGACGTCGGTCGTTGCGAGGGTCTCTTCGTCCTCCACCTGCACGACCGCCGTTGCTTCGTCGGTCGTGAACGCTTTCAGGTCGGCGATCAGCGCGTCGCCGTCAAACGCTTCGTCCTCGACGTCATATTCGAAGCCGAACGCCGCAGCCGCATTGGAAGCCGCGGAATAATCCTCCGCAGCCGCGTCGGCTTCCTTGTCGCCGATGCCGACGAGGTGGTAGCCGTCGCCGAACAGACCGTCGTTCGCCCAGTCGGTCGCAGGCGCGCCGACGGCGACCATCGCGATCCAGTAGACCAGGAACATGACGGCCGCAAAGATCGGCAGACCGAGCCAGCGGTTCGTCACGACGCGGTCGATCTTGTCGGAGGTTGAAAGCTTGCCCGCGCCCTTCTTCTTATAGTAGGTCTTGATGACGTTGCCGATCCAGACGTAGCGCTCGTTGGTGATGATGCTCTCTGCGTCGTCGTCCAACTCCTTTTCGGCGGCAGCGATATCCTGTTCGATATGCGCTTTCGTCGCTTCCGGAACGTTGAGCTGCTCCATGACCTTTTCGTCGCGTTCAAAGACCTTGATCGCGTACCAGCGCTGCTGCTCCTCGGGCATGTCGTGCACGACCGCTTCCTCGATGTGCGCGAGCGCGTGCTCGACCGGACCGGAGAACGAGTGCTGCGGCACGGTCGCTTCGCCCTGCGCCGCCTTGATCGCTTCCTCCGCCGCTTCCCTGACGCCCGTGCCCTTCAGCGCGGAGATCTCGACGATCTTGCAGCCGATCTGCTCGGAAAGCCGCGCCGTATCGATCTTGTCGCCGTTCTTTTTCACGACGTCCATCATGTTGATCGCGACGACCACCGGGATGCCGAGCTCAACGAGCTGCGTGGTCAGATACAGGTTGCGCTCCAGGTTCGAGCCGTCCACGATGTTCAGGATCGCGTCCGGGCGTTCGTTGATCAGATAGTTTCTGGCCACGACTTCCTCGAGCGTGTACGGGGACAGCGAATAGATACCGGGAAGGTCCGTTATGATCACGTCGTTGTGACCCTTCAGCTTGCCTTCCTTCTTCTCGACCGTGACGCCCGGCCAGTTGCCCACGAACTGGTTCGCGCCGGTCAGCGCGTTGAACAGCGTCGTTTTGCCGCTGTTCGGGTTGCCCGCGAGGGCAATGCGAATACTCATGTGTACCTCCTCTATCGTTAGCACATGCTAACCTATGCTTTACAAAAATAAGGCGTTTGCCTTTTGTTCCGGATTATTCTTCGATCAGGATCATTTCCGCGTCGGCTTTGCGAAGCGAAAGCTCGTATCCGCGCACCATGACCTCAACGGGATCGCCGAGCGGTGCGACCTTACGGACGTACACCTCGATGCCCTTGGTGATGCCCATGTCCATGATGCGGCGCTTTACCGCGCCTTCCCCCGTCAGTTTTTTGACCTTGACCGTTTCGCCGATCTGTGCGTCTCTTAACGTTTTCATTGGTTTCCTCCTTTTTCAGATCATGATTTTACTCGCCATCTTTTCGTCGATGGCAATGCGGCTTTCCTTCACGTTGACGATCACGTTGCCGCCCATGCGGGAAATGATCTGCACCGTTCCGCCGACTACGAACCCGAGATTGCTGAGATGATGACGGATCTCGTCCGTGCCCTTGATCCCGCGGATCACACAGACCTCGCCGTCGTCTGCAAATACCAGAGGCATCATTTCGTTCCTCCTTCTTGCGCGATCGGTTAGCATAAACTAACCGTATCGTCGAATAATTGGTTAGCGCCCGCTAACCTTCGTATGTATTATACCGCCCGCAACGGAAATGTCAAGCAAAATCGTCGACTTTTTAAAAATATACGATCCGCTTGCATTTTCCGGACCGATTCGGTATAATCGGAACAGAAACCGAACGAAAAGAGGAAATGCCCATGACGCTGCTGGAATCCGGCGAAATGTATCTCGAAACGATCCTGGTGCTGTCCCAGCAAAAGAATGCCGTCCGTTCGATCGACGTGGCGGAGCATATGTCGTTTTCCAAGCCCTCCGTCTCCCGCGCGATGGGAATCCTGAAGCGCGGCGGCTATATTACGATCGACACAAACGGGCATATCACGCTGACCGACGCCGGAAAGCAGGCGGCGGAACGCATCTATGAACGGCACCGGATCCTGACCACGATCCTGATGCGGCTCGGCGTGGATGAAGCGACCGCCGCCGAGGACGCCTGCAAGATGGAGCATTACATCAGCGACATATCGTTTGCAGCGATCAAGGAACACCTCAATACCCATCCGTCCGAATGAGCAAAAGCCGACGCACGATATCGCCGGCCGTTCCGCTTCTCTCTCCCGAAACGAATCAAAAAGCTCTTGACAACCTATTAAATCATGATATGATGTACTAAAGGTTAGCGGTTGCTAACCGTGTTTTCCGCATGCTTTCGTAAGGAAAGCATCTTATTTGGGTCATTGGTTAGCACTTGCTTACCGAAAGGAGCTGACAAATGTCGGAAGAATCGGTCATCCTGCACGGCGCGCCGACGCTGGCCGGGATCAAAACGGGCAGCCTGTTTCGCTGCGCCTATACGGACGCAGATGAGATGCGCGCATCTTTGCGGAGCTGGAACCGGCGCTTTTCATCGAAGGGCGTGCGTGTCGTTCCGCTTTCGTTTCGCGACAACAAGGCGCTGCTGTATCTGTACCGTCCCTCGCGTCTCAGGCGGGATCTTTCCGACGGCGAGGCATGCGCGATCCTTTCGGACTGCAGGTATTGCGGCTCCCCCGCCCGCTGTCTGTCCTGTCTTGCAAAACGCATCCAGAGCGGCGAGGACTTCCCGCATGAGATCGGGCTGTTTCTCGGCTATCCGCCGGAGGACGTGCGCGGATTCATCGAGCATCGGGAACGCGACCTGAAATGCGTCGGCTGCTGGAAGGTTTACGGAGACGAAGCTGCGGCGCAGAAGACGTTTTGCCTGTATAGAAGGTGCAGCGAGCTTTACCGGCAGCGCTTTACAGACGGTACGCCGATCGAGCGGCTGACCGTGGCGGAGCAAAACAGTATCCGGAAGGATACGTGATCAACAGGAGGACGATATGTACAAGGTAACGGCGAAAATGGAAGGCATGATGTGCGGGATGTGCGAGGCGCACGTGGCGGACGCGATCCGCAAGGCGTTTCCCGACGCGAAAAAGGTGAGCGCGTCGAGGAAGCACGGCGAAGCGACGTTTCTTTCGGAACGGGAGATCGACCGGGAAAAATTCAAACAGGCGATCCAAGAGACCGGCTACACGTTCGTTTCGGTCTCGGTCGAGCCGTATGAGAAGCACGGGGTGTTCGGGAGATAACCGATGCAGTTTGCGGAATTGGGAAACAGGGACGGTCGAACGCTTTTGCTGCTGCCGGAAACGGCCTGTACGTGGCAGCTGAATTTCAAAAATGTCCTGGCCGCGCTTTCGGAGCGGTATCACATCATCGCCGTCAACTACGACGGATTCGAGGGTGATCCGCGCGTGCTCTTCACGGTCGTGCCGCGCGTGATCGTTTCAAGCTTTCCGTACGTATCGTAGCCGTATTCCACCACGCCGAGCCCTGTGCTTGTGATCGAGGCGAGCCGGTGCATCTCTGTCGCGTTGCCGTAGGTAGAATATGAATCCGAAAGGATTGTTTTTCAAGGTGATTGTGCAGTTTTCCGTTAATATTTATCGCACTAACGGTGTATGGGTTGTCAAGAGAACCGTCCCCTTGACACTCGTGATGCTCTACCTTTGGAAAGCGTTCGATATCGTCTGCCTCGACTGGCTTTTGCTGACGAAATCGCATTTCTTCCAGCGCTTCTACCCGGAAACGGAGGGCTGCGCGGGATACCGTTCGTTCGGCTTCAACCGCAAGGGTCAGCTCATCCGCATCGCTGTTTTTCCGTTCGCCGCGGCGGCGCTTTCCGGGATCTGTATGCTGTTTTGCTGAATCGGGCGACATAAAAAAACAGGCGCTGAAAAGCGTCTGTTTTTTGATTACAGGTCGAACAGGGAGATCTGCTTGTTCTTCGGCATGTCGCCGAACGCGCCGCTGCTTTCGAGCATCGCGACGATGCCGGTGTTCGCGCCGGTCTCGTTTGCGAAATCCTCGATCGTGGGATACCTTACGCCCGGCTTTCTGCGCTCGCAGATTGCGATCGCCTGCCCCGCGCCCACGCCCGGGATCGCGTCGAACGGCGGACGGAGCGCGTTGCCCTCGATCAGGAACTTCGTTGCGTCGGACTTGTAGATATCGACGGGCAGAAGCTCGATGCCGCGCAGGTTCATCTCGTACACGAGCTCGAGGATCGTGACAAGCTCCTTGTCCTTCTTCTTTTCGCTGTCGGTCTTCTGCGGGTTGCTGTCCTTCTCGATCGCTTCGATCTGTTTTTTCACCGCTTCGGGTCCGCCTGCGGCGCGCATGATGTCGAACGTGTCCGCGCGCACCGTGAAATAGACCGCGTAGAACGCCAGCGGATGATGGACCTTATAGTATGCGATGCGGAATGACGACATCGAATACGCGACGGCGTGACCGCGCGGGAACATGTATTTGATCTTCTTGCACGAATCGATGAACCACGCGGGGATCGACCCGTCGACCATCGCCTGCTCCATTTCGTCGGTCAGGCCCTTGCCCTTGCGGACGCGTTCCATGATTTTGAACGACAGCGACGCTTCCATGCCGTGCGCGATCAGGTAATTCATGATATCGTCGCGCGTACAGAGCACTTCGCTCAGCTTTGCGATGCCGCCCGTAACGAGCGGTTCGGCGTTGTTCAGCCAAACGTCCGTGCCGTGCGTCAGCCCCGCGATGCGGATCAACTCCTCAAACGTCGTCGGGCGCGTGTTTTCAAGCACCTGCCGCACGAACCCCGTTCCGAACTCCGGCACGCCGAGCGTGCCGAGCGTGCAGCCGATCTCGCTGAGATCGATCTGCAGCGGTTCGACGGACGAGAACAGCCTGCGCGTGTCCGGATCGTCCAGCGGGATCGCGCGCGGATTCAGTCCCGTCAGCGCCTCGAGCATATGCAGCGCCGTCGGATCGTCGTGTCCGAGGATGTCGAGCTTGACGAGGCGGTCGTCCATCGCATGGAAATCGAAGTGCGTGGTGATCGTATTCTTGTCGACCTTGTCCGCCGGATACTGGATCGGCGTATAGTCGTAGACCTCGGTGTATTCATCGTGATCGCGCGGCACGATGACGATGCCGCCCGGATGCTGACCGGTCGTGACCTTCACGCCCTCGCAGCCCTTTTCCAGCCGCTGCACCTCCGCGCCGGAGAGCGTGCGGCCCGTGGCTTCCGCGAACGAGTAGACGCATTCGAACGCTTTTCGCTCCGCGAGACCGGAGATCGTGCCCGCGCGGAACGCGTGGCCCTTGCCGAACATCTCCTCGACGTATTTGTGCGCGACCGGCTGATATTCGCCGGAGAAATTCAGGTCGATATCGGGGACCTTGTCGCCCTTGAAGCCGAGGAAGACCTCGAACGGGATCTCAAAGCCCTCTTTTTTGAGCATCGTGCCGCAGACGGGACACGCGCGGTCCGGCATGTCGGCGCCGACGCTGTATTTCGAGCGGTCGACGTCAAAATCGGAAAATCTGCATTTCGGGCAGACGTAGTGCGGCGAAAGCGCGTTGACCTCCGTAATGCCCGCGAGCATCGCGACGACCGACGATCCGACGGATCCGCGGCTGCCGACGAGGTATCCGTCGGACAGCGATTTTCTGACGAGGCGCTGCGCCATCAGATAGAGCGACGCGTAGTGGTTGCCGATGATGGAGTTGAGCTCCTTGTCGAGGCGCGCCTGTACGATCGGCGGCAGCGGATCGCCGTAGATCTCGTGCGCGCGATTGATCGCCGTATTCTTGAGCTCCTCCTCCGCGTTTTCGATCGTCGGCGAATGCGTCCCCTCGGGGAACGGCACAAGCTCGCCGCACAGATCCGCGATGCAGTTCGGAACGTCTATAACGACCTCGTGCGCTTTTTCCGCGCCGAGATAGGAGAACTCTTCGAGCATTTCCTGCGTCGGCTTGAAATACAGCGGCGCCTGCTGCTCCGCGTCCTCGAAGCCGAGCTTGCTCATCAGGATCGCACGGTAGATCGCGTCGGACGGCTCGAGGAAATGCACGTCGCCGGTCGCCGCGACCGGTTTGTTCATCCGTTCGCCGAGCGCGACGATCCTGCGGTTCAGATCCCGCAGCGCTTCGTCGTCCCTGACCTTCCCCTCGCGCTTCAGAAACGCGTTGTTGCCGATCGGCTGGATCTCGAAGTAATCGTAGAACGACGCGATCCGTTCGATCGTTTCCTCGGACTCGCCGTTTTCGATCGCACGGAACAGCTCGCCCGCTTCGCAGGCCGAGCCGACGAGCAGATCGCTGCGGTACAGCATCAGAAGCGATTTCGGGATCTGCGGCCGCACGTGCAGATAATCGAGGTGCGACCAGCTGATGAGCTTGTACAGGTCCTTCATGCCCTTCTGCGTCTTTGCAAGCAGAATGATATGATTCGTCGAGCGCTTTTCCTTCGCCGCGCGCTTCCGATACGCCTCGTGCGTATCCGGAACGGCGGGTATGCGGTCGATGCCGCGTTCTTTGAGCATGCCGATAAAGCGCAGCAGGATCTGCGCGCAGGTGCGCGCGTCGTCGTCCGCGCGGTGATGGCTGCCCATATCAATCTCAAAATAGGCGGAGATCGTATCGAGCTTGTGGTTCTCGAGCACGTCGCGCAGCAGATAGCGCGAAAGCATCAGCGTGTCGGCATACGGCATCGGGAACGTGATCCCGAAACGGTCGCCGTGATGCGTGATGAATCCGGTGTCGAACGCGGCGTTGTGCGCAACGAGCGTACTGCCGTCCGCAAACGCGCGGAAGCGTTCGAGGACCTCGCGCGTGCCGGGCGCGCCGGACAGCATGTCCTGCGTGATGCCCGTGAGCTTCGTGATCTCTCTCGGAATGACGACGCCGTCGTCGATGAAGGACTGGAACGTGTCGGTAATCTCGCCGTTTTTCATCCGGACGGCGCCGATCTCGATGATATCCGCATGCTCGGCCTTGAGCCCGGTCGTTTCAATGTCGAAGACCGTAAATTCGCCGTCCATGTGGATCGATTCGGTATCGGGGATCAGATACCCTTCCACGCCGAAGATCGCCTTGACGCCGGTCGCTTTCGCCGCCTTCGCCGCTTCCGGGAACGCCTGAACGACGCCGTGGTCGGTGATCGCCAGTGCCTTGTGTCCCCAGCGCTTCGCGGTGCGGAACGCGTCGGTAAGGTTCGTGAGTCCGTCCATCGTGGACATGCGCGAATGCAGGTGCAGTTCGACGCGTTTTTCCTCCGCGTCGTCGCCGCGCAGCGCGCGTGAAGCAAGGTTCACCGCGTCGACGAAAACACTGCGCTCGCCGGTCTTTTTGACGATGCGGCAGACGCCCTTGATGCGGAGATCCTTCTCCTTCTTCACCGCATCCGCAAGCCAGTGCAGAAACCGCGCGGCAAGCCATTCTTCGGGAAAGCTCGCCGTGCAGTACACGGAATCGTTGAGGTCGGTCACGTTGAACAGCACGCGGCAGTTCGGACGCTTGACGCGCTGCGACCAGTCGTCGCGCAGCTCCGCCGAAACGAGGCGTCCCGTAAACGCCGCCGCGTCGCCGCTTTCCGGATCCAGTTCGTAAACGGAAACGTCCGTTTCGCTTTCGGGGATCGCTTTTCCGAGCAGCACGCCGTTCTCCGGCAGCGGCGCGTCGACCTCGTTTTTCTTCTGCGGAAGCGGTTTCGGCACGACGCGTTCCGGCGCGCGGTCCGTATACGCAAACGAGACCGCGTACGGAGTGAGAAGCGAGCGGATCGCTTCCTCCCACGCAGTCTGTGCCTGCTCCGAAACCGTATTTGCCGTGCGCTCGACCGCGACGGTCAGCGTCTGTGTCTCGCGCGAGAGGCTGACGGTTTTGATCGTCAGCCAATCGGTTTTGACCTTTGCCGCGTCATACGCCGCCTGCAGTTCTTCCTTCACTTGCGCCCCTCTAACCGTTCATTGGCCAGATCGACCAGCCGTTTCAAAACTTCTTCATAGCTTCCGCTTCCGACGATTTCGCCCTTTTCGAACAGAACGCCGTTGCCGTCGCCGAACGCCACGCCGAGGTCCGCCTCACGCGCTTCGCCCGGACCGTTGACCGCGCAGCCCATGACCGCGATCTTCAGATATCCTTTGTTGTGCAGGACGTGCTCGTTCACGTACGCCGCCGCCTTCTCAACGTCGCAGCGCGTTCTGCCGCACGTCGGGCAGGATACGATCTCCACGTCGTCCTTTCGAAGCCCGCAGGCGCGCAGAATCGCGATCGCCGTTTCGACCTCCCGGACCGGATCGCCGGTCAGGGAAACGCGCATCGTGTCGCCGATGCCCTGCAGAAGCAGCGCGCCGAGCCCCGCGGCGCTCTTGATGATCCCGGTCTCGATCGGACCGGTCTCGGTGATGCCGATGTGCAGCGGATAGTCCATCCGCGCCTGCGCCATGCGGTACGAGTGCACGGTCTCGGACACGGTCGTGCACTTCAGCGAAATGACGATATCCGAGAACCCGCAGTCCTCCAGCAGCTTTGCATGGCCCATCGCGCTGCGGCACATCGCCTCCGCGGGATTCTCGCGGTACAGCGGAAGAAACTGCTTTTCGATCGAACCGCCGTTGATGCCGATGCGGATCGGCACGTGATGCGCCCTGCAGCAGTCCGCGACCATACGAACGCGTTCCGGCGAACCGATGTTGCCCGGATTGATGCGCAGCTTGTCCACGCCGTTTTCGACCGCCGCGATCGCAAGACGGTAATTGAAATGCACATCCGCGACCAACGGAATACGGATGCGTTCTTTGATCGCTTTCACGGCCTTTGCCGCCGCTTCGTCGAACACAGCGACGCGGATGATCTCGCAGCCCGCCTGCTCGAGGCGCAGGATCTGCGATACCGTCGCTTCGACGTCGCGCGTGTCCGTATTGCACATGGACTGTACGGAAACGGGCGCGCCGCCGCCGATCTGAACGCTGCCGACCTTTACGAAATCCGCCATATCAACCTCCGAAGCAGCGAACGATGTCGCTGACCGTCAGCGCCAGCATCAGCGCAAGCAGCAGGATCATGCCGATCAGATGCACCATGCCCTCCTTTTCGGGCGGCACGGGCTTTTTGCGGATCATTTCGATGATGATGAAGATCAGCCGTCCGCCGTCCAGCGCGGGCAGCGGAAAGAGATTCACGATGCCGAGGTTGACCGCGATCAGCGCCATCAGCCATAAAAACGCGTGGACCGCGTCGGCCGTCGATTCCGACTGCGCCATCGTGTCGGAGATGGCGTCGACCGTGCCGACGATGCCGGTCACGTCGCGGCAGCTCGCCCGCCCCGAAAGGATCATGCCGAGCGATTCATAGACGAGTTTGCCCATGTTCCACGTTTCCGGGAACGCCATCAGCGCCGCCCGTCCGACGGAGTAGGTTTCCTTCGTGTACGAATCCGCAACCCACACGATCTTGATCTCCATTTGTTTGTTGCCGGTTTTCTGATCGATGACGAGCCTTGAAAAGTGCAGATCCGTTTCCTCGCCGCCCGTGATCACAAGCTTCGTTTCCTCGCCGGACTCCGTTTTCTCGGTCGTCTGATCGACCTTTGCTCCGCGCAGGACCGTCAGATCCATGCCGTAAAGGTCCGCCGCGTTCATCAGTTTTCGGAAGGTCTCGTCGTCATGGAACCGCTGTCCGTCGATCGCAACGGGAATATCGCCCTTCTGCACGCCCGCCTCATACGCGGGCGTTCCCTCTTCCACTTCCTGCACGATGATGGTGCTCTCGCCGCTCGTGCTGAACGTGCCGTACGCCAGCAGCATGACGAAGCACAGGAGCGTACAGGTCAGGATATTCATCACGGGTCCCGCGAGCACGACCAGAAACCGCTTCCACGCCGGCTTCGAGGAGAACAGCCGCGGGTCCGGTCCCTTCGGTTTTTCCTCGGTTTTTTCCTCCGGATCGCTTTCTTCGAACGCTTCCGGCGCGATCTTTTCCTTCTCGTCGTTCAGTCCGTCCTCGCCGAAAAAGCGGCAGGAGCCGCCGATCGGCAGCGCACGCAGCGTGAATTCCGTCTGCTTCCCCTTGATGCCGAACAGCTTCGGACCCAATCCGACCGAAAACTCCGTGATCGTGAATCCCAGCCACTTGCCCATCAGGTAGTGACCGAGCTCATGCGTGATGACGAGCACCGAGAGCCCTAAAATCGCGATTAAAATGTACCAGACCGTTTGCATATCGTTTCCTTATCGTTTCAATGATTTTTCGAACCGGTCGACCGCGTACCGCGCCGCCGCGTCCGCCGCCGCGATCGCTTCGATCGAATCGGCCGGACGGTTTCCGATCGCGTTCAGCGCGTATTCCACGCCGTCCTCGATCTCGCAGAATGCGATGCGTCCCTCGAAGAACAGTTCCGCCGCGCGCTCGTTGGCGCCGTTATAGACCGTCGGCATGATGCCGTCCGAACGGAGCGCGTCGTACGCCATGCGGATCGCGCGGAAGCGTTCCGGATCCGCAGGATAGAACTCGAGCGGATGCGCCGTATCGAGCTTCAGCGGCTCGCACGGGCTTTCCGTCCGTTCGGGATACGTCAGCGCGTACTGGATCGGCAGCCGCATATCGGGCTTCGAAAGGTTTGCCATGACCGTACCGTCGCAGTACTCGACCATGCTGTGCACGATCGACTGCGGATGGATCAGCACCGAAATGTGATCCGCATCGAAATGGAACAGGCGGCTCGCTTCGATGATCTCGAGCCCCTTGTTCATCAGCGTCGCGGAGTCGAGCGTGATCTTTCTGCCCATCTTCCACGTCGGATGCTTCAGCGCGTCGACAAGCGAAACGGTTTTGAGTTCCTCGCGCGTTTTCCGGAAGAACGGACCGCCCGACGCCGTCAGGATCAGGCGGCTGACCTCTTCCCTGCCGCCGTTCTGCAGGCACTGGAAGATCGCGCTCTGTTCGCTGTCGATCGGCAGAAGCTCCGCGCCGGAATACGCAAGCGCCGCGTCGACCAAAGCGCCGCCGCAGACGAGGCTTTCTTTATTTGCGATCGCGATGCGTTTGCCGTGCCGGATCGCCGCAAGCAGCGGCCGAAGCGCCGCGTAACCGGAGATCGCGAGAACGGTGACGTCCGCATCCGCTTCCGCCGCAAGCCGTTCCGCCGCGTCCGGTCCGGAAAAAGCGACCGTGCCCTCGGGCAAGCGCGTTTCATCGAGCGGCAGGACCGACGCGACGAACCGCGGCTTCAGCGCGTTCGCCTGCGCATAGAGCGTTTCGACGTCGCGTCCGCACGAAAGTCCGAGCACCGAAAAGCGATCGGCATGCAGATTCAGCACGTCGACCGTCTGTGTTCCGATGGAGCCGGTTGCGCCCAAAAGTAAGACCGATCGTTTCATTCTATTTCACTCTGTTTTATTTCAGTCCGCCGAAGCGGCGTTCGCGCCCCGCAAAGTCTTTGAGCGCTTTGATGAGCTCGTCGCGGGTGAAGTCCGGCCACTTGACGTCGGTAAAATACAGCTCCGCGTACGCGATCTGCCAGAGCAGGAAGTTCGAGACACGCTCCTCGCCGCCGGTGCGGATCAGAAGATCCACGTCGCCGGAATCCGCGGTATACAGATTGCGCGAGATCGCCGCTTCGTCCGGCTCGTCCGTTTCCGAAAGCGCCAGCCGCATCGCGCGGACCAGCTCGGCTCTGCCGCCGTAGTTCAGCGCAATGTTGAGCTTCAGGCCCGGATTGCCCGCGGTCTTCCGCTCCGCCGCGCGCACGGTCTCCTGCACCGCCGTCGGAAACCAGGACAGGTCCCCGATGCTCTTGATGCGGACGCCGTTTTGATGCAGCTCGTCGATCTCGCGGTTGAAATACTCGATCAGCAGCCCGCAGAGAATGCCGATCTCGTCCTTCGGACGCTTGCGGTTCTCGGTCGAGAACGCGTAGATCGTCAGCGATTCAACGCCGATATCCGACGTGAAGCGGATAATATCGCGAAGCGCGTTCACGCCAGCGCGATGCCCCGCCGCGCGCGGAAGTCCCCTTCCGGTCGCCCAGCGTCCGTTGCCGTCCATGACGATCGCGATATGCTTCGGAATGCGGTCCGGCGCGAGTCCGAACTCCTTCAGTTCCCTGTCCGTGTATTTGCGCATACTGCTCCTGCGTAGAACGGGGGCGGTCGCGTCAGCGCGCAACGCCCCCTTCCCTGTCGTTTTTTTGCGGTCCCCGACCGCGTTACCGTGTGATCTCCGTTTGGAATGCGGACCAGTAGACGATCGTTTCCGTATCGGTCTCGACCGTTTTGATCACGCGCTTATCATCGCCTCTGCCGCCTTTTTTCGAGCGTACCTCGACGAAGCGAACGGGTTTTCCGCTCGCCGAAAGCAGCGTTTCCGCAGTCTTCAGGTCCAGTCCGAGGACGTTTCTCACACCGAGAGGATCTCCTTTTCCTTCGCCTGCAGGATCGCGTCGATGTCCTTGATGAACTCGTCGGTCATCTTCTGACCCTTTTCCTCAAGACGCTTCTGATCGTCTTCGGTGATCTCGCCGTCCTTCTTCTGCTTCTTGATCTGATCGTTCAGATCGCGGCGAACGTTGCGGATCGCGACCTTGCTCTCCTCGCCCTTTTTGCGGACGGTCTTGACGAGGTCCTTTCTGCGCTCCTCGGTGAGCTCCGGGAAGATGAGACGGATGACCTTGCCGTCGTTCGCCGGGTTGATGCCGAGGTCGGATTTCTGGATCGCCTTTTCGACCGCGGGGATCATCTTCGCATCCCACAGCGAGATGATCAGCATGCGCGGTTCGGGCGTGCTGATATTACCGAGCTGGTTGATGGGCGTCATCGTGCCGTAATAGTCGACGGCGATGCGGTCCAGCACCTGCGCGTTCGCGCGGCCCGCGCGGAGGCTCGAAAGCTCGGCCTTCAGCACGTTCAGCGTCTTTGTCATTCTTTCTTTGGTTTCATCGATCAATTCCATCGGCATATCGTTTCCCTCCTTTTGTGTGGTTCCGTTCGTTCCGATTGCGGCTTACGCGTCGTTTCCGTCGATGCGCGTGCCGACCGTTTCGCCGTTCGCGACCCTGTCGATCTCGCTTCTTGCGAACACGAGGATCGGAAGATCGTTGTCGCGGCACATCGTGATCGCGCTCATGTCGATCGCCTTCAGATTATCACGGATCACTTTTTCATACGTCAGATGGTCGTAGCGGATCGCGTTCGGATCGAGCTTCGGATCCGCGCTGTACACCGCGTCGACGTTCTTTGCCATCAGCAGCGTATCCGCGCCGATCTCAAGCGCGCGCAGCGCAGACGCCGTGTCCGTCGAGAAGTACGGGCAGCCGGTTCCGCAGGCGAAGAGCACGACCTTGCCCTCGGCAAGCGCCGCTCTCGCGCCGCGGGCGGTGTACTCGTCCAGGAAGCGGTGCATCGGGATCGCGCTCATCGCGACCGTCGGCATACCTTGCCGTTCCAGGCAGTCCTGCAGTGCGAGCGTGTTGATCGCGGTCGAGAGCATGCCCATGCTGTCCATGCGCGAGCGCTCCTGCATGACCGTGTCGCGACCGCGAACGATATTGCCGCCGCCGACGACGACGCCGATCTCGAGCCCCGCGTCGTAAAGCAGTTTGATCTCTCGCGCGGTCTCCTCGACCTTTTCAAAACAGACCGGCTGATTCGCGCTCGAAAGCGCTTCGCCGGAAACCTTGATCAGAACTCGCTTCATCCCGCATACCTCCCTATTATGCTGTTCAGTATACCATATACTTTGCAAAAAGAAAAGAGGTTGCAAAAAACTCCGCAGGTTTTTTGCAGCCTCAAAAGATTGCGTACGATCAATCCTTTCGCATCAGCTTCCGTCCGCACAATCCCGCGCCGATCAGCAGGACCGCGACGGCAAGCACGAACGAGAGTTCCCGCACGGGCGCGATCGTCGTCGCGGGGAAACCCGCGGCAAGGAACGCAAGAACGAAACTTCCGGCGACGAGCAGCAGCACGCCGAGCGTGCGCCGCGCTTTCTGTTTTTTCAGCAGGAGCAGCACGAGCCACGCGGCGGCAAGGATCACCGTTCCGACAAGCGCCAGCAGGAAGTAATAATTCAGCACGAGCCGCGGCAAAGCAAAGCCCGCCTCCGGCGCGTAGCCGTCGCGCACGTACAGAGGTTCGCGCTCCGTATTGTTGTACGGTTCGAAGAATACGGCGTCCACGCCATCAAGCGGGATCACCGTCTGAACGGGTTCCCCGCCGGACGCAAACCAGCTGCGCCAAAGAGTCGTATACGCCGAAACGCTGACCTCCCCGCCGTTTACGGTAACGACGACGTCAGCCGCCTGATTCGTCTTCAGGATCAAACGCCCCGACAAGACGTCGCTCGTCTTTTGATCTTCTTCTCCATCCGGATGCAGAACGGCCACGTCCTCCAGCGCGATCCGTTCACCGTCGTCGGTTATCAGGTACGTCTTCCCCGTTTCCGAATCGATCTCAATATTTGTCAGAACAAGGTCGTCCCCCTGAACCGCATAGAGCAGATTTCCCTTGACCGCGAACCGGATCGCGCGCTCGATCCGGACGGTTTCAAACGCAGCTTCCTTTGTGTGCACCGCATACGGTTTCAAAAGCCGCGCCGCACAGCCGATCAGCAGCGCAGCGACGAGACATGCGATCAGACCCGCGATCAAAAGACCGCGTTTTTTGACCGCTCTTTTTACGGTTTTCAAAGGCGCCGCCGGTTCCGTCTCCACCGGCGTTTTCAGTTCCTCATATGCTGCTCTGCAGTCCCCGCACGTTTCGAGATGCGTATTTACAAAGGCGGTCGATTCCTCGCTCGCCAGATTCTCCGCAACGAGCGGCAAAAGGTCCTTTACGATCCCGCAGTTTTTCATTGCTTATTCCTCCAATTCCGCTTTGACGCGCTGTTTTGCGCGGTGAAAGGTGACGCATGCCCAGTTCGCCGTTTTCCCGAACAGCTTTCCGATGTCTTCGAACGGCATTTCGCCGTACACGCGCAGCAGGAAGACCTCCTTATACGGCTCGTCGAGACGGTGCACCGCCTCGCTCGCGCGTTCGGCCTCGACGGTTCGGACCGCAAGGTCCTCCGGCGAATCCGCGGGACTTTCGAGCGTGTCCGAAAGCGGCTCCGGCCGCTGCTTTCTCCGTTCGGAAAGGTACTTGTTCTTGGCGATCTGACAAAGCCATACGCGCAGTTCACAATCGCCGCGGAATCCGTGCAGACGCTGCATCGCCTTCAAGAAGGTCTCGCCCGTCAGTTCCTCGGCTTCGTCGGCGTTCCCGGTCAGTTTCAGACAGTACCGGTACACGTCCGTGAAATATGCGCGATAGATTTGTTCGATCGGCTTCATCGTTTCATCTTCCCTTTATAGGACGCACAGGATCGGAAAATCTTACAGAAAAAAACGGCGCCGCTTTTGCGGCGCCGCGTTCGTTATTCGTCGGTTTCCAGAAGCGCCGCGGCGAAGTCGTCCGCGTCGAAGCGCCTCAGATCGTCGATCCCCTCGCCCACGCCGATGAACCGGATCGGGACCTTCAGCGTGTCGGAGATCTGCACGGTCACGCCGCCCTTCGCTGTGCCGTCGAGCTTGGTGAGGATGACGCCGGTGAGCTCGCAGACCTCGAGGAACGCCTCCGCCTGCGCGACGGCGTTCTGTCCGGTGGTCGCGTCGAGCACCAGAAGCACCTCGCACGGAACGTCCGGAAGCTCGCGCGCGATGACGCGGCAGATCTTGTTGAGCTCGTTCATCAGGTTCTTTTTGTTGTGGAGCCGTCCCGCCGTATCGACGAGCAGCAGATCGCAGGCCTTTGCGCGGTACGAAGCGATCGCGTCGAACACGACCGCCGCGGGGTCCGCGCCCTCCTGATGCCGCACCATCGGCACGCCCGCCCGGTTCGCCCATTCGCCGAGCTGCTCCGCCGCCGCCGCGCGGAAGGTATCCGCCGCCGCGATCAGCGGTTGTCGGCCCGCCTGCACGTACTCGTTGGCGATCTTGCCGATCGTGGTCGTTTTGCCGACGCCGTTGACGCCGACGATCAGAAGCACCGCCGGTCCCTCGTCGACCATAAACGGTTTGTCGGTGCGGACCGCGTCCGCAATGAGCAACGCCAGCGCATTCTTTGCGTCAGCGCGCTCGGTAAGCTTCTGCTCCTTCACCTTGTCGCGCAGACCGTCCAGAAGCCGCTCCGCGGTGTCCATGCCCATGTCGGCAAGGATCATCGCCTCTTCGAGCTCCTCATAGAACGCGTCGTTGATGCCGTCCTTGTTGAACAGCGTCGAAAACCAGTCGTTCGTTTTGTGCAGGCCTTCCTTCAGCCGGGAAAACCAGCCTTTTTTCTTGTCTTTCTTCTCCATTATGCCGTTTCTCCGAATCTTGCCGAGACGATGCTCGAGATGCCCTTTTCCTCCATCGCCACGCCGTACAGCGTGTCGCAAACCTCCATGCTGCCCTTGCGGTGCGTGATGATAATGAACTGCGTTTCGTCGGAATAGGTCTTCAGATAGTTTGCGAACTTCGAGACGTTCGCCTCGTCAAGCGAGGTCTCGATCTCGTCGAGCACGCAGAACGCCGGCGCCTTGCGTTTCAGCATGGCGAACAGCAGGGCGATCGCCGTCAGCGCGCGTTCGCCGCCCGACAGCAGCGACAGAAGCTGGAGTTTCTTTCCCGGCGGCTGTGCGATAATGTCGATGTCGCAGTTCAGAACGTCGCTCTTGTCGGAAAGCCGCAGTTCGGCATGCCCGCCGCCGAACAGTTCGACGAACGTGTCCGCAAAGTTCTGCTGGATCTTCTCAAACTCGACGACGAACGTCTGCTCCATCGTTTTGGTCAGCTGTCCGATCAGGGTGTACAGGTCGTTCTTCGCCTGCTCGAGATCGGCGTACTGCGCCGAAAGCGAATCATAGCGTTCGGAGACCGTCTTATAATCCTCGATCGCGGAAACGTTGATGTCGCCGAGCTCCCGGATCTCGCTCTTCAGCGCCGCGACGCGCTGCTGCGTTGCGCCGACCGCAATGTCGTGACGGAGCGCCTGCGCGTTCTCGTACGTCAGTTCGTATTCCTCCCAGACGCGGTCCGCGAAATTCTTAAGCTCCATTTCCATTCGGCTCATGGAAAGCTCGTTCTTATGCTTGCGTTCGCCGAGCGTGCGGTACGCTTCCGCAAGATCGTCGCGCTCGCGGCGGTACTGGCTCAGCAGGTCGTTGATGCGCGTGCGCTCCGCTTCGAGCTTGGACTGCTCTTCCTTTGCGCGGTTCAGTTCCTCCTGCTCGCCGGAAATGCTGCGCTCCATTTCGGAAAGGCGTTCGTCCGCCTGCGCGACCGATTCGGAAAGCGCTTTGCGTTCGGCTTCAAACGAGCCGATGCGCTGTTCGGTCAGCGCGAGGTCGCGGCTCAGGCGGTTGTGCTCGGCGCGTCTTGCGTCCGCTTCCTTTTCGAGCGCGGTCAGCCGGATGCGGCGTTCGGTCAGCGCGGCGACGCGCTCCTCGCGCGCCTGCTTGTCCGCGGCGATCGCAAGCTGCTCCTTCCGGATGTCCTCGGTGCTCAAAAGGTTCTGCTGCTGGATGTCGTTCTCGACGGTGGCCGCGCGTTCGCGCCGCTTTTCGATATCGGCGATGCTCTCGTGCACGTCGCCGCGCTCGTCTTTGAGCTCCTGCACCGCTTCTTCCGCTTCCCGAAGATCGCGGTCGATGATGTCGCACTGCTCTCTGAGCCGGACAAGTTCAAGCTCGTCCTCATGCGACGCGGCGAGGAATGCGTCGATCTGCGTATCCTTCAGAAGGATCTGCTTTTTCTGCTCCTCGATCTCGTTCTGCTTCTCCCGGACCGTCTTTTCGGCGGCCTTCAGCTGCTTTTTGATCTCCTCGACCTCGCGCTCTCTGCCGAGCAGCGAGAAGCCGGATTTTTTGAGGCTGCCGCCCGTCATTGTGCCGCCGGTGGACAGGAAGTCGCCCAGAAGCGTTGCGATGTGGAACGCGCTGCGCGATTTTTTGCGCAGTGCGATCGCGGCGTCGAGCGTTTCGGTGATGACCGTGCGCCCGAGCAAATACTCCGCGACTACGGAAACGCGCTTGTCGCACTGCACAAGCTCGCTCGCAAGCCCGACCACGCCGGGCTCGCGCAGAAGCGCGCGCTCCTTTTCGGACAGCGGGTTCGGATTCAAAAGCGTCGTCGGCAGCAGCGTGACGCGGCCGAGATCGTTCTTTCGCGCGTATTCGATGACCGTCTTCGCTTCCTCAGCGGTCGTTGTGACGATGTTCTGCAGCGTTCCGCCCAACGCCATGCCGACGGCCGTTTCGACCTTTTTCGGCACGCTCAGAAGCTCTGCGACGGGTCCGATGATGCAGTTCCTGAGTTCCGCGTCCGTTTCCGCCGCAGTCAGCACCGCGCGGACGCTGTTCTGGTAGCCCTCGTGGGAACGGACCATTTCGGAAAGCACCCGCTCGCGCGAGGAAAGCGCGCCGACGTTCTGTTCGGCAACGCGAAGCTCCGCCTGTTTCGCGAGGAAATCGGATTCCATTTCAAGCCGCTCGCGCTGCGCATCCCTGCGCGCGGCCATGTGCTCGTTCATCTTAGCCGCCTGCGCGTCGACCGCTGCCTTCGCGGTTTCGGATTCCTTTTTGAGCGCATCGACCTTCGCCGCCGCTTCGGCATCCTCGCCGTCGAGCGCCGTGAGACGGTCCCTGAGCGCCGCCGCCATCGTATCGAACCGGGAAAGATCGCTCTTCGCGTCCGCAAGACGGTTCATCGCCTCCATGACCGCGGCCTTCTGCGCTTCGACCGCCGCTTCGCGCGAGGCGATCGCTTCATCGGTCATCCGGATCGCTTCGGTCTCCGCCGTGATCTGCTCGGTCAGTTCCGCAAGCGCGTCGACGCCGGTATCTCCCCGCTCGTTTGCTTCGATCTGCGCGCGAAGCTCGCCGCAGGCGCGCTGCGCGCCGTCGCATTCCGCGTCGATGCGGAGGATCTCCTTTTTCGCGTGCTCGCGCCGCTCGATCAGAAGATTGCTCTCGCCGACGTGCGATTCCACGCCGGACAGCATTTCGATGACCTTGTTCTGCTGCGCCGCCGCGCGTTCGTCGATCTCGCGGACCTCGGATTCGAGTTCCAGGGACTGCTCGCCGAGCGTGCGGTTTTTCGCCTCGTTCAGCGCGATGTCGTTTTCGAGCGCTTCGGTCTGATCCGCGAGCGTTTTCATGCGTTCGCGCATGCGGTCGCTGTTGTACAGGAACAGGTTGACCTCAAGGTCCTTGAGTTCCTCGCGCAGCTTCAGATACGCGCGCGCCGTGGCGCTCTGTTCCTTCAGCGGTTCGATGCGGTCGCCGAGTTCCTTTAAGGTGTCGGCGATGCGTTCCATATTGCGCTCGGTGTTTTCCAGCTTGCGTTCGGCTTCCTCCTTGCGCACGCGGTAGCGCATGACGCCCGCCGCCTCCTCGAGCGCCGTTCTGCGGTCGCCCGATTTGTTCGAAAGGATCTCGTCCACGCGGCCCTGCGAAATGATCGAGTAGCCGTCTTTGCCGATGCCCGTGTCGCGGAACAGTTCGGAAATGTCCTTCAGGCGGCAGCTGCGCCCGTTCAGCACGTATTCGCTCTCGCCCGAACGGAACATGCGCCGCGTGACCGCGACCTCGTCGTAATCGACCGGCAGCAGGTGATCGCCGTTGTCGAACGTCAGCGTGACTTCGCACATCGACTGCGGCTTGCGCTTCTGCGTGCCGTTGAAGATGACGTCTTCCATTTTTGTGCCGCGCAAAGCGCGCGCGCTCTGCTCGCCAAGCACCCAGCGCACCGCATCCGCAATATTGCTCTTTCCGCTTCCGTTCGGTCCGATGACCGCCGTAATGCCCGAGCCGAACATGAGCTCGGTCTTTTTCGCAAACGATTTGAAGCCGGAGATGTCCAGTCTTGTCAGTCTCATTTCGTTTCCAACCTCGAAAGCGCGTCCTCGGCAGCCGCCTGTCCCGCGCTCTGTTTTGAATGTCCGCTGCCCGTTCCGAGCACCTTGTCGTCGAGCATCGCCTGCATCGTGAACGTTTTGCAATGATCGGGCCCCTCTTCGCCGACGAGGCGATAGACGACCTGTTTGCCGTGCGTTCTTGCATGGATCAGCTCCTGCAGACGCGTCTTGTGATCCTTTTCGAAAACGGGTTTGCTGAGATCCAGCTGCGAAAGCACGTACCGGTGAATGAACGTGCGCGCCGGATCGAGTCCGCCGTCCAGAAAGATCGCCGCGATCACCGCCTCGAACGCGTCGGACACGATCGAGGGCTTCTCTCTGCCGCCGTTCGCGTCTTCGCCGCGTCCCAGAAGCAGATATGCGCCGAGATCGATCTTCTGCGCGGCTTTATACAGCGCGTCCTCGCATACGATCGACGCGCGGTTTCTGGTCAGCTGTCCCTCCTGCATCTTCGGGAAGCGGAAGAACAGCTCCTCGGAAACGCACAGTTCGAGGACCGCGTCGCCCAGGAACTCCATTCGCTCGTTGTCGCCGCCCTCGCCGGGCACGTACGACGAATGCATGAGCGCGCGCTTCAGATACTCGGGTTTTTGAAACGCGTACCCAAGCTGATTCTGCAATTCGTTCAGATGCTCTTTCGTCAGCATATTCTCTTTACCAAAAAACCCGCACGGAAAGCGTGCGGGTCGGTTCGACTTGCCTTTTTCGCCGCTTATTTCTTCAGATAACGAAGAATATCGCCGACGGTCTGCACCTTGGGCAGCTCCTCGTCGGGGATCTCGGTGTCGAATTCCTGTTCCATATCCATGACCAGCTCGCCCACGGCCAGAGAATCCGCATGCAGATCCTCCACGAGATTGCTCTCCATCGTGATGGTCTTCGGGTCAATGTCCAGCTGTTTGCCGATGATCTCGCAGATTTTTTCGAATTCCATGATTACTCCCTTCCGTC
>JAEEGL014363112.1_pt1 | contig 21268 bp, 16 predicted proteins | sample 9134231 | NCBI WGS metagenome assembly JAEEGL01 (sample SAMN16246548, study PRJNA631951) | gut metagenome | biome: gut microbiome; feature: rumen; material: fiber-attached | host: Bos | place: Iran: Karaj | collected 2018-10
AGGTAGTACAGGTAATATATCTGTAACAGCTGGATGGAAAACACCAGCAACTTACACTGTAAGCCACAATCAAGGTAATAGTTATAACTTTAGTGGTAATTCTACAGCTGTAGAGGGAAGCACTTATACTGCAACAGCAAGTCCAAGTGGAAATCGTACTATTACAGCTATTACTGTAACAATGGGTGGTGTAACATTAAGTTCACCTGATGATTATACATATGTAGTTAATAATGGAAATTATTCATTAACTATTCCAAACGTTAGTGGAAATATAAGTATAAATGTAACAACTCAAAATAATAATGGTGGCGGAGATATTTGTATAGCAGAAGGTACTGAAGTACTTCTATGGAATGGAACTAAAAAGAGAATAGAAGATATTCAGTATAATGATTTATTAAAGATATGGAACCATGATACAGGTTCTTATGGATATGAATATGCCGGATGGATTGAACAAGTAGGTTACGCTACTGAATATACTAAAATAACATTTAGTGATGGTAACATATTAAAGGTAGTAGGAAACCACAGTATATTTAGTAAAACAAAAAATAAATATGTTGATGTTAACTCTGATGAGTTTAATGTTGGAGATAGAGTTATTAATTTAAGTAATGGTATCAGATACGTAACAGTATCTAGAATAGAAAAGATTAGTGAACCAATTAGTTACTATCACGTAATATCTATGAGATACTTTAACTTAATTACTAACAATATCCTAACAACATATGAAATATATAGTAATGTTTCTAACTTTATGGGATTCGATAATAAACTTAAATGGAAGAATACTGAAGTAGTTAGAAGCGATATGTTTACTTATGATGACTTCCCATATCTAGATAAATATATATATAAAGCATTTAGATTAGAAGAAACTAAGTACTTGATAAAAACAGGATTAGTTACAGAAGAACAACTAAATTACTTATATACTAACTTCTTAATGAACGATGATAAGAAAGTTATACCTCCTAAGAATGCAAATGGTAAGTATCTATGGATGGTTACTACAAGTGATGATGATGATCCAACAAGTAGAACTCATGAACGTGTTGAAGGATCTCAATACATAGTACCAACACCTAAGACTACTAAGAAGTTCTTATATTGGTACAATCATAGTGATAATAAGCAATATAATCCTGGAGATATAATTGAAGTAGATTCAAGTATGTACTTAGAAGCAAAATATAAATAAAAGGAAATGAAAATTTCCTTTTTTTCTTTAGATTTTGAAGAAAATAACATACGTGTTATAATAAATATAATAGGAGGTGGTAAAGTGGATGACGAAAAAATTAAAGCTTTTCTTGAAATGCTTTTGGAAGAATTAAAAGATGATACTGATGTAGAGTATAATCGCTACTTAAAAGAAAAAGTAGACAAAGTATTTGAAAAAGTACTTGGAAAAAATTTCCGTTATGAATATGTTGTAAAACAAATCCTACAATTATCGCCTCAGTTTATCGAAGAGTATAAAAGATATAAAGATGTGACAGCTAAAGCAAGAGAAAATGATGACACTAGATATGGAATTAGTATTTCATTTGAATTAATTGATTTATTCGATATAGCAAATGTTACTGATACTGAAGAAGAGTTCTCTAAGAAAAGAGATGAATATTTTGAGAATTTAGGAAAGAATCCTCGAATGAAAGGATTTGATCATATATTTTTTGGACTTAAAGATATATCTAGAGAAGATGTACTTAAAGTACAAAAAAATGTATTAGAAAATGTCGACTGTATTACTCCAGAGTGGGCTGGTAAGATGAGATGTGTAATAAATGATTCACCTAATATACCTGTATTTGTAGATGGTAAAGTAAACGATAAAATGTTTAATTTTGAACTTCTTGATAAAGTAGCTAACTTTGCTAGAAAAAATAATATGAAACTAAGAATGCATACTTTGGTATGGCATAAAGATTATAGAATGTGCTTTGATAGTTTATCAAATGAAGAGTTATATACTTTCTTAGATACTTATATGTCCAAACTAAATGAAAGATATGGAGATGTATTATATGCAGTCGATGTACTTAATGAAATTGCATCAGATAATCCTGGCGAAGTACTAAGAGACAGTAAATGGAGAGAAAAATTAGGAGATGACTACTTTATAAGAGTATTAGAAATAGCAAAGAAGAATTTCCCTAATATCCCTCTATATTACAATGAGTATAAGGAACAAGAACCTGATAAATTAGATAATATATTAAAAATAATAGATAGAATTAAAGAAGTAGAAAGAGAAAAAGGAATAACTCTTTTAGATGGTATAGGACTCCAGGCTCACTACGATAGAGACACTCCTGATGAAAACATAAAAAGAGCTTTTGAAGAATACTCAAAAACTGGTAAAAAATTATCAGTTACAGAACTAGATGTAACTAATATGGGAGGAGAAAGAGTAGATTTAGAAACCAATAGGGTATTTAGAACAGTACTTGACTGTGCTTCTAGTTATGGACTGGATTTAATTAATAACTGGGGAGTATCAAGTAATATATCTTGGAAAAGTGGAAAAGTAGGTACTTTTTTGGGAACTAATAACGAAATATCTACTTATGCATCAAAGATTATAGATACATATAGTCATAAGAAAAAAGAGTTAATTAACAAACAAAACATGAATATTTAATATAAAGAATAGTATTTCTATTCTTTTTTTATAAAAATGTTTTATTATCACTCTTATTGTGCTAAAATAATTTATCAAAAAATGGGTGTTGTATTATGAAAAAAATAACTAAGATGATTATATTTTTGACTGGTGCTGCTCTTTTAACTGGAGGAGTAAAATATACATTAGATAAAAGAGGCTCTAGTGCGTTTAAAGAATATATCGAAGATTATACTAGTGATATCGATGATGACGACTTCTTTATAGCAGCGCATAGAGGTTTCTCTTCACTTGAAGTGGAAAACACTTTAGATGCAATAAAACTAGCAGAGTCTAAAGGATACATTGATATAATTGAAGTAGATGCAAGACTAACTAAAGACGGAAAACTTGTATTATCACATGATAATATATTATTTAATGGATTATCTGTTCAAAATATTTCTCATCTTAATTATGATAAAGCTACAAAAACATTTTTTACATACCCATCATTTGGAGTAAGTATTAACTCGGTAAAAGATCCAGAAAAATCTTTTATCATAGAAAGACAATCAAACTTACAAGGTAGAAAATATAATATTGTTGGATTATGTGAAGGATTAAATGCTTGTGGAGATAAAATAATATTATTAGATTTAAAATATAATTATAATAGTGATATAACATTATTGAATGATGAACTAATGAGAGAGCTAGAAGGAGTAGATACTAGTAATATAATCTTTCAAAGTTTAAATATAGATGGTATAAGAGATTTAAAAAATAGAAGTAATTATAATTGTTTAGCATTAGTAGATAGTAAAGCTGATATAGATAATGTATCTGACTTTGATATGGTTGGAATAAAATATACTCTTGTAAATGAAGAATTGATAGATAAACTTATTAACGAAGGGAAAAAAGTTGCTATATGGACAATTAATAATACTAAAGAACTAGAGCGTACACTTGATAATATTGGTGACCATTATGAAGAAGTTATTTATATTTCTGATTATCCAGATTTAATAGTAACTAGATTACATGAGAAACAAAAGGTAAAAAAGAAGGGAAATATATAATGAAAATAATTGAATATAATGATAAGTATTTGGAGGATGTTAGAGATTTACTTACTGAACTTGAAGAATATTTAGTATCTATCGATAAAGATAATCTGGATAGAGTTCATCCTGAATATCATGAAAAGATGGCTATAATCGATCTTGAAGATGTAAGAAATAATAGTGGAAAATGTTATCTTGCTATTGAGGATGGAAAAGCTATAGGACTTATTATGGGTACTATAGTTAAATTTTCTGAATATGATTATCTAGATTATAAATGTCCTAAAGAAGGAGAGATTGCTGAACTAATTGTTACTAAAAAAATAAGAAGTACGGGAGTAGGTAAAGCTCTAATGGAAAAACTTGAAGAATACTTTATCAGTCAAGATTGCGAATATATTATGGTTGATATTTTTGCATATAATGATAATGCAATTGGATTCTATAATAATAGGGGATATCATAATAGAATGCATCGTGGAATAAAAAAAATAGAAAAAAGAAAATAAGTGTTTTTTAAATAATAATTAATATGTTAAAATGTTATTGTCGGAGGAATAAATATGGAATATGAAATTTTAGGCGGGAGCTTTCCAATAGTTGAATGTACTTTAAATAATGGAGAATCAATGATTACTCAAAGCGGTACTATGGCCTGGATGGATCCTACTATCAATATGGATACTTCTAGCAATGGAGGTATTGGAAAAGTTGTAGGTAGATTATTTACAAAGGAATCTTTATTCCAAAATATATATACATCTACAAAAGATGGATCAAAGATTGCATTTGGTACAAGTGTACCTGGTTCTATTATGGCTATTAAGTTAGAACCTGGAATGAGTGTTATTTGTCAAAAGGCATCATTCTTAGCATCTTATGGAAATATCGAATTATCAACATTCTTCAATAAGAAGATTGGAGTAGGTATCTTTGGTGGTGAAGGATTCATCATGCAAAAGCTATCTGGTTCTGGAATAGTATTTATCGAAATAGATGGATCCAATAAAGAATTCCAATTAGCAGCAGGACAAAAATTAATCCTAAGTACAGGATATCTAGTATCAATGGATGAAACTTGTTCAATAGATGTTCAAGCAGTTAAAGGACTTAAGAATATCTTCCTTGGAGGAGAGGGAATCTTCAATACAGTTATTACTGGACCTGGTAAAGTAATAGTACAAACTATGCCACTTCCAAGATTATCTAACAGTATTGCACCATACTTACCATTATCTAATCATTCATCTAGTTCAGGTAACGATGCAATTGATGCTGGAGTGTCAATCTTTAAAATGTTTAATAAATAAGGCTGTTATAAACAGTCTTTTTTGTTATAATTATTCTAGAAAGAGATGCATGATATGAAATTTGAAGATGTTAACAAAATTAATAGAGTAAATGATATAAGAATAGATATTATTAGACATACAGGACATATCATAGATAAAGATACGAGCCGTAGTATCAAAATCTATAAAAATGTAAATCTAATAATTCCCAAGATACAGCATTTAGTATTTGGAACATTTGCTAAAGATAGACCATATCTTTTGCAAAGAAGTGGATTAGAGTCAGCCTCTAAAGAAGTAGTGCTTGGACCAATGACTATTGAAAACGCCAATAAAGAACTTGTTAAGCTTCAAAAGGCATCAGGCAAATTTGAATTTGGTGTAAAACCATATTTTGGAACACTTAGAAGTAGTTATGGATATAGAAAGAAGATAGGTATTCAGTCACAAGATGGAAGAGCAGTATCTAGAATAGATTATGACCCAGTTAAAGGAGCACACTTTAATTTCATAGATTGCAGTGATAAAAGGCATCCAGTAAAGGTATGCATCCGTATTAAAGATTTTGGATATGAACAATATAAGAGATATATCGATTCTATGAACAAAGGATATGAAATGCATAGAATTGCTAGAATACCTAAATTTGGTAGAGTTGAAATTATATTTAACACTATTCTTAAAGAGTTTAAAGTTAATAAAAATAAAAGCAAAATATTTAAAGATGTACATACTGAAGAAACTAAAAAAATCAAATAATAAAATACTCTTAAAATCGAGTATTTTTTTTATTAGAAAAAGTGTAATATTTTTGTCAAAAGAACTTTTACAATATTATTTCTTTTGCTATAATATAAAGTAGAGGTGGATTAGAGTGACGAAGGTTTTATGTGTTGGACAATCAGCATATGATATTACGCTTCCACTTGATCATTATCCTATAGAGAATAAAAAGGTTAAAGTTCCATTTAAAGTTGAGTGTGGTGGGGGAAGTAGTTCCAACTGCGCATTCTTACTTTCTAAATGGGGAGTTGACACTGCATTCGCTGGAATCATTGGAAATGATCATTATGGAAACAATATTTTAGATGAATATATTTCAGTTGGGATAGATACTAAGTATTTACAAATTAGTAATAGATTTCCTACAACTTCTAGCTACATAATAGCTAATACAAGTATAGGATCAAGAACAATTATTACTAATAGAGATAAAGATATACATATGTCTATGGTATCTGTTCTAGAAAATGAATTTGACTATATTATATTTGATGGATATGAAAAAGAATTTGCTTTAGAAGTAATTAAAAAGAATCCTAATGCAATTACAGTATTAGATGCAGGTAGTGTTAAGGAAGCTACAGTAGAGCTTGCTTATTTAGTTGACTATCTAATATGTTCACATGATTTTGCAATAGAGTTTTCTAAAGTAGATATTAATTATGACGATATAGAAACTATCAAGAGAGCATATGATGAACTTGAAAAAGAATTTAAACATCATATCATTATTACTCTTGAATCATATGGATGCTTTACTAAGATAGATGGTGAGTATAAACTTATTCCAAGTATTAAAGTTACTCCAGTTGATTCAACTGGAGCTGGTGATATTTATCACGGAGCATTCTTATATGGACTTACTCAAGGATTTGACTTAGAAAAGACAATGAGATTTGCTAATATTACAGGAGCTCTTTCTTGTCTTAAAATAGGAAGTAGATTATCAATCCCTGAACTTGATGATGTACAGAAAGCATACGATGCTAATTCATAGAAGTAGTATGCCAGAACTTGATCTCCATGGTGAAGATAGAATTGGAGCAAGTATAAAAGTAAATCATTTTATAGATGATTATTATAAATTAGGGGTAGAAGAAGTATCTATTGTCCATGGTATTGGGCATGGAATATTAAAAAAGGAAGTGCATAATGTGCTAAAGAAAAATAAAAAAGTAGTGGAATATAACCTTGATTGCTTTAATGAGGGCTGCACACTCGTTAAAATATCGAAAAAAGTTGACACTCACTCGAACATGTGTTATAATATGACACAAATCTGAAGGGGGGCATTATTGATATGTATAATGACGATGAAGAAAGAAAAAGTCTACCAATTAAGACATTCTTAATAAGTTTAATACTAATTATAATCTTCGTATTACTATTAGTTTGGCTATTACCTATGCCTAATTTGACTGGACTAAACAACAGAATATTTAATTCAAATATTCAAGAAATGAAAAATGCGGCAATACCTTATTTTACTACAGATAAGTTGCCACAAAACGAAGGGGATAGCGTTAGACTAACTCTTCAAGAAATGATTGACCTAAAATTACTTCTTCCATTTACAGACAAGAACGGAGACGCATGTGATACTAGTAATTCTTATGTTGAATTAACTAAGAAAGCTGATGCATACGAGCTTAAGGTATTCTTAAAATGTAATGACGAAGAAAATTACATCGTAACTACACTTGGTTGCTATTCATATTGTACAAGTGCAGTTTGTGAGAAAGAGAAAGATGATAATCCATCTAAACCTGATCCTACACCAACGCCAACACCAGTTAAACCAAAAGTAGCAACTCCAAGTTGTTCACTTGTTATTACAAAAGGAAATAAAGGTGATAATGGATGGTACCATTCCGACGTAGTCGTTGGATTTAAGAGTAAATCTGGTGGTAAAGGTGCAAGCCTAACTGCTTATGGAATTGGTACAAGTACAACATATGCTAACAATAATTCATTTACAGTTAATAAAGATGGGTCAACTACTGTATATGGTTATGTTAAAAACTCAAATGGAAAAACAGCTACTTGTAGTATAGTTGTTAGAAAAGACACAGTTAAACCTACTTGTGAACTAAGTGTACTATCTGGATCTAGAGGTGCAGATGGAAGTTATACTTCAGACGTTGTAGTTGGTCTTACAAGTAAGACTGATGCAGCTAGTGGAGTTAGCGCATTTGGAGTTACAACAAGTAGTAGTGCAACATACAACGGGAATTCAAAATTAACAATAAACAAAAATGGTACTCATAAGATTTATGGATATGTAAAAGATAAATCTGGAAACACAAGTACATGTAATATAACAATTAAGAGAAATAAGACAACTGATCCTAAAGTTTCAACACCAAGCTGCGAATTAACAGTTCAAAGTGGAACATTAGGAACTAATGGTTGGTATAGAAGTAACGTAATCGTTGCATTCGGTACTAAGAAAACTACTGGTGGTGCAAGCATCACTGGATTCGGAATTGGTACAAGTACAACATACGGAAACAATACAAGCTATACAGTTGCTAAAGATGGAACAATAACAGTATATGGTTATGTTAAAGACTCTTATGGAAATACTGCTACATGTAGTAAAGTAATTAAGAGAGATGCAACAAAACCAACTTGTTCATTAAAAGTAGTAAGCGGAACTCAAAGCGGAGGAGTTTACACAAGTAATGTAGTAGTTGGATACAACACTAAGACTGATGCAACAAGTGGAATGAATTCATTTGGAATTGGAACTAGTGCAAACTATAATGGAACAGCTACTTACACAGTATCAGCTGCTGGTAAAACAACAGTATATGGATACGTAAAAGATAATGCTGGAAATACTAATACATGTAGTATTACAGTAGAAAAAGCTAATGTATCTTCACCAAGCTGTGAATTAACTATTCAAAGTGGAACAGCAGGAGCTAATGGATGGTACGTCAGTGACGTAGTTGTAGCATTTGCTTCTAAGAAGACAACTGGTGGTGCAAGTATCACTGGATTCGGAATTGGAACAAGCGCAACATACGGAAACAATACAACTTACAAAGTTGCTAAAGATGGAACAATAACAGTATATGGTTATGTTAAAGACTCTTATGGAAATACTGCTACATGTAGTAAAGTAGTAAAAAGAGATGCAACAAAACCAACATGTTCATTAAAAGTAACAAATGGAACTTACAATTCAAATGGATATTATACTTCTGACATTACAATTGGATGGAATGCTAAGAGTGATGCAACAAGTGGTATGAGTACATATGGAATTGGTAAGAGTGAAAAATATGACAATACAACATCATATAAAGTAACATCAGTAGGAAAACATACAGTATATGGTTATGTTAAAGATAAAGCTGGAAATACTAATAAATGTAGTATTACAGTAGAAAAGAGAAACAACTTAGAATATCAATATAGTAAATATATAGCTGCTCAATATTCAGCATGGTCAGCTTGGACAACATACACATATTCACCAAGTAATCCACCACAATTTGGAAACTATGCATTAATTCAAATGGTAGATTTAGGAAAGACTACTGAATTAGATCATTATGAATATTCAGTAGGAGATCCAATCAAACAAACACAAAAAGTTAAAGTTGGTACAGTATCACAAACATATTGTACAGACTATGATTATTACAGAGTTCAAACAACTACAACAACAACTACATACGCAGTTAAGTATGGAGATGGATGGAATTATGTAGGAAGAGTTACTACAACATCAGTACCTTCTAACACAATGTCAGTTAAATATGAATTCGTAGGTCTTGACTGGTCAGAATGTGGAACTGGATGTACAAGAGCTCCAAGAAAGATTTGGAACAAATATACAAGAACAGTTTACACAGCAACTAATACAAACACAGTTACAACATCTGGTGGTGTTCAAGTAAAATGTGCTAAGACTGGAACAAGAACTGTAACAATTTATTCAAATGTTGATGTAACAATTGGATATGAACAAATAAGAAAACCTGTATATGCAGATGTATATAAATATAAGAAGAGAACAAGAACATTAACACATGAAGCATACACAGATTATAAATGGAGCTATTACAACGACCAAACACTAATAAGTCAGGGATACACTATGACAGGAAGCACAAGAGTTGTGGACTAGAAAGAGGGGTAATAAATAATGAATATTAGTAGAATAGCAATAATAAGAGGAGTAAATCCTGAAACAAATAAAAGAGAAATCGAAAGAGTAGTTGTCTTCTACGAAAATGGACAAGTTGAAAATTTTGAATATAATCGTGAAGAGCATCTAAGATTAGTAGCTAACTTCTTAGAATCTAATGGTTTAGATATTCTAAATGATGGATTAAGAGAAGGAATGAGAGCTGGGCTTGTTTCATTAGTATCACGCGATGATGAAATAGCAATGGCTAATTTAAAAAATAGTATCATTGAAAGTCAATTAAATGAAGCAAGTGAAGAAAGACAAGAAGAAATCTCTGAAGAGAGAGAAGAAGAACCAAGACAAACTGGTTTATCTGATGAATTCAAAGATTTAGCTAGATATTTCAGACTATCAATCTTAAGAGAACAAGGAGTTTTACCTCCAGTTGGAGAAAGAGAAATAGCTGAAATCGTTGCAAGAAACGAAAGAGCTGAAGCTGTTGAAGCTGCTAGAGAACAATATCTAGCTGGAAAATTAAGTATGGAAAACTATAGAGAAGTTTATGCTGTACAAAGAAGAGCTCTTGCTGAAGCAATTAAACAAAGTGCTATTGAAAGAGAAAACGAAAGAGCACAAGAAGAAGCTACAAACGAAAATGCTCAAGAAGAAAGAGAAGAAACTAGAGAAGAAAATAGAGAAACAATAAGTGATGAATTCAAAGATCTTGCTAGATATTTAAGATTAAATATGTTAAGAGATCAAAAAGTTCTTCCACCTGTTGGAGAAAGAGAAATAGCTGAAATCGTTGCAAGAAATGAAAGAGCACAAGCTATTGAAGAAACTAGAAATCAATATGTTAACCAAAACATAAGTGAAGAAAGTTATAGAAGAGTATTAGAAGCTCAAAGAGCTGCTCTTGCTGAAGAGATTAAGAGAGTTGCACTTCTAAATTCTGAAAGAGAAAATGCTCAACAAGTTGCAGAAAATAATAATGAAAACAACAATGAAAACGCTAGAGAAGAATTAAGCGATGAATATAAAGAACTAGTTAAATACTTAAGATTAAATATTCTAAGAAATAGAGGAGTACTTCCTCCAAAAGGATTAGAAGAAATCGAAAGATTAGCTAGACAAAACGAAAGAGTTGCAGCTATTGAAGAAACAAGAAATCAATTATTAGCAGGAAACATCAGCGAAGAAGATTACGAAAGAGAACTTGCTTCTCATAGACAAGCATTAGCTGATGAAGTTAGAAGATTAGCTGAAGTAAATAGAAATAGAGGAAATGCTGAAGAACCAGCTGAAGCTGAAAGAGAAGTTACTCCAGTAGTTCCAGTAACACCTGTTGATAATAGAGAAAATGATAACGAAAATGTTGAGGATCCAAACTTAACTAACAATATCGATGATTATCAAGGAGTTGATAATACAAATAACGAACCAGTTGAAGATCCTAATAATACAAATGTAATCAATGTAGATGGTGTTGATAACAATAGAGACGATTTTGATCCAGATGACTTTATCAATAGAATTCATACAAATGGTGGAGAATTCAATAACGAAAACAATGATGATTTAGATGACTTTGGAAATAATGGTCCAACACCACCAGGTGGAGGTAACCCACCAACACCACCAAGTGATGGTAACGATGGAAATGATGGTCCAACACCACCAGGAGGAGGTAACCCACCAACACCACCAGGAGGAGGTAACCCACCAACACCACCAAATGATGGTAACGATGGAAATGATGGAAATAATGGAAATAATGGTGACAATGATGATAGAGATAATGATAATGACACACCAAATCTTCCAATAGTTATTAATAGAAATGGTCCAGATGGAGATAGAGTTGTAGGTACAATTCCAGATGATCCTAACGACCCAGAAAATACTGATGAAGTGGTTGAAGTTCCAACTATTAATCCAGATGGAACAGCAAACAGTGAAGAAACAAGACCTCAAAGAGTAAGAAGACGTAATAGAGTTTGGGCTGCAATCCTTGCTGCATTAATTGGATTACCATTAATCGGTGTACTTATTGACAGACTTGTAAATAGAGATAAGAATAAACAAGCAGACCCAGCTGGTCCAACACCACCTCCACAAACTCAAGATGATACAGTAAATCAAGGAATTAATATTGAAAATGAAATTATCAACTATAGTAATGAATATAATTTACCACAAGAAACTGTAACATTCTTAATGAGAGGGGACGTAAGAAACTTCTTAAATGGATTTAAAGATCCAGCACAATTAAAAGAAGTAATTAGTGCATTAGCATTTGGATTTGAAATGAATGCATTATGTACTAAGGATGGAAACTTAAGAACAGCTGCTGATGGTCAAAATATATTAAAATCATTTACTTATGACTTTATGTGTGCTAAGGCTGTTGTAAATGGATATACTCCAGAACAAATGGCTAAAGCATTTGGAAGTACTACAATGACATATGAAAGATTAATGGATGGATTCCATGGATTCTATAATATGTTAACAGTATACGGACTTGAAGCTACTGAAATGCCTCCATTCAGATACTTAACAAATGGTGAAACTAAAGATACTAAAGCATTAACTCAATTATTTAGCGCTTTAGCTACAGTTAATGCAAATAGAAAAGCAAATACATTAAGTTCAGTTCATACTGATGACTTTATCGTACAAGTTGATAAGTTATATGGTAGAGGACAAGGAACACAATTTACAACTGAAGGTGCTGCAACTTTAGGAATGGCTTTAGTTGATGCATATTGCTATGCACAAGCTAACGTTGGTTACGGAGCAGCATTAACACTTCAAGATGATCATGGAGTATCTAAAGCAGGATTAACTTTAGGAGCAGATGAAACTGGTCATTGGGAAATTGATGGATTTAACTACTTAGATTTATTTACTCAAGCTAATAGACGTTGGGGAAATGAAGCTGATTACAATAGTAGATGCTATCAATATCAACAAAGATTATCTGCAAGCTTAGAAGCTGCAAGAACACTTGTAAGTGGAGATACAGTTGAATCAAGACTTGATTTTGCACAAGAACTTGATCAATATGATGAATTAAAACCATATGCTGAACAAGTAAGAAGAGGAACATTATCAGCAGATGCATTAAGACAAATTGGTGCATTAGTTGCTAACTATCCACAACTTGCTACAGCATACAACACATATATGGCTGCTGAACAAACAGCACATAGATCTAGCGATTTAGTAGGAATCGATGAATATGCTCCAAAAGTAGATGCATTCTTAGGAGTAGGATTAAGAGATGACTATCAATTCGAAGAAGTAATGAACTACTATGTTAATAAAGTATATAGTGCTGGTGAAAGAGTAAGATTCGTAGACGAAAATGGTAAGGTTATAGGACCTACTAGAGATACAGGACGTAGACAACAACCAGATCAAGGTGATAGAACTAGACCAGATCCTACAGCTAGACCACCAAAAGTTGAAACTACTACTACAGTAGTTCCTGTTAAACCTGAAGACTTAACACCAGAAGAACAAGAACAAGCTCAAGAACAAATTGAACATCATCAAGAAGAAGAAGATCAAGAATTCCAAGAACAAATAGATCATGCACAAGAAGTAGCAGACGATGTTACTGAACAACTACATCAAGGTACAATTACTGATGAACAAGCACAACAACAATTAGAAGATGCAGGAGTTACAGTAGATCCAGGTTACTTACAACGTATGGAAGAAATCAGAAGACAAGAAGAAGAAGCTAGAAGACAAGCTGAACAAGCTGCTGAAGAAGCAAATAGACGTGAACAAGAAGAACGTGAAGAAAGAAGAAGACAAGAGGAAGAAGCTGAAAGAAGAAGAAGAGAGGAAGAAGAAGCTCTAATTAGTGGTCAAACACCAGCTCAACAACAACCAGCACCAGAACCAGAGCAACAACCTCAACCAGAGCCACAGCCAGAACAACAACCAGCAACTCCAGTAGATCCAGAACTTGATACAACTCATACTGAAGAAGATGAGATGCCATATACTGGAAATCGTTCAATTCAAGATTTACAAGAATTAAGAGCTTTAGCTGCTAGTCTAGATGACTTCGGAGTTGAAGAACCAACTAACGGACGTACATTATCAATCTAATGTCTAGTAAAAGAAACATATACTATTATGTTTCTTTTTTTTGTGCTAAAATTATATAGAGGTGGTTAGATGAGAATAATTGTAACTGCTGGTGGAACAGGAGGACATATATATCCTGCTCTAGCTATAATTAATAAAATTAAAGAAACTCATAAAGATGTTAAGATTCTTTATATTGGAACCACTGATAGAATGGAAGCTACACTTGTTCCTTCACTTGGTATTACATATAAAGGGATTCCTATGAAGGGATTAGATAGAAAGCATCTACTTAAAAATTTTGATATATATAAAATGTATAAAAAGGCTATTAAAGATGCAGAAGATATTATCCTAGACTTTAAACCAGATGTAGTTGTAGGAGTAGGAGGATATATTACTCTTCCTGTTATACTTGCTGCTAATAAACATAAGATTAAAACATTTATACATGAACAGAACTCAATACCAGGACTTTCTAATAAAATACTAAAGAATAAAGTATCTGCTATTGGAGTATCTTTAGAAGATAGCCTTAAATATTTTAAAGGAAAAAATGTCTATTTTACGGGGAATCCTAGAAGTGAAGAAGCTATATATGCTCCAGTTCTAGAAAAAAGTAAATACGATTTAGATGAGAATAAAAAACTAGTCCTTTTTGTAATGGGAAGTTTAGGTTCTCTTACAATGACTAATATAATGAAAGATATACTTCCTTCTTTTAAAGAGAAAGACTATGAAGTATTATTTGTTACAGGTAAGAACTATTATGATTTATATAAAGAAGTAAATATTCCAGATAATGTTAAGATAGTACCAATGCTTAGCGATATGCTTTCAGTTTTAAAGAAGACTGATTTAATAATAACTAGGGCAGGAGCTAGTACAATTGCAGAGATAACTGTACTAGGAGTGCCTTCTATTATCATTCCTTCTCCTTATGTAACACATAACCATCAAGAGAAGAATGCAAGCGTACTAGAAAAAGCAGGATGTTCTCTCGTAATAAAAGAAAAAGACTTATCTAAAGATACACTTTTATCATGCATTGATAAAGTTATTAATGATGAAAAAAAGCTTGAGAGTATGAGAGAAAGTAATAAGAAATTAGGGGTTTCAAGTAGTGCTACTAAGATTGTTGAAATAATAGATAGACTTGTTGGTGAAAATAATGAATGATGTAATAGAATTTATAGAGAAGAATAAGATAGGAAAAGTTCTTAAAGATGTAGATATGAAAAAATATACTTCGTATCATACTGGTGGGAAAGCAAAAGTAATGGTATTTCCAAAGAATGAAAGAACTTTAATAAAACTACTTAATTATGTTAGAGATAACAATATAAAAAATAAGATATTAGGTAATGGATCTAATACACTATTTAGTGATGAAGTATACGATGGTGTAATAATCAAACTTGATTGTTTTGATAAAGTAGATGTTCGTAAAAATAAGATTATCGCTGGTAGTGGTGCAAGTTTAATATACGTAAGTAATGTTGCCTTAAAAAAAGGTTTGGCAGGTATGGAGTTTGCAACAGGTATTCCAGGTACGATAGGTGGAGCAGTTTATATGAATGCTGGGGCCTATAAAAGTGATATGGGATACATCGTTGAAAGCGTTAAAGTAATAACACCTAACTTAGAAGTAATTAAACTAACTAATAAAGAGATGAACTTTCACTATAGGTCATCATTCTTACAATCTCATCCTTTATATGTTTGCATTGAAGCAACTATTAAATTGACTCCTGGTGATAAAAACTTAATGCAAGAAGTAGTAAGAGATAGACGAGAAAGAAGAGTAGCATCACAACCACTAGAATATCCTTCATGTGGAAGCGTATTTAGAAATCCGCCAGATTTATTTGCAGGAAAACTAATAGAAGATTTAGGATTAAAAGGTTATAGAATTGGTGGAGCTATGGTAAGTGAAAAACATGCTAACTTTATTATTAACTATGATCATGCGACTAGCGAAGATATCCATTCACTTATCTTATATGTAAAAGAAGAAGTTAAGAAGAAATACGATATAGATTTAAAAATTGAGCAAGAATTTGTAAATTGGGAGTAGTATTGTAGAATGGCTAAAAAAATAGTAAAAAAGAAGAAGATAAAGATAGTTCCAGTATTAATACTTTTATTAATACTCTTTTTGCTTTTTATTATTTTTAAATTAGTTATGAATATTAAAATACATAATATTTATATTAATGGTACATATAACCTTAATGATGAATATATAATAGATTATCTAGAGCTTAGCGATTATCCAAGTTTCCTTGGAACGACATCTTGGAGTTTGAAAAACAAACTATTAAAAAGCCCATATATTAAAGATGCTAAAGTAGATAAGAAATTCTTTGCCGTAATAGATATTACTATCGAAGAAAACGAAATATTATTTTATAAAACTTATGATAAAAAATATGTATTTAAAGATCTAACAGAAACAGAAGAATTAGTATTTGATTATCATCCAACGACAGTTATTAATTATATACCAGATACTGAATATTCTAACTTTGTTAAGAAATATAAAAACTTATCTCCTGAAGTAATAGACAAGATATCAGAGATTAAATATGATCCAACTGAATATGATTCAAGTAGATTCTTATTCTATATGATAGATGGTAATTATGTATATGTTACTACTACAAAACTTGAATCAATCAATTATTATAATGAGATATATCCAACACTGGATAATAAAAAAGGAACACTATATTTAGATAGTGGAAATCACTTCCAAGAATTTGAGAAAAAATAAAAGAGATTACTTATTTGTAATCTCTTTTCTAATTCTATAAAAATTTATATTTGGATTATTAAATGATCTTAGATTAGCATCTCTATTACCAATACCACCACTTATATAAACCTTAGTATTATCTATCTCGTAATATGGTTCTGTATATCTAGAGTACTTAAGAAGTCCTCCGATAAGCGGAACTCTAAGTTGCCCGTTAAGTGAGTGACCTGCAAATATAACATCAGGATTACTCATACTTAATATGCTATCGATATTATCAGGATTATGAGTAAGTATTATATTAAATATCTCGTTATCGAATCCTATATATTCTGGTATATCATCATATCTTGTAATAGCTATATATGAGTTTTTAATATATACGAGTGATTGTTTATTTTCCTCAAGTATTTCAAATCCACTATTACTTATTATTTCTCTAGCATCTTCTTTATCTTCTTCACCAGTAATAGCTAGTTTAGATATATTAGATTTAATGCTTCCTAATTCTTTTATTAGATATTCTTTTTCTTCAAAAGATAATTTATATTCTTTCTTTATTAAATCTCCAGTAAATATTACTATATCTGGATTAGTATGATTTATTCTTCCTATTAATCTTTCAATTTGTTTTCTATCAAATTCTTCATCATATAAAATATCTGAGAAATGAACAATTTTAAGTCCATTTAAATCATCGTTAATTTTGTTTGAAGTAATTACTTTTTCATTAACTACTATTCCGAAGTTACCGAGATATCTTAATGATAAGAAGGTTAGTATTATTAATACTATTACTGATATAACAATTATTATTATCTTTTTAATTGTTCTTTTTCTTTCTTCTTCCTCATTTAATTCTTCTTCTTCGGCTTTTTTATCTTCAATCTCTTTTATTTTATCTTTTATTATCTCTTCTTCTTCATCTTCATCAACTATGTAGTCATCAATTTTATCTTTATTTTTTTCGCTTCTTTTCATAACATTATACCGCTCATTGCAAATATAGTTGCAACTGTTATAGCTGTATTATGTATAGCATGTACTACCATGCTAGGGAAAATATTATCTGTTTTATAACATGTTGCAGCAAATGCAACGCCTAACGAACTATAAGGGATAATATATAATAAATCGAAAAGTGAATCGTAACTACTAACAACATGCATTGCTCCAAATACAACACCTGATATTAATATATATGTTATTTTATCATTTATAACATTCTTAAATGATTTCCTAAATATAATCTCTTCACTAAGTGGAGCAGTTATACCAGTAAGAATAATTGATAGATAAGGTATAGTCTTAATTATCGTTCTTACAGTAGTCTCATTATCTGCCATCTTAGCAGGAGTAAATATCATTATTGCTACATTGGATACGACCATAACTAATAATCCAATTAACCAGTACTTTATAGCAATATCACTGTACTCCCAGAATTTACCTTTCAATTTCTTAAAATCTTTAATCAAATCTTTTCTATATAGTAAGAATAGAAGTATTGCTCTAAGTACATTAGCAGCAAAAGTAACTATATAATATGTTCTTTCATCTTTCATATAATCTATATTTAATATAGATAATGGAATTAATAATAAATAAGATGAAAAGAAAAATATTATAAAGCAAAGTATTAATTTAATTATTCCGTTATATTTTTTTATAAATTGTTTCATATAAACTCCTTATTGTATCTATAATAATTTTAAAGTCATATTAAATAGATGTCAATAAACGATACACCTAGTTAACATCAAGCTTTTTTATTTAAATAAAATAATGTATAATTACATAAGGAGATGATTGTTATGAAATATTACTGCTTAGGTATTAAAGGTGCAGGTATGAGTACACTTGCAAATATACTACATGATTTAGGTAACGAAGTTGAAGGTTACGATGACACGCCTGGTTACAAGTTTACTTGTGATGGATTGATTGAAAGAAACATTCCTATATATTCTGATAATGAGCACCCTCTTGATAAAGAGATGATTGTAACTCATTCAGTTGCGCTTCCATATGATCATAGAGAACTTGTTAGATGTAGAGAAAATGGTTTAACTATTAAAAAATATAATGAGATACTTGGAGATATAACTGCTATGTTTAATACAATATGCGTATCAGGAACTCATGGAAAGACTACAACTAGTAGTTTGATTACTCATATACTTCAAAAAAATGAAGATGTTAACTACTTTATTGGAGATGGTTCTGGGTATGCTAAAAAAGAGAATAAAATATTCGTAATAGAATCAGATGAATTCAATAGACATTTCTTAGCATATCATCCTAAATATACAGTAATAACTAATATAGAACTTGAACATACTGAAATATATAGTGATATAGAAGATATTAAAAGAACATTTAAACAGTTTGCAGATAGAACAGAAGACCTTGTAGTAGCATGCGGAGATAATGAAAATATTAGAGATATTAAATTCGATAAGAAAGTAATATATTATGGATTTAATGAAAATAACGACGTGTATGCTAAAAATATAGAGATGGATGGAAATGGTTCTAAATTTGATCTATATATAAATAATGAATTATATGGTCATTTTGATTTACCATTATTTGGTAAACATATGGTACTTAATGCAATGGCTGCTATTATTATTTGTAAAGAACATAATGTACCTAAAGAGACAATAATAGAAAGACTAAGTGACTTTAAAAATGCTAAGAGAAGATTTGCTATAGAAGAAGTAGGGGATACTACTATAATTGACGATTATGCTCATCACCCAACTGAGATTAAAGTAACACTTGAAGCAGCAAGACAAAAGTATCCAGGTAGAGAACTAGTAGCAGTCTTTAAACCAAATACATATTCGAGAACACAAAAGTTCCCTAAAGAATTCCAAGAAGCATTAAATATTGCAGATAAACAATACCTAACAGAGATAGAATGTAATAGAGAAAAAAGTGAAGATTATGGAAATGTTACTTCTAAAGTAATATTTGATGGATTAAATAATGCTGAGATGATGAGTGATGAAGAAGTAAAAAGCTTAGCTAAACACAAAGGAAGCGTTATTTGTATAATGAGTTGTGCAAGTATAGCACACTTAAAAGAGAATCTTATAAAAGAATTAAGTATTTAATTCTTTTATTTTTTATAGATTTGTTATATAATTTTTTATATTATTATGGAGGATTTTATGGATAAAGAATTATTTAATAATGATGAATTATTTAAAAAGCTAGGTCCATGTTTAAACTCAAAGATAAAAGAATTAAAAAGAAATAACATCGATTATATTAAAAAAGAAGATATATGGAATTATCTAAAGAGAAATAAATGGAAAGATAGTAATCCTTATTTATCAGAGATGGTAAATGATATTTTATATTTAGATAATACTTTATTAAAAGATTATGTAGATGGATATATTAAAGATAGAGATTTAGAAAGAGAATAAAAGTAACTCTTTAGAGGTATCGTTATGACAAAAGATAGTACTAATTATACGATTGATGATCTAATAAAAAAGGTTAGTGACTATAATGACAAAGAAGAAGAGCATGAGAAGATAAGAAAAGCATATAAATATGCTTTAGATAAACATGCTGGGCAGTTTAGAAGAAGTGGTGAGCCTTATATTTACCATCCTCTTTGTACTGCTATTATTCTTACTACAGTATCAGCAGACTGTGATACTATTTGTGCTGGACTTTTACATGACGTTATTGAAGACTGTGGAGTTACTAAACAAGAACTCGAAGAAGAGTTTGGAAAAGAAGTTGCTAAATTAGTTGATGGTGTATCTAAAATCAGTAAGATGCATTTCTCAACAGAAAATGAAGCACTTGTCGAATATTATAAAAAGATAATAGTAGGAATGAGTGAAGATGTCAGAGTTATCATTGTTAAACTAGCAGATAGACTTCACAATATGAGAACTTTATGGGCTCTTCCTCCAGATAGACAAAAAGTAAAAGCTAAAGAAGTACTAGAAATACTAGCTCCAATAGCACATCACTTAGGTATTCATAAGATTAAGAGTGAACTTGAAGACTTATCTTTAAGATATTTGAAACCAGATGTTTTCTATGATATAGCAGAAAAATTAAATTCCACTAAGTTAGAAAGAGATAATGCTGTACAAGAAATGATCAATACTGTAAGTGAAATGCTAAGAGAACACGATATCAAATTCGATATTAAGGGAAGAAGTAAGAGTATTTACAGTATCTATAAGAAAATGGAGAAAGGTAAGAAGTTTAGTGAATTATATGACCTTCTTGCTATAAGAATACTTGTTGATACAGAACAAGAGTGTTATACAGTTCTAGGAATAATCCATTCTAAATTTAGACCTATGTCTAAGAGATTTAAAGACTATATAGCAATGCCTAAAGTAAATGGATATCAATCACTTCATACGACTATATTTGGTATAGAAGGGTTCTTATTCGAAGTACAGATAAGAACTTACGCTATGGATGAGATAGCAGAAAATGGAGTAGCAGCTCACT
>JAEEGL011438024.1_pt1 | contig 21267 bp, 20 predicted proteins | sample 9134231 | NCBI WGS metagenome assembly JAEEGL01 (sample SAMN16246548, study PRJNA631951) | gut metagenome | biome: gut microbiome; feature: rumen; material: fiber-attached | host: Bos | place: Iran: Karaj | collected 2018-10
GCGCGGATACAGGGATAAATCTTTCGCGATGTGAGGCGCCCCGAGCAGCGGGGTTATCGATGGCTCGAGCCGTATGATGCGAGAGTATCACGTACGGTTCCAAGAAGGGGGCTGACGGGTAACCGTCGGTTCCTATTCGACTTAAGATGTCTCCTATGGCATGTGTTCTAGATCCGGCGCACTTCCAGTCTTGTCATAAAGGCGTGCGGTTTCGAGTGTTTCACAGTGCTAGATCAGGTACTATAATATACAATCCTCATCGGTGCCAATATCGAGCATCGGGGTTGACAGAACCCCGGGCCAAGGTGATTTACATGGCGAATATCAAAAAACTCACATTGCTGCATTCCAACGACATGCACGGTGATTTCCTTGCGGAAAACGTGGATGCTAACCTCATCGGCGGCGTGTCGATGCTCTCCGGTTACATCAACAAGGTGAGGCAGGAGGAAAAGAATGTCATCTACGCCATAGCGGGTGACATGTTCAGAGGATCGATCATCGATTCGGAGTACCAGGGCATATCCACCATAGAGATCATGAACCTCCTCGGTCCGGATATCGTGACCCTCGGGAACCACGAGGTCGACTACGGTGTCGCCCATCTGCTCTTCTTGGAAAAATGCGCAGAGTTCCCCATAATCAACGCCAACCTCCATATCAAGACTAACAACGCACGTCTGTTCGAGCCTTGCCACATAATCCAAATCGACGGGATGAAGATCCTGTTCATCGGGATCCTCACGGAGAGTGTCCTATCCCAGTGCAAGACCGACGGGATCATAGGTACGTTCGTCAACGTGGAGGATGCCGCAATGGAAGTGGGCAGGATATGCAACACCTACAACGCCATGGACGTCGATTTCACCGTCCTGCTCACGCACATCGGTTTCGAGGAGGACAAGAAGCTGGCGGAGCTGCTCGACCCTTCATGGGGTGTCGACGTCATCATCGGGGGTCACTCGCACACGTTCCTTACAGAACCTTGCGTGGTCAACGGCATTCCGATAGTGCAGGCAGGAACGGGAACAGATCAAATCGGCCGCTTCGACATCCTGATAGATACAGACACCAACAGCATAAACTCGTACACCTGGGCCCCCATCCCGATCAATTCCGAAAACTGCCCCCGCGACACGGCCATCGAGGAGGTCATCGGAACGTATAAGGCTCGTACCGATGAGAAATACGGAAAGATCATCACCAAGTTCGTCAGGCAGCTGACCCACCCGTCGAGGATAAGGGAAACTGAGCTGGGTGACCTGTTCAGCGACGTCCTCAAGGAATCCCTCGGCGTCGACATATTCCTGCTCGGATCCGGCAGCATACGCAATGAGCAGCTTGGGCCGGTAGTCACCAAGGGCGACCTCCGCGAGTGCTTCCCCTACGATGACGCAGTTCATGTCGTCTATGTGACCGGCGGGCAACTCAAGCAGATGCTCAAGCGCATGATGCGGGACGAGGTGTTCGAAGGAGCCCACTGCGAGTTCTACCAGCTGTCCAAGGGGCTTGTGGTGGAATACGACCAGTCGTCACACTCCTACCTCAGGTTCGAGTTCGAGGGCGAGCCGGTGGACGACGACCGTGTGTTCACCGTAGGACTGCAGCATTTCCACTACCTGAACATCGAGAACACGTTCGGCATAAGTATCGATGAACTCCGCAAGAACCATGTGGACCGCGTGGTGGCCACCTCTTGCACCCAGGTCATCGAAGAGGCCCTTCAGGTGGGGCAGCACCAGAACGCTTCCGGCGAGGGGAGGCTGATACTCCACCTCAACAGGGACTGGGCTGCCACGAAGTCCGGGGTACGCCATAGGATCATCATCGACAGCGACACCGCTGGGGACGACGCTGCCGCCATCATACTGGCCGCGAAGTCCCCGTCGGTGGAGATCGTGGGAGTGACGGTCGCAGCCGGAAACGTCACCCTGGAGCAGGCGGCAGCCAACAGCATGGCATCGCTGGAGCTTGCCGGGTGCGATGCGCCCGTGTACCTCGGAGCGACGTGCCCGCTGTCCGGGGAGGACAAGGAGTGCTTCAGCGTGTACGGCAAGGACGGCATGGGCGAGGCGGACCTCATACACCCCAAGGGGAAGCCTCAGGAGAAGAACGCGGTCGACTTCATCCTCGACACCGTCAGTGCCAATCCCGGCGAGGTCGAGATAGTGGCACTGGGGCCGGTGACCAACATTGCCATGGCGATCATGAAGGACCGCGAGACGATGATGAAGGTCAAGCGCATCTGGTCTATGGGAACCGCCGGTTTCGGACCGGGCAATGCGACGCCTGTGGCGGAGTTCAACGTCTACAAGGATGCCCCGGCGTACAAGATTATGCTCGAACTGGGAGTCCCGATAACCGTTATCGGCCTGGACCAGGATGACGATCCCACATGGTCCGACGAGAAGAAGCTTGACGAGATGATGAACGGAAACGAGATCCAACGCTTCATATCCGTCGCCGTCCGCAAGCTCCTCGAGTTCAAGAAAGGCAACGGGATACCTGCCGTGGACCTCCCCGACGCCGTCGCGATGGGCTGCCTGGTATGGCCCGACTACGTGGAAGAGACCACCCAGTGTTACGGAAGCTGTATAACCGATCCGGGCGAGACGTATGGGATGGTGGTGTTCTACAAGGATGGGTTCACGTACGATTCAATGCCCAAGATCGGGAAGGCCAACATCTCCGTGGTCACCAAAGCCAAGAAGACCGAATTCGTCGACAGACTGAATGCGGCGTTCAAGTCCTGATGACAGGACGGCCGCCCGGGCGAAATCCGGACGGCCGTTCTAACCGTTTTGTCTTACATAATACACTTCTGCAGACCGGTCTTTCGCATAGATGATTGCCAATCGTCCGTCCCGTGAGTAGATCTTGCGTTCGCAGCATTGACATCCATCCTTGGAAAGGTCGGAAGGAAGACATAGATTCCTATCTGAGAACGGCCATCCGTACCGTCGTAGTACTGGTGATGTCACGGGTGATGATCTATGTCCCCCATAAACAGGAGAAGATGCACGGCATCGGCCGGAGGGACATGCTTTTCATCATCTTCTCGGGTTTGGCAACAGGACTCTCATGGATGTTCTTCTTCGGTGCACTTCAGATGGGTCTGGCAAGCATCATCATACCGATCGACAAGCTCAGCATACTGGTAACTATAATATTCTCATACCTTGTGTTCAAAGAGAGGCTATCTAAGAAGAGCGCAATCGGTCTAGTTGGCATAGCGGCTGGTACATTGTTGCTCCTTGTGTGAGGATGGCTCTCAGCGCATCGGAGAGAAGTGGAAGGAGATGATACTAAGGTACTTCACCTGGAAGGAATGGATGCTCACTGCATTCTGCGTGGTGTTCGTCATAGTCCAGGCGTACCTCGATCTCCGCATCCCTGAATACATGAGCGTCATAACCGACGCGATAGTGGACAACCAGGATCCTTCGGTGATCACCGGTTACGGAGTGCAGATGATCGCATGCTCCCTGCTGAGCATAGCCGCATCACTTCTGGGGACGATGATGGCCGTGAAGGCCGCCACGTCCTTGTGCTTCATGATCAGGGAGAGGCTGTTCGACAAGGTCAGCCAGTTCACCCCCGGGGACGTGGACAGCTTCTCCGTCGATTCCCTCATAACACGCAGCACCAACGACGTCACGCAGGTGCAGCAGTTCCTGACCAGGGCGATGCAGACGATCATCCTCGTCCCGATCATCACCGGCTGGGGTCTGATCAAGATATCGGGTTCCGAGTGGGAGTGGACCGCCGCCACCGTCATCGGGGTGGTGATCACAGTGCTGTCCATAACTCTGGTGATCTGGAAGACCCGCTCCGGATACAGGCGCATACCCATACTGACGGACCGCATCAACCACTATTCCCTCGAGCACCTGACGGGACTGAGGGTGGTAAGGGCCTACAACGCCGAGAGGTTCCAGGAGCGCAAGTTCGAGGAGGCCAGCGATGACATGATGTACAACTCCATGAACATCTGGAAGTACAGCTCCCTCACGCCGACGCTGTCGATGGGTACGAGCAACTTCCTGATGCTGGCGATCTACTGGGTCGGGATACTGCTCATCGCGGGCACCGATGACCCGGACCATCAGCTGGTGTTGTTCTCTGATATGATCGTCTTCTCCGCTTACGCGATCCAGATCCTCGGCGCGTTCATGAGGCTGGGGCTGATGATACAGTTCTCCACCAGGGCATTCGCCTCCATCGGGCGTGTGGAGGAACTCCTGAGATACGAGCCGGTCATCCCTGACGGGAGCTACAACGGCACCGGCGACGGCAGCGGTTCGATAGAGTTCGACAACGTCTCGTTCACCTATCCGGGGACCGACGTGGAGGTCCTCCACGACATATCGTTCAGGATCGATCCCGGGGAGACCGTGGCCATCATGGGCGCCACCGGTTCGGGCAAGAGCACGCTGGTCAATCTCATCATGCGTCTCTACAAATGCACCGAGGGGAAGGTCACCGTCAACGGGGTGGATGTGACCGAGTACGAGCGCAGGTCCCTGAACTCGCAGATAAGCTTCGTGCCCCAGACCAACACCATATTCACAGGAACGATAGAGTTCAACATCAACTACGGTTCAACCGCGCCGGAGAGGGACATGGACGACATCCACATGGCGGAGTCCATCGCCCAGGCCAGCGAGTTCATCGACGGCCTGGAGGGGAACGAGTCCTTCCAGCTGAACGAGGAGGGCCGCAACCTGTCTGGAGGACAGAGGCAGAGGATATCCATCGCCCGTGCGATCTGCAAGGACGCACCCATATGGATCCTGGACGACCCGTTCTCCGCATTGGACTTCATAACGGACAGCCGGCTCAGGTCCGCCATCAAGGAGTACCGCGACGCGCCCACCAAGATCTTCGTGGCTCAGAGGGTCGGGACCGTGATGGACTCCGACAAGATCATCGTGCTGGACGAGGGGCGCATCGTCGGCATAGGAAGGCATGAGGAACTGATGAAGAGTTGTAAATTGTACCGCGAGGTCGCGGAATCCCAGTTGACGGAGGCGGCGTGATGGCTAAGGATATCGACGACCGTCCAGAGAAGAGGAGGATCTGGCCCCACATCCTCAGGTTCATAGCCTATTCCAGGCCGTACCATCTCACCTTCGCGATGATCATAGCCTTCGACATAATCCTGATGGTCATGTCCATCTTGGCACCCAACTACCTGGGCTCCATAGCGGACTACGCCGCGGACTGCATAGAGTACGGAAGGAAGGTGATCCCGGACGAGGTCGTCCCCACGGTCTTACTGCTGGTGGCGATCTACGCCCTCATAATGATCATCGACAGGACCAAGGTCCTGGCCGAATGGAACACCGAGGAGAAGATAGGGAACATGGTCAGGAAGGACCTGTCCAGCAAGGTGTCCAGGATATCCGTCGGATCCTTGGACAAGATGCGCAAGGGGGATGTAATCAGCCGTTTCGTCAACGATGTGGACACCATCCGCCTGAGAAGCGTTGAGAGCATCACCAGGACATTCGAATCGGTGATCATGCTGGGTGGATGCGTGGCGATGATGGCCTACATCGACTGGAGGTTGATGCTCGCCGCCATGGTCCCGGTGGTATTCGGGTTCCTGTGCATGAGAGGAGTTGTAAGGATATCGCAGAAGTACTACCGCGCCCAGTCCAGGAACCTCGGAAGGATGAACACCGTCGTCGAGGAGACCTACAGGGGACTGAACGTGATAAGCCTGTACAACGGCCTAGAAGGGGTGAAGGACAGGTTCATGGAGGTCAACAAAGACCTTTACAAGGTGTCCTTCCGCTCCCGCATGATGGGGGAGCTGATGCCCAGCATCACCGGGCTTGTGAACAATCTCGGATACGTATCGGTCTGCATAACCGCTTCCCTGCTGATCCTCGACGGCTCGGCCACGTTCGGTACTCTGGTCGCATTCTTGGCTTATGTGAAGATATGCAACCGTCCGATGATGAACCTCTCCAATTCCCTCGGAGGGCTCCAGGAGGTCGCGGCCGCATCCGAGAGGATATTCGAGTTCCTCGACACGCCGGAGATGGACGACGAGAGCGGGAAGGGCATCATCGACGGCCCCGTGGAGGGCAGGGTTAGGTTCGAGGACGTGTGCTTCTCCTACGAGCCCGGCAACGAGGTCATCCACGATCTGAACCTCGATGTGATTCCCGGCATGAGGGTCGCGATAGTAGGTCCCACCGGGGCCGGCAAGACCACGATTTCCAATCTTCTGCTGAGATACTACGACCCGGATTCCGGGTCCATAACCCTGGACGGGAAGGACATCAGGGAGATCAGGCGCGAGGAGGTCAGGAGGCAGTTCGGCGTCGTCTTGCAGGATGTGTGGCTTTTCAAGGGGACGATCCGCCAGAACCTGGTCTTCGGCACCGAGGACGTCTCGGACGAGAGGATAATGGATGCCTGCAGGGCGGTCGGCCTGGAGCACTTCATATCGTCCCACAAGGATGGTCTGGACATGCCCATAGCCAACCCGGATTCGCTGTCATCCGGCCAGAGGCAGCAGATATCCATCGCTAGGGCGATCATCAAGGACGCCCCGATGCTCATAATGGACGAGGCCACGAGCTCGGTGGACACCAGGACTGAAGGCGTGATACAGGATGCGATGGACCGTCTGATGAAAGGGAGGACGTCCTTCATCATCGCCCACCGCCTGTCGACGATCAAGAGCGCCGATCATATCATAGTCATCAGGAAGGGCGAGATAATAGAGCGCGGCACCCACGAGGAGCTCCTTTCCAAAGGGGGATTCTACCGCAGCCTGTACGACAGCCAGTTCGAGTTCTGCGAATGATGTCTGCGCTCACTTCTCGATGGCCACTTCCACCGTCTTCATCCAGACGCCGATCCCTACGCGTATCGCATCGCGCATGCCCTGTTGTTTGGAGTAGCCTTTCGATTCGATTTGCCTGAGGCCCTCCTTTGCAAGTGCATGAAGGTCTGTGCCTTCCTTCCTCGTGGATTTGACTTCGATGATTATCGGGCGAGACCTGTCCGATCCCGGGAAGCATATGTCTGTCCTCCCGATGCCGAAGGGCTGTTCCTCTTTGGCCGTGTGCAATGGGTCCATGAGGTAGGCCATGAACACGTCGCGGTACTTGTTGTGCAACTCGGTGTCGTTGGCGGCCTTTACCCAATCTTCATCCATTGCGAGCCCGCTGAGCATGGATTCAAGGTTATCCTTCAGGACATCCGGGTCGACATCACATATCGCATCCACGGCCCTTTGGACATATGTATCCACATCCGTTGCGCGTTTGACGATCGTATCGAAAGTGTAAGATACCTCCTTGTTCACCATGCTGACAGTGCATAGCGACTTTCCGCCAACCTGCTCCATGGTGTCGATGGTCTTCAGGTATCCTGACATCGCCAAGTATGAGTAGATCAGGGACGGATCAGCACCCGGCCTGAGGATATCCGGATAAGCGATGGCTGTATCGATGGGGGATTCAATGGCCCTCTTCCCTTCAGATATCTCCTTCAGGTTCTGCAAAGTCTCGCGGCTCATGGACGCGATGAGGTCCTCTGACAGCCCTCCTCCAGTCATGTTGACCCAATACGCTTTTGGTACGCATCCTTTTTTCAGATACATGATAACGCTGTATGGGTTGTACACTTCTTTGTCACCAAAGCGGTACCCGTCATACCACTCCCTGATTTCAGATATCTTCTCGGGGGGATTGCCTGTTTCTTTCAGGAGCCGGATAACCTCTTCTTCCGTGAAACCGAAGAACTCATCACCTTGTTTATCCAGTATGCTGCAGACTGATGCATTGTTGAAACTGCTTAACATGCTTGTCTTGGCCAGTGGCATTATTCCAGTTACTACACCGAATTGGATGTCTTCATTGAATTTGAAGGACTGTTCCATGAACGGGCCCAACAGCTGTATGATTTCATCGAATTTCGTTCTTGAATGTATGTTTTGTATGCAGTGGTCATATTCATCCACAAGGATTATGGTCTTTTTACCGAAAACATCGCGGTAAATTGCGCAAAGGGTCCGGATGAATTTTCTGACCTCGACAGGATTCAATTGGGACGCGTACGCTCTTGAGATGATCGCCTTATCTTCCGGCCTTACATTGTGTCCTTCTAGGATGATATTTGCATCCCTAGCTACTGAGGCAATCATGTTGGACAAGCTATACTCAAACATTTCCGAAGAAGAACTGGCTAGATCGCCAAAGTTCATCCATATCACAGGATATGCGTTCTTGAACTCTTCGCACTTGTCACAGGTTTCGATGTACAGTCCCTTGAAGATATCCTCTTCATCTATGTACTTCATGTTGAAGTAGTAATTGAGCATCGATAGGTTGGTTGACTTACCGAACCTTCTCGGTCTGGTATAAAGGAAGGTCTTGTTCACAGCTTTGCAGACATCCGCAATCATCATGGTTTTGTCTACAAAGTAGTGATCTCCTGTGACCATCGCCTTGAAGTCAAAGGTGCCTTCAGGATACTCCTTCCCTATCATATGGTTAAGATGATTGATGTTCTTGATAAGGGTATCGCGCAACTGTTTGTTGCGCTAATGTTGCGCTAAGACAGCCAGTTCGAGTTCTGCGAATGAATCGTTGCCGGCCGTTCCGAAGGACCGTGGGAAATATGCATATATCCTTGAGGATACTGGAACGCACATGAGGCTCATCATCTACACGGGTAAGGGCGGTGTCGGGAAGACATCCGCCTCTGCGGCAACAGCATACAGACTATCCAAGCTCGGATACCGCACCCTGCTGATGAGCACAGATTCGGCGCACTCCCTGGGGGACTCTCTCGGGACGGACCTTGGTGTGGACATCTGCCACGTGTCCGACAACTTCGATGCGCTGGAGATAGACATCATCCATGAGATGAAGACCAAGTGGTCGGACATACAGTCGTATGTGACTGATTTCATGGTCTCCCAGGGCATGGGCAACATCACCGCCGAGGAGATGGCCATATTCCCGGGCATGGAGATGATCTCAGCACTGTTCTACGTCAACCAGTTCTACGAGAGCGGGGAGTACGACGTCATAGTGATGGACACCGCCCCCACCGGCGAGACCCTCAGGCTCCTGAGCCTGCCCGAGGCCGCCAACTGGTATGTGATGAGGTTCTACGGCACGTTCAAGAAGATGATCGCCCTGGCCCGCGCCACGTTCGGGAAGCTGTCGTCCGTTCCGCTGCCTTCGGCGGACGTCATGGACAGCATAGACGAGCTGAAGGACACCCTGCAGAACGTCAGCAAGATCCTGGACGATCCCAAGTGCACCACGGTGAGGCTTGTCCTCAACCCTGAGCAGATGGTCATCAAGGAGACCATGCGCGCCTACACCTACCTGAGCCTGTACAACAGGAACGTGGAGATGCTGCTTGTGAACAAGGTCATGACGGACGAGATGCTCAGCACCGACCACTTCAAGGACAAGAGGGAGGAGCAGGCCCACCACCTTAAGGAGATCCACGACGCCTTCGACCCGATGGAGATCAAGCTCTGCCACCTCAGGTATACGGAGCTCCGCGGCCTGGCGATGCTGGAGTACATGGCGGAGGAGATCTACGGGCAGGAGGATCCGTCGAAGGTCTACTCCTCGGAGAGCCCCATGAGCTTCCGCACGGACGACGGCATGGACCTTCTGGTCATGAAGATGCCCTTCATCGAGGCATCCCAGGTGGAGCTGTTCCGCGTGGATGCGACGACCATGATGGTGCATGTTGGCAGCCAGAAGCGCAACATCCACCTGCCGGATTCCCTGATATCGGCCAAGGTGTTGGGCGCAGATTTCATAGATAATGAACTCGTTATCAAGTTCAAGAGGGAATGACCATGGCCACAGACGAGGAGATAGACAGATTCGTAGCGGATAACAGGGAGCTCATCGAGAGGATGATGCACACCCAGAAGGAAGGCATCCAGGCGGCCTCAGAGATCGGCAAGGAGATGACGACCACTGCAATAGAGTCGACGATCATGGCCGCCGACATCGTGAGGAAGCAGAGCGAGGAGTTCGTCAAGTCCACCTACAGGACCATCACGAACCCCATCGTCCAGAGGCACTTCATGAACGCCGGACTTGAGTTCATCGCAGGCCTTTCGGCATTGGCCGAGGCCGCGCCCATGCCCGGAGTGATGAAGGACACCGCCCGCGACTTCGAGAGGAACCTCAAGAGCGCCGCATGCAGGGCCAACAAGGATTGCCCCGCAAAGGTCAAGGCCGCTCCCGTCGAGGAGAAGCCTGCCGGGGAGCCCGCCGGGGACGACAGCAAGATCAAGATCAATCCCGCTCCGGAAGGGACATCCGCCCAGTGACATGGTCGACACGGTCCTGATGGGCAGGGCCTTCTTCGAAGGCGAGCTGCGGTACACCGAGATAGGCATAGAGGACGGGAAGATAGTCGCCATCGGCAGCTATGTCCCCGGAGGCGAGGAGAGGGTCGAGCTCGGGACGAGCATGACGGTCCTCCCCGGATTCGTCGATCCCCATGTGCATCTGCGCGATCCCGGGATGACGCAGAAGGAAGATTTCTCGACAGGCACGCTGGCGGCGGTGCACGCGGGTGTGACGACCGTTCTGGACATGCCCAACACGAAGCCTGCGGTGTACAACCTCGACACCCTGATGGACAAGAAATCGCATGTCAAAGGCAGGTCCTATGTGGATTACGGCCTCTTCGCGGCCGTAACACCGGAGACCAACGCGGCGATGATCGCCAGGTACGTTCCCGGATTCAAGCTCTTCATGGGATCCACCACCGGGAACATCCTCCTGAACGACGACGAGGAGCTGGTCCCCGCCGTGTCCGACGCATTGGCAACCGGGAAGAGGGTCAGCGTCCACGCGGAGGACGATTCTATGATCCTGAAGGAGCCCGAGAGGTGCACCAGGGATCATCTGAGGAACCGCCCGGCGGAGGCGGAGCACAATGCCATCAGGAGATTGGCTAAGCATTTCAAGGGCAGGAACATCAACATCTGCCACATAACCACGCCCGAGGGCCTGGACCTGGCCAAGGCAGCGGGCTTCACCACGGAGGTCACGATGCACCATCTCATGTTCGAGGTGGACCGCTTCAGCGACGCATTCTACAAGGTGAACCCTCCGATACGCGACATCGCCACCCGCGATGCGCTCTACAAGCGCTTCCTCAACGGGGAGATGACCATGTTCGGCACCGACCATGCTCCTCACACCCTGTCGGAGAAATCCCAGGAGTTCGACGCTGCCCCCGGAGGGATGCCAGGTGTGGAGACCGCCATGCCGATGGTCATGAACATGGTACGCAAAGGCATCATTCCCATGTCGCAGGCCGTGACCATGGGCGCCATCGCGCCAGGGAGGGCGTTCTCGCTCCCGAAGGGGGAGCTGAAGGTCGGCATGGATGCCGATCTGGCCATATTCGACATGAGGAAATCGACCATTATAGACGTGAAGAGGCTCCACAGCAAGTGCGGCCATAGCCAGTATGGCGGCATGGAGGCCGTCTTCCCGGACACAGTATTTATAAGAGGAGAGATACAGGTCGAGGATGGAGAGTTCTGCGGGGAGCGCAGAGGGGTCGATATCTTTGGCTGACTACGAGGTTGATTATTCCGAGATCATGGGAAGACTGGTGTCCTGCCCGGAGGAGTGCGGTATGTGCTGCCTCTGCCAGCCGGAGGTCCTTCCCGAGGAGCGTCCGTTCTTCAAGAAGAACTACCCCCAGTTCCTGGTGAGGACCAAGGGCCCCCAGCCGTACAACGCCCTGGCCTTGAAGAAGGGATGCGGGTCCTGCGTGTTCCTGGAGAACAGGAGATGCAAGGTCTACGACCACAGGACAGCGTACTGCAGGCAGTTCCCGTACCACATCTATGCCAGCGACAAGGTGAAGGTGGAGCTGGACCTCTCCTGCAGGGGGGCATGGACCGGCAAGGGAAACGACGCCGTCGCCGAAGCTAAAGAATTGATCAAGGCGGCGGACTCCAGGATAATCGAAGCATTGGAGCAGTCCAAGGCGGTCTACCATGAATTCTATATGAACTGCAAGGAGGCAGGCGTCTACCAGGACCCGTCGATGCTGCGTATGACTGTATCAGAGAATGCCAGCATGTTCGCCGATCTGGGATACTTGAGCCGTATCATGGACCTTTCCACGATCGAACCGGTCATGGCGATCGCCGGCATACGCCCGGAGACGCAGCTGGACATGGAATCCCTGGAGGAGGCCGGAAGGGAGCTGGCTATGGATTCGATGTCCTCGTCGGACCCGCTCAGCGTTCCGGTCTATTGCGACAGCCAGTGGAACTGGAACATGTTCATGGCCAAGGACGGTAGGATCGAATGGCTCGTCATGGACGACGACGGCGAGATGCACCACAAGGAGTACGCCGAGGCGACGGACATTAAGCTGAAGGTCCCGGATGCGGAGGGGACCAAGGTCCTCATCGATTACATCAACACCCTGAACCAGAGGGACAGCTTCATGGGCAGCGTGTTCTCTATGATGGACCAGAACGGCTACGAGGACGATATGACCAATGCGTACTTCGGCAGCCTCGCGGTGACCGTGATGGACCTGCTTTGGAGGATGTCGATGCTCGATCACTTCATGCACATCGGCACCGGCGCCGACGGCGTGAGGGAAGCCATAATATTCTACGACATGGACCGTCTGGATGCACCCGCGATAGGCGCTTTCGTCTGATGCACGCACACGATACCTTAAAATACAGTTTGCTTATAGGTGTCGAATCGGTAGCACACATTGTCTATGTTGGACGTTCCCGAAGACGTCCTGAGACGGTGATGTGCGGTTGTCCGCGGGGACAATGAAAATCACAATCCAAAGGAGATATCTAAAATGTCAGGAGCAGGAACACCGGCACAGGGAAGGCACAACAAGTACAAGACCCACATCCCCTGCCGCAGGTGCGGAAAGCGCGCCTACCACGTCAGGAAGGGAGTCTGTGCTTCATGCGGTTACGGAAGGACCGCAAAGATGAGAACATACGCTTGGGCCAAACTCCGCGAGTGATCCAAGATGGCCGGACCGAATCATAGTTGCGGCGTAGTTGCGATATCAGCTGATTACGACGTTGCATCTGATTTGTACACGGCCTTGATGATTATCCAGCACCGCGGACAGGAAAGTGCGGGAATCTCGGTATACAACGGGGCGGCCATCAGGACCATCAAGGGTCAGGGGCTCGTCAACGATGCTATACCGACAGGTTCCCTTTCTAAATTGCCCGGCAAGTCCGGGATAGGCCATGTCAGGTACGCGACGATGGGCGCCAACGGTTATGAGAACGCCCAGCCGCTGAATGTGGCCACCAACTTCGGTGACATCGCCATCGCGCACAACGGCGAGCTCACCAACTACAAGGAGCTCAGGGACAAGTACATGAAGGAGGGTTGGGTCTTCTTCACCCAGTCCGACAGCGAACTCATCCTCAAGCTCCTGGGGCAGTACCTTGTCAGATACGACCCGATCGACGCCATCCACAAGGTCATGGATGAGCTGGACGGAGCGTATTCCGTCGTCTTCACGATAAACGGAAGGACGTTCGGTTTCAGGGACAGGTATGCGTTCAGGCCCCTCATCCTCGGAAAGCTCGACGGAGGATACATACTGGTCTCCGAGAGCTCGGCCATCGAGGCCCTCAAGGGAGAGGTCATAAGGGACGTTCAGCCCGGGGAGATCTGCGAGATCACCAACAATTCTTACAAGTTCACACCCAGCGAGGTGCCGCATTCCCGTGCCCACTGCATGTTCGAGTGGGTGTACTTCGCCAGGCCCGACTCCGTCATCGACGGAAGGACCGTGTACGATGTGCGCAGGGAGATCGGAAGGATCCTTGCGAAGGAGTGCCCTGCGGATGTCGATTTCGTCATGCCTATTCCTGATTCGGGACGTGCGCACGCCATCGGATACGCCATCGAGGCAGGCATCCCGTACGAAGAGGGATTCATGAAGAACCGTGCGGCGGGAAGGACGTTCATCCTCCCGGAGCAGAAGCTCAGGGAGTCTGCCGTGTCGATGAAGATGATCCCCATCAGGAGCGCAGTCAAGGGCAAGAGGGTCCTGATCATCGACGACAGCATCGTGAGAGGAACGACCCTGAAGATCCTCATCGGCATGCTCAGGGATGCGGGAGCGAAGGAGGTCCACGTCCGTATCGGATGCCCCCCGGTCATCGCCCCGTGCTTCTACGGCGTCGACATGAAGACCAGGGACCAGTTCATCGCCAACAAGCACACCGTCGACGAGATCCGTGAGATCATCGGAGCGGACAGCCTCGGGTACATCAGCCTGGAAGGGCTGGTTGAGGCCATCGGTTTCGATGCCGACGAGCTCTGTCTGGCATGCGTCAACAACAAGTATCCCACCAAGATCGAGGGTGAGGAATACAGATTCGACGCTGAGTGAAGCCGGCGCAATCCAAAGGTTTAATTACAACAAGTATATGTGCGATTATCCTCTGGGCAGGTAGATCAGTTGGAAGATCGTTACATTGGCATTGTAGAGGCCGCGAGTTCGAATCTCGCCCTGTCCACTCTTTTTCCCTATCCAGATCCCTAAATTCCTGATTCTACTCATTTCAGCACTTTTCCGGTATCTGTCCACCTTCTTTTGGAGCCTGTCCACCTTCGGAAACACCTGTTTTAGGGGTATTTTCCGAGGGTGTCTGTCCACCTGTCACAGTTGACGAACTGTCCACCTTCTCGCCCTGCATACCCTGTACCCCCTCCGGGGATACGGTCTGAGGGGCGTTGGAAGAGGCCCATGTTGCGCGGGCCTTCTCGATGGCCATCCTGTTCTTCTGACGACCGTAGAAGCGCTCTGTGGTCTTCGTGGTCGAGTGTCCCATGAGCACGCTTACAGAGGATATCTCGAGGTTCTGATCGAGGTATCTCTGACCGAATGTCCTGCGGCACTCGCGGAGGTCGAAGCGGATGTGAAGGTCGTCCTGCACCAAGTCCTTGATCCTTCTCAAGGAGTTGCCGCAGAGGAAACCGTCCTTGCTGCGCTTGTCCGCCGACGGGAAGAGCGCCTTGGATCCGCAGTCCTTCTCGAAGGCCCATTTGGCACGGGCCTTGATGTAGGTGCTTATCACAGGTCTGATCTCCTCGCGTATCGGGACTATGCGCTCCTCGCCGTAGGTCAGTTCACCTTTGACATGTATGATGTCGAGGGTCCATGCCCTGGTGTCGAGGTCGCTGAGCTCCGCGAGACGGATCTCCTTGTTCCTGGTACCGGTGTCGATGCACAGCAGCACGAGGGCATACGCCCTGATCAGATTGAAGTCCGTGCCATCGAGCTGCAAGGCCCTGTCGAGGATGAGCTCGTAGGTCTCATCCTGCATCGAAGGCTTGCGCCTGCTGCCCTTGATCTTCGGTCTGAGCTCTGGATTGTGGTCTAGGCATTCCTCGACACAGTAGTTCCCGCAGAACCTGCAGAGCTTGTTCAGGCAGTTGATCTCGTGGTACATGTCGGCCGGACTGTGCGACTCCATATCCTTGCGGATGATGATGTCGACATCCTTCTCGGTGAGCTGCTTGGGTGAGGTCGTCGATATGAGCTTCCTCTCCCTGAGGTCCACCAGGAAGGCGTTCATCCTTGCATATCTGCGCGATCTGTTGGCGTAGGTCTCCGGGGAGTACGTGATCTTCATCTTCTCCATGTACTGCTCCGCGAAGTCCTTGAACGGATACTTTCCCATTTCCTATCTACCTCCTTAGGTTGTCTTTCCTGCAAGACGGAACAGTATCCTTCACCGTCCGTCTCTGTACCTAAGAACGGCGTTCCTGTATTTAATTTATACCAACTATTGGTTAGTTTAAACCGCTAAATTATGGTAATATTGACCTAATAAATGGGTATATTAAACCTTTATAAATTGGTGGACAGTAACTTATTTTGGCGATATACTTATAAAAGTTGGTTATCATCTATCTACGATGACATCCGAAGAGGAGCAGATGCTGAAGGACGATGATTTTGTGGACCTCGAACAGCGGTACTCGATGCATGTGCTGCTGATGATACACAGATATCCGGGATGCATCAAGGCCGACATCGCCGACATCTCGGATCCGGCTCATAATACCAAATTCTCCCGTGTGCAGTATCTGATCGCCAAGGGCTACATCAAGTACATGAACGTGAACGGGAAGCAGACGAAGAAGCTGCAGCTGACCGAGAAGGGGAAGAGGATCGCGGAATGCGTCGAACATATGCACAGCATACTCAAGGAATATGATTAAAGCGTGGAATCAACTCATTTATTGAGAAATGTCTGATTCGAGTTTAGCCCTCATATTATCTGAAATATTAAGGAACGGATCAACGCAAGATTTATGGTAATCTCTACCAAGATGAGGTTTATTGTCTGCATGATCCTTCGTTAATGTACGGATTATAACAGAACCCTTTTCAATAGGTTTGAAGCAATAGCTGCATTTCCTATCAGCCATTTCTTCATTTTTAACAGTATAATCGATATAATGGAATGCATGGATTGATGAATTCAGAACCATAAGAACAGACAGATGTTCGACCTGTTTAGTTAACGATTCCACATCGCTTCTGAGCTTCTCAAGTTCTACATCTGAAGTCGACATAAGAGCGACAAGGTCATATTCGGTATAAAAGAATAAAGAAAGACGTAACAAACAACCCCGTGCTTTTTCTTCTTCACCCTTCGTCATCTCGCCCGTCGAAATTGTGATTTGCGCTTCGCTTCAAATCGCATGATCGTCGGGCTTCGGTCAATTCGCCTCGGGTTTCGAAGAAAGCCCAGGGTTGAAAGAAATGTTCGAAGGAAAGAACATCCCCGGAAACAAGAGAAACAGCTTAGGAAACACCTTCGGAAACGATTTGAGGATCCTGAGAGGAGAGGTGAGCGTCGACAGGCTCCGCCTCGACGACATCATCGGGATCGTCCAGTACGGATGGGACAGGAACGACCTCCAGAGGATGCTGGACGCACACGACTACCAGGGCATCGGATGCCTTGCGGCATGGATCCGCGAATGCGGGAACAGCAATCACGGAATGATGGTCGACGACGACCCATACTTCTACCCCCTGGACGAGGACGGGAACTACGTGGACGGAGCCTTCGGGAGGTGCTGCTGATGTTCTGGACCTGCGCGATATGCGGAAGGAGGGTCAAGGATGACGAGTGGACCTCCAAAGGAAGGAACGAAAACGAGCACATCTGCGAGGACTGTTTCTTCGCGACGAGGGTGTGGTCCTGATGACGACGAGACAGGAACAGGTGCTGATGCACCTGTACAGGCAGTACGGAAACGAGAACGAATTCGAGATGCCGTTCGAGACCACTCAGGACGGCATCGCGGAAGCGATCGGGATGGGGAGAGCACACGTGTCCATCGAGTTGAAGAGGCTCGAGGAGAAAGGACTCGTGTACCATCTCAGGAGACACGCCTACAGAGACGGATGCCTGAACAGGCAGCTCAGGAAATGCTATAAGCTGAACCCCACAGGAGTGAGGATGGCCTGCAAGCTTCTGGAAGAATCCGGGGAGGTGGCCTGAATGCAGGACTGGCAGATCGCTGTTCTGAACAGCGAGGACATCAGGATCGATCAGGACCAGAGCACCGGGTACCGCCTGGTGATCAGGAAGACCGACAAAGAGCACAGGATGGGGATCCCGACGATAGTCGCCATCATCAGGAAATCCAAGAGGAAACCGGTCATCATGTGCCCGGACGAGCCCTTCAGGGGAATGTTCGCTGACAGGAAGGAAGTCCTGGATGTGCTGATGAGCACCAGCGAGTACGAGGATTATGCGATGACGATGGCCGAGGCCAAGATGTGCGGGGTGATCTGATGGGCAACAGAGCTGTGATCACCACCGAAGAGAACTTCGCGAAAGGATCCGGACTCGGAGTGTACGTGCACTGGAACGGAGGAAGAGATTCGATCTCAGGGTTCCTGGAGTACTGCAGGCTCAGATCATACAGGAGACCGGAGAACGACGACTACGGCTGGGCCAGACTATGCCAAGTGATCGCGAACTTCATGGGTGCCGACGGAACTTCCGTCGGCATCGATGACGTGTCCAGATTGGATATGGACAACGGAGACAACGGGGTGTATCTGATCAGGGACTGGAGGATCGTCGGGAGGGAATTCTTCCACTCGAAGGAGCAGAACTGCTACGACCTTGTGGACTTCATCCACGAACTGGACAGGCTGCAGCCCGAAGGGCAGCAGCTCGGGAGAGACATGATCGACTGTCTCCTGTACCATGGCAAGGTGATCTTGGACATCTCCTGGAACTACGCCTACGAGATCGGCAAAAGGGCCGAGGCCGGGAAGGACGTCGGAGGGTTCGGGATTGGGAAATACTACACGTACAACGAAAGGGACCCCGATGCGTACTTCAGGGTCGTGGACAAGACAACGATGGAGCTTGTAGCCGAGATCGGAGGGGAGGTCAGGAACCTCCCGAGATTCAAATGGAGGGACGGATCGGAATCCACAATCATGGTCACCGGGAATGGGAGAGAGGTCTGCGTGGACCCGTCGAAGGAGGTGATCGCATGAACCTTTTCGACATGGGCGGACTGACCATGACCTGCGGTGTCAGGGACCTGATGGATCGTCATGGGGTCGAATTCACCGACAAGATGCTCGAATGCGTCAAAAGGCATCTGTCCGGTGATTGGGGAGACATCTGCCAGGAAGACAAGAAGCTGAACGACGAGGCCCTGAGGCTGGAGCAGCTCGGAGAGGGGACCGAGAGGCTGTTCAGCATGTACGAGACCGAGTACTGCACCCTGTATGTGATAACCGAATGGGACAGGTCGATGACCACCGTCCTTCTCCCCGAGGAGTATTGACGTGAAACCGGGGCCGAAAGGCCCCATTACAAAGGGATCTGGATGGCGACAGCGAAGCAGATGACGATGTTCGCGTTCGATGATACTCCGATATCCTCGGAGCCAAAGTGGCTTGAGGATTTCGACGGCAACCACGATGCCGTGTATCGGATGGATGCCGAAGCCATAGTGGAAGACCTCAACATGATGCCTTCCGGGAAGGGATCGTGGATAAGATGCCTGGAGGTGGACCATTCGAGGTCCTATGAATCCCAGTTCAGGGATTGGGATGCATGCATCTGGCAGCAGAAGGGGTTGGGGATCAAGAAGATGGTCAAGAGCTCCGGTGAGGTCATGGACTGCATGGACCCGCATCCCTACAAATGGCATTACATGAACGGGAAGCAGATACGCCAATGGAAGTACGAACCGCTGAGAGAGGCTTGGATCGAAGAGGATACGCTGCATATCAGATTGGACTCCGGAGAGTATCTGGCGGAGATAAAGCCTGACAGCGAGATAGGCAGATACGATCTGCATCCTTACGATCCGACATTCGACCTGGAGCATTTCGCGATAGAATGCTATAGGCATCGGATCCCCAGGGAAATGATGGCATGGAGAGAGCATTACATGTATGGTACTCCGTGTTTGAAGCCCTTCAGGAAAAACATATCGCATGAGGATGCGAAGAAGATCGACTTCATGGGGAACATACCCGGATCGATCGTACGCAATGAGGAATTCGACCAGATATGCGAATGTGCTAAAAGAATTGGGATACAACTGCAGCTGAGCTATGATGTGCCTGCTCTGAAGAACCTTGCGATGTATCCTGTGGAGGAATCCTGCAAGACATGCCTGAGGAGAAGATCATCAAATAAAAACTGGCCTCTAAGTTGAAAAAGTGGTCTGTCCATTGAGAAAGTAACCACACAAACACAACGAACAGGCCAGTTCGTCCACTTACCTCAATCCTAATTAATTTACCGCTGGTCTGCGCGAAGCGTTTGTGTGGTCTCTGAAAAAAGGAGACAGAACCACATGTTAACGATAGGAATGGATGTCCATTCGTCCAAGACGACGGCTTACGCCGTCCCTTTGGACGAATCGGACCTGGAGATGTGCGCGTTAGCCGAGGATTTCAACAGAAGTTTCAAGAATTTCTACAGCGACCGTCCCGGTTACGCCAAGGTGGCCTCGTTCCTCACCGGGATAGAACACAGCATCCTGATCGAGAACTCCACCAAGACCCATGAGGTGTTCTGGATGATGGCCGACCTGGACCTAACGGTCCTGGTCGCCCATACCACGGACCTCTACAGAATTACCAAATCAGTGAAGAAGACAGATCAGCACGACTGCTACGAGCTTGCACACTACATGAGAAGGAGGCTGCTCGGCGAACTAGAGTTCGCCACCAGCCTCATCGTAGACAGGAAATGGATGAACAGGAGACAGCTCTGCAGAATATATGCATGCGAATCGGATATGCTCTCCGATACCCGCCGCCAGATCAGATCATCCATGCTCCTTCGTGGAATAAAACTGGACCACGTGAGCAGGGATGTCGCATCAGTGAATAGCCTGAACACTCTCGAACTGGTAGCCGACGATACCCTCAGCCTTCTGATCACCCGTGCCCGCGACCTGAAAGTCCGCATACACAAATGCGAGAAGGCCATCAGGAAGGAGTTCGCCGATGACGAGATGTTCAGATTGCTCTACTCCATACCCGGTTTCGGATTGATAACGACAGCATACATCGTGTCCATGATAGTGGACATCGACAGGTTCGAGGATGCCAAGATGTTCTCAGCATACTTTGGCATCGTACCCAAGCAGAGGGAATCCGGAGGATCCTCTCCCCATTGCCCCATCACCCGGAGGGGTGATGAGACGGCCAGGAAGATGCTTCTTCAGAGCACCTTCGTCCATATCAAGAACGATCCAGACAGACTCTCACCGGTATCACATATGTACGACCGCCTAACTGCTCGCGGGTTTCCCCATAAGAAGGCGTTGACCGCGGCCGGGAACAAGATGGCCAAGATGGTCTTCACCATCCTGAAGACCAAGGAACCGTACAGATTCTGATGAGGGATACAGGATGATCCAAATCGGCACCGTCCAGACCTTAGAGACAGAATCGCTTTTGTCGGATGGGCTTGCCCCATACCTTCGTACAAAAAACTTGTCCAACGGTCTGTTCGTAAGATCGGAGCCAGAAGGTTGCCGGTTCTGACCGGCACCGAAGATAAAATGGTCAGCGGATGAAAGTCATCCTCGGATTGGACCGATACAGCATCGGTGTTCCGTCATGTCCTAGCGAAAGCTATCGACATTCCACTTGGTTTCAAATACGAAGAATGCCCTTTTACGTACAAAGACCACTTTTCCAACTTAAGATAAA
>JAEEGL012492001.1_pt1 | contig 21267 bp, 20 predicted proteins | sample 9134231 | NCBI WGS metagenome assembly JAEEGL01 (sample SAMN16246548, study PRJNA631951) | gut metagenome | biome: gut microbiome; feature: rumen; material: fiber-attached | host: Bos | place: Iran: Karaj | collected 2018-10
GTGCCCACCAGCCACGGCGAGCGCATTACCATGCGTCTATTAGACAGAAGCTCCATTTTGCTCGATCTTACCGACCTCGGCTTTTCGCCGGAAAATTACAAAAAGATGGATCATCTGATCCATTCGCCGCACGGCATTATTCTCGTTACCGGCCCCACGGGCAGTGGTAAAACAACAACTCTATATGCTTGTCTTTCCAAGATAAATACGCCGGATCGCAATATCTTAACCGTTGAAGACCCGGTGGAATATCAGCTCCAGGGCATTAGCCAGGTGCAGGTGAATCCTAAAATTGAGCTCACTTTTGCTTCCGGCTTGCGCTCTTTCTTGCGTCACGACCCGGATGTTATCATGGTGGGTGAAATCCGCGATTTGGAGACGGCCGAAATTGCTATTCAGGCTTCGCTCACCGGCCACTTGGTGCTCTCAACAATCCACACCAACGACTCTTCTGGCGCTATTATGCGTCTTGTCGATATGGGTGTTGAACCATTTTTGGTAGCCTCTTCGCTCATCGGTATTTTGGCGCAGCGCCTGGTGCGCACCATCTGCCCCCATTGCAAAAAGGCTTACCAGGCGAGCGGCCGCGAGCTAGATGAGCTGGGTATCGATAGCTCTTCTTCCACTTTGCTCTATAAAGGCGAAGGCTGCGAAGCTTGCGGCTATTCCGGCTATCACGGCCGCGCCGGTATTTATGAGCTTTTAACCATTGATGACGATATCCGCCGCCTGGTTATGGCCAATAGCGATGCCAGTACAGTAAAGCGCACCGCCACCGGCAAAGGTATGTTAACCTTGCGCGAAGACGGTGCCCATAAAGTTTTGGCCGGTATCACCACTACTTCCGAAGTTTTGCGTGTTACCCACGAAGATGAGTTCTAGCTATGCCGGTATTTGCCTATAAAGGACTAAATAGCGCCGGGCGCAATGTGAGCGGTATGCTCGATGCCGATAATGAGCGCCATGCCAAGCAGCTACTTAGGCGCGATGGCATTTACCCTACCTCGCTTAAAGAGACAGCCGGTGGCGGCTCTAGCGGCGGGAAAGGCGGCGCGGCCGGTGCGGCCAGCGATTTGCGTAGTTCCATGCAAAGAGTTTCCACGCAGGACCTCGCTGTGGCTACCCGCCAGCTGGCTACGCTGGTGCATGCCGGTATTCCACTGGTGGATTCTCTCGCCGCTTTGGTGGACCAAACAGAAAATGTCAAATTAAAATCCATACTTGGTGTGGTAAAGCAAGACATTAACGAAGGCGCCTCTTTTGCCGATGCCTTAACGAAGCACCCAAAAGTATTTAATTCTCTTTACATAAATATGATCCGCGCCGGCGAGCAATCTGGCGCACTCGATATTGTTTTGAGCCGTCTCGCCGACTTTACCGAAAGCCAGAATCAACTCAAAAATAAAGTAGTAAGTACGCTGGTTTACCCGGTGATTATGCTGGTTGTCTCGGCTATTGTCGTTGGTATTCTCTTTGTTTTTGTCATTCCCAAAATCACCAAGATTTTTGAAGCGCAAAAGGTGGCCTTGCCATTTTTGACTCAGGCGCTTATTTTTGTGGCCACCGCCGCCAGCCAGTATTGGTGGCTTTGCATTATGGTGGTGGCCGCCCTTGTTTGGGCTTTTAATAAATATATCAACAGTAAGAGCGGGCGCGTTAAATGGGATGCCTTTATTTTAAAAGTGCCGGTTATCGGGCCGCTCCTGCGTATGCTGGCTGTTTCCCGTTTTACCCGCACTCTGGCTACGCTGATGAGTTCCGGCGTGCCGCTCCTTGCCTCTTTTGATATTGTGAAAAACGTAGTGGGCAATACCATTTTAAAAGAGGCTATCGAGCATGCCCGCGAGGGAGTTAAAGAGGGCGAAAGCATTGCTGCGCCTTTAAAAAGAAGCGGCCAGTTTCCGCCTATTGTTACCCACATGATAGCGACAGGCGAAAAAACGGGCCAACTTGAAGAGATGCTCACCAATATTGCGACAAGCTACGAAACCCAGGTGGATGCCAAAGTAATGGCTTTAACTTCCATCATGGAGCCCATTATTATTGTCATGCTGGGCGGCGTGGTGGCCTGCGTGGTGTTTGCTATTATTATGCCCATGGTACAACTATCCAGTTTTGCTGGATAAATTTATAGGAGCTACAAAATGCAAAAGAAGGAATTGAATAAGCGCAGAAGAAGAGCCCAGCTGGGTATGACCCTCGTGGAAATCATGGTGGTTATCGTCATCATCGGTATGGTCATGGGTATGGTTGGTGCTTCGGTCTTTGGTTCTCTCGGCAACGCCCAGCGCGATGTGGCCAGCAGCCAAATCAAGAAATTCGGTGAAGCGCTCGACCTTTACAAACTGGCTCTCAGAAAATACCCCTCCACCGGCGAAGGGCTTAACGCTCTCGTTTCTCCGCCCAATAACCAGGAGCCTTTTATGAAGGAAATTCCCAAAGATCCCTGGGATAATCCTTATAGCTATGTTTACCCCGGCACTCACAATCAGGGGAGCTATGATATTTGCTCTAACGGCCCTGATATGACCGCCGGCACCTCTGATGACGTGTGCAACTACGAAACAGCGGGATCTATGTAATTTTTTTGAGGTATTATGCTACTGAACGCGGCACCAAAGAGCTTCTGCGGCTCATCTTTTAAAAGAAAAAGCCGCGCTTTTACGCTGATTGAGGTCATCATTACTTTGGCGGTGATTGGCCTCATGATGGGGGTCTCTGTGCCTCTCGTCTCCTCCTTCTCCAAAGCCGAACTGCGTCTTGCCAGTGGGCGCATCTCGGCGCTCATGCGTGATGCTTATAACAGTGCTGCTCTTATGGGGGGCACCAGTCGCTTGGTTTTTGACCTGGATGAAGGTACCATTACTCTCGAAAGTCAGGAGCAGGTGCAGTATTTAAAAAAAGCCGGTGAAAGCGAGGAAGAGCAAAAGGCCAACTCGCTCGATAAAAATAAAGAAAAAGAAGAAGAAGAGGAAGAACATTCGGAAGATAACGAACTGGCTATCGGCGGTGAAACCATCACTAAAGGCGAGCTGGCAGCTCTGGCTAAGGCCATGGGAATTGGCGGCGGCGGTAGCATGGCTCCCAAAACCACCCTTTTTTCTTATGCCGATGCCGGAGATGAAAATACCTCTTACACTTTGCCGGAAGGGATTAAATTTGCCGGTTTTTGGGCCGAGCATTTAAGCGATGAATTGCATAGCGGAAAAGTATATTTATATTTCTTTTCCATGGGTTATACAGAGGAGGCTATTATTTATATAACCAATGAAGAAGGCACTATCTATAGCCTGGAAGTGGCTCCTTTAACCGGGCGCATTACTATCCACGATGAGAGGATTCCCCTGCCATGAAGCCAAAGCGCGCCGCTATAAGGGAGCGGAGTAGCTCCTTTCTTACTTTGCCCGGACGGGGCGGAGGCGGTTTTACGCTTTTAGAGACGGTGGTGGCTCTCGCCATTTTGGCTATTTCTCTGAGCTCGCTTTTAACTTCCAATGCTTCATCGGTAGATGTTATCGGCCGCTCGCGCGACCTTACCGTGGCCACACTTTTGGCTCAGAGCAAATTTATCGACATTGAAGAGCACTTAATAGACGAAAAATTCAAGCAGGGCACAGAGAGCGAAAAGGGTGATTTTAAAGACGAAGGCTGGCCCGATTACAAATGGGCCTACGAAGTGCGCGAAATATCGGTTGATCTTTTGGATTTTAGCCAGGGAGTGGAAAATCTCATCCCCGGAGCGGCCGATATGGAAGATGAGGCCAAAGATGTCATGGAGGCTTCGGTTGACGGCATTATGGGCACTTTGGGCCCCATGGTTGACCCCTTTTTAAATGATGTGGCCAATTCTTTGCGCCTTATTTATCTTACGGTTACCTGGCCGCGTGGCCGTTATTACCAGAGCGCTTCTTTTAGCCGCCTGGTGACTACGCGCGATTATTCCTTTGCCCCGCTTTTAGACGAAATGACTAAAGGTCTGGAAGATTCAGCTAATACCAGCCAAAATCAGGGGGTACTAAGGTGAAAATGGCCCCCGGAAAAATGTTTATTTACAGAGCCTTTACCTTGACAGAAGTTATGGTGGCCGTGCTGATTATCGGCATGATCGGCACTTTAACTTACGGAGTTTTCGGCAATACTTTAACTGTGCGCGACCGGGCTATGGAGGTTGGTCTGCGCTATCATGAAGTGCGCCAGGGCATGAAGCGTATGTCGCGGGAAATATCCATGGCCTACCTTAGCCGCCATTACAATTGCCAGGACCGGCGCACCACCACTATCTTTCAAAAAAAGGAGAGCGGCGGCAGTGACAGCCTTTTGTTTTCCTCGTTTTCGCATATAAAAATGCGCGAAGATGCCAATGAGTCCGATCAAAATATTATCCACTATTTTGTTGAGCAAGATCCCAAAGACCGCACTGTAAAGTCACTTATGCGCCGGGAGAAAAATCGCATTGACGATGAACCGGAACGCGGCGGAAAAGTTCAGGTGCTGATTCCCAATATCAAGGAACTTAAGTTTGAGTTTTATAATGAAAAACAAGATGATTGGGTGGATGATTGGGATACCGAACATTCGGATAATCGCCAGCAATTGCCGCTTTATGTAAAAATCACCGTGGAGGTGGAAGGGGCAGGGCGCAGTAAAGAAGTATTTACCACCAAAACGCAGGTTTATCTCCATTCCACCGATTTTGTGGACGGCCTTTTAATCAGCGGTACCGGTTTTACCGCCTGTCCGGAGTGAATAAAATGGCCGAAATTAAAACAAAAAAACAGCATGAAAAAGGGGTGGCATTGATTATGGTGCTGACAACCCTTACCCTGGTGAGCCTGGTGGTTAGCGAATTTGCTTTTGAAAGCCGGGTGGAATACCAGGTGGCGATAAATGCCCAAGATGAGCTTCAGGCTTATAATAATGCCCTCTCCGCTATGCGGCTACGCTCGCTGCTTTTAAAACAGGCCAGCAAAATGGAGAGCACGATTAAAATGCTCTTTACCGCTATGGGGCTGCCGGCCTCCTCGCTGCCGCCCACTTCGCAAATTATGCAAATGGTGCCTATTGATTGCGGGATGCTCTCCGGCCTTTTTAAATTAAAAGACAGCCGCCTCATTCCGCAAACGGCGCTGGAAAATGCCGCTGCGCCGGCGGCCTCCGGCGATGAAGAAGCGGTAAACGCGGTATTCATGGGCGATTGCAGCGCCGAGCTCATTAGCGAGCACTCCAAAATATCGGTAAATATTTTGCGCAACAACAGTGGCATAGCGCCGCAGCAGACCATTCAGCGCCTTATTTTGAGCCTCTCTACCAAAGATATGGAAAAGTTTTTTGAAAAAGACGATGCCAACGGCCAACACGCCGAAAAACCCGATGAGCTTGTCTCCGCCATTAAAGACTGGGTGGACGACGACTCAGAAGAAACGGGCGGTTCGGCCGATGAAGACCGCCATTATCAATATTTGGATGATTCTTATAAAGCTAAAAATGCCCCCTTTGATTCTTTAGAAGAGATTCAGCTTGTCTATGGCATAAATGATGAACTTTGGAATATTTTGCGCGATAAATTAACTATTTATACTCAAGAAGGCACTATTGATGCGGCGACTGCTTCTCTGGAGCAGATACTTTTTGCTTTGGGCGCCTGCCTTAATCCGCAGGTTGATCCTTTGCAACTCCAAAATAATCCGGGTCTTGCGCTCTTTTTGGAGCAAATGCAACTGGCCCGTATCCCTGGGCTCTCTTTCGCCGTTATCAATAGCTCTTTTGTCACTTCGCTTTTAACCGATGCCAAAATCGTCGAATACTTTGACACTGCCTGTATAAAGAGTAGTTTTGCCGAGAAGAGCGGAAACACCTGGTTCCGCATTATTGCCACCGGTTCCAGCGGCAATGTAACCAGGCGTATAAATGCCGTTTTTCAGGCCGGTGAAGGTAAGTATTATTACTGGCGCGAAGAGTAGGAAGGAATACTATGGCTCGTACCGTTATAGCTTTGGACCTGGGCACAAAAGCCGTTAAGGCGGTGGTGATAAGCAGCCGTTTTAATAGCCGTGAGATGGTGGCTTGCCACACCGTTCCCGTGGCCATGGCAGAAAATGATGAAGCACTGCTTACAAATTGGCGCAGTGCTCTTGAAGAACTAAAAAACCTCGGTCTCTCGGCTCAGGGAGCGACGATTATCGCCTCTTACCCCGGCGGCGGTCTCAGTAGCCGCATTTTGGAACTGCCATTTAAAGAAAATAAAAAGATCGATACCACCTTGCAAGGCGAGCTCGATTTTCAGCAAACTATTACCGATGTTGGCGATTTGGCCGCCTGTTGGACGCACGCCGCCGGGGCCAAAGAAAAACTGGTTCCGCCGTATCCCGTTATTGTTTCTACCGTAAAACAGGAGCGCCTGGCAGCTATTTTAGCTCTATTAAAAGAATCCTCTTTTGACCCGCAAATGCTTTTGCATCCGGCAGCCGGTTATCCGGTTTGTTATAAAGAAAAACAAAAAGTTCTGGAAAAACAGGAAAAGCAGGAAAAATCCAAAGAAAAGCCGGGCGAAAACGGCCTGGAGTCGGCCCCGGCTATAGAAGCGGAAACCGCTCTCTCTACTGAGAGCCAAAATTTTGAAGAACTGGAAATAGTGGCCGATATCGGAGCCAGCCGCACCAATATTGCCATTATCAATAGCCATAATGAATTGGTTTTGACGCGCACTTTAACTTTTGGGGCTAAAGCTGCCGATGGCGAACTGATGACTGCCCTTGGTATGAGCGCCGAAGAAGCGGCCCATTTTAGAGAAACAGAGATTACTTTAGGCAGCCTCCCGAATACTGTTGAAGGGCAAAAAGCCCTTTTGATTTTGGAAAGCCATTTTCGCCTTTTGGCCAGTCAGCTCCGCCTCACCATGAGCCGCCTTTCAGGTGAAAAGGTCGCTAAAATGCGCCTTACCCTGACCGGCGGCGGTTCGCGGCAGAAGGGCATAACCGAATTTTTACAAAAAGAGCTCTCTATCCCGGTGAGCCGTCTGGCGCCGGCTACTCTTTTGGGACCGATATTAAAAGGTGCCGAATTGCTGGAAGCCGAATATTTGCCTATAGCGAGCTTGGCGCTGCTCTTTTTAGTGGGCCCTAAAAGTTCGGCCCTAGATTTTCGCCGCGGCCCCTTTGCCTTTCAGGGCGAACTCCCATGGATAAAAGGGCAAATTATTCGCGGAGTTATCGGCTGCTTCGCCGTTTTCCTCTGTGCGCTTTTAAGCCAGGGAGTTGAGCTGCATTTGCTAAATAAGCTCGATAAGCATTTAAGCAGCCAGTTTTGCAAAATCACTAAGCAGACGGTAAAGCAGGAAATTTGTGACCCGCGGGCAGCTATTTCCGCTCTCACCACTCCTACCGGCCCGCAGGGCAGTACTCTGCCCACTTACTCGGCAGTGGATCAGTTTATCGCGCTTTCGAAGGGCGTGCCGAGTGAACTGGAAGTTGTCTTTTCAAATATTAGCATCCGCCAGACAACCGTGATGATAAAAGGTACTTGCAAAGATTTTGAAACCTTGGATAAGCTTGTGGATTCATTGCAAAAATTACCATGCGTTACCGAGGCAAAACAAACTAAATCAGGCAAAATAAAAGAAGAAGTGGAATTTAACATCACCATGAAATACGAGTGCCCGGCCGGGGCGACTCCCTTAAGTGAGGCAAAATAATGGCTTTCGAAGCAATAAGCGGTAAAATTAACGACCGTCTGGCCGAGCTTTCCCAGCGCGAAAGAATAATGCTGGCTATCGGCGGAGTGGCCGTTATTATTATGATTTGTTTTATGAGCTCCTTTATCCTCTCTAAAAAAGTGGAAATGGCCAAAACCCGCACTGTTGCTAAGAGCAAGCAACTTTCCGAGCTTATGGCTTTGCAATCCACTTATGCCAAAAGAGAGCTTTCCGGGCGCCAGTTACAAAATAAATTAAAAGCCAATAAAACGCGCCTCATCAGCCACCTGGAAACGGCCGCTAAAAATGCCGGGGTGGAAATAGGCAACATGACCCCGCACGACAGTAACCCCGATAGCGACGGTATTGTCGAAACTTCGGTCACCATTAAATTGCAGCGCCTTTCCATCACCCGCTTGCAAGAGTTTTTAATGCGGGTTGAAAGCGGCACTCAGGGGCTGGTTTTTATAAAGAGCTTAAATGTCACCAAACGCTTTGACGATAAAACGCTCCTTGATGTGGAACTGGCTATTTCTACTTATAAAATAAGCTGATTACGGAGTATAAAGTGAAGAACATACGGCGTTCTCTGTTAAAATGGCTCGGGTATAGCGCCTTTAGCTTTTTTACCTTTTTGCTCTTTTTATACATTACTTTCCCGCGGGAAGCTGTTTTGCATCGCCTTGATGCCGAGATAGCCAAAGCCAGCGGCGGTAAAGTTACATTAAAAACGCAAAAACTGGAGCTGGCCGGTATTTCCGGTATTCGCTTAAAAGAAGCCAATGTTTTTATCGCTGCCGACGACGGCGGTACGCCCACCCGCCTTACTGTTGATAGCCTTGAAGTTAAAGTGCATATTTTTAAAACTCTAAAGCGCCTTATAAGTAAAGCAAACGGCATTATTTTAGGGCCGGTCGGCGGCCTTGATCTAAAAATGGTGCAAGGGGATGGTTCGCTTATAGTTACCATCAGCGAAGAAGAAAAAAGTGCGGATATTTTTGCGAATATGGAAAATTTGCGCCTCGAGCGGCTGCTCCCGGCTTTGGTTTCGCTGCCTTTTCCCGTGCGGGCCATTACCTCCGGTAAGCTGGAGGGGCAAATAAAAAAGCAGTGGTACACCAATGGTAAAGCCCGCCTGGATCTTAGCCTGAAGAATGTCTCTTTGGGCGAGGGAACAGTTAAAACCCCGCTTGGCCCCTTTGAATTGCCGCTGATTGATTTAGGCACGGTGGCAACGACATTGCTTTTGGAAAACGGCTCTTTAAAGGTAGATAAATGGCAACAGAGCGGCAAAGACCTTGTTAATAGTGATATTTCCGGCAAGGTTATTTTGCAGAAAAAAATGGAATCATCCTCCATGGATATCGGTATATCTATAAAGCCAAGCAGCGAATTTTTAGAAAAGAACAGCAAATTTGGTGCCATGATCGCCATGGCTGGGCTCAAAAAAGATACCGACGACAGTTATTCTTTTACTATAAACGGACGTTTTTCTTCGCCAAAAGTTAAAAGCGGCAAAAGACGCCAGGCCAAAAGCACCGAGAAAAAAGACAAATAACTTTTAAAATCGGTATATTGGCTTTATGGCGCTTAAAGCTTAATTTTCGGCGCCATCTTGACAGGAACTGGCATCTTACTTACCATGACATATCAGTGTTAGGGCTAACCTTGGAGTGAGCTATGCAAACACATAAAATGGTGAAAATAAGCGTTTTAGCTATGTTTACCTCTCTTGTTCTGGCTGCCTGTCAGAGCCAAAGCGACCCTTTAAAATACAATGTTGGCACCCATAATCGCACCAGCGCGGCGCTTATGGCTTTTGATAGTTGCAGTGATCTGGAAGCATCTTTAAAAGAGCATTTTAAGGAAGAAATGCGCACTCGCCTCATATATTTGAAAGATAGTGACTATTTTTACCCTTATTATGGCCCGGTGTATGAAAATAGCGCTATGCCCAATGCTGCTCCCGATGCGGATTCCAAGAACGAAAGCGGCGCTGCGCCAGGTTCTAAAGAACCGGTAGAAGGAGTTGATTATTCCGGCACTAATAATCAGGAAGAGGGTGTTGATGAGGCCGATATAGTCAAAACCGACGGTCATTACATATATATTTTAAACCAGGATAAACTGGAAATTATGGGTGTACCGGAGTTTGGCCAATTAACCAAAATTGGGAGCACTCAACTAGAGGGCTGGCCTCAGGCAATGCTTATTGATACCCCCGCCGACGGCCCGGCCAGAGCTATTATATTTTCTAATATTTACAGCCATATAGGCCTTGCTGCCGATGGCCCGCGCGATATTATCGGCTACCGTTATTCCCGGCTCAAAATCACTGTTTTGAATATTAGCGATCGGGAAAAACCTGTGCCTGAGCGCTCCCTCTACCTCGAGGGTCAGCTTTTAGCCGCCCGTAAAGTCGGCAAAACCATTCGCTTTGTTACTTATGCCTCTGTGCTGGATAATGGCCTATCTTCTTGGTATTGGCCAGATTATCCTAATGAACTTTACGATATGGATCCTGATTCCATAAATTACGAAAATACCGTTAACAGAATTATCAATGAGACTATCGAGAAAAACGAACAGGCTATAGATGCACTTACACTGGGCGACTTTTTGCCCAAAATGGCGCTGAAAAACGGCAGCGGCAAATGGGAAGAGGTGCCCTTTACAGCCGAGGAATGTCGCAATTTCCAAATGGCGCAAGACGGTGTGGGGCGGGGTATTGATTCCGTATTCACCATGAATCTTCTAAGCGGTGAACCAACCTATAATATAAACCATGTGGTGGCTAATGCCGGAGTTATTTACGCTTCCAAAAATGATCTCGTCATTGCCGAGCCGGCCCAGGATTATTGGTGGTATTACGGGGTATCTGATTACGAGGAAGCCACTAATATCCACCGCTTTGATATCAGCGACCCCGATAAAACAGTTTATAGCGGCTCAGCGCGCATAGACGGCACCGTAGAAGATCAGTTTGCTCTTTCCGAATATGAAGGCATTATTCGCGTGGCTGCTACTTTGGGGAATTGGAACCGCTGGTGGCTTAATGAGCAGGAAGTAAGCTCCAGCACTGTTTACACCTTGGGCGGCCCGGCCGGTAAATTGGAAGTTTTGGGCAGCGTGGGCGGCATTGCCAAGGGCGAGCGCCTCTGGAGTGCCCGTTTTGACAAAAATGCCGGATATTTGGTTACTTTTAGAAATACCGATCCGCTCTGGACTATCGATATGAGTAACCCCAGTAAGCCCACCATTAAGGGCGAACTCAAAGTGCCCGGCGTTTCCACTTATATCCACCCGCTGGATGAAGGCAACCATCTCTTAACCATCGGCTATGGTGGCAATAATGAGGCTCTTGACTGGCAACCGCAAATCTCGCTCTTTAATATTGAAGACTTTTCGAAGCCTTATTTGCAGAGTTCCCTTACCCTGGCTTCCGAATATGTTGATGGCGGTTGGTCTTGGAGCTATAGCGAAGCTCTTTATGAGCATAAAGCTTTCCAATATTGGGGACCCATGTCTATGCTGGCGGTGCCGCTTACGAGCGATTACGGTCATTACGAGGGCGATACATATTACTGGGAGGTGCTGAGCCTTTTGCAACTGGTGAAAGTTGATTTACAAGCGGGCCTTAGTAAATACGGCGCGGTGGATCACAGCCAGTTTTATCGCGAAAATGCCGATTTATATTGGTATTGGGGCGGCGATGTGCGCCGTTCTATCTTTATGGGCGAATATATTTATGCTATATCCTCGGCCGGCGTGAGTTGTAACCGCCTAGATGATATGTCACTAAAAGCGCGTATTGCATTTTAAGCGCTGTTTTTTTAAGGAAAAATCATGGGAATTGGAAATTTCTTGGAGAAGAAGCGGGCGCAAGCCACTTATTGGGCCCTCACCGAGCAGCATCCTTTGCGTTATCTTTTTATGGAAGTGACGCGTAAATGCAATTTAGCTTGTCGTTATTGCGGCAGTAATTGCACGCCCAAAGAGCAGGGCGAAGAGATGCCTATAGAAAAATGGATAGAGCTTTTAAGGCATGTGGCCGATAATTTTGATGCCAAGAAGGTTATGCTGGCTATTATGGGCGGCGAGCCCCTGATTAAGGAGGGCATATACGACCTCTTTGCCGAAGCGCAAAAGCTTGGTTTCCCTTACGGTATTGTCAGCAACGGCTACTTTATAGACGAAGAAGCAGCTAAAAAATTGGTCTCTTTGGGAATCGGCTCTATTTCCTTAAGCATGGACAGCATCCCCGAATATAACGATATGTTCCGTGGCAAGGGCAGCGCCGAAAAGACAGCCAGAGCTGTAAATAATTTACATGCTGCCGGTTATAAAGGCATTTTGGAGATTCTCTCCTCTCTCACCAATGTCACTGCCGACCATCTGGACGAAATGCGCACATTTGTAGCCGAGCTCAGGGTACCGCGCTGGCGCCTGGTGCCGGTTTTTGCCATCGGGCGGGCCAAAGATCACGATTATTTAGTGAGCACCGAGCAGCTGAAGAATATTTTAACTTATGTAGCGAAAGGGCGCAAAGACGGCAAATTACCGGTGCCGGAATTTGGCGAAGAGAGCTATTTGGGCTGCTTTAACGATGATGTGCGCCCGGCTAAATTTACCTGTAATGCCGGCCTCACGGTGGCCGGAGTGATGTTTGACGGCAAAGTCGGCGCCTGCCCGGAACTGGGGCCGGATTTTATCCAGGGCGATTTAAAAGAAGATACTTTTACCAATATCTGGAACAAGCGTTACCAAATCTTCCGCGACCGCAGTTGGACCAAAAAACTGGGCCCCTGCGCCAAATGCAAGAGCTTTAAATATTGCCACGGCGGCAGTTTGCACCTCTACCCCGATACCAAAACGCCGATAAGCCGCTGTTTTTATGATATGCTGGGCGGTGAAAAGGGCTGTAAAGAGCTGCACGAAGCTGGGTGAGCTTTAAATAAAAATATTTGCCGCCAATTGTTTATTTCAGCTTAAAACTTAAACAGATAGTTAGAATAAAAAAGAGCACCACTCCGCCAAAGGCCCAGGAGACAGGCGAGAGGTGGAGCAAAGTGCCGCTGCCGTTCCAAAAATCATTAAAAGAGGCCACATATAAAAGGCGATCGCGGTAAAGAACAATGCCGGTAGCCAAAGCGGCAAGGCTCAAAATCCATGGCAATTGCAGCATCACAGTGTGGCCGCTTAAGGCCGTGAGGCGGGAATAGCCGTAAGAAATAATGAGCACAATATAGCCTAAAAGCACAATGGCGGCCGAGAGCAAAAGCGGCTTGGTGGTGATTAGGGGAAAATTTTCCGGGGAAAGAAAATAAGAGAGGCTCCAATCACCGTGAAAGCGAAAGATGTAGAGCAAATACGGCGAGGCAGCAATGGTTTCATAGGCAAAAAGCAGGAGGAAAAGCCAACCAAAAAAGTTTTGGCTAAGTTCATCGCTTTTGCGGCGCAGAAAGACCACCAGCCAAGCTAAAAGTATTGAGAGGGCAAGCATAATGACAATGGGCATTTTTTACCTCGCGGCCGAAAGAGAAAGACTAAGGCCGCTTCTCTTTTAGCAGAGTAAAATTGATTTTCCAATTATTTGCCAAAATGGCCTTTTTAGACTTATATTGGCTTTGTCTTTAACCTTCCTTTTTCGGGATAAAGGCAGCCAGAGGAAAGAATGATCGGCGCTTTAAAGATAGCAAAAGATAACAAAAGAGTTTTCCTGTGGCTTTTTGCTGCCTTATGCCTCCCGGCCTGCGGGGCTTCTACCAGGCAAAATAGAGCAATGGAACGCGATGTGCAAAAGATCATTGCCATTATGCAGCAGGATTTTAATTATGATGAAGGCTTTACCCTGGCCGAAGCCGGCTATATTCATTATATAAAAGAGGGCGAAACTATTTGGGCACTGGCTAAAAAATACGATGTGCCGGTGGAAAATCTTTTGGCTATTAACGATATTAAAGAACCTACAAAATTAACGGTCGGCACGCGTATTTATATCCCCAAAACCGAAGAAAGCGAAATTGCTTCGGCTAAAGCCAGCGGTAAAACTCCGGCTACGGCTCAAAAGAATACCAGCGTCAATGTGGCTCTTTCGCAGGCCAATAAGGATAAAAAGGGCCAAGCTAAAGCCAACGATAAAGATAAAAAATTTAAAGACCTTTGCTGGCCGGTTGAGGGTACGACAATTACTTCGCGTTTTGGCGAGCGCTGGGGCAAAAAACATAGCGGTATTGATATGGGTAGCCCCATGGGTACGCCAGTAAGAGCTGCCGCAGCCGGAGAAGTCATTCTCTCGGCTTTTAATTCCAGCGGTTATGGCAATGTGATTCTGCTTATGCACGATAACGGCTACTTTACTCTTTATGCCCACAATAAGCGCAATTTGGTAAAAGAGGGCGAGCGGGTTAAAAGATGCCAGCAAATAGCTGAGCTGGGCAGCACCGGCCGTTCTACCGGCCCCCACCTGCATTTTGAAGTGCGGGAAGGTGAGACAGCTAAAAACCCGCTGGAATATTTAGAGCCCTAGCGCCTTAATCTTGCCCGGGTATTCTTCTCTCTGCCCGCCAGGTTGCCAGTAATTTATGCGCTTTTTCCACCAGCTCCGGCGAGATGCCAAAAATTTTTTGAATATTTTGCGCATATTCCGGGCCGCTTATGCTCTCTTTGCTCATGCCGCTACTCGTAATATGGCGCAATTGGTGATGGTGCAAATAGAGGCGGCCATTATCTCCGGCATAAGTGGTGATTAAAATTTTCCCGAGGCCAGGAGAGGTAAAAGAGGCGCGCCAAAGGTCCAAAAAGCGGCCTGGAGTAAGCGGAATGGCATTTAGGCGGTAGCGCTCTTTGGTTTCATTATCGGTGGTGGTGGTGACAGAGTAGCGTTTTTCGCCCAGATAATTAAGATTTACTAGGGCAAAGCCGTTATCAAGAGTGGCATTTTGCTCCGGGATAAAGCGCATTGGCCGGGCCAGGAGATAGCCGGGATCGACATAATAAATCTCGCCGTCCATAGCTTCGGCCATGAGCGCGCAGTGGGCATTGGGGCGCGAGCCGATGTCGCAGGTAAAAAGGGCGCAAGGGTAGCCCAAAAATTGCAAAATAGTGGCCAGAGCGTGGGTGAGTGAGTAACAGGTGCCGCCGCCGCCAAAGCGAATATAATCTTTAAGCACGGTGAGCGGGCTCCTTAAGAGCGGGCTTTTCCCGCCGCTTCCGCCGGCAAATTTGGCAATTATCTTAGTGATGTTTTCATAGGGCAAAAGAGTGTAGGCTTCAACTATTTCGCCCAAAAAATCAAAGCTTGGGGCCCGCTGCCTAATGGAAAAGTGCTCCAAAAAGAGGGTGGCCGTAAGTTCCATTTCCTCTTTTTGCGCCGCAAAATCGGGCATTACACTATTATGAGTAACAAAAGGCAAGGGCAAAGAAAGCATTAATACTTCGCGATGATAGAGGCTTTAAAGAAGCCCCGCGGCTTATTCTTAGCCGTATGTCCGCTCTTCGCGCTCCTGATCTTCTTTGCAACGAATGCAGAGTGTGGTAACCGGGCGGGCCTCCAGGCGCTTTAAGCTGATTTCTTCACCGCAATTTTCGCAAATGCCAAATTCGCCGGTTTCGATTTTTTTTAAGGCCGCCTCTACTTTGTTAAGATAAGTTTTTTCGCGGTCGCGCAGGCGGAGAGCCAGGGATTGCAAGTATTCTGATGAGGCTTGGTCGGTCTCATCGGGCAGTTCGTTAGTGTCAACCTTGGCTTCGTCGTTTAAGGTTTTAGCGGCTTTGCGCAAAACTTCTTGTTGTTCCTTCAAAAGTATTGCTTTGAATTTTGCCAGTTCCTTTTTATCCATAGTACGCTCCTCTGATAACCGGCCGCTTGGTGGTTACAGCCTTTAGAGTGTGCTTTTTAAAATAGGCTGGCGTAGGTGTCAACAGTTCATTATTAGAAAGAGCATTCTTTTAAGGTGTTGCATATAGGCGGATTATTGGGTAAATAATGCCGGCTGGATGGCCATAAAGCCATTTATAAGGAAAAAGTTTTAAACATGGGAAATTCGCCGTCTGCTTCTTTTATCGAAAAAGCCGCCGGAGCGGTTATCGCTCTTGTGCGTCCGCGCCTGGAGCAAGATTCCACCGCTATTGCTCTTTTCGGTGATTATAACTGTGGAGCCAAAGCTGTAAGCGAGAGAATAGCTGAGCTGCTCGATAAGGAGGATTTCACCGTCCTCTTAATCAGCGAAGACGACTATTTTCGCCTAACTCCGGCAGCCAATTTGCAAAAACGCATCGAAGAGCCTGATTGGGTAGGGGTGGGAGAAGTACGCCTGGAGCTTTTGGATAGCCATATCGGCAAGCTTTTAGGCGAAAAAGGGCCGATAGAAAAGCCAGTGATTATCGCTGCCGAAGAGCGCTTTGATACCGAGCAGATAGCGGCTTTTCATTACGATCTTATTTTAGTTTACGGCGCCTATACCGGCTTTCTTAGCAAAGTAAATCATCGCGTTTTTTTAAACCCGGCCTCACCAGACGATTTGCCTATGGATAATCCCATATTCAGTGCCATTTATCAGCGGGAAAAAGAGTGCATAAACGAGGAAAAAAAGGCCGCCGATTTGGAAATAGGGCAGGACTAGCCCGCTTAATTTGGCTGTTTTATATAAATATTGGGAGGCCTTAGACGATGGTGCCTACTATTTCCGTTGTAGTACCTTGCTTTAATGAAGAAGAGGCTATTCCTATTTTTCTTGCCGAGACGCAAAAAGTTTTAAATTCGCTAAATGTCTCTTATGAATTTATCTTTGTTGACGACGGCTCAACGGATAATACGCTCAATGTTTTGGCAGAACTTACGCAAAAAGACTCCAGTGTGCATTATCTGAGTTTTTCGCGCAATTTCGGCAAAGAAGCCGGCCTCTATGCCGGCCTTTCCAAGGCTATTGGCGATTATATCACGGTGATGGACGCCGATTTGCAAGATCCGCCGGCGCTTTTGCCGGAGATGCTCGCCGCTATTCAGCAAGAGGGCTATGACTGCGCTGCCACCAGGCGGGTTACCCGCAAAAACGAGCCGCCGATACGCTCCTTTTTTGCCCGGATGTTTTACAAACTGATGGGTCTTTTTAGCGATGTGCCCGTGGTGGATGGGGCGCGTGATTTTCGCCTGATGACTAGGTGCTATAAAGATGCCGTGCTGAGTGTCATGGAGCGTTGCCGCTTCAGCAAAGGCATATTCCCTTGGGTGGGCTTTAAAACCAAATGGTTTTCTTATGAAAATATCGCCCGCGTAGCCGGAACAACCAAGTGGTCGTTTTGGAAGCTTTTTTTATATGCCATTGACGGAATTATCGGTTTTTCCACCAAGCCGCTGGCTTTTTCCGCCATGGCCGGGGTTTTATCGCTGATTTTGGCTTTGGGGCTCATTATTTTCATTGCCGCCCGCCGCATATTCTTTGGTGACCCGGTGCCGGGCTGGGCCAGCCTTGTTTGTTTCATTACCTTTTTCTCCGGTTTGCAATTATTCAGCCTGGGCATCTGCGGCCTTTATATTGCCAAAATATATACGGAAGTAAAAAAACGGCCTCTTTATATAATAAGAGCGGAAAAATAGAAAATCTGCTTTATATTCAGCCTGTTATGGCGCAAGACCGAGCAAGTAACCTCCCAGCCTGCGGTATTCTAAGTTATAAGGCGGGGTTTTACCGGCTTGGGCTCTGAAAATATAAAGTGTGTCGGCTCTGGGGGGGCGCGCCAGCTCTTTGAATTTAGTGTCAAAGACCTTTTCGCTGCCATGGGCAATGTAAAATCTATTCACTGTTTTTTGGTTTTTCATCGAGAAGTTGACAATGGCGTAAAGATCCTCTTTGGCAAATTTTTCGGCCATAAAAATATATTTAATATTGGTGTCTTGGGCTATTTCCTGCCAGAGCGGATTTTTTAGTATTTTAGGATTATATTGTTTTACCCGGTTGAAATTTGCTCTTTTGGCCTTTAATACCGGATAAATATCAACACCTTGGATAATAATGGCCACGCTTATACAAGTTATGGCCAAATAGCGGCGGGGTAACTTGGCCGCTTCTCTTATGGCAAAGATAAAGATGAAGTAAACACAAATCCAGGAAAATCTGCCGGAAGATCTGAAAGTGCCCAAGACTTCTTTTAGCCCCTTGGGCAGCGGAATGGTGCAAAGCGTCAATCCGTTAAAGGTGATTTTGTCGGCCATGGCAAAGAGCAAAGCGGCCATAAACACAGCAAAAACCGGCACTAAAGTAGTTAAACCGGCCTTAAGTGCGCTTAGCCTTTCCAAAGCAAAAAATTCGATAACGGCCCATATAGTAAGAAACAGGATGCCGGCCCCCAAATAGGCAAAGCCTTCATTTTGACCGCTTAATGAAGGCAATTTGTTAAAAAAGAAATATTTCCAGCCTCCGGTATTGAAAAAAGCGTTTAAATTCATATTGAAGTAGCCAAAGCCTCCGGCAGAAGCGGTGGCCACTTCGGTGGAAAAGCCGCCCAGCAAAAAAATAGTTATGGCGGTAGTTAATAAAAAGGCCGAGGCAGTGGCGATAAACTTTTTGCGCCCGTTTTTTTGTAATAATTTTTTTAAGAAAAGCCCGCCCAGGATAAGGCCGTTCATGCCAACATAATAAATATGGATAGAGGCGGATAAAAAAGCGATTAAAGCCCAAAAAAGCGGCTCTTTTTTGCCTGCCGGCTCCGGAGCCAGGAGGGCATAGAGGCCCAGCAGCAAAACCCATTGGCCGCCGAGAGCGGTGTGGGCATACATGCGGTAAATAACTACGGGCGCCGCCACAAAGAAGAGACTGCCTAAAAATATTTGCTCTTTATGAGAAGTAAAAAGTTGCAAAATTTTGGCGGCTATTAAGCCCTGGAGCATAAAGGAGATAATTCCGAAAAAGCCAAAATATTGAAAATCGGCCGGCAAAATCGGGCTAAGTAATTTAAAAAAAACAGCCAGAAGCGGGATGGAATCGGTGAATATCACCGAAGTGGCAAAGGGATATGAAAGCTCGCGGGAGAGGCCGAAGGGAAAGAGCCAGGGGGAATTGCGAAATGCAAGCCAGCCCAAATAGTGCTGACTTAAATCGCCGCCGGCCATCAGCCAGTCAACGTAGCAGGGATTCAGAATATAAAAGCCGTAAAAAGCACAAAAAATCAGCCCTGAGGTGAGAGCTAGGGCACTATTAAAAAAGAGAGCAGATGAAAGAAGAGACTTTAATTTTGCTTTGCTTGCTGAAACATTAAACATTACTTATCTTAATTAAATCTCGTCTTGATATTCGGCCAGGAACTTGGAAAAACTCTCATCGAGCATTTGCGTGGCCACCTCTTCCGGGGTGGGTTCCGGTTTGGAAAAGAGGGTTATGCCAATGGAAATAAGGCCGGCAATTAAAAGCACTGCCACAATCAGGGCGCTTTTCTTTTGCCAATCGGCCAAACTCTCTTCAATTTCGGCAAAATTCTCACAAGCGGCTAATGACATGGGCATCTACCTCCAAATAAATGCAATCTCATCTTAATCAGCTATTGAAATAGGTCAAAAAAAGTGCCTATAGTAGCGCGCCCGGTTGAAGTGTGAAGGTAAAACTTCGCCCGGTTTTGGCTTAATAATGAGCCTTTAGCAGGAGAGAGTATGAACGACCAAAAAGTGTTTGAGACAGCTAAGAAGTACGAAAACGAAGTCTGCCAGTTCCTTCGGGACATCTGCGCCATCCCCAGCACCAGCTGCCACGAGCGCGATGTGGTGCTGCGCATCAAAGAGGAAATGAAAAAAGTGGGCTTTGATGAGGTCATCATCGATCCCATGGGCAACATCATCGGCCGCATTGGCGATGGCCCGCGCGTTATTGCCATGGATTCACACATCGACTGTGTGGATGTTGGCTCCATGAGCGAGTGGAAACACGATCCCTTTAAAGGCAAACTGGAAAACGGCGTTATTTGGGGCAGAGGCGCAACCGACCAAAAAGGCGGCATGGCCGGCATGGTTTACGGCGTTAAAATTATTAAAGAACTTGGCCTTCTTAGCGATTATACACTTTATGTTGTCGGCTCCGTTCAGGAAGAGGATTGCGACGGCCTCTGCTGGCAATACATCTACAACGAAGACATCGTGAAGAATAAACTCATCAAAATGCCGGAATGTGTGGTTATCACCGAGCCCACCAATTTGCAGATTTATCGCGGCCACCGCGGGCGCATGGAAATCACCGTCACCACTTACGGCGTTTCCTGCCACGGCTCCGCTCCCGAGCGCGGCAAAAATGCCGTTTATATGATGTCGAAAATCGCTCTCGGCGTGGAAAAGCTCAACGAAAAGCTGAAACATGACGACTTTTTGGGCAAAGGCACTGTTTGCGTCTCCTGCATTGAGTGCAAAACTCCCTCCTACTGCGCTGTGCCCGATGAATGTACCATCCACCTCGACCGCCGCCTCACCGCCGGCGAGACCGACGAAAGCGCGGTTAAAGAAGTTGATGATATGGTGAAAGAGCTCGGCTTTAAAGAGGGCGAATACAAGATTGAAATTTTGAATTACGCTGTGCCCAGCTACACCAATTTGGAATATCCTACCCGCAAATATTACCCCACTTGGGTTTTGCCGGAAGATCACCCGGTGAATAAAGCGGCTGTGGCCACCTTTAAAGGCCTCTTTAACGAAGAGCCGGTGGTTGATAAGTGGGTCTTCTCTACTAACGGCATTGCCACTATGGGTATGTTTGGTATCCCCACTGTGGGCTTTGGCCCGGCTAATGAAATTTACGCCCACACCGTGAACGACCAGTGCCCGGTGATGGATTTGGTGAAGGCCGCGGCCTTCTATGCTCTCTTCCCAACAAAATTCTTGGCTGAGACCAAGTGATTATTTTTAATTACAAACTAAAGGAGTAACAAACTATGTGTGATTGTGGTGGTATTGACGAGAATCTGGAATCTTTGGGTCAACTCGACTTTAATATGTACAATAAAGATTTCCTGCGCACCTGGGATAAATCTGATGACGACCTTTTGGCCGTTTTGAACGTCGCTGATGCTCTTGAGCAACTGCGTAAAGACAACATCGATACCCGCGTATTTTCTAGCGGCCTCGCTGTTTCGCAGTTCCGTGATAATTCAACGCGCACCCGCTTCTCTTTTGCCTCTGCTGCCAACCTGCTCGGTATGGCCGTGCAAGACCTTGATGAAGGCAAATCGCAGATTTCTCATGGCGAAACCGTGCGCGAAACTGCCAACATGATCTCCTTTTTGACCGATGCCATCGGTATCCGCGATGATATGTACATTGGCCGCGGCCACAAATATCAAAAAGATGTGGCCGATGCTCTCGATGAGGGCTTTAAAGCCGGTATTTTGCCGCAGCGCCCGGCCGTCATCAACTTGCAATGCGACGAAGATCACCCCACTCAGTCCATGGCCGATCTTTTGCACCTCGCTAACTATTTTGGCGGCGTGGAAGGCTTAAAAGGCCGCAAAATCGCCATGACCTGGGCCTATAGCCCCTCTTACGGCAAGCCGCTCTCCGTGCCCCAGGGCATCATCACTTTGATGACCCGCTTTGGTATGGA
>JAEEGL011333241.1_pt1 | contig 21266 bp, 17 predicted proteins | sample 9134231 | NCBI WGS metagenome assembly JAEEGL01 (sample SAMN16246548, study PRJNA631951) | gut metagenome | biome: gut microbiome; feature: rumen; material: fiber-attached | host: Bos | place: Iran: Karaj | collected 2018-10
ATAAAGAATATTTCTGTAATTTTGCACTCGGTGAACATGCGATAGTTGTTTGTTTCTTAATGTTTTGACACCATAAAGATACAACAATTATCGCTATTCACCAAATTTTCAGACAATTATATTTCGTCGAACTCACGTTATTTATGTTTTTGCCTCAGCGAGTATCAGTGCTTCGCAGAAGCTGTTATCAGCTTGGGCTGGGAGTGCGAGAGTTCGCTCTCGGGCACTCCAGCACGAGGTGAGACCATAGGGCGTAACCCACTGACACACGATGAGATGTTTTTATAGTTTTTATCCAAGAACTGCCGAAAACTAAAGTGTTTTTTAATTTCTTACCAATGACGAACACATTTAATGAGTAGGCTTGACGGATAGGCGGCTGATTTGGACTTTATGGTCGCTCCAGGAGTTAGAAATTAGTTTATAGTTGGTGGGGGCGAACGTGCTGTTGCAGAGGATATGGTCTATCTTATAGAGGCTGTGAAAACGTTGATAGGAGCCTGTGAACGAGAGATGGGGGTTAGCATCGCGGAGGTAGCTGCGAAGACGACGGTAGGCATAACCCGAACGGGTGTCATTAAAGTCTCCTGCAACGATGACGGGATAGGGGGAATGCTGGACATCGGACACGAGGTCATCGGCCTGTAGGTTTCTAAGTACGGCCTGATCAAATAGCTGACGAATGGCATGTATAGGGCGAGCACGGTTATCTGCAAGGCCCGTGGTCTGGAGATGGACATTGAAGAGGCGAATAGTGTCAGGACCCATGATGATATCAGTGAAGAGTTGTTTGTTATAGGATTTCGGGTAATAGCGCTCGGTCATGCCAACAAGAGGATAGCGACTGATGACAGCAAGGTTGAGGACTTCGTCCTCACGGCTATTGCAAATGGCATAGGGGTAATTGGGGAAGGCGGCTTTGATGCTATCCCAACGAAGAAGGTTATCATGAGGGCGTTCCTGAAGACAGATGATATCTGCATCCTCATCATGTGCGAGATCAGCAAAAGCATGAAGGATCTTTGAACTCAGTCGGAAGTTATCAACGTTGAAACTGATCAACGTTAACGATAACGATTGCTCGGCGCGAAGTGACGACGAGCGGACGTTAACGTTGATATAGTTGCTCATACAGGGGAGAAGCAGAAGGAGGGAGAGGGCGGGGAGGCAACGGGAACGAGAACGGGAACGATAATGGGAACGAGAACGAGAACGGGAGGGAAGGAAGGTAAGAAGAAAGGCGATGAGGTTAAAGATAAAGAGGGGGATAGCAACAAGGGAAAGGGAAATTAGCCACCCAGCTAACGATGCAGGGAGGAAAGGAAGAAGGGCCAAAGCGAAGCTAAGAGCCAAAAGCAATAAATGAAAAATGTATCTTAACATACATAGAGAGTTGAAAAAAACAATAAAAATAAACTTTTGATGCCTGAAGCCTACGGCTTTACGAATGTCTTTGAATCTATTCGTTCTGAAAACATGTTTTCAACGACTTGTTCAAAGGCATTCTTGATTCGTATCGAATCATAGGCAACAAAAAAAACATCGCTTCGCTAAAAAGCTAAAACATATATAACATGCCAGTTTGATCATCTAAATAGTAATGCTCACATTGTTCTCTGATGGGTGCGAAGTTACATAGGATACCTATTTTCACTTTACCTAAACGCATATAATTCCATAGTTGCTGACGCTGAACTGCAGTCAATGTTTCAATAGCTTTACACTCAATAAAAACCTTCCCCTTACAGTAAAAATCTGCATAATGGACATGCTTAAGCACCTCACCATGAAAGCTAACATTAAAGTAATATTCTTTCTGAAAAGGTATGCCCTTTTCTTGGAAAAGTATAGCTAATGCGTCTTGATAGATATACTCATTTAAGAATGGCCCCAACTCCTTATGTACCTGTTGGCAACATCCATTAAGATCATAGCAATAGTTCTTAAGTTCTATCGCAAGTTTGGGATTAACATCAACAAGTTTATTAACCTGAGTGTAAAACATCTAATGAAGTTAAAATATACAGTGAGAACAAAATATATTCTTTTTATTGTTTTTTACATGAGCGTTACCGAAGGAGGAATGTTAAGATGATTTTATCAGGAAGCTCGCTTACGTGGAAAATCATCATAACATTACTGAGACATGGAAGTGTCAACGCTCATGATGTTTTTTATGTTTTTGTTTAGTCATATATTGCATTCAGACAGTGGTGTTGTTGGTGAGGAGGGTGTCGAGGAGGTTGAGTTGGGTGCGAGTGAGGCGGAGGTCGTAGAGGAAATCTTCGTAGCGATCGAGGTGATGGAGGTCGGAGCCGACATAAGTATAGAAACCTTGTTCCAATAGTTTTTCGGCTACAAGTTTGGGGCGGGCACCATAGTAGCCACTCAGGGACATGAGGTTGAGTTGGAAATCATAACCTTTATCATGGAGGAGCTGGTAATCGGATTCGTCCATGTACATATAGCGCTCGGGATGAGCGATGAGGGGTTTGAAACTAGATTGCCAGACATCCAAAAGGATATCATGAAGGTCCATGGGGCCACTCATATAAGAGGTCTCGACAAGGAGGTGGTCGTGACCCAGACGGAGGGGAACAGCATGCAGTTGGTCGCGAAAGGCTGCGTCCATCATGTATTCGGCAGCAAGATGGAGTTGGAGGGGACCTTGATAATGAGTCTTGAAATCCGCGAAGACCTGCTGAAGATGGTCGGTGGTCTGGTGGAGGTCGGCCATGACATGGGGGGTGAGCCAGACTTCTTTATAGCCTATCTCTTCCATATAATCGAGGAGGTCAAGGCTATTGGGGATATCGGGAGAGCCATCGTCCACACCTGGGAGGATGTGGCTGTGGATGTCGGTCCGGCCCTTGAGGATGCCTGAACGGAGAAGGCTATGGCGGAAATGGATGCTGAACATAGATTAAACGGGAACGATAACGAAAACGAAAACTATTTTTACTTAGAAAGAAAATGCGCAAAATGCAGACTAAATTTAGAGTTTCAAGTTTCGGTTGTAGAACAAAAACAGGAGAAACACCTCTTCTGATGTCTAAGGTCTATGACCTTCATTGGCGTCCCGTTCGTCTGTGCTCGAAAGCTGCTTTCGTACAACGAACGAGCCCCCAATGGTTTCGCTAGCGGAACTCTGACATCATTCGAGGAAAAAACATCGCGCTTCGCGCTAAAATACATATCCGTTTGTCAACATAAAGGTGGCTAATTAGTAACAATGGATGACCAGTGGAAATGCTTTTTAATTGTTTTTTCCTCAGCGAGTGTCAGTTCTTCGCAGAAGCTGTTATCAGCTTGGGCTGGGGGTGCGAGAACTCGCTCTCAAGCGCTCCAGCACAAGGTGAGAACATAGGGCGTAGCCCACTGACACCGGTGAGGTGTTTTAATTGTTTTTTCTTCAAAGGATTCCCGAAACTTGAAAACAGTTTTATTATTCTTCTAAAAAAAGGTACCGGGCGTGGGCAGGGTACCTTTTTTTGTGGGGATGTGATTATTTGCTTTCGGTGGTTTCAGCGTTTTCGGTATGGCGGCGATGGTGCCGATGTTTCTTCTTTTTGGAGGAGAAGAGTTTTTTGTACCATGGTTGTTCGCCATCGGTGTAGCCATAACCGTAGCCATAGCCATAACCATAACCGTAGCCATAACCATAGCCATAGCCGCGGTGATGGAGGGATGCGCCATTCAGGATCAAGGACATATTCTTAAGCTGACCACTCTCGTAGATCTTCTCCAACTCAGGCAGCATACGGCGGTCGAGGCGACCGACACGGATGACGAAGATGGTGAGGTCAGCAATACGATTGGTGATGGCAGCATCAGCTACGGCTCCGTAAGGCACGTTATCCACGAAGATGAGGTCATAGCGGCCACGGAGTTCCTCAATCATGGCATCCAACTTCTCGCTGAGCAGAAGCTCGGCAGGATTGGGCGCCACGGCACCAGCATAGATGACATCGAGATTTTCGTGAAGCTGCTTCACTCGGATAATCTCATCGAGTGTAGCCTGACCTGAGAGATAATCGGTGACACCCGCTTCCTTACGATGAGAGGTCATGTTGGTGAGGGTGCCCTTACGGATATCGAGATCAATGATGAGGGTGTGTTTGCCTGTCTGAGCAAACGAGGCTGCAATATTACTGCTCACAAAAGTCTTACCAGCACCAGCACCGAAAGAGCTGAAAGTGACCACCTGAAGTTTTTCAGAACGGACGTGCATGAAGTTCATGTTCGTTCGAACGATGCGGAAGGCCTCGGAAATAATGTCACGACTGTTGTCAAGAACCACAATGCGGTTCTTCTCACCCTTCTTGAACGCATGTTTGGGAATCTCGCCAAGGAAGGGGATGTGCGTAGCATCCTCGACATCCTTACGATCCTTGATGCGGGTATCAAAGAAAAGGAAGAAGAGGAGGACGGCAGTCGGGAGCGCAATACCGGCAAGGACTCCCTTCATAACCATGTTGTTTCGGGAGGCTGAAACAGGATGCTCATTGACCGTTGCAGGTTGGATGACACGAGCATCAGTAGCCGTCGAAGCAAGATTCAATTGATTCTCCTCACGTTTATTGAGCAGATAAAGATAGAGTTCCTGCTTGATGTTCTGCTTACGCTCGATGGACAACATCTCACGCTGCTTGCGAGGCACAGCTGCCACACGAGCACTGGCGGCACCTGCACGACTACTGATGTCACTGAGACGCATATTGGTGCTGGTGTTCATGTTATCCACAGAGCGGATAATGCTCTGACGCATGGAAGTCAATTCCTTGTTCAAGTCCTCGATGACGGGGTTCTTCTCACTGCTGCTCTCAAGGAGTTTGTCGCGACGAAGCTTGGTGGCATTGTACTGAGCAATCTCACTCTCAACCTTAGCATCAGCAATACCCGTGTTTGTAGGGATTAATTCCGTGTCCTTGCTGGGGTCGGAGAGGTAGTCGCGGATGTAGTTACCCATTTGGGCCTGAGTCTGGAGGTCCTTAGCCTGCGTGGTGTACTGCTGCTTCATGCTGAACTGAGTACTGGCCTCGGAACCGATATCAATCATGTTATTGGCCTGCTTGTACTGCTGCACCTCAACTTCGACTTCTCCCAGTTCTTTTTCAATCACCTGAAGACGCTCGTTGATGAACTCAGAGGTATTGATGGCCTGCTTGTTCTTGTCGAGGACGGTCTCCTCGTTATACACCGTAATGAGCATATTAAGGACATCGGCAGCACGCTGAGGGTTGGCATCACGAAGGGACATATTCAAGACAGAAGAAGTCTTCTCGTAAGAGCTCTCGTCGGTCGTGGCCTGCGTGATAGAGAGGTTTGCGAGCATGGCGCCTGTAACCAAATCGAGGTTCTTCTTCGTCACAGCGATAGGTTGCTTGTACCAATCCTTAGAGAAGAAGAGGGTCTTACTAATTTTGATGTTTCCGTATGGGCTCTTCACCGTCTTATCAAATGGTACAGAAAGGCTACGGCTGCCATCCATGAAATCGGAGAGGACAACGGTCTTATCGTCCTTAACCGTTGCCGTAAGGGTCAACGTCTGCTGCTTGTCTGCCTCTTCGAATGAGATCTTAATGGGCGATAGGGAATAAAGTTCCTTGACACGGAGATAGTCTTTCACCTCATAGCAAACCTCGGCATGGAGGCGCCAAATAGCTTCGCTCATCAGATGGGAGGACTGAAACTGCAGAATCTCATTGGAGACATTGACTGTTTGGGCCGTGCTGGCCAAACGATCAAGACCAGCCGAACGCACTTGGCTACGAGCATCCTTGAACATGACCGAGGCAAAGGTAGTGTACTGATACTCCTGCGTAGCGAAACGGTACCACTGATAGCCACCGAAGAGGGCGATAGTAAGAACGAACCAATACCAATTGCTCAACAGGTACTTGATGATGTCAAGCGGGTTGATGGAGAAACCGATGCTGGCCGACTGTTTATCGGGCGAGAGGTCGCTCTGTTGACTCATTTTAACCATGACAATGCGTTATTTGAGTTTGACAAAAAGGAGAACGAAGCTGGTCAAAGAAGTTATAATCGAGAAACCAAGTGACCAAGAGCTCATGCGACGACGAGAGTCTTCAGCCACCTTAGTGCTGTTGGGCTCAACATAGACGATGTCGTTCTGCTGCAGGTAGTAAGCGGGAGAGAGGAAGACATCCTTGGAACGGAGGTCGACATCAAGTTCACGACGCTTGTTGCCATACTCACGGATAACACGGACACGGTCTACACGAGAAGTCTCCTTGAGGTCACCAGCCTTGGCCAAAGCCTCAAAGATGGTTATGCGGTCGCCAGGGATACTAAAAAGGCCCTTGCTGCCGACCTCACCAAGAACGGTGAAACGAAAGTTGAGGAACTCGACCAACACGATAGGATCCAGAAGGAGTCCGTCGTTGATGAGACGCGACTTAATCAGTTCAATGAGCTGATTACGAGAAAGGCCCTCGACCTGTAACTTACCTAAAATGGGGAAATCGATCTCGCCATTGACGTCAACGATATAGCCGGGAGCGTTCTCACCCGTGCCATTCAATTGAGAGCTGGTCGTCTTGACAGTTCCATCAGGCTCGACCGTATAGCCACCCGTACCTGGGATGTTGAAAGGAAGGGCCAGCTCAGGTTTCTTACTGCTGACAATAATCTTGAGCTTGTCATCACGACGGATGACAGCCTCGTACTTCTGAGTAACAGGATACTCATGAAGTTCATCCATGTCCTGAAGATAGACCATCATCTTACGAGTACGACAAGAGGTGAGCATCAGGACTGCCAAAAGGCAGAGTACTTGAAGTGTTCTTTTCATCATTTTATAAAGATTTCGTTTATGCTTATTTAGAATTCGGCTGCAAAGGTACAGATTATTTTTTAGATTGACGTTATTTCTTATGAAATAAATCGTGAATATTAGTCATCAAAGCTCCCATAGGTACCCAAAAGGCCTCGGAAGGTGCGTAAGGAAAGAAGCGGAAGGAGTTGCGCCACATGCGACGCGCAGTGAAGACCTTGCCGCCCAAAGCATCATCAGGACGGTCGGCATTGCGCTCGTCCATAAAACCAAAATTGCCCGTCAACCAAACTTCGCGAAGGAGAGATTGAGGGTCATAACGGTCCAACGAGAAGGAATAAGGCAAAAAGGACTCAGACATACCCAAAACCTTAACACAGAAGGCGAAGGTGAGGTTAGCCCATCGAAGGATGCCAAACGTGCGAAGCGTCTGACGAAGGACCTCGCCATCTATCTCTGCATGATGATGATGGAGATAAAGCGCCAGATCGACCAACTGACGGAAGCCAATGCCCTCGTTGAGCACATGCTTTAGGCTATGCATCGAGAGTTGCAACACATCATGAATGGGCGAGAGGGTTGGTATGTCCATTCCCTCAACGCGAATCGAATAGTCGCGCGAATCGTTCAAACGCGACCGAACGACCTTTGCCTCTAAACGTCGACGGCTGAAGGGAGAATGAATCAGAAGAAAATGTCCGTGATGCTCAATGACCACGTCACCAAGCATGAAGATTGACTCGTCCATCTCGCCACGCTGCACCCGCTGTCCCCAACGCTCGACACATTGGTTAGCCTGTTCACAAGCTTCAGGCGAACCATAATAGAGGTCGATATCGCCTACCACGCGATGAGCAGGCACCGGATAGCAAGCAGCCAAGGTGAGCCCTTTGAGGACAATCGGTTGGGGACCCGCTTCAGCCAACATGCGTGTACTCAGCCAAGCATAGGTGCGGATATGGCGGAGGTAGGTCTGCTCGATACGTCGGATATCAGCGCTCCACCGATCAAAAAGTGGAGTGGATGGACGAAGGGACTCTGGTAGACGACAAACGGCATCATAAACAAGACCTTGCACCGTCTGCTTGCAGGCGATGAAATAGATCTGCTGCCAAGTCTCCGCAGGCACTGGGAACAGGTCGAGCGGGTGCTCTTGGTTCCACATGCCTGCACGAAGGAGTTGGAGGAAGAGGGTTTGTTGGCTATCCATAGGCAAACGTCACCAACTGTCGGAGGTGGGGCGAATCATACCATTTTGGAGAAGCTGCATGATAAAAGCCATGGCATCGGTCTGGGCCGTAGTACGATCGATGTCATACTCGGACGTGATCATATCCAAGAGATGATCGAGGCTCTGGCTCTCCTCGAGGTGGTCCCAGATAAAACTGCCTACCTCAGAAAGGGAGATCATACCATTGAACTCCTGAGCGGTCTGTCCTGTGGGAACCAACAGCGCCTCACCTGCGATGTCGCGTTTGATAAATTCTTTAACTATTTTCATAAGAGGGTATTTAACGAAAACGTTTTTTAACGATAACGGGAACGATACGGGAATTATTTATTCTCGGCTTGGGAGGTGGAGCGGATGATGCCGAGTTGAAGGTGAGCCATATCGCAAAGGTAATCAAGATTGCCACGCACTTTCTGCTCGTGCACAGCTGCGGCATAGCAGACTTGACAGAGCTTGCGAAGGCGACAACCAGCACACTTCTCGAAACGAGGGAGTTGGTCGGTCTGAGCAGTCAGGGAGGCCCAGGCATCGGCGACCGAAATGGAATCGAGGGGAACCTTAGGATGCTCCATGAGCACGCAGGGCGTCATCTGTTGACGCCAATTAATCCACATCGAGCTGCGGGCGGCGCGACAATTAACCCCCAGTCCTTCTGGGTCGGGGTCGACTTTATCAACGGTATAGAGCATAGAACGAAGGTATTGAGGATAGTCGGTACCTTTACGATAGCACATAAAAGCCTCTTGATAATAAGCGGCTTGTTCGGGAGTGATACGCTCGGCATCGACATCACGACAGCCAGCACAAAGCTGACGGAGAGCCGGGAACATATAAGCATTGACAATGGCGGGCATCCCTAATTCATCGGCGATGGCCATAATGGCTTCGTAGTCCGCCACACTGCGACGTGTGACGCTGACATTGATCTTCGTATCAATATGATACTTCTTAAGCAGTTGAAGAGCGGCCATACACCGATCAAAGCCATCAGCATGATGACACATGTCGGCATAGGTCTCACGCGAGGCCCCATAAAGCGTGACGTTGACACGACGTGGTTGCAGACGGGCAAACATCCGGCAGGTATCCTCCGTAATCAACGTGCCATTGGTGTTGATGGTGATGATGAATCCCATGCGCCGGAGTTCCATATAGAGTTCATTAAATTGAGGATAGAGCATAGGTTCTCCACCCGTAAGGAGGATGAAAAGGGTACCCATCTGCTGAAGCTGACGGGCGATATCAAGCCAACTATCAAGGGGACGGAGCCCACCAAAAGCCTGCACCTGTGCTTGCGGAAGTCGAATGAAGCACATGTCGCACTTCATATTGCATGCAGGGGTCAACTCAAAGTTGGCCGTGATAGGCGTTCGCGACTCATTTGCGCGAGCCACCAGATGTTTTTCCAATTCAAGACTCATGACATAACGGGAACGATAACGGGAACGGGAACTATTTCTTTAACTGGAACGAGAACGATAACTATCTCTTTGATGAAAACGATAACGAAAGCGGGAACTAGAAAGGGATGGATTCTATTTAGGGAAAAGGGTGGATGCGAGGAGGAGGGGAGCCTCAGGAGTGAGGTTACAAGCATAGTGCTTGATGTCGATGGTGGAGACGAGGCGAGTCATCCAGTCCAAAGCGATGCGAGTAGCATCGGGATTCCAATGGTTGACCATCAACTGCATATTGAGGAGACGAAGACGCTGCATGAGAGGCAGGTCGACAAGTTGGTTGATTGGCGACTGATCCATGAAGACGATAGCGCGGAGGGGGAAATGGCCCAAGTGACAAATCTCACTGGAACCACAGACTGGCCAAGCATTGGCATAGTAGGTGCCATCTGGGGAGAGGCTGATGAGACAACGATCACCGTTCATCACATAGGCACCTGGGACATGACGCACCCATAGTTCGGCATGCGTGGACTTACCGATGCCACTAGGGCCACTGAAAAGGACGGCCTGATCCTGATAAATCAAACAGGAACAATGAAGGACATAACTCCCAAGCCGGGCAAAATGACGTTCTAAAGCTAAACAGGAGTGAAAGATGGTGTCAATAGCCAATTCACGAAGCATAGGGCGCAAATAGAACACGTCTATCTCATGATCGGAGACTTCTTCATAAACGGCATAAGGTACCATACCATTGGGATCTGTTAGGAGACGACGCTCTAAGGTCCCATTGGCATATACGGTCAACACATTCTTCTGATAAACGGGTGTCCAAAGACTCTCAGGTTCGGGAAGGATGTCAACCAAATGAAAATGATAGCACAATGCAGCGGGTTGTTCGTCGGAAACGACGAACGTTCGCGTATGAGCAGGCACCAAATCTGGCGCCAACCCTTGCAACTCAATCAACACATTGCCTATCAAAAGCTTCATATAATAACGGGAACGGTAACGGGAACTATTTGTTTAACGGGAACGGGAACGTTAACGTTAACTATCTCTTTGACGATAACGAATTATACAACGAAAACGATAGCGGGAACGATAACTAATTAAAAATAGGGAGAATAAAAACTCCGTGGAGAATCGGGCGACTCTCCACGGAGCATTCTATCGGGATAATTTACTTAATAGGATCAACGTAGAAGACTACGACGCGGTTCCACTCGTTCTTAAGCTTGTAGGGCTGAACGGTGTCACCCTTGAAGTCCTTGGTGAGGCGGCTGCCATCAACACCGTACTCCTCGGTCAGCATCTTGTAAACAGCGTTCACACGACGCTCGGACAGGCGGAGGTTGTAAGCGGGATAAGCAGTCTCAACATCGGCGAAACCACAGATGGTAACCTTGACTTCGGGATGCGACTTCATGTAGTTGGCCACAGCTGCCACGTTGGGCTTCTGGACATCAGTGATGTCGTAACGATCGATGAAGAAGCTGACAGTCATGTCAAGCAGACGAGTCTGCTGGTACTTGTCCTTCTGAGCAGCCTTAGCAGCAGCGAGGTCTGCAAGAGCCTGGTTGAGGCGATCCTTGTAGCTACCGAGGATGTCGGCATCGCTAGCACGGATGTACTTGAAGCGACGATCGCCATACTGATCCTTGAAGTGGTAGACAAGGCCGAGGTTGCACTGTACATAACCATCATAGAGGTCATCATAGCGCTTGAGGTTGAAACCATCATTGGTGGCCATAACGCCAGCGTCAAAGGTCAGGTCGAGTGCGTTACAGAGGGCATAAGCAAGGTTTACACCTGCACGAACGCCGAGGAAGTCACGACGAGACTCTTGCTCACCCGTGAAATAAGCGCCAGTATAGAACTGACCACCTTGACTAACGGGATGCCAAGCCTTAATCTTGTCGTCATCATAGCCAAGAGTGTGGTTATAACCAATGCCGAAGAACAAATTGACATTGAAACGAGTAGACTCCTTGTAGGGTTTGAAAATGCTGTTGAGGTTGAAGAGAGCGTCCACAAAGCCATAGACATTGCTAAAGCTATAGAAGCCCTTACCAATCAAGTTTTCACGAGCAGCCACCATACGAGGGTCATTGTTGATACCCTTGTCTACCAATGCCGGAGTTTCAGGACCGATATTGGGAATTGACTGATTGATGAATTCTTTGTCAGCCTTACCTGCTAGGCGGTTGTAGCCACCCATGAGGCGGATACCCACCTGAGGAGAGAACCACTTACCGACGGAAAGAGCACCGCCGAAACGAACGCTGGGGAAGAAATCGCGGGGACGGATATTCTCACCGAGTTGGCCAATGGCCGTACCGTGGATACCAATGAACCAGTTGTCACCACCTTTGTAGTGGCGCAATGCCGTGACGGTGTCTGCCTGAAGGTTCTCAAAAGAGTCAGCCTCAGCGGCCCACGTTCCGAGTGGCAGGGCCAACATCGCCATGAATAGGATTTTCTTAATGTTATTCATAATACTGTCACTTTTTAGAACTATTCATTAATATAGATAATTACGCAGCTGATAGCCTTATCAAGGCCCTCAACAAGAGCGGGATCCTTCTCGATGAAGATGTGACCAGCAGGTACGCCATATTGGTTAACCAAAGCCTGGCGGACATTGTTGGCACGCTCCAAGAAGAGGTTGGTGTTAGCACTGGAGACAGCCTTGTCCATCACAGTGATGTAGACATCCTGGTTGCCACGCTGAACCTCCTGAGCTGCAGTGTAGACATTGACCTGCTGGAGGGTATCAATCTCAGCAGAAGCGGGCTTGAAGGATACCATCGTGATCACCTGGTTGCTCGTGATGGTCTTGGGAACATAGTTGCGAGCAGCCTCGGTCTCAGCACGCAGACGATTGATCTCACTGTTGAGGTCATCGAAGCGGTTGGGATCGTGGGTAACGAAGGTAAACTGACGAGAACCATCGTGATTCTTGAAGCGGTAGGAAGCACCAAGGATGAGGTTGGCACGGCCATCGAACTTCTTGTTGTTGTTGCTGGCATCGTAGTGGTCATCGAGGAAGCAGTTGGTAGCCTCAATAGAGAGATCCCACTTCTCAGACAGGCGCACGAGAGCCATCAGACCAACGCGAGCAGAGATGAACTGACCATTCTTCGGTGAGTAGTCGCCAACATTTTGGCCCTTAGGAGCCTCGTCAAACTGGAAGGTTTGTTCGCCACCAAGACCAAGGATACCTACGAGGCTGAACTTGCGATTCTCCTTGTAGCCACAGAACATGTTCGTGAAATTGAACAATCCATCGATGTAGCCACCTACATTGTACCACTTGTACTCGAAGGCTGCATCACCCGTACCAATCTGGCCATAGTTCTGACCAGCCATGACTTGAACGCGGGCACCAACACTAGGTGAGAACCACTTGCCAACAGACAGTCCAACGGTAGGACGGAAATGTTTGAGCATGTTCTCATCGTCATGCCAGTTACCCCAGTTGTAAATTACGCCGACATGAGGTGTAATGAACCAGTTGTCTGCGAATTTTGTTTTGTTAAGCAGTTTGGCATTACCTGCGGCCTCGAGGTCGGACCAGGAGATCACGTTGGAAGAGGTGACATCCTGAGCTTGAACCGTCAGAAGAGACAGGCAGCACAATGCGCCTACAAAACTTACTCTCTTGATGAAATTCATTTTGTTTAATTTTTTGGGTTTGTTATTATTATGGTTTATTCTCTCTATATACTTGTAGAAGTAGGATGATCTAATTCATGATAGACAGAGTTGAGGCTCACGAAATCGGTCACGACAGCCTTCATCTGCGCTACCGTAGCACGTTTATCACCGGTGTTGGCGATGGCTATAAGTTGGTCGGCCTTACGCTTGAAATCCTCGTAGTCGAGTTCTATCGTCTTAGCCCTGAATATCTTCTTATTCTTTGTGGGGATGGTCTCTTCCTTGTTATAGAGGAGCTCCTCACGTATCTTCTCGCCTGGACGCAAACCGATGTATTCAATCTGTATGTCGATACCTGGACGGAGGCCGCTCAGGCGGATCATGCGAGTGGCAAGATCAGCAATCTTAACGGGTTCACCCATGTCGAAGATGAACACATCACTGCCTTCACCTAATGCTGCAGCTTCAAGCACCAAACGGCAGGCTTCGGGGATAGTCATGAAATAGCGGATAATGTCGGGGTGTGTCACCGTGACAGGACCGCCGTCCATAATCTGCTTGCGGAAAAGCGGCACAACACTACCATTGCTATCGAGGACATTGCCAAAACGCGTTGTGACAAAATGGGTATGTCCTTGAACCTTACCACACTTGATTGCATCGCCAAGCCCCTGAACATACATCTCAGCCAACCTCTTGGAAGCTCCCATCACATTGCTGGGATGAACAGCCTTATCGGTAGACACCATGATAAAGGTCTGGACACCATACTTGACCGAAAGGTCAGCCACGATGCGTGTACCACCAAGGTTATCAGCCACAGCCTCGCAGGGGAACATCTCCATAAGAGGAACATGCTTGTAAGCCGCAGCATGGAAGACTATCTCGGGCCGGAACTGGTCGAATGCCCGCTCAAGACGGCCTTGATTACGGACATCAGAGATAAACGGTTCGATAGGCTTGTCGGGGAATGACTCGCGCAACTCACCTTCGACAGTATAGATGCCCGTTTCGGCGAAGTCCATGAGGATGAGTTTCTTGAAATCGAAACGGCACAACTGACGGCAGAGCTCGCTGCCGATGCTGCCCGCAGCGCCAGTCACCAAAATCGTCTTGCCATCAAAGGCCTCACGAATCTCGGAGAGGCTCACGTTGAGTTCTGAGCGGTTAAGTAAATCCTCAATCTGGACATTACGGACACGCGCACCTGACTTCACGGCCTCGGTGACAGGAGCAATCCGCAGACTAATATTATTCTCCAAACCATAGTTCAAGAGTTCTTCATCGCCATGAAGATCGTTGTAACTGGTGTAGAGAAGGTTCTTCACACTGAGCTTTTCGACAATCTCATCTAGATCTTGGGCCTTCTTTATATAATATATAGGTGTACCCATGGGACGATGGGCGCTATCATCCTTCACACGAGAGACGAAGCCAACGACTGAGTACTGATTGCCTTTCATCAGGCTCTCCGCCAAATCCATGGAAGCGGGAGAAATACCATAAATCAGCGAATTGGAGAAACCTCTCTCGGCACCACGTATCACATGCATGTAGAAAGAGACCACAAACATACGCATGCCCATCAGGAGGATGATGGAGAAAGCGACGTCAGCTAACGTAGTAGCGATTATAAACCGCCCCACGTATTCATTGGTCAAGAAAGCAAGAGCATACAAAGTGACGCCTTTCAAGAGCATTGCATAAACGACACGTCCCAACTCAGCAACAGTGGTACGACGAATGATACCAACAAAGGTCTTGAAGACGAAAGTCCAAAATGCGCTAACCAAAGTAGCCTCCAAAAGCAACAGCCAAACCGAACCTGGAACCACATTGATGTGGAGGAGATAGTAGAAGAAGAGATAGCTAATGAGGGTCGCCACGACCGACAAGAACACATCGACAGCCCACACAATGTATCGGCTGACGTACGTGAATTTGCCAAAGACCCAATTAACTAGTTTCATTTCTTCTCGATTGCTATTAGTCCAAAAAGCGGTGCAAAGTTAGGGACTTTTATCTTTTCAAGCAAATTTTGGCAAAGAAAATCGCATAATAAGTCTAATTTTTTTAGATTATGCATTTTTTTTAGGCCAAAATACAACGTTTTTAAGCAAATTATTGTAATTTTGTGGAAGAACGGACAAAACAAAATACGAAATGGACAATAAACCTATTGTAAGCGACCAAACACCTTGGTACTCCATCAAACTGTTCTCTCCCCGATTGTCCGCCGTTCGCGACTGGGCGACAGAAAACGAATTGGAACACTTCGTGCCGATGGAATACGCAGATATCCTCGACCACAACAATCATAGGAGAAGGGTACTGCGTCCAGTGGTCAGCAACCTGTTGTTCGTAAAGAAGACCATGACGGAGCAAGCGTTCAGGGCATTGGTGAGCCGTTCGCCCTACCCTATGAGTGTATTCCGCAAAGACAAGGACAGCCGAGAATACTATGAAATCTCGGCTCACGAGATGCGAGAGTTCCAGATTATGTGCAATCCCGAAATTGAACTCCGCAAGTACATTACTGAAGAAGAAGCCGAACTCAAAGCTGGCACACCTGTGCTGGTCAAATACGGGCCACTGAAAGGTCTCTCGGGCAAGTTGGTACGTGCCAACAAAAAATACTTCTTGGTAAAGGAAGTACCGGGGATGGCGGTGATGCTGAAGGTTGCCAGATGGTGTTGCATACCCGTATTGGACACAAAATGAATATTTTTTGCGGAAATCTTTGCCACTGCCAAGGTTTTTCATTAATTTTGCAGGCAAATTCAGTACCTTATGAACGATAAAGTCGTGATGCAGGACAGCATCACACATCACCTAAACAGGATGTACCAGAACTGGTTTCTGGACTATGCTTCGTATGTCATCCTGGAACGTGCCGTCCCGCATATTGGCGACGGTTTCAAACCCGTGCAGCGCCGTATCCTCCACTCGATGAAGCGCATGGATGACGGGAGATACAACAAAGTGGCCAACATCGTGGGACATACAATGCAGTTCCATCCCCATGGCGACGCCAGCATCAAGGATGCGTTAGTGCAACTGGGACAAAAGGAATTGCTCATCGACTGCCAAGGCAACTGGGGTAACATCCTCACGGGCGACGATGCCGCTGCAGGCCGATATATCGAGGCGCGCCTCTCGAAGTTTGCCCTCGATGTGGTGTTCAACCCAAAGACGACAGAGTGGAAACTAAGCTACGACGGCCGCAACAAAGAGCCGATCACGCTACCCGTGAAGTTCCCTCTGCTCTTAGCTCAAGGTGCTGAAGGCATTGCCGTCGGACTCTCATCGAAGATCCTGCCACACAACCTCAACGAACTGTGCGAGGCAGCAATCGCCTACCTCCATGATGAGCCTTTCCAACTTTACCCCGATTTCCCGACGGGCGGCAGCATTGATGTCTCGAAATACAACGATGGACAGCGAGGTGGCTCCGTACGCGTACGGGCGAAAATAGAAAAACGTGACTCAAAGACCCTTGCCATCACCGAGATTCCTTTCGGAAAGACAACCGGTTCGCCACAGAAACCCAGTCAGTTCATCGACAGTATCCTGAAGGCTGCAGAAAAGGGAAAGATCAAAGTGCGCAAGGTGGAGGACATGACAGCTGCCGGCGTGGAAATCCTTATTCATCTGATGCCTGGCGCAAGTTCTGACAAGACTATCGATGCACTATATGCTTGCACCGACTGCGAAGTGAGCATTTCACCCAACTGTTGCGTCATCGATGACAGGAAGCCCTGCTTTCTCACCATCTCGGAGGTGCTACGTCGCAGTGTCGACAACACAAAGGAACTTTTACGCAAGGAACTACTCATCCGCCGTGGCGAACTGATGGAAGCCCTGCACTTTGCTTCGCTCGAACGAATCTTCATTGAAGAGCGTATCTACAAGGGAAAGCCCTTTGAAAATGCCAACTCAACGGATGAACTTTGTGAATACATCGATGAACGCTTGACGCCATTCTACCCACAGTTTGTGCGTGAAGTGACGAAGGACGACATCCTCAGGCTGCTCGAGATCAAGATGCAACGCATCGCCAAGTTCAACAAGGATAAAGCCGAAGAGGCCATTGCCCGCATGAAGGAAGAGGTGGCTGAAATCGACCGCGACCTGGCCAATATGATTGAAGTGACAGCCAACTGGTTCCGCTTCATTCAAAATAAATACGGCAAGGACCATCCTCGCCTCACCGAGATCCGCAATTTCGACAGCATTGAGGCTTCAAAGGTCGTCGAAGCCAACCAAAAGCTCTATATCAACCGCGAAGAAGGTTTCATCGGCACATCGCTGAAGAAAGACGAGTTCGTCTGCAACTGCTCGGACATCGACGATGTCATTATCTTCTACAAAGATGGCACATACAAGGTCATCCGCATCGGAGAGAAGGTGTTCGTAGGCGAGACCGAACGTTCGAAAGCAGAGAAACGCAAATGCCAGATTATGCACGTTGCCATCTTTAAGAAAGGTGATACGCGCACTATCTATAATACGGTCTATCGTGATGGACGTGACGGTGCCTATTTTATCAAGCGATTCAACGTCACCAGCATCACACGAGATCGTGAATACGACCTCACACAAGGGAAGCCCGGCAGTCGCGTAGCTTATTTCACCGCTAATCCCAATGGAGAAGCGGAGGTCATCAAGGTAACCCTTAAGCCCAACCCCAAGCTAAAACGCGCATTTTTTGACAAAGATTTCAGTCAAATCATGATCAAAGGACGTGGTTCTATGGGCAACCTGCTCACCAAACTCGATGTCGAGCGCATAGGGCTCAAGAGCCACGGCATCAGCACGCTGGGAGGACGAAAGGTATGGTTCGACCATGATGTCCAGCGCCTGAACTATGATGATCACGGACAATACCTCGGCGAGTTCCATCCTGAAGAGGCCATCTTAGTGATTCTCAAGAACGGTGAGTTCTACACGACCAATTTCGACCTTAACAACCACTACGAACAGAACATCCTTCGAATCGAGAAGTACGACCCTCAGAAAGTTTGGACGGCCGCTCTGTTCGATGCCGACCAAGGCTACCCTTATCTAAAGCGCTTCACACTGGAAGCATCGGTTCGTCATCAGAACTTCTTAGGAGATAATGTCGAGAGCCGTCTGATCCTACTCACCGACACCGTTTATCCGCGTTTGTTGGTCACTTATGCTGCACCTGACGATTTCAGAGAACCCATGGAGATTGACGCTGAACAGTTTATCGGCCAGAAGAGTTTCAAGGCGAAAGGCAAGCGCATCACAACGTTAGCCCTCGCAACAATTGAGGAACTGGAACCGACCCGTTTGCCAGAGGTGCCTGAAAGCGAAGAAGGAAATGCCGATGATGTTGAGGAAAGCAGCGAGGAGAATGGCGAAGAGAATGAGCCCCCTGCAGAGCCCGACGACAAGAAAGACGAGGTTCAGGACGCCCCCCCTACCCCAGCACGTGAAGGACATATCGACCCGCTTACCGGTCAGTTTAACCTCTTCGACGAATGAGGAAGATAACGTCCATACTCTCCATCCTGCTGTTCGGAGGCTTCTTCAGCGGCGAACTCTTGAGTGCACAAGAAACAAGAGAGAGCACACATGCTACACTCATTGGTATCGGTTCAGTTCGACAGCAGGACACCTATCTGTCACCTCTCAACTACAAAGGCCCGCAAGTTCAAGTACTCTACGAGACGCTTTGTCCTACACGTCTGGCCGAAGGAAAGTGGACGATGCAATCGATTTGGCAAGGTAATATTTCCTACACCGAGAGTCCTGCTGGCAACGCCAACAACCTCGGCGGTGACATCAACTACAGCTTCGCGATGCATTACAACTGGCTCCTCGGTGCCCCGCAATCAGGTCTGCGCCTGCAAGTGGGACCACAGTTGTATGCTAACGCAGGCGCGCTCTACAACACACGGAATGGGAACAATCCCGCTCAAGCAATCCTCAACGCAGGGGGTGCAGTCTCTATGGCAGCTATTTATAGGTTCCACATACGGAGACAGCATTTCCTCATGCGTAACCAATTGGACGTTCCCCTCATCGGGATGAAATTCTCGCCCAACTACGGACAATCGTACTATGAGATCTTCTCTGAAGGAAACAGCGACCACAACCTTTGCGCCACTACACCCTTCAATGCGCCCTGTCTTCGCAACTTGCTCACCATAGACATCCCCTTCAAGCGCTCCACCTTACGCGCGGGATACCTTATTGATATCCGTCAGAGCCATCTCCATGAGTTGAAATACCACAACTACACGCACGCATTCATGCTAGGATGGGTCAGACATATCTCCTACAAAAAATCTCAAAGGCAGACGCCTGAAGGTTTTATCATGTAGTGCGTTCATCACAAAAAGAGAACAAGACAATGATTCGCATGAAAAAGCAAACGACATTCAGCCGCCTTCACTTGTTTATAGCAACCCTCTGTATTGCTATGGGCTGTTGCTTCATGTCATGCGTGAAAGAAGATGTTTACGAGAATGACCCTGAAGGAAACTTCGAGGCGCTCTGGAGCATCATCGACCAACATTATTGCTTCCTTGACTTTAAAAGCAAAGCCATTGGGCTCGACTGGGAGCGTGTCCATCAGCAATACCGACAACGCATCCATTCTTCGATGGACCGTTATCAGCTCTTCGAAGTTCTTGCCGAGATGTTAGCAGAATTGCAAGACGGTCACGTCAACCTCTATGCGCCAGCTGACATCGGACGCAACTGGAGCTGGTATGAGGATTTTCCCAACAATTTCTCTCAGGAATTGCAAGATCAATATTTGGAAACCGACTACAAGATATCAGCAGGCATTCAATATCGTATTCTCGAGGACAATATTGGCTATGCAACTGTCAGTAGCTTTCAACATGAGTTAGGCGAAGGCAATCTTGACGAGATCTTCCACTATCTGCGTAGCACGAATGGGCTCATTTTGGATGTCCGCAACAACGGAGGAGGCTACCTCTCCAGTGCTGACCAACTGGCGCAACGATTCACCAATGAGCGTCGTCTCGTTGGCTATATGACACACAAAACAGGAAAGGGGCATAACGATTTCTCAAAGCCGGAAGCTCAGTACCTCGATGCTTCTGATGGTGTGCGTTGGCAAAAACCAGTCGTCATACTCACCAACCGTCGTTGTTATAGTGCCACCAACACCTTCATCCGAAATATGCGTTGTTGTCCTAATGTCACTGTCATCGGCGATCAGACGGGAGGCGGATCAGGCATGCCCTTTTCGTCAGAACTACCTAATGGTTGGGGAGTGCGTTTCTCTGCTTGTCCGATGTTTGACACGAAGATGAACCATATTGAATTCGGCATCCAACCTGATATAGAAGTGAGCCTTAATGAAGAAGATAGAGTACGAGGGAAAGATACGCTTATCGAGGCTGCTCGAGCATTGCTGAAGAAATAAACGTGTAAAGTCGACCTCTCAATAATGGTAGAAAAAGAATAGAGTATAAAGAAAGGGTTGTCCGATTGGACAACCCTTTCTTGTGTCGACACTTGGACTCGAACCAAGGACCCCCACCATGTCAAGGTGATACTCTAACCAGCTGAGCTATGCCGACTCATGATGTCAATACGCTTGCCATAGATTTGTACGCCTGATAGGACTCGAACCTACACGCCTCGCGGCACCAGATCCTAAGTCTGGCGTGTCTACCAATTCCACCACAAGCGCTGCTTTCGCGGCGATGCGACATGCATCTTGGCTTTTGACGGTGCAAAGGTAATGCTTTTTTCTGAACTAGCCAAAAGAAATGAACAAAAGTTATTGCATTAGGTGAAAAAACACAGAACTGAATAAAAGATGAAGCTGATATAACGAATTTTCGGAATGTCGATAAACCAGAGAATCGAGATGTCGAAATGTCGAGATATCGAAATATCGACATCTCGAAACAATGCCGCTCCCCTCTTCACCGCCCCCTTCTCTCTCCCCTTCTTCATTCTCTCCCTTCTCCCCTCTCTTTTTGCCCGCTGTTCTCCCCATCTCCCCCCCCATGAAGAAACCCCGGCATCCTTGCGGACGTCGGGGCTCTCTCAGCAAAAGTGGCGGCTACCTACTCTCCCACGGGTGTGCAGTACCATCGGCGCAAGCGGGCTTAACTTCTCTGTTCGGGATGGGAAGAGGTGGGACCCCGCCGCTATAACCGCC
>JAEEGL012287220.1_pt1 | contig 21266 bp, 17 predicted proteins | sample 9134231 | NCBI WGS metagenome assembly JAEEGL01 (sample SAMN16246548, study PRJNA631951) | gut metagenome | biome: gut microbiome; feature: rumen; material: fiber-attached | host: Bos | place: Iran: Karaj | collected 2018-10
GATGAAGCCGGGGCCGTAAAGGCTGATCAGCTCTTTTCCGAGGATCACGTTGGTCTTTTCCGGATTGACAGACAGTTCGATATCTGTCATGCCGGGGATCTCCCTCAGAGAAGCAGCGAGTTCTTTCGCAGCGGGGAAACGCGGCTTCCGAACGACCAGGACCGTCATGATCTCGCCGGTCGCGCAGCCGCGGCGGATCAGAATATGGCGCACCAGACCGGTCCCGGTCTCCTCGTCGTAGGGCGCGATCCCGAAACGGTCCATGTGCCGCAGGATGCGGGCAACGATTTCCGCGTCGCCGGGATGACCGAGAAGGCAGTTCTCTGCGGGAACGATGCGGTGGGAGCCGGCGGCGTAGTATCCGACAGCCGGTTTTCCGTTCTTATCCCGGCCGACCGGCAGCTGTGTCTTGTTGCGGTAATGCCAGATGTCCGGCGAAGGAAGGATGGGCAGGAGAGGCGGATCGGAGATCCCGCCGATCCGGAGTAGATTTCGGCGGACTTTGTTCTCTTTGAACCGCAGCTGCGCCTCATAGGAGAGTGCCTGCAGCTGGCAGCCGCCGCAGGGGGCCGCGACGGGGCAGAGAGGAGCCGTCCGGTCGGGAGAAGGAGTGAGGACGCGGAGCGCCCGGCCATACCCGTAAGAACGGCCGGCTTTTGTCACGATGACCTCGGCGGTGTCTCCGACAACGGTATCTTTGATAAACAGGGGATAAGAACCGGCCAGGCCGATCCCTTCCCCGTCTTCGGTCATATCAGTGATTCTGACTGTGTACAGTTCGTTTTTGTTCGGCATAAGGGTCGGAAGCGGCAGGGCCGCGATGCGGGAAGACCCGCCCGGAGGCGGGTCTTCGGTGGAATGGGCAGGCGCTCAGGAACGGGTCTCGGTGCGGCGGACGTTGGAATCCAGCATCTTCTGGAATCCCAGCCAGCCAAAACCGGCGTTTTCCGAGAACAGTTCGGTCATGATCTCCAGCTTTGCGTCTGTATTGTCAGCGAAATGGAGAGCCAGCGCCTCGATTAGGGCGGGCTTCTTCGGTGAACCGAACTCGAATTCGCCGTGGTGGGAGAGGATCAGATGGCAGAGCTCGTTCTTGGTCACTTCAGGAAAATCGGGGATCTTTGCGCAGGCTTCCGATACCATCTGCACGCCGATCACGATGTGGCCGAGGAGCTGGCCGGCGTCGGTATAGTCGTTTTCCGGGAAATCCGAGAGCTCCTTCAGTTTGCCGATATCGTGGAGCATGGCTCCGGTCAGCAGCAGGTCGCGGTTCAGCAGCTTATAGCGGCCGCAGTAGAAATCGCAGAGTTCCGTGACGCGCAGCGTGTGCTGCAGCAGACCGCCTGTGAAGCTGTGGTGAACGGTCTTGGCCGCCGAGTGAGCCCGGAATGCCTTCATGAACGAGGGGTCTTTTACGAAGAACTGCTCCAGGAGAGCGCGCAGTTTGTCGTTACGCACGCTGCGGACGTAGGAGAGCAGGGATTCGGCCATCTCGTCGGCCGAATACGGACTGGTCGGGAGAAAATCCGCGGGATCGTACTCGCCGGGCGAAGCGACCCGGACGCGCCGGATGTTCAGCTGGTGCATGTTCTGGTAGCGGACCACCTCACCGTCGACCTTGATGTACTGCATGGCTTCAAAATGGTCGATGCCGGAGGAAAGATCCCAGACCTTTCCGTCCGCAGTGCCGCTTTTATCCTGCAGCACCAGAGAATAATAGCTGCGGCCGGTCTTGGTCTTGCCGACAGTTTTCTGTTTGCAGAGAAAGATCTCGCTGACCTGTTCTCCTTCGCGCCAGTTCTCGATGAAATGCATAGGGGGATCCTTTCTGGTTAACGGGTGCCGATACGGACATCCAGAGTCAGTTCGCGGTAGCCGGAGAGCCCGAGCCGCAGGATAGTCACGGGAACGGTCTGCTCCATATTGATGTTGCGCAGGCATTCACGGAGGGTATTCATGCTGGTGACAGAGGCGCCGGCCACCGAGGTGATGATGTCTCCGATCTGCAGGCCCGCTTTTACAGCCGGACTGTCATCCTCGCACGAGAGGACGTAGACGCCCCCGGCGGGCGCTTCCTTCTGCTGTCCCGGGGGCAGGGACCGTCCGCGGATCCCCAGGAGTCCGTGCGAATTGCCGTTGCAGATGTTTTCGATATAGCCCTTGAGGCCTGAGATCCCGACGGCTGAGATCAGACCGGCCTGGCCGTAGCCGCTGCTGATCCAGCCGACCAGCTTGCCGTCCAGATCGAAGAGGACGCCCAGGCAGGATTCCCCGCAGGGGAGGGCGGTGTGCAGGATCAGGTGGGTCGTGTCGATCGCCGGCACATCGTTTTCCACAAAGGAGATCGTGCCGAGCGAAAGGGAGCCGACGTACCCGAGCGGCGCGCCCATGGCCAGGACCGGCTGCCCTGTAAAACAGGTGTAGGAGTTGCCCAAAGCGGCGGGAACGATGGATTCCAGAACGCTCTCTTCCATCTGTTCGTCCAGTATGACCGACAGGACGGACAGCCCGGAGGTCTTGTCCGTGGCCTTGATCAGGGAGGAAGTGACCGTCCCGTCGTTAAAGGTGACGGCAGGGGCGCTGTCCTCCGAGAGAGAGGCGACCGCGCTGTAGGGCGCGAGGATGATCACGTTCTGGCCGGTGACCGCAACGATAACACCGAAGGACTCGGATTCATAGGTATAGGACTGACCGAGCCAGTCGCTGCCCACGTGCACGGCCTTCAGGGTGACGAGACTGCGGGAAAGTTTGGAAAAAAGGTTCCGGATGGAGCGGTAGACCGTCTGGTAATCGGACAGGCCCGGAGTCCGGCGGGCAAGGGCCTCTTCGATCGCCTTCATGACTTCGCTGCGGGTGACGGGATCTTCTGCGGGCAGGGATCCTTCCGGCAGTGACTCTTCCCCGGAGGATTCTGCCGGGAGCGTTTCCTCCCCTGTGGGGGATTCGGATCCGGGAACCGGGATCGTGTCAGCCGGGAAAGTGATCGGTTCGGGCAGGGTCTCGCTTTCCTTCGGCTGTTCGAGGGCTTCCCGGGTAAAGTGGAAAACGACGGCTGCCGCGCCCCCGAAAAGGAGCGCCAGGCACAAAGTGATCAGCAGCCGCTTCCAGAAGGGCGGCTGCGGCTTTGATTCGGCAAGCAGTGTTTCCCGGATAAAGGGCCGGGAGCCCTGTGAACCGTTGACGTCGGTTTTCGAATCGTGAGACATACGAACCTCCTGTTCGCGGAAAACCAACCTTCTTCACCGCCCATTAAACCACAGAGCCGGGAAAAAGTCCACGAAAAAATGGGGCCGGGACCGAAACGGATGACAAAGGCCCGGGCTTTGTGTTATACTTCTTCTGCCGCAAGGAGCAAAAACAGGATGATCTTTGATACCCACGCACACTATGACCAGACGCGTTTCGACACGGACCGGGAGGCTCTCCTCGAGAGGCTCCCCGAAGCCGGTATCGGGGCAGTGGTGAATGTGGGATCGGGGCTGTCCTCATCCGTTTCCGGGCGTGAGCTGGCGGCAAGGTTCCCCTTTTTCTACTTTTCCGCCGGAGTCCATCCGGACGAAGCGGGAGAAGCGGAGGAGAAGGGGGAAGAAGCGGCGGTCTCCCTTCTGTCGGAACTGCTGGAGGATCCGAAGGCGGTCGCGGTCGGAGAGATCGGCCTGGACCGTCACGGAGATTTCCCGGGCAAACCGTCCCGGGAACTGCAGGAAAAGTGGTTCCGGCTGCAGCTGAAACTGGCCGCGGAAAAAGATCTGCCGGTCATCATCCACAGCCGGGAGGCGGCGGAGGAAACGTACCGCATCCTGCGGGAAGAAGGACGCGGACTCACCTTCGATATGCACTGCTATTCCTACGGAAAGGAAATGGCGGAGCGTTTTCTGGACCTCGGCTGCTATCTGGGGATCGGAGGCGTCGTCACCTACAAAAACGGGCGGAAACTGAAGGAAGTCGTGCAGTATATGCCGGCGGACCGCATCCTGCTGGAGACCGACTGTCCCTTCCTCGCGCCGGAACCGTACCGGGGCCGGCGGAACAGTTCGCTCTGGCTGCCGGAGGTGATCGCTGTGATCGCGGCCCTGCGCGGCACATCCGAAGAAGAGATCCGGGCCGTGACCTGGAACAACGCGCGGAGGTTCTACCGGCTGGAGAACGAACTTCCGGAGGAGAGAGGCGTATGAAGCCGTATCTGGCGGATCCGATGCATACGAGAGCGGTCCTGAACCGCTACGAACTGACGGCCCGGAAGCAGTTCGGTCAGAATTTCCTGATCGATCCGCATGTGGCGGAAACGATCCTGGAGACTGCCGGAGTCGGAAAGGACGACTGCGTGCTGGAGATCGGACCCGGCATCGGGACCCTCACCCAGTATCTGGCCGAGGCGGCCGGAAAGGTCGTCGCGGTGGAGCTGGATCACAAGCTGATCCCGGTGCTGGAGGACACCCTGTCCTTCTGGCACAACGTTACGGTGATACAGGGGGATATCCTGAAGCAGGACCTCGCGGAACTGGCGGAGCGGGAAAACGGCGGACGGCCCTTCAAAGTCGTGGCCAACCTGCCGTATTACATCACGACGCCGATCCTGATGAAGCTGCTTTCCGGGGACGCGCCGATCGGGAGCATCACGGTGATGGTCCAGGCGGAGATGGCCAGGCGTATGCAGGCGGGACCGGGCGGAAAGGATTACGGTTCCGTTTCGCTGGCCGTGCAGTACTATGCCGAGCCGCGGATCGCCGCCAGAGTGACGCCGGATGCCTTCATGCCGCAGCCCGGGGTGGATTCCGCGGTGCTGCATCTGACCAAGCGGGAAAAACCGCCTGTGGAGACGGATGATCCCGGCTATATGTTTGACGTGATAAAGGGCGCCTTCCTTCAGCGGAGAAAGATGCTGGCGAATGCCCTGCAGAACCAGCCGTCCCTCCGGTGCAGCCGGGAGGACGTGACCGAGGCGCTTGGGGAAATGGGTCTTTCACCGCAGATCCGCGGGGAAGTCCTGACGCTGGCGGAGTTCGCGGAGCTCAGCGGGCGGATACGGAATATAACGACCGGGAGAGCGTGAAGTGAGCAGCGAAACGAGAGAAGAAGTCCTTCTGGAAGAACAGGTCCGAAAGCATCGGATGACCCGCCGGCTGGTGATCCTGGCGGCGGTGTTTCTGCTGCTTCTGATCCTGGTCGTCCTGTTTCTGCGGTCGCGCAGCCGCGTCTACCGGGAGGCGGTGATCGACTGGACGGCAGAGACCGAAGCGGGGGCCCTTTCGGACTATCTGCTGTTTGACGGACAGCTGCTCCGTGCCTCGCCCGGCGGGCTGGCTCTGTTCGACAGCCGCGGCAGGCAGGTCTGGAACGCGGGCTTTTCGATGGAAAACCCCCGCGTCGCCCTTCAGGGAACGTACGGAGCTGCGGCGGATCTTCTCGGGAAAACGGCGGTCATCTTTGGAAAGAAGGGCGTGACCGGTACCGTTTCGACCATCTATCCGATCCAGAACCTTACGGTCAGTTCCCACGGGGTGCTGGCGCTGGTGCTTGACCAGGGCAGTTCCACCCGGATCCAGTTTTATGACCGGGAGGGAAAGGAACTGGATATCTCGGTAAGTCTGAACATGGCCGTCAGCGGCTACCCGCTGTCACTGGCTCTTTCCCCGGAAGGGACTTCGCTGGTCGTGGCGGCTGTCTCTTCCACATCGGGAGCTCTGAAGACCCAGCTGGTGTTCTACAATTTTTCGGCCGGCAAGGGCGTTTCCAACCGCATGGTCGGCTATTTCGAATACGTCGGGACTGTTTTTCCGCAGCTCGCGTTCCTGAGCGGAAGCCGGGTGGCGGCGGTCGGAGACGACCGGGTGGTATTTATCTCTCTGGAAAATGAGACCCGGCCGGAAATGCTGCGGGAGATCGAACTGGATGCCCGCCTGACTTTACTGGATGCCGGAAGCGGCCTGCTGTCGCTGGTCCTGCCGGCGGTGGGAGGCGGACAGAGCCGGATCCAGGTCTACGGAGCGGATGGCCGGCTGCGCTTCCAGAAAGAACTGGACGATCACTGTTGCTGTGTCCGGAACACGGCGGATTACTGCCTGATGGTCACGGAGAAGGGGATCTGCCTGTGGGATCATCAGGGAAAGGAACGCTTTTCCGGGCCGCTGACCTACAGCGCCCAGACGGTCTTTGCCCTGGACAACAAAACGCTGATCCAGTGTGGGGGCAGCCTGATCTGCGGCTACACGCTGCACTAGAGAAGGAGGCGCGACGGTGAAACTGCGGACCAAGTTTACGATCGCCCTGTTTATCGTCCTGCTGGTTCCCCTGTTGCTGCTTGCCATTTCGCTGGCGGTGCTCAATTCGATGAGGAACCGGACCTTCCGGCGCGATTACGGGATCGAAGACGGTACAGCCGTCAACATCCTGGCCTTCTATTCGGGGCGTGCCTTTGACGCGCAGTTCACCCAGCTGACCGAATCGCTGGCGGCGATCGAACAGGACGAGCCCGCCAGACTGGCCGAGACGGCGACCGTTGCACAGCTGGCCGGAGGGATCGACCTTAAAAACGCCTATCTTATGGCGGAACGGGGCGGGACGTTTTATTTCAACGGGGGCGAGGACAACGGGGATATCCTGCAGTATGTGACAGAGTATCCGGTTGCCGGCACCCAGACCCGTTACTACGTAAGCAGCGGGATCCAGTACCTCATCGGCTCGTACGAATTTGACCTTGACGAAGACGGGAAGGGGACGGTCTTCCTGATCGGCAACGTATCGAAGATCCTGCCCGAGATGCGGAATACGGTGATCTTCGGGGTGATCATCCTGTCCCTGATCCTGGTGGGAACATTTCTGGCGATGCTTTACTGGGAATACCGCTTCCTGGTCCGGCCTATCCGCAAGCTCCGGAAGGCGACCAAGGCGATCGGGGAAGGCAATCTGGACTATGAAGTGGAGCCGCTGGGCAACGATGAGATCTCGGATCTCTGCCGGGATTTCGAGGGGATGCGCCGGACGCTGAAAGCGAATGCGGAAGAGCAGCGGCAGTACGAGCAGGAAGGCCGGGAACTGGTCCGCAACATTTCCCACGATCTGAAAACGCCCATCACCGCGATCCAGGGCTACGCCGAGGGGATCATCGACGGGGTGGCCTCCTCGCCGGAAAAACAGGAACGCTACGTCCGGACGATCCTCAACAAGGCGAAGGACATGAACCGTCTGATCGACGAACTGACCCTCTATTCCCAGCTGGAGACGAACCGGCCGCTGTATCATTTCCGAAGGATCCCGGTACGGCAGTATTTCGACGACTGCGCCGAGGAACTGAAAGTGGAACTGGAGGCCAAGGGGATCACGCTGGAGTACACGAACGACCTGCCGGCCGGGACCGAGATCGTCGGCGACCCGGAACAGCTCAAGAAGGTCGTCAACAATATCATCTCGAACTCCGAGAAGTACATGGACAAAAAGCAGGGCCTCATTCAGCTGAGAGTGAGGGACCAGGGAGGAACTGTCCGGGTGGAGATCGAGGACAACGGACGCGGCATCGCCGCCAAGGACCTGCCGTACATATTTGACCGTTTTTACCGGGCGGACGTTTCCCGCAGTCCCCGGCAGGGCGGCAGCGGGATCGGCCTTTCCATCGTGAAGAAGATCGTGGAAGATCACGGCGGCCGGATATGGGCCGCCGGACAGGAGGGCTTCGGGGCGGTCATGATGATGGAATTCAGAAAATATCAGGAGACAGCGTATGAGTAAGATCTTGATCATCGAAGACGATCCGAGCATCGCCGAGCTGGAAAAAGACTATCTGGAACTGAGCGGCTTTGAAGTGGAGATCGCTGCGGACGGAACGGCCGGGCTGGAGAAAGCCCTGTCGGGAGGGTTCGACCTGTTCATTCTGGACCTGATGCTGCCGGGCCGGGACGGCTTCGAGATCTGCAGCCGTATCCGGCAGGAGAAGGACACGCCGATCCTGATGGTCTCCGCGAAGAAGGACGACATCGACAAGATCCGCGGGCTGGGGCTCGGCGCGGACGACTATGTGACGAAACCCTTCAGCCCGAGCGAACTGGTGGCCCGTGTCAAGGCCCATCTGTCCCGCTACGAGCGGCTCATCGGCAGCCAGCAGCAGAAGAACGAGGTGATCGAGATCCGGGATCTGAAGATCGACCGGACGGCGCGCCGGGTCTGGGCAGGCGGCGAAGAGAAAAATCTGACGACCAAGGAATTCGATCTGCTGACCTTCCTGGCCATGAATCCCAACCGGGTCTTTTCCAAGGAAGAACTGTTCCGGAATATCTGGGATATGGAGTCTCTCGGGGACATCGCCACCGTGACCGTGCACATTAAAAAGATCCGCGAAAAGCTGGAGACGGACAGCGAGAAAGCCCGGTACATCGAGACCATCTGGGGCGCCGGCTACCGCTTCCGGATCTGAACGGACCGGAGTCATACAAAAGAACGACCCGCGCGGGCGATGGCCCGCGCGGGTCGTTTAATATACGCAGGGGGCTAATCCAGCTCCCTGAGCCCGGTATACAGTTCGTAGTACCGGCCCTTCAGCGCCAGCAGTTCGTCGTGGGTGCCCCGCTCGATGATCTCGCCCTGCTCCAGCACCATGATCGCGTTCGCGTTGCGGACCGTGGAGAGCCGGTGGGCGATCACAAAGGTCGTGCGGTCGGCCATGAGCCGGGAGAGGCCCTGCTCGATGTGCCGCTCGGTACGGGTATCGACCGAGCTCGTCGCCTCGTCCAGCACCAGGATCGGCGCTTTGGAGATCGCTGCGCGGGCGATATTGAGGAGCTGGCGCTGGCCCTGGGAAAGGTTGGTCCCGTCGCCTTCCAGCTTCGTCTGATAGCCGTCCGGCAGCTTCATGATGAAGCTGTGCGCCGAAGCGGTCTTAGCGGCTTCGATCACTTCTTCGTCGCTCGCGTCCAGCCGCCCGTAGCGGATGTTTTCCATGACCGTTCCGGTGAAGAGGTGCGTATCCTGCAGCACCATCGCGATCTTTTTGCGCAGTTCCTCCCGTTTGATCTGCCGGATGTCCACGCCGTCGACCGTGATCGAGCCCTCGCTGATCTCGTAGAAGCGGTTGAGGAGGTTGGTGATGGTCGTCTTGCCGGCGCCGGTGGAGCCGACAAAGGCGATCTTCTGGCCGGGCTTCGCGTAGAGGCTGATGTGCTTCAGGACCGTCTTTTCGGGCACGTAGCCGAAGGTAACGTCCTTTACGATCACGTGGCCCTGCATGTGCTCCATCGGATCGGCGTCTTCCGGATCGGCCGTTTCCGGATCGGTATCCATGACTTCGAAGACCCGCTCCGCACCGGCAAGCGCCGAAAAGATGCTCGTCATCTGCTGGGAGATCTGGTTGATCGGCATCGAGAACTGCCGCGAATAGCGGGAGAAGACCGTAAGGCCGCCGGGAGAGAGCTTGCCGAAGACCATCAGGATGCCGCCGAGACCGACCGTGACCGCGTAGGAGATCTGGGAGGTGTTGCCCATGATCGGGCCGAACACGCCGCCCCAGAAGGTCGCGGAGAACTGCTTGCCGCGGAGATCGTCGTTCAAAAGACCGAACTCCTCGATACATTCGTCCTCGTGGTTGAAGACCTTGACCACCTTCTGGCCGGTGACCATCTCTTCGATGTAGCCGTTGACCGCGCCGAGGGCTGCCTGCTGGCTCTTGTAGTACTTCCGCGACAGCTTGCTCAGGGTAAGTCCGCCGAAAGTGAAGATGGGCAGGAACACGATGGTGACCAGCGTCAGGAGCCAGCTCGTGGAAAACATGAAGACCAGCGTTCCGATGAGGGTGACGACGCCCGAGATGATCGACGTGAGCGAGCTCGAGATCATGGTGCTGATATTGTCCACGTCGTTCGTGAAGCGGCTCATGATCTCGCCGGTCGGCCGGGAATCGAAATAACGGACGGGCAGGCGCTCCAGCTTTTCGAACAGTTCATTGCGGATCTGTTCGATCACCTTCTGGGTCATGGTGACCATCAGACGGCTCTGCGCATAGCCTGCGGCGACTTCGATCAGGTAAATGGCTGCGAGAAGTATGACAGCCGCCGCGATGAAGCGCATCACGCCGGCTTCCGGCCCGATCAGCGACTCCAGGAAGGCGGTGATCGCGAGCGAGATGGAAGACTGGTTGAGCACCGCGTCGGGAACGACCGCTTTCGTCAGCCGGTCGATGATCGGAGCCAGCAGGTAGGAGGCAATAAGTGAGGCGACCGTCGTGATCAGCATGGTGACCAGCACTATGGCAATGCGGCCGCGGTAGGGCTTCATGTAGGCGAGCAGCCGCCGGATGGTCTTCCGGCTGTCCTTGGGCTTTCCGCCGGGTCCGCCTCCGGGGCCGCGCCGGCCGCCGAACATGCCGCGCGCGTCCTTCGCGGAGGTGTTGTACTGTTCCTGCAGCTGGGAAAGGTTCCTGGCCATCACTGCACCTCCTTTCCGGTCTGGGAAACGTAGATCTCCCGGTATTCCTCGTTATTTTTTAAGAGTTCCTCGTGTGTTCCGATGCCGGTGACCGCTCCGTCGCTTAAGACCACGATCCGGTCAGCGTCCTGCACGGAGGAGATGCGCTGCGCGATGATGATCTTGGTGGTGCCGGGAAGATCCTCCCTGAGCGCCTGACGGATCTGCGCCTCTGTGGCGGTGTCGACCGCGGAAGTCGAGTCGTCCAGGATCAGGATCCTGGGCTTTTTCAGAAGCGCGCGGGCGATGCACAGCCGCTGCTTCTGTCCGCCGGAGACGTTAGTGCCGCCCTGCTCGATGCGGGAATCATATCCGTTCGGGAAGCTGCGGATAAAACGGTCGGCGCTGGCGTGCGAGGCGGCCTGAACGATCTCCTCGTCTGTGGCTTCCTCGCTTCCCCAGCGGAGGTTGTGGGCGATCGAGCCGCTGAACAGCGTGTTGTTCTGCAGGACCATCGAGACCCCCTCGCGCAGATTGACCAGGGAGTAGTCGCGGACGTCCGTGCCGTCCACCAGCACCTGGCCCTCGTCACAGTCGTAGAGGCGGGGGATCAGGGAGACCAGCGTGGTCTTGCCGGAGCCGGTGGATCCGATGATGCCGCAGGTCGAGCCGGCCGGGATCATCAGGTCGATCTTCCGAAGGACCGGATCGGGACTGCTCTTGTAATAGCGGAAGGTGACGCCCCTGAATTCGACGGAGCCTTCCTTCACCGTCAGATCCGGGCAGGCGGCGTTCTCATCGGTGAGGTCGGGCTTTTCGTCCTGCACTTCGGCGATACGGCGGCCGGAAGCCATGGCCCGGGCGGTATTCATGAGGAGGAAAGTGATCATCACGAGGGAGCCGAGGATCTGACCGACATAGGTGATGAACGCGGAAAGATCGCCGACTTCCATGCCCAGATCGAGCACGATCTGCCCGCCGAGCAGGATCACCGCCAGGATGGTGCCGCTCATAAAGAAGGTCATGACAGGCTGGAGGAAGATGACGATGTTCATCGCGGAGAGGCCGGCGTCGCGCAGTTCCCGGTTGGCTTTCCGGAAGCGGCCGATCTCGTAATCCTCGCGGACGAAACTCTTGATCACGCGGACGTTGGTCACGTCTTCCTGCACCGCGGTGTTGAGGCCGTCCACCTTTTCCTGCATCTTAGTGAAGCGGGGAAAACCCGTACGGATCAGCAGGCCGATCGTGAGGAGCATGAGCGGCATGCTGACCGCCAGCACGACAGAGAGCGTGGGCTGCAGGGCGATGGCCATGATGAGCGCCGCGATCATCATGCCGGGCGCGCGCAGGGCCATGCGCAGGAGCATCGCGATAAAATTCCGCAGCTGGGTCACGTCGTTGGTAAGACGGGTCACCAGCGAACCGGCGGAAAACTTATCGATGTTGGAGAAGGAAAAGTGCTGGATCTGCGCGAACAGATCACGTCTGAGGTCTGCCGCAAAGCCGACGGAGGCCTTGGTGGCGTAGTAGGCGCCGCCGACGCCGCCGGCCATCATCACCACGGCGGTAAGGATCATGAGCCCCATGGTTTTCAGGCTTTCGCCCGTGGTAAGGGTCCCCGCGTTGGCCGCGTTGATCACGACCGCGAGCAGACGGGGCATGACGACCTCCCCGATGACCTCCACGATCATGCAGAGAGGCCCCAGAATAAAGAAAGGCAGGTATGGCCGGATGTATTTTCCCCAGCGTTTCATGGATCTTTGCCGGTTCCTTTCAGAGTGGACTTCCCGGCCGGGCAAAGGCCGGCCGAACAGGAAAATAGTATCAGACTGTCCCCCAAAAGTCCATGATAAAATTTCACAAAAAAGGGCTTTACAAGCCTGCGCGGCTGTGTTACTCTAACGGCGGACAAGAACTTTTAAGTCCGATACAGAGAGATCGGTAAGGTGATCATACAGTCCGCAGACAGCCCGGCAGCCATGCCGGATCAGTGCGGGCAAGGTGGGCCTTCCGATGTCGGGGGGCCTTTCTTCTTGCCCCGGAAAGGAGCGGCGGATGATCCGGTATAAGGCGACTCTGATGGACGAAGCGGCCATGACCCGCGCCGTCAAGAGAATCGCGCACCAGATCGTGGAGAAGAACGACGGAGCGGAGGGCCTCTGTATCGTCGGGATCCGCCGGCGGGGCATTCCCCTCGCGGAGATGATCGCGGATCAGATCGAGGAGATCGAGGGAACTCGGGTGCCGGTGGGAACGCTGGACATCACCTACTACCGGGACGATCTGGAGCGGGACACGGAGAACCCGGTCATCCATCCGCAGACGCTGCCCTTCCCGATCGAAGGCAGGGTGGTCATTCTGGTCGACGATGTGCTCTTCACCGGCCGCACCGTTTCGGCGGCGCTCGACGCGCTCAAATCCTTCGGGCGCGCCGCCGGCATCCAGCTGGCGGTCCTGGTGGACCGCGGGCACCGGGAGCTTCCCATCCGAGGCGACTATGTGGGGAAGAACGTGCCCACCAGCCGCAGCGAACTGATCTCCGTCAAGATCCCGCCCTATGAGGACACGATGTCCGTGGACATCTGCGAGATCATCTGAGCCCAGCCAAAGAGTGATTGAAACAGGGAGACCTGTTCAATGCCGGATAACCGGCACATATTAATTCGCATCAGAGCATGCGAGATATGGAGGAAAGTTTATGAACCTCGCGTACAACGTGGAAGACCGTCCCGGATTCGCCAAGACGCTCGTCTTTGCCTTCCAGCAGCTCCTGGCCATCATGGCCGCCACCATCGCCGTTCCCGCGATCATTAACGAGGGAACAGGCGCCGGGATGAGCGCCACCGCCGCCCTGTTCGGCGCCGGCGTGGGCACCATCGTCTACCTGCTGTTCACCCGCTCCAAGAGCCCGGTGTTCCTGGGCAGTTCCTTCGCGTTCATCGGCTCCATGTTCGCCGCGTTCGGCGGAGCCGCTTCCGCTGCGGCCGGTTATCTGGGCCTCGTCATTGGCGCCGGCTTTGCCGGACTGGTCTACGTGATCCTGGCGCTGGTCGTTAAGGCCGTGGGAACCAACTGGATCAACAAGATTATGCCTGCCGTGGTCATCGGCCCGACGGTGGCTATCATCGGACTGTCCCTGGCCGGCAACGCGGTCGGCGACCTGCAGAAGGGCAGCGTGCTTAAAGTGGTGGGAGAAACCGCCGCCCCGGTAGCCAGTCCCTATCTCTGCGTGGTGGTCGGTCTGGTGACGCTGTTCGTGACAATGATCTGCTCCGTCTTCGGCAAGAAGATGATGAAGATGATCCCCTTTATCATCGGCATCGTGGCGGGATACGCTCTGGCGGCGATCCTGACCGTGATCGGAAACTCCACCGGGAATGAAGCCCTTCAGATCATCGACTTCGGCAAGTTCGCGACCATGACCTGGGTGCCCGATCTGACCTTCCTGACCGCCGTGAAAGGTTTCGGCGATCTGAGCGCCGAATATATCCTGACTCTGCTGGTCGCCTACGCGCCGGTGGCCTTCGTGGTCTTCGCGGAGCACATCGCCGACCATAAGAACCTGTCCACCATCATCGGCCGTAACCTTCTGGAAGAGCCCGGCCTGAACCGGACCCTGCTTGGTGACGGCATCGGTTCCTTCGCGGGCGCGATCTTCGGCGGTTGCCCGAACACCACCTACGGCGAGTCCATCGGCTGCGTGGCCATCTCCGGAAACGCCTCCACGATCACCATCTGGTACACCGCTTTCCTGGCTATTGTGATCAGCTTCTTCGGACCGTTCGCGACCTTCCTGTCCACGATCCCCAGCTGCGTGATGGGCGGCGTCTGCATCGCCCTGTACGGCTTCATCGCCGTCTCCGGTCTCAAGATGGTGCAGAAAGTCGACCTGAACGACAACCGCAACATGTTCGTGGTCTCCGTGATCCTGATCGCGGGCATCGGCGGCCTGTCCCTGACCTTCGGCCAGGTGACCATCACCGAAGTCGCCTGCGCGCTGATCCTGGGCATCGTGACCAACGCGGTGCTGGGAGCCGGCAAGGAAAAGGAAGAAGAGAAGAAGGCGAAAGCGAAATAAAGCACCTTCCGCATCGGAAGCGGGGCCCGTGCGGTCCCGCTTTTTTGCGTTTCGGGGATATTGGAACAGGGCGCAGTACAGGAAAAAAAGAAAATGAGACAAGAAACAAGACGGGAGGATATGGTTTTTCGGGTCCCTGCGTGATTGAATATAGGGGAATCAATGAGAGGGAGGATCGTTGTATGACTTCTCAGGAAGTGAAGGAAGCTGCCAAGCGCTTTGGCGCGGATATTGTCGGGATCGGGTCGATCGACCGGTGGGAAGGCTGTCCTTCGCAGATGGATCCCCGGTTCATCATGCCGCGCGCCAAATCGATCATAGGGCTGGGGTTCCGCGTTCTTCGCGGCAGCCTGCGGGGGATCGAGGAGGGAACTTTCTTTTCCAACTATTCCTCCATGGGATACGGAGGTATCACCTATCTGTACATGCCGATGACGGTCATCAATCTGGCCAAGATGATCGAGGATGAGGGCTACGAGGCTATTCCCTACGGACACCAGAGCGACTGGCGCGGCATCACCAACCGCGGCTTCATTCGGAAGAATTACTCCCGCCCGGTGGCGCCCGGAAAACCCCGCCCCGATGTGATGGTGCACCTTCGCATCGCGGGATATCTCTGCGGTTTGGGAGAGATAGGCTGGTCCAAGATGCTGCTCACCCCGGAATTCGGTCCCCGGGTGCGCATCGGGATCGTGATCACGGAAATGGAACTGGAGCCGGATCCCGTCATGGAACCCGGCACGCTCTGCAACCGCTGCATGGCCTGTGCCCGGGAATGTCCGGCGCAGTGCATTCCGACGGACAGGAACAAAGTCGTGCGCGTGAATCTGGCGGGCCGCGAGGTGGAATGGGGCGACATTGATATCACCCGCTGTGACAGGGTCTTTACCGGCGCTGCGGACTGCAGAAAAGGCGAAAGGGGCGAATATCTGAGTGCGGAAGGACGGTACGACACGAAGCCGGCCTGGTTTTCTCCGTTCTACCATAAACCGAAAAACCTGTATAATACCGGCCAGGCCGTCTGCGGCGCAAAAGGCTGTACCCGGGCCTGCATGATGAGTTTGGAAGCCAGAGGATTGCTCAAAAACACCTTCCATAACCCGTTCCGCACGCAGAAGCCCTGGTCTCTCGACTGGAGCGAGGAAGGGATTGCCGCCGATCAGCCGGCTCCGTACACGCCGCCCTACGACAAACCGGACGATAAGGACCTCAATCCTGACGTCGACGTGGTGTATTCGACTTCGACGGCTGCTCCGAAAAAGACCGACGAGCCTGACTGAGGTGGCCTGATGAAATACGCCGTCGGTTTTCAGCTGTATCAGGAGGGGGAAGAACCTTTCTCCCTTACCGTGAGCCGTTACCGGGAGCAGGTATCGGAGGTATTCTTTCCCTGGCTGGATATTCCCAGCGGAAGGAGCGCGGTCGCTACGCTGCACGGCTTTACGGACTGGACTGCGCAGCGCCGCATGGAAGAGGAACTGTGGGCCATAAAGGCTCTGGGAATCAGACTTGACCTTCTGCTGAACGGAAACTGCTACGGGGGATATGCCCTGTCGCAGAAACTGGCCAACACGGTAATCTCCGTGATATTGCACCTTCAGGAGGCTGTCGGCGGCGTGGATATCATCACCACTTGCTCTCCGGCGGTCGCCCATACGGTCAAACAAAATTTTCCCGGACTGGAAGTGCGCGCATCCGTCAATATGAAGATTGGAACGGTGAAAGGAATGGAATATGTTTCCGACCTTTTCGATTCCTTCCACGTGATGCGTGAGTATAACCGCGATCCGGAGCATCTGAAGAAGCTGAAAGCATGGGCCGACCCGCGGGGGAAAAAGCTGGTCATGCTGGCCAACAGTGGCTGTTTCGCCCACTGTTCCGGACAGACGTTTCACGACAATCTGGTGGCGCACGAGAGTGAAGTCTGCGAAGTGGAAAATATCCCGGGATTTCTGCCTTACATCTGCTGGCGGAGCCTGAAAAAACGGGAAAACTGGGTCAAAGTCCTGCAGAACACCTGGATCCGGCCGGAAGATATTTACCACTATGAGGACCTGTTTGATACGGTCAAACTGGCGACCCGCATGCATAACCGGCCGGAGCTGGTCCTGGAAGCTTATGCAAACAGGCGTTTTTACGGAAATACGCTGGACCTGTTTGAACCGGGGTTCGGGGCGGCTTTCGCGCCCTATGTGATCGACAATACCGCCTTTCCGGCGGATTATTGGGAAAAGACGTCTTCCTGCGCGAAGAACTGCCACGAATGCCGCTACTGCGAAGCCGTTCTGGATAAGGTACTGATCAAAATGGAGGAGATGTAACGGCGCGGCTTGCGGAAAAGCTGCTTCTGATTTATACTTGGCTGCGGCAGAGACTGCCGTTTTGCGGAACCCACTCCGGGTGTCCCGCGGGGGACTCAATAAGGAAGCAGGTGGAAGACCTGCGCTGTGCCGGCAACTGTAACGCGGACGAAATCCGGTATCCATTGGGGCAGCCGCCCTGAGAAGGAGGAGAGTAGGACGAGGCGAAGCCAGGAGACTTGCCCGGGTGAAAATACAAAGGAGGAGTGCGTTTGCCCGAATGACCGCTGCCGGACTGCGGCGGATAGGAGGGAGGAAACGCGAAGAGGAGTGAAAAACAAAACACTCAAATGGATCCTGGCGGCGGCGGCCGTCGTAGTGCTGGCCGTCGGAGTTTACCTGATCGTTCGGCAGCCTCAGGCAAAAGCGGCCGGAACCGTGACGATGACCGTGAAGGACGCGGACGAGAAGGTCCTCAAAGAGAAGAAGATCCCCTTCTTCGAGGGCGATACCGTCTCCGGTCTGGTGTCGGCGAACTTCACCAACGTGCGGTTTGACAACGGCATGCTGATGGACATCGAAACGCTGGTGACTCCGGCCGACTGGACGTACTTTATCAGCATCTGGAAGAACGGCGCGATGAGTGAGGTGGGGATCGATCAGATGACCCTGGAAGACGGTGCGGTCTACGACTTTGTCTGGACCAAAAACACCTGGCAGCCCTGATCATGGGAGCCCGGGACAGACCGGCTCTGACGGCGCGTGAACTCTGCGTGATGGCCCTGCTCACGGCGATCCTCTTTCTGCAGGAGGAACTCCTGAACTTCCTGCCGAACATCCAGCTGACCGTCTTCCTGATCCTGCTCTACGCGAAATGTCTGGGGTTCTGGAAGACGATGATGATCGTCACGGTCTACGTGGTGCTGGATTCCGCCTATATGGGATCCCTGAATCCCATCTTTACGCCGGGACAGTGGATCGCCTGGACGGTGAATCCGCTCATCACCTGTCTGTGTCTGAAAAAAACGGAAAACCCGGCGCTGCTCGCCGGAGCGGCTGCCGGATTCGCGTTTCTCTACTGCTGGATCATGATCCTGCCGACCATGTGGCTGCTGCATGTCAGGTTCGTGCCCTATCTGATCTCGGATATTCCGTTCGAGCTGATCCTGGCCGCCAGCAGCTTCCTGACGACCCTGCTGCTCTATGAGCCGCTGCGGAAGCTTCTGAGAAAACTGCTGGGAAGCAGTATGTAGGAACCCACCTTCAGGCCTCTTCCCGCGAAGCGGGGGGAGGCTGTCAGGCGGAGCCTGACTGGTGGGAGGTCCGCCCTTTCAGTCACCTCGCCTTCAGGCCTCTTCCCGCGAAGCGGGGGGAAATCAAGGAAATAATAAGGACCTGTGAAAACGAGAAATCGTTTTTCACAGGTTTCTTTTTTTTGGGGTCTGTGCCGACAGTCGGGGCGGGGCTTAACAAAAGTCCTGCTTTATTCGGTCTCCATGTATACCGACCAGGGGTACATATAATCGTCGAGATCCTTCGGCATTTCCTTCGGGACCATGCCCAGCCGGCGGTAGAGGGCGATCGCGGCTGTATTCGCGGAATTCGGGGTCACGTAACACTTTTTCGCACCGTTGGTCAGGGCCTGTTCCATCATGAACCGGATCGTCTTCGACGCGATCCCCTTTCCTCTCGCAAAGGGGAAGAGCGCCGCGTGCACCTCGGCAAGACCGCATTGTTCGTGAACGTGATAGCTTGACTCGCCGCAGTAGACGCCCCGGAAAAAGATGCAGTAATGATCGATCAGGGGCCGTCTCCCGCAAAAACTTTCAAGCTGTTCTTCGGCTTCGGCCGCGGTGTTTGTGTAACCTTCCGGCAATCCGATGTAGCGCATGACGTCGGGATCTCCCCACAGACTGCGGATATTCTCAAGGTCTTCCCTGCCGCTGGGACGGATCTCCAGACCGGGAAGCGTATCCATATCAAGGACGCAGTCATACCGGACCGCGTCCCCGTCGGGATAATCCCGGGTGAAGCGGGTGACGGAAAAACCTTCATGCTCATAGAAGGATGCGGCATCGGCGTCGGTCTCCGCCTTCAGATGCGAAACGTTCAGGCTTAAAGCTGCGGCGCGAAGCAGAAAGCGGCCGGTTCCCCGGCGCTGATGCGCTTCGGCGACGGCCAGCCCGCTGATTTCGGCCGTATCGGCGGATATCTGCCTGAAAACGGCGATCCCGAGATCGTCCTCCCCGTCAGAGCAGACAAAGGCATGGAAAGAAGGATCTTCCGCATACGCGGTCATTTTTACACTGTATTTTTCAAAAGTCGGCTCATACAGGCACTGACGGTAGATGGCGTACGCCGTTTCATTGATCAGCTGGAGAAGGCTCTCTTCCCTGATTCTCATGTATCCCCTCCCGAATGCCGCCTGACGGCAGCGCTGCTGTCTGCGATCCGCCCTCTCACCAGTCACGCTTCGCGTGCCAGCCTCTCCCCCATAAAGGGGGAAGAGGCCAGGGCATTCCAGTCAAGTCGCCTGCAAGGACCGCCCTCCCACCAGTCCGCCTTCGGCGGCCAGCCTCCCCCCGCGGAGCGGGAAGAGGCCTGAAGTTATTCTGGTGCGGCTGCCTGCGCTCAGTTCTCTTCCCCGCCGGCGTTGTAGACCATGCGCTTCATGGCGGAGACGTCATCGGCGAGGTATTCGTCGTAGGTCGTGATCTTGTCAATGATGCGGCCGCCGACGAATTCAATGATCCGGTTCGCGGTGGTCTGGACGATCTGGTGGTCCCGGGAGGCGAAGAGGATCACGCCGGGGAACTTCATCATCCCGTTGTTGAGAGCGGTGATCGACTCCATATCCAGGTGGTTGGTCGGCTCGTCGAAGAGCAGCACGTTTGCGCCCGAGATCATCATCTTCGAGAACAGGCACCGCACCCGCTCGCCGCCGGAGAGCACCCGCAGCTTCTTTACTCCGTCGTCGCCGGCGAAGAGCATGCGGCCGAGGAACCCGCGGACGTACGTCACGTCTTTAATCGCGGAATAGCCGGTCAGCCATTCGGTGATAGTCAGATCATTGTTGAATTCCGCGTTGCTGTCCTTCGGGAAATAGGCCTGCGAGGTCGTAACGCCCCATTTGTAGGAGCCTTCGTCCGGTTCGATCTCACCCATCAGAATGCGGAAAAGGGTGGTCTTGGCGAGCTCGTTCGAGCCTACGAAGGCGATCTTGTCGTCGTGGCCGACCACGAAAGAGATATCGTCGATCACTTTCACCCCGTCAATGGTCTTGGAAAGGTGGCTGACGGTGAGCACTTCGTTGCCGATAGCCCGTTCCGGACGAAAATCGATATAGGGGTACTTGCGGCTGGAAGGCCGGATGTCATCCAGCTGGATCTTTTCGAGCGCGCGCTTCCGGCTGGTCGCCTGCTTCGATTTGGAGGCATTCGCGGAGAAGCGCTGGATGAATTCCTGCAGCTCTTTGATCTGCTCCTCCTTCTTCTTGTTCGCTTCCTTCATCTGACGGATGCGCAGCTGGCTGGATTCGTACCAGAAATCATAGTTGCCGGCGTACAGCTGGATCTTGTTGTAGTCGATGTCCGCGATCATTGTGCAGACCTTATTGAGGAAATACCGGTCATGCGAGACCACAATAACGGTATTCTCAAAATTGATCAGGAATTCCTCCAGCCAGGCGATGGCGGCCAGATCCAGGTGGTTCGTCGGTTCGTCCATCAGCAGAATATCGGGATTTCCGAAAAGCGCCTGCGCGAGCAGGACCTTCACCTTCTCCGCGCCGGTAAGCTCTTTCATCAGCTTATCGTGCAGCTCGGTCTCGATGCCGAGTCCGTTTAAGAGCGAGGCAGCGTCGGATTCGGCTTCCCAGCCGTTCATGGCGGCAAATTCGCCCTCCAGCTCGCTGGCGCGGATCCCGTCTTCCTCGGAAAAGTCCTCCTTCATGTAGAGGGCGTCCTTTTCCTTCATTACTTCGAACAGCCGGGGATTGCCCAGCATGACCGTTTCGAGCACCGGGTGCTCGTCATAGGCAAAATGGTCCTGCTTCAGCACGGAGATGCGTTCGCCGGGCGTGATGAACACGTCGCCCTTGTTGGGCTCCAGCTCGCCGGTCAGGACTTTCAGAAACGTGGATTTTCCGGCGCCGTTCGCGCCGATGAGCCCGTAGCATTCGCCGGGCACGAATTTGACGTTGACGTCCTCGAACAGGGGAGTCTTGCCGAAGCGGACGGTAACATTGCTGACAGTGATCATAGGATTCCTCTCAATTCAGGGCGGAAATGGTTTCTCCGCACCGGTTTATTGTGGCAGATTTTCAGCGGAAAAGCAAGGAAAAACAAAAGAGTCAGTCCAAAAGCACCAGGCTTCGCTGCCCGATCAGCGCCGCGAAAGCCCGTCGGCGGTCTTCCGGAAGCAGCGAGGATTCCAGAAGAGACAGCAGGAGCGGCCTTTTACTCAGGAGAAATCGGATCATTTTTTCCGCCGACTCAGAA
>JAEEGL013560246.1_pt1 | contig 21266 bp, 21 predicted proteins | sample 9134231 | NCBI WGS metagenome assembly JAEEGL01 (sample SAMN16246548, study PRJNA631951) | gut metagenome | biome: gut microbiome; feature: rumen; material: fiber-attached | host: Bos | place: Iran: Karaj | collected 2018-10
ATAGGTCAGCGATGTAAGTGCAGCAATGCATTCAGTCTACTGATACTAATAGCCCGAGGGCTTGACCTGATTCATATTAGGCAGCCAGCCTACTTTTACTCGCTCGCCTTTCTTTCTTTCAGTTTTCTATGTCCTGTGAGACATACAGTAGGTGTTGATTGCGGCGAGGGTACACCTGTTCCCATCCCGAACACAGAAGTTAAGCTCGTTCGTGCTGACAATACTTGGCTGGCGACGGCCCGGGAAGATAGGTAACGCCTACACTGAGAGGACGGATTCATCCGTCCTCTTTTTTATTCTTTCCGCAGTTTTATTCCCTTCTTTTCGTTTTTCTGCTATAATAGTGTAAATGATCCGTTGGAGGAGTATATGAAACAGAAATACATCTCGCCCCTCGATCCCGCCGATCTCAACGACGCGCTCGAGCTGTGCTGGTCGAGCTTTGCAGAGACCGTGGCGTTCCGCTGCTCCGACGAGGGAGTCAGAGAGTTTTACGCGCTGTGCGATCCCGAATTCATGTCTCACCGTATGGCCGACGGCACGGTGATGTTCTGGGGCGCCTTTGAAGACGACAGGCTGGTCGGCGTTTGCGCCGTAAGGGAACAGTGCCAGATCATACTCCTTTTCGTCGCGGGCGACCGGCAGAACTGCGGCATAGGCACGTCGCTGATGAAGGCCATGGTCATGGATCTCAAGGCCGCAGGGCAGGAAGTGGACAGGCTGTGCGTCGAGGCCGCCATAACGGCGTACCCCTTCTTTCAGAAAATGGGATTTGCCCCGGTGGGTGATCTTGATTATTCCTCGGGCATACCCTCCGTACCGATGGAGCTCAAAAGTCTCGACGGATCACAGGCGGACAGCTGAGCCCCTCCCGACTTCGATCAAGACGATAAAAGGCCTCAGAAAGGATTTTAAATATGGATAAACCGCTTGCTTCCCAGCTGCTCATGGACGTTCGCGCCATCACCTTCAATCTCACCGCTCCGTTCAAAAGGGACTGCGGAGTATGCTCTCCCGTAAAATGGGACGCCGGAGTCATACTCTCGGCCGCTCACACCCGCGGACGCATATCCAGCGGCCTTGCCGAGATGATCCGTCAGAATTATCCTCAGACCGAGACGCTTTGCTATGCTACGGGCGACGATTCCGCGTTCGCGGTGCTTACCGCCGAAAGGCTCGGCCTGGGTCTTCCTCTTTTCTCCCCGTCCAAGGTGCCCTCGGGAGTAAACACGGTCGTGGTTTGCGACTGCCTTTCCTCCTCGGCGCTTTCCGCCGTAAAAATCATAGAGGAGAACGGCGGAGTCGTGCTGGGGGTCGCCTGCATATTCGATCACGGGATGAAAAACGACCGCGCAAGGTTCGAAGAGGCGGACGTGGAATACTGCGCTCTTGCCGACCTCGATACCGCTGTTCAGATCGGTCTGAAAAAAGAGCTGCTCAAGCCCACCGACACCGTGGCCGTTCTGGCTTACAGAGATAATCCCATCGACGACCGCTGGATGGAGATGATCGTGTGACGGGCATCGCGATAAAATGCACGCCGTCGCCCTTCTTTCCAAAAAAGCTTGAGGCATGCTATGAGGAAATGGCTCAAAAGGGATGGATCCTCAAAGAGAAGGGATTGATCTTCGACCATTTCCGTTACGCAGAGCCGCAGGATCTCGTGTATGAGATAGAGTACATGCGGAAAAACGGCTCGCTTGAAAACACCCAGCGCCGCCGCAGACTTAAGGCGGGCTGGGACGAGGTGGCCGATCGCGGCATGGTGCATGTTTACGCCGCCGACCGCGACGCCGCGCACGATCCCATGCCCGAGGACAACGATCTTAAAAAAGAGCAGTCCGGGCAGTTCCTTTCCGAAGCGCTGAAGTGGGGCGGCATAGCCCTGGCGGCTTTCATCGTCTTTATCCTGGCGCTGATACCCGGCCGCGGCGGCAGCATGTATCAAAATCTCGTCACCGGGACCGAGGTATATCTCTTCATCTTCGCGCTCGCGGTCTTCACCGCTTTTATCAGCGTGCGTCAGCTCATCCTCATTTTGAGGAGGCGCTCGATGATCCTTTCGGGAAAGCAGGAAAAGACGATGCCCTGGCGAAGGGGCATAGCCCTTTATAACGCCGTAGTCGTGCTGTTTCTCATTTGCATAATAGTCTCCGGCGTATTGATGGCAAAGTTCCTTTCAAGATCGCAGGAGGGCAGTCTGCCTCTTTCCTCCGACGGACTTCCCATCGTGCTCGCGGAAGAGCTTGAAGATGTAAAACGGGTCTCGGAGAGCGAGTCGCCCGAATACGTCGCCGAGTTCAGCAAGAGCGGCAGTCTTCTCGCGCCAGAGATGTATTACGCCTACGAGCGTTGCGCGGGCGGCGGGGATTATTCCGTGCGCACCTATCAGAACTATTACAAAACCGTGAGCCGCGCCACGGCGCTCAGACTTGCACGTGACATCGCCGCCCACTCTGTGTGGACGTCAAACGGAGAGTTCACCGAGATATCGGTCGACGGGTACGATCTGGTGCTGACGTCAAAATACGAGACCGTCGCGGTCTCGGGCAGCGTCTGCCTCAGGATAATATATAACGGCGATCTTGAGCCGCGCGTCCTTCTTGAAAACGTGAGGGACAGGCTATGAACGGACATATAGCGGTGTTCGACTCCGGAGTCGGAGGGATAAGCGTTCTGCGCGAGCTTGTAAAGCTCATGCCGCAGGAGGATTATCTGTATTTCGGAGATTCAAAAAACGCGCCCTACGGTTCTCGTGAGACCGCGCAGGTGCTCGAGCTCACCGAAATGAATATAGACATGCTGGTGCAGGGCGGAGCAAAGGCCGTGGTCATCGCCTGCAACACGGCGACGTCGGCCGCAGCCGCCGTACTGCGTGAAAAATACTCCGAGCTTCCCATAATAGGCATAGAGCCGGCGCTCAAGCCAGCCGTGAGCGCCTTTCCGGGCGGAAGGATACTGGTGCTCGCCACCGAGGTCACGCTCAGGGAGGAAAAATTCAACCTTCTCAATGAGCGCTTCAACGGAAAGGCGCAGGTCTTTCCCCAGTCGGCCCCGTACATCGTGGAGTTGGTCGAAAAGGGACTTGCCCGCAGCCCGCTGATGGACGCCTATCTCAAGGGCCTTACGGCGCGGTACGAGGGAGTGGACGCCGTGGTCCTGGGATGTACCCATTTTCCGTTCGCGAGAGACGCTATTTCCCGAGCGCTGCCGGGCGCCGTGCTGTTCGACGGCGGAGAGGGCACTGCCCGGGAGACTGCCAGAAGACTCAGAGAAAGCGGCATATACGGCGGAGGGAGCGGAAAGATAGAAATAAAGAGCAGCGACCCCGCCATGATACCCCTTGCGAAAAAGCTTCTTGAAGAATGAGAAAAGCTCTCTCGTCAGAGAGAGCTTTTTGTCGGGAAAGTGAGATTTTTGTTCCTTGATCGGTAGTATATAGATGAGGCGGAAAGGACGGTGATATTTTGGAAGACGGCAAGATAATTGATTTGTTCTTTGAGCGCTCGGAGCAGGCGATAATCGAGCTGTCCGAAAAGTACGGTCCGATCTGCCTGAAGCTCGCCGAAAACATTCTCGGCGACCGGCTTGACGCGGAGGAATGTGTGAACGATGCTTATCTCGGGGTGTGGAACGCGATCCCGCCCCAAAGGCCGGAAAGGCTTTTGAGCTACGTTTGCCGCATCGTCCGAAATCTCGCCGTAAAAAAATATCACGGAAAGACCGCGCTGAAAAGAAACAGCTCCTACGACGTCTCGCTCGACGAGATCATGGAGTGCTTCCCCGTATCGGACGGCGCCGCGGAGGGCGTCGATGCCGCGGAAACGGCCGACATGATCGACCGGTTCCTCGAAACGCTGGACGCGCGGGACCGCGTGATGTTCGTCAGACGCTACTGGTACGCCGACACGGCGGAGGATATAGCCGAACGCTTCGGCACGAGCGGACATTACGTCTCCGTGAGACTTTCCAGGATGAGAAAAGCCCTTAAGAAATACCTGATCAAGGAGGGTTTGCCGCTATGAAAAAAGAAACTGTATCCGAAATTATCGGCGGCATCGATGAAAAATACGTGGCGGAGGCGGCGCAGTATGCGCCTGATAGCGCCGACGCCGATAAAAAACGTCCCCGCAGGTTCAAATGGGTCGCCGCGGCCGCCTGTCTTGCGCTCGTTGCCGCGATCGGCTTCGGCGCGTTCGCCGTCGCCGCGGAGGCCAAGGAATACAACGCCGCAGTTGAGTTTTTTCAGGGAAACGGATTATCGATGGAAGGATTGAGCCGAGCGGAAGTGAAAGCAGTATTTCGCGATATCACGACCAACAGCTTTACCTACAGCAAGACGGCCGAGATAATAAAAAAGGCCGTCCCCGGCTGGGAGATAGTGCAGGCGACGCCGGAGGAGCTGTCCGACGCATGGAATGAAAACGTCGCAAGATACAGGGTCCGGCGAAACGGCATAAGCTACCGCACGGATTATAAGTACGTCCGCGACGAACAGCTCGGTTTTGACGTTTTCAGCAAATGCGTTTTGGAGTGCTTCAAGGGAGATGAGCTCCTGTGGACCGCGGAGTTTACCGATTTTTACCCGGTGTGTTATTCGTATACCGAGCACGGGGCGCTCGTCGGAGGGCAGAACTGGACCTATTCCTCCGAGGATATCACCTATACATGGATCGCCTGCGTGGATGAAAACGGGCAGATACTGTGGCAGAGCCGCCTTGAGCACGGCTTCAAGCACGAGTACGTCAAATCGGTATTGTCCGTCGGCGACGGCGTATGGGCCGTGGTCTCCGTGGGCGACTTTCAAAGTCTTTGTCTGAGCGTATTTGACGGGGATGGCAGTGAGCGTTCATTCCGCGAGCGTTCATTCCGCGCGACGGAAATGGATCGCTACGGCCTGTACGTCAAAAACGCCGTTCCTCTCGGCGACGGGTATATCGTACAGCTCGGGTACTTTACGTCTTCGGAAGGAACGCTGTTCGTAAGGCTTGACGCCGAAGGCAACGTTGTCGACAGCTTTTCATATCAGTCGGAAGACTGTGATTATTATATCGTCGATATGATCGAGTTCGGCGGACAGGTGTATCTTTCCGGGTATGCCGTTCCCAAACAGCGCGACGCCGGCGGTCGTCACGAGATCGCGAATGTTCTGGAATATTCGTTCTCAAAATACAAAGAGGATGAGATCATTTCCGATGAAGAGCTGACCGCGCTCGTTCGGGACAACTACACGGCCGTGCTTTTGCTGTGCGATCCCGAGGGCGGCGAGCCGCAGACCTTTTATTCGGTGAATGGCTCGCTGGGAGACCTTTTGTCCGTGAACGGCGAGGGGGAACTTGAATGGCGTGTAAACAGCGTCATCTCGACCTTCTTATCACCGCTTACGAGCTCCTTCACAGTCGGCGGCACCTGCCGGGTGTACAGCTATGCCTTCGACGCCGACGGCCGTCTTATAAAGCAGACCGACACCGGAGAGACGGTGCCGTACCGCAGGTAAAATCTTCGAAAATACGAAAACGCACCGCATATGCGGTGCGTTTTTTCATATGCAGGAAAAGACAAGAACGGTCTCTTCGTCGTTTATGTGCACTTCTTCCGGGTCGTAAGGCGCGGCCAGCTTATGCCAGAGACTTTTGGCCGCCGTGTTTTTCTCGTTGTATTTTATCTCCCAAAGGCCTTGATGCTTTTGCAGTATCATTCTTGCGGCCTCAAGCGCGAGGCGCTTTCTCCGGTGGGAGGGAAATACGGTGAACTCCGCCATGGTATGATCCGGATTTCGGCCTATATTCGAATAGGGGCATATCATGGCGAATCCTACGAGCGTGTCGTCGCTGTAAATGAAATACGCCCTGCGCTTCGGGTCTTTGAAATACTCGTCGAACCAGCCGTAATGGAAATTTCCGTTTTCATCCATCGGATCGTCGTAGAAGTTGGTCATCTCGTAAAGGTATTTTTGGTTGACGTTCCAAAGCAGTTCTCTGTTGGCTTCGCCGACTTGTTTAAGCCTTATCATGAGCTCCTCCTCTCAGGAAAAGAAATCCCAGCCGGACAAAAGCAGTCCGGGGATGACGACCAGCAGGAAGAACGCCCAGCTGACCAGGGTGAACGTCTTGATGAATTTGCGGCTGTTGCCGGGATATTCGCGCACATATATGCGGTAGTTTATCACCGAGGCGAGAGATCCGATCAGCGAGCACAGGCCGGCCGTGTCCGCGCCGTAGATAAGCCCGGCAAAGTTCTCGGAGAAAGGATAAAGCACGATGCTTGCGGGCACGTTGGAAATTATCTGACTCAGGCCTATGGCCCACCAGTATTCACGGCCGGCAACGCTCCGTTTGAGAAATCCCGCGATGGAAGGATTAGCCGCGACCGAAGAGGAAAAAACGAAAAAGCACAGGAAGGTGCCGAGCAGTGCATAGTCGACCTTGAAAAACAGCTTTCGGTCAAAGACGGCGATTACGGCCAACACTACGGCAAGCGCCGCGGGCCAGTAACGGGTGCGGGTGACTATGACCGAAAGGATCAAAACGAAAAGGCCGAGATATATCCAGCGCAGAAAACCGCTCTTCGGAGACGGCAGACTGTCCTTGTCGAAAACGGCGGGCTCTTTTAGGCTTTTACGGTACAAAAATAAGATAAATACCACCAGCAAGAGCCCAGACATGACGCACAGCGGCAGCATATGCAGCATGAAGCGCCATACGCTTACGCCCGACTGACCGTAAAGGAACAAGTTTTGCGGGCTCCCGAAAGGCATAAGCAGCGAGCCTCGGACGGCGGCGATGTTTTCCATGCTGATAACGGGCAGGATATACTGTTCCTTGCTGGCGCTTCTGAACAAAAGGATTGTCAGAGGTACGAAGATCAAAAGGGACACGTCGTTAGTGACGAACATGGACGAGAAAAACACGCCGAAGACCAGAAAAAGGCTCAAGCCGAGCATGGTCTTGAGCTTTCCTCCGAGGTTTACCAGCGGCTGAAGCACGTTCTCCTGCTTGAAGCCCTCCAGCACGCAAAGCATCATGAGAAGGGTGCCGAGAGTGCGCCAGTCGATCTGTTTCACAAGCGCCGCGGATGGCGGCGTGATAAAAAGCCCGATCACCGCGGCAATGACCGACAGGGTGAGCATGGCTTCTTTTTTGAAAAGAGAAAGGATCTTTTTCATTGATCTGCCTTTACGTAAAAACTGTATCTGCCGCAAAAAATTATAGCATAATCATTGCCGCCGTTCAATAAAAACCCCCTTGATAAAGGGGGGAGTGAGCGGTTCAGCTTTTCAGTATCCGTCCGATGATCGCGGTCTGCCATCTTGCGGGCAGGACGTTGAGCATGCGCAAAAGCGGGTTTCGGTTGACGTTGTAGATGTATTTCGGTCTTTTTGCGGATAGCGCGCGCACGAGTGTTTCGGCGATCCTTTGCGGCGCGACGTTTTTTGCCTCCACGCCGTTTACGATCTTTTTGAACCGCGCGGCGTTGTATTTGTAGATCTTCGTGTTCTCGCAAAACCGATCCAGCTCTCTCGTGGAGTCGGCAAGAAGACCGGTCTTCACGGCGCCCGGGCGGATCACGCAGACGTCTATCCCGATCAGCTGCAGCTCCATCCTGAGCGAATACGCGTATTTATCAAGCGCGCTTTTCGTGATCGCGTATATGCCGGTAAACGGGAGCGGCGACAGCGGGGCAAGCTCGCTCGTCGTAATGATGATCCTGCCGCCATTTTTCAGAAGCGGCAGAAATACCTTGTTGACCCTGTACGGGCCGAAAAGATTGACGTCGAATATGTCGCCGAATCTTTCCTCGCTCATCTCGACCAGCGAGTCAAGTCTGTATATACCGGCAAAGTGAACAATCGCGAAAAGCTCGTCCGTATGCCCGCTCACGACGCCGAACGCCCGCTTGACGCTTTCCGGGTCGGTGACGTCGGTTTCAACGGGGATCACGCCGGGCTCGGGCTCCTTGACCGCCTTGTCGAGCGCGAATACGGTATATCCGTTTTGCGCGAGGGCCTTCACCGCGGCGTAGCCCATCCCGCCGTACGCGCCGGTCATGACGACGTTTTTCATTTTGACGCCCTCCTTCTGAAGTCAGTAGTCAAAGGTTTCATTCTCAACGTGGATTGCGGCAGTCAGCTTTTCTCCCGAATAAGGTTTTCTGATCTCTATCATATTCAAAACGGTGTAGCCCTTTGAACGGAGAAATCGGATCATGCTTTCATTGTTAGGATGGACGTAATTATAGACCGTATCTTCTCCCATGGAGGCGGCGATCTCTTCTGCTTTTTCGAACAGCATCGCAGCAACGCCTCTTCTTCGATGATCCTCGCGCACAAAGATATGCTCGACCCATAAGCAAGGCTCGACGATCCTGCATACGATATACCCCACGAATGAATTTTGATCTTTAGCTGCATAGATCGGAAATCCGGAATCCAAAAACTCAAGGATCTCTTCTTTTGCCGCATCGAGATCCGGCGACGACTGAATGCCTTTATAAGCTTTTAGTTGAGTCCGAAACGCGGCGGCCAGAGGCGCGATCCCATCGGCGTCTGTTATGCCTATCTTTACGAGCTCCATGCGTCCCTCCGAAAATTAGGATTGTCGAAGCAATCATACCATATTTGTTATCTGCTTACAACAAAAGCTCCTTTGCCCGGCAGGCAAAAGAGCTTTTGTTGTTATAGAGCGCGCAAAAGTGCGCCAAGGCATTGCGCTTCGCTTTATTCCGGCCTTCGTTTAATAAGACTGCGGTTCAGTCGCTTTTGTGCAGTCTTTCCATCTCTCTCTCGAGAGCTGCCCAGTCTTTCATGGGCTGCATGTCTATCCACAGCTCGTAACTGCCGTTCTGGTAATATATATGGCTGTTTGCGGCTTCCTGAACTGCCGCGTAATACCATTTGTCGGTATCCATGTTGTCCGGGAACACCTTCATATTGTCAAGCAGATGATCCTTGTGCGGAGACCTCTTGAGAAGGTGGTTGATGACAGTGACCGTTTCAGCTCTGGTGATGGGCTGGCTTGGCCTGAATGTTCCGTCGGGATAACCGTGGATTATCCCGTTTTCAGCCGCGATGTTGATGAATTCGTTTGCCCAGGAGGCGGAAATATCCGAAAAATGATCTTCACCGGTATATCCGTCACCGGCCACGTCAAAGAATGCGGCCGCGATAGTGGCGATCTCGGCTCTGGTGATGGGCTGACTTGGTTTGAAGGTTCCGTCGGGATAACCTGACAGGATGCCGGCGTTATACAGCGTGGAGATCTGGTTATTGTACCACATACCCTTTTCAACGTCGCTGAACGGGTTGGCGCTGCTCCAAAACTCGCTTCTGCTATCGTCGGAGAGAAGCCGGTAAAAAATAACTGCGACTTCTGCTCTGGTAATGTTCCCCTCGGGACGGATGGTGTTGTCGGGATAACCTACGAGATAACCGAAGTGACTTGCGGTCTCTAGCACGGGAGGGGTGCTCTTTTTGGTATAGGTATTGATAACGGTGATTTCGGCCTCGCCCACGACCTCGAAGTTTTCATTGTCTTCGGAATAGACCGTTTTGAGCGTGTATCCTGAAACCTCAGCGTTGGATTCGGTGACCTTATAGGTGCCGGCTTCGACCTCGATCGTCCAGGTGAAGGTCAGGCCGTTATCGGAGACCTCAAGGATGTCCTCGCTGTCTGTCGTGGATAATGTGTAGGAGCCGTTCTCACCGGTCACGCTGATCGTGATATCGGGGAGCATGTTTTTGGCGATCCCGGCAAAAGTTTTAACGACTTTCAGAGCTTTCGATAAACCGTGAGCGGCTTTTATGACGATGGGTGAAGTGAAATCGCCTGCGTCGATCGGTATCAGATTTTCCTCGGAATAACGAACAGCGTTCCCTTCGTCATCGTCGTTGTTTCCGTCGTCATACCAGCCGTCGATCGCTTTGCCGTCCTCGGCAAGGACGACAGCGCTGTTGACGGTGCCGAGATGCATCGTTCCCTTCCAGAGCATTATATCGTCGCCTGCGGTCAGGGAGGTGTTGTTATAAATGCTCGCGCCGTCTGCGATGGTAAGGATGCCTCCCGTTCCCTCATAAGGATAGTCGTAGAAGGCGATACCGCCGCCGTAGTATCCGGCGGTGTTTTCCGTGATTACCGCATCCGCGCCTATATATATCTCGGCCTTGCCGTAGTAGAAAGCGCCTATACCGCCGCCTATCTGTTCAGCACTGCAGCCGGTTATCGTTCCGCCGTTCATTGTAAAGCGAGGCGTGCCGGGTCCGTAACTGGGTCCTATGGGGCTCGTGTTCATTATGAACACTCCTCCGCCGCTGGCGCCGTCACAGCTGCAGTCGCGTAATATGCCATCATACATCGTCATCGTGCCGCTGTCGGAGATACAGACCCCGCCGCCCCCGCCTGCGTACGCGCTCGACCACCAGTAATAGTTTCCCGGCATATTGCTGGAGCAGCGTTCTATGATACCGCCGTACATATTGAACGTTGAAGATTCCGAAAGCAGCACGCCTCCGGCGATAGGACCGCTGTAAAGATCACGGATAGTTCCGCCGTACATGTTTACAACAGAGTTTCCGGACATTTGTATGCCCGCCGCCGTGCCCGCGGATCTGGATTCGCATATCACGGCGCCTTCGTATATGTTGAGCTTGGCATTATTGCCGATATATATGATCGGTTCGGTGAGATTGTTTTTTATACTTCCGTTGCTCAGCGTGAGAGAATCAGACTTATCGTCCGTGCAGAGATTGACCGTCGCATTGTTTGTGATCTGAAAACCCCTCGAATGGGTGCGATCCATATAAACAGTGTGCCCGCCGCCTATGACAGTTGTATTGCCGGCAGTAAAGGCCAAAACACCGTTGTTCAGAGTTATTTCATCGGTAAGGATTATCGTTGCCGTCTGATCGTTAGCGTTTATGCTTGAAACAGCAGCGTATAATTCTTCTGCCGTGCCGACGGTATATTCCTCAGGGTCGTCCGCAATAACGGGCACGATGAACAGTATCGTCGCCAGTACTGCCGCCAATACAAAAAACCCCGGCTTGATGTTAATTATACTCCTCATTTTTCGTTCGCCTCCGTGAAGGCGTTTTTATCCACAGTCATTAGAATAACATACTCTGTGCAAAAAGACAATGCTTTTATAAACGGTTGAATAAGTGATTTGCGAAAAACAAGACCGCTGTCTTTTGGATCCCACTGTATAAAAAAGACTTCCGCCCTGCGGGCAGAAGTCTTTATTTGGCGGAAAGGGTGGGATTCCTTTTCTGCGGAAAAGCCACGGCGGTTGCGGCGTGCCGCCGGCACCCCGCCAAGAGCCGCCTTTCGAATCCCACCGTATGAATAAAGACTTCCACCCTGCGGGCAGAAGTCTTTGTTTGGCGGAAAGGGTGGGATTCCTTTTCTGCGGAAAAGTCACGGCGGTTGCGGCGTGCCACTGGCACCCCGCCAAGAGCCGCCTTTCGAATCCCACTGTATAAATAAAGACTTCCACCCTGCGGGCAGAAGTCTTTGTTTGGCGGAAAGGGTGGGATTCGAACCCACGGATGTTTGACCATCGCCGGTTTTCAAGACCGGTGCCTTAAACCGCTCGGCCACCTTTCCGGATGCCGCATCATAATAACACGGCTTTAAGGTTAAGTCAACCGTCGGTGACCGTTCCGTCTCCGGTGATGGGGATTGGGTCTCCCAGATATCTGGGCAGGCGGCGGGCTATATCGGTGTCCCAGACCGCTTTCACGCGGGCGACGGATTCGCGGGCGTAGTTGTAAACCATTTTATATTCGGCTTTGTTGGCCGAGGCGACGCCGTATGCGTCCAGCCCCAGTCTGCGGGCGATATAAAGAGACCTGCCCATGTGGAATTCCTGAGTCGATATGATGATCGAATCGCACTTGAAGATCTCTTTTGCGCGATATATCGAGTCGTAGGTGTTGAAGCCGGCGTGATCGAGGAAAATGTCCTCCCGCGGGATACCGCGCTCGAGAAGATAATCAAGCATGGCGTTGACCTCGTCGTATTCGACCGTTCCGTGATCGCCCGAAACGAGTATTTTCGGTGCCTTGCCGGCGCGGTACAGCTCGATGGCGCGATCCAGCCTGTCCTGAAGCACGGGCGAGGGGGAGCCGTTGCTGTATACTCTTGCGCCGAGGACCAGAATGGCGTCGCTGACGGGAGCTTCCTCTATTGAAGTGAAATACTTCCTGGAGGAGCGCTCCACGTATATCTGGACGCATATGAAAAGAACTATGGCGATGATGACGATGCGTTTTATGAGTTTGAATAAAAATCTCATTTTGCCCATTTCCTCAATGAAGCGCGCATTTTTCCGATGAACGAGTCGGCATAGGCCGAAAGCCGCGCGCCTTTTTTGTGTACGATGCCTATCTGCATGGTCTCTCCGTCACGAAGGGGCAGGGAAGCCATGGTCACGCCGGTTATGCCGGGTATGATATATCCGGTACCGATGGTATAAGCGTCTGTTTTCCCTATAAGATTTTCCATGGTGGCACGGTCCTGGACCGAATAACTTGTTTTGGGGTTGAGCACCCACAGCTCCTCCGCAAGACTTGCAGAGCCCTCGCCCTGCTCGTAAAACACGAAGGGATACGAGCTCAGATCCTCGACGCTGACCGAAGACTTGCTCAAAAGCGGATGATCCGGCCTTACGAAAACGTGGGGCGCCACGTCCCTGACGTGGGTGAACTCGAGGCCGCGGCTTTCAAACAGCTTGTTCATATACCGTTCGGTGCCCACGGTGGTATACAAGACCCCGATCTCACTGCGGTGGGAATAAACGTCTTCCACGATGCCGAGAGTCTGCCCTTCTCTGAGGCTGAACGACATGTGCGGGTCCTTGTTCTCGGCCACCAGCTCGCAGAACGCGTCGCTGACGAAGGCGTAGTGCTGGGAGGATACCGAAAAGACCGTTTTTATCTGACCGCTGGAGGTGAAATGTGCCACCAGATTGTCCGCCTGCTCCAAAAGAGCCGCGGCGTAGCGTATAAACTGCTCTCCGTCGGGAGAAAGCTTGACGCCGCGGGAGGTCCTTTCGAAAATGTCTATCGACAGATCCTTTTCCAACGCGGCGACCGATGAGCTCAGGCTGGGCTGGGATATCAGAAGATTGCGGGCGGCACGGCTCATCGAGCCCTCGCGCGCTATTTCCACCACGTATCTCAGCTGCTGTAAAGTCATTGACTGCGCCTCCCCGTGATTTGATATTATAATTTTAATCTATGGCGGAGATAAAGTCAAGCTTTGGATGCTGTTTGCTTTTCAGAATATATGGTTCCGCGGCGATCAGTCTATATCGTAAAACCCGAGACCGTTTTTGAAGCACCTTTCGGCCAGCTCCTCCGCGTCTTCGCCTCTTGCGCCGGCCGCGGCCTCTAGCGTGCGGAACATCATGCGCGAATCGCACCTGCTTCCTCTGAAGGGGACGGGCGCCATATAGGGGCAGTCGGTCTCCAGCATGATCCGATCGCCCGGTACGGCGGCGCAGGCCTCGAGCGCCTTCTTTGCGTTTTTGAAGGTAAGGACTCCGGTAAAGGAGATCATCCAGCCCAGCTTCAGATATTCGAGCGCGGTCTCGCGGCTGCCCGAAAAGCAGTGGCATACGCCGCGCACCGAGGGGAAGGCCCTGACTATTTCGAGGGTGTCCTGCACGGCGTCACGGGAATGGAGTATGACGGGCATTTTCAGCTCATGGGCGAGCTCCATCTGGCGGCGGAAAACGGCCTTTTGAAGCTCTCTTGACGGCCCGTCGTAATGGTAGTCAAGGCCGATCTCGCCCAGCGCGCGCACTTTTTCTTCGGCGAGAAGATCCGCAAGCTCCTTTTCCCAGCCTTCCGGAAGCTCGCCGCACTCGGAAGGGTGTATGCCCGCCGAGGCGTACACGAAGGGGTATTTTTGAGCTATTGCAAGCGCCGCGCGCGAGGTGGCAAGGCCCGCTCCGACGTCGCATACGCGTTCAATCCCATAAGAAGGCAGGGACGAAATGATATCGTCCCTGTCGCAATCGAACGCTGGATCGTCGTAATGGGCGTGCGTGTCGAAAAGTCTCATCTTACGCGGCTGCCGGCCTCGGCGTCGGTAAAGAGAACCCTGGCGCTGCCGTCGGCAAGCTCGGCCGAAAGGATCATGCCCTGGCTCTCGACGCCGCGCAGCTTTACGGGCTTGAGGTTCCTTACAACAACGACCGTCTTTCCGATGAGGTCTTCCGGCTCGTACCATTTGTGTATGCCGGACACGATCTGACGCTTGACGTCGCTGAGATCTATCTGCATGACGAGCAGCTTGTCGGATTTGGGAACGGGCTCGCAGGAAAGGATCTTTCCGGCACAGAGATCGAGCTTCTGGAAATCCTCGATGGTGATCTCATCCGCCTCTTTTGTCTCAGGCTTTGCCTGCTTTGCGGCGGCGTCTGCAAGCAGCTTTTCTATCTGGGCCGTCTTTTCCTTCGGGTCTATGCGGGCGAAGAGTATCTCGGGCTGATTGAGCTCGTGACCTTCGGGGATGGGAGCGCCCGTGATGCTTTCCCAGCTGTCGTCGGTCAGATTGAACTGGCTCAGTATGCGCTTTGAGGTGTCGGGCAGGAAGGGTCCGAGAAGGATCGCGCATACGCGGATGGTCTCACAGAGCTCGTAAAGAACGGAGTTGAGGCGCGCGGCCTTTTCGGGATCCTTTCCGAGGATCCACGGGGTGGTCTCGTCGATATATTTGTTTGCTCTGCGCAGCAGGGTGAATATCTCGTCGATGGCGTCCGCGACGTGCAGCGTATCCATGGCCTTTTCGACCCTGGCCGGAGTCTCGGCGCGCAGGCTTATGAGCTCGTCGTCGATCGCGTCCTTTTCAAAGGGTCCCTTGACGAGGCCGCCGTTGTAGCGGTGGACCATGGAGATGGTGCGGTTGACGAGGTTGCCGAGTATGTTCACGAGGTTGGCGTTCACGCGCTCGATAATAAGATCGTACGTTATCGTGCCGTCCGCGGCGAAGGGCATCTCGTGAAGGACGTAGTATCTGACGGCGTCTACGCCGAAAAGCTCGACCAGATCGTCGGCGTAAATGACGTTTCCTTTGGACTTGCTCATCTTGCCCTCGCCGACGAGCAGCCAGGGATGGCCGAAGACCTGTTTGGGCAGGGGCTGATCGAGCGCCATCAGCAGGATGGGCCAGTACAGGGTGTGGAAGCGCAGTATGTCCTTTCCGATAAGGTGCACGTCAGCCGGCCAGAACTTCTTGTAAGTCTCGCCGTGATTGCCGTCCACGTCGTATCCGGGGAAGGTGATATAGTTGCTCAGCGCGTCAATCCACACGTAGATGACGTGCTTGGGATCGAAGCTGACGGGCACGCCCCAGGTGAAGGTGGAACGTGACACGCACAGATCCTGAAGACCGGGCTTGAGGAAGTTGTTGATCATTTCGTTTTTGCGCGCCTCGGGCTGGATGAAATCCGGGTGCTCGTCGATGTACTTAGTCAGTCTGTCGGCGTATTTGGAAAGCTTGAAAAAGTAGGCCTCCTCCTTTGCGGGCACGCATTCGCGGCCGCAGTCGGGGCATTTTCCGTCGACCAGCTGAGAGGGAGTGAAGAAGGACTCGCAGGGGACGCAGTACATGCCCTCATAGGTGCCCTTGTATATGTCGCCCTTGTCGTAGAGATATTTGAATATCTTCTGCACCTGGGCCTCGTGGGCTTTGTCCGTGGTGCGGATGAACCTGTCGTAGGAGGTGTTCATCAGATCCCAGATGCGCTTGATCTCGCCCGCCACGTTGTCAACGAACTGCTGCGGGGTGATGCCGGCGGCCTCGGCCTTCTGCTGGATCTTCTGGCCGTGCTCGTCGGTGCCTGTCTGGAAATAAACGTCGTATCCGGTCAGACGCTTGAAGCGGGCGATGGAATCGGCCAGAATTATCTCATAGGTGTTGCCTATATGAGGCTTGCCCGAAGTGTAGGCGATAGCGGTCGATATATAGTATTTTCCTTTATTCATGTATGTCTGCCTCCTGGTCGTCGGGAGTATTTACGAGTATCTTGTACGCTTTGTCAAAGAAACCGATGATGTTGAGATGGATGAGCGGAGTGATGACCGCCGTGTAAACTATGCTCAAAAAGTACGAAAGGTAATATATCGTGTCGCCGAACTCGGGCAGCGGGGAGACGAGCGCGAGCTCGGGGTAGATCGCGTTTATCTGCGCGTAATATTCGGCCATGGAGCGCGAGATCGATGGGACGGCCAAAACCACTATGGGGATGGCCAGCGGCAGGAACCTCAGAAGCAGCATGACGAGGTCCCATTTGTGAGGGGCCACGGTGAGGGTGGACGCCCTGAAACTGGATATGACCGGAAGAGAAGGATTGGACGCGAGGATATAGTTTCCGGGAACGTAGGTCAAAACCCTGACGCTCGCAAGGAAAACGAGGGCGAGCATAGCGATAAGGGCGAGTATGTCGAGCGCGCCGCTCGGCACGATCACACGCAGCAGAACCATCAAAAGAGCGCCGGGAATGATATACAAAAAGTACCACGCTATGGTCAGTATGGTGAACCAGATCTGTGAAAAAATGGAGGTTTTGAGCTTTCTGCCCTCGGTATACCAGCCGAACGCCTCCTGCCATGCCGAAAGCGGAGCGTTTCCTCTCGAGTATCCCGTCAGCACCGAGTAAAGTCCCATGGTCATGGGCGACACCAGCATTATGAGCACGAGACTGATGATATACGACGCGAGGGTCGGGGCGGAGGACGCAGCTGCGGCGTTGGTCGCTGCCTGTCCCGCAAATCTCAGAAGGTAGGACAAAAGAGCGACGCAGATGGAAAGAGCGGTAATGGTGCCGAGGTTCGCCGTCCATACTTCTTTTGCGTGCGCCCTTACTTCGGCGCGGTCGATCTTATACATAAAAACTCCTTTGGTCGTAAGACCCGGGGCGGACGTCAGTCGGCCTCGGTCTGTGTGGGGGCAGGGGGAACGTCTTCAGCGGTGGTCGTGGTCTCGGTCTGCGAGGGTTCGGTCTGTGAAGGCTGAGTCTGCGAGGGTTCGGTCTGTGAAGGCTCGGTCTGAGTGGGATCAGTCTGAGTGGGATCTGTGACCGTGGTGGTCGTGGTGGTGGGATCCTCCGGCTTGGGATCGTCCGGTCCGCCGCCCTCTACCCACGGGTTGTAAAGGATGACCTTGTCCAGTCTGTAATAGATGCTCTTTCCTTCATAGGTACGGGATATGAGCTCTCCGTTGATATATACCAGGCGGTAGGTCTCCACCACGGCGCCGGAGAAGCCGTTGTTTTTGACCTTCTGCGTGCCGCGCTCCAAAGTGGTGTCGAGCTTGTAGACCACCTCGAAGGGATTGGTGGAAAGGGTGTTGTCCTCGATGACGACGCGCTTGCCGGAGACCGTCTGCGTGCCGAGAATGGTGCAGGTTATGGTGTCGTGAGTATAGGTTATGACAAGCTTTATGGGATATTCGGTATTGTTGATGAAGCGGTAGTCGAGAGAGCCCCACGAGACCGTGGCGTCCTCGCCGAGGGGCACGTATGTGACCACGCGGCTGTGGTTATGCCTTTCGGTGATAAGCATATCGGCGCGCAGGCAGGCGGAATAGATGGTCGAGCTCGTCTGGCAGATTCCTCCGCCTATGCCGTCCTCGGTGGATCCGTTGGCGTAGATCGTTCCGTACTGGAACCCGCGGGCTTCGGTGCGTTCGCCGACGGTCTTGTTATAGGAAAATTCCTCGCCCGGCATCACGATGGTACCGTTGACGAAATCACCGGCCAGCTTGACGTTGTTGGTACGGCCTATCAGGTTTGCGTTGAAGGAGGTGGTGACGCTGGACAGCTTGTCCCTGAAAAGCGCCGCCTTCAGCTCGGCCGCGGTGTGGGTGGGCTGGGTGAAGATAAGGGGTATGGTCACCTTGCGCTGATCGGGATCCGCGAGCGCCTGCTTTGCGGCGTCGAGATCGAAGGTCACGCCCTGGACTCCCTCTACGACGGTCTGGCAGGTCGGATCGTTTTCATAATCGTAATACGGCTCCTGCATCTCCACGGTAACGGCGTCGTGGATGGCGTCTATATTGATGGCGGCAGGCTCGGTCAGATCTACCTTGAACTCGCCATCGGAGAAATCGCCCCTGGAGAATTTGTCGTTTATATAGGCAAGCAGCGCCGAAGCGTCGACCTTGACGCCGGTCGCGCCCTTGTCGACGGTTATCTCGGTGTCGCCTATGACGTAAGAGGATTTGACGGTTTCCTTGTTCATATCCGCGGCGATATCTTCGGCCTGGGTGCGAATGACGTCGCTGTTGACCTTGATCGCAAGCTCGAGTTCCTTGCCCTGCTTTTTGAGAGCGGCGAGCTCCTTGATGCGGGAGGACAGATTGCCCGTGCGGCCCTGGTTATAGACTTCGCGGGCGGTGGAGACCAGATCATACGTCGCGGCGTCCTTTGAAAACGCTATATCGTACGAGGCGTCGCCCACGTGGACGGTGAGCTTGCCCGAGGCGGGGGACTGGGAGCCGAAGCGCTCATTGAGGTCGGCAAGCACCTCTTTCTGGGTCATTCCCGCATAGGACTTGCCTTCGACCTTCACGCCTGGGTAGACCTTGTTGTAAAAGTATACGTAATAAACGCCGGCCGCTGCGGCGGCTATCGCCGCGAAGGCTATCGCCAGCACGGCGACGAGGATTCCGGTGCGGCGGGCGGCCTTTCTTTTTTTGGATGAGCTTGAGGTCTTGGTCGCGGTTTTTTTCGCGGAAGAGCTTTTCGCCGAGCTCCTTCTGCTCGGCGCCGCATGCTTTCCGACGTCGTTTCTTCTTTCGTTAGCCATTTTTTCCTCCGAAGGATCGTTGCGTTGATCGTATCTCAAAGTCGATGTTTTTTCACACCTTATTATTATAACGCTGACGCATGATAATAGCAATTACAAGAAAGTTACAAGCAATTACAAGAGCGTTACAGGCGGGCTTATTTTCCGTTCTGCCCGAGGATGGCGGAATAAATCGCGTTTTTGGATATTCCCGCATCCGCCGCCGCCTTTTTCGCCGCGGCCGAAGGGGACATGCCGGCCTCGATATAGGCCCTGGCTGAAGAAACTGCGTCGTTCACGGCGTCCTTCGCATCCTGCTCGGGCGCGCCCTGCAAAAGCAGTACGAACTCGCCCTTGGGCGCCTTTTCGGCGTAAGACTCGAGCGCCTGCTCCACCGTGCACGTCACGACCTCTTCGTGTATCTTGGTGAGCTCGCGGCAAAGAGTTATCGTGCGTCCGGGGAAATACGCGCAGAAATCCTCGAGCGTTCTTACCAGCTTGTGGGGCGCTTCGTAGAATATCATCAGCCTGCGCTCGTTTTTGAGCGACTCGAGATGCTCCTTCCGGCTTTTGAGACTGGTGGAAAGGAAGCCCTCGAAGGTGAACCTGACGCTGTCGAGGCCGGAAACGGAAAGAGCGGTCGCAAAGGCGCACGGACCGGGCACCGCCGCGACCGGGATGCCGTTTTCGCGGCAAAGGGCGACGAGCTCTCCGCCGGGATCGCTTATGGCGGGCATGCCCGCGTCGGTCACCACGGCGGCGGATTCTCCGGCCAGCAGCCTGTCGATTATCCTTCCGCCTTTTTCACGCTTGTTGTGCTCGTGATAGCTCACGAGGGGCTTTTTGATCCCGAAAAGATCGAGGAGCTTGCCGGTGACTCTTGTGTCCTCGGCGGCTATGAAATCGACCTCGGAAAGTGTTTTCAGCGCCCTCGGTGACATATCCGAAAGATTGCCGATAGGGGTCCCTACGACATAAAGTGTTCCCACGTCCATTTTTCATCACCGTAAATGAGTTCGTATTGTTTGCTTTTTTTACCGCTTTCACTGAGTATGAGGGGCTCGCGCTCTGTGGTCTCCGACCCGGAACGGTCGGCGTATATCAAAAGTAAAAACGGGGGCTTGTCCGCGCTGTCCTTCACGGGAATGACGCACGCGGCCGTAAAGCCGGTCTGCGAGAGTGCCTTTCGTGCGGCGGCGAAGCGTTCGGGCGGCAGGCAGAAGAACATGCCGCTTTTCGTCCCGATCCGGGCCGCAGCGTTAATGAAATCTTCGATCCCCCCGAGGATCGAGTCCCTGGCGGCCGCGGCCTTGCCGGCTTTGCCGAGGTAATAGGGGGGATTGAAAACGCAGTAATCGTATTCTTTTTCACAGCAAAACGTTCGGATGTCCGCCTGGATTACCGAGCCGCAGACCATGCACCGCTCGTAATTTTCCGCGGCCGTGCGCGCAGCGTTGCCGTCCGCCTCGACGCCGTCGACCGTGCAGCCCGCTCTTATATGCATCAAAACACCGAGCAGGCCGCATCCGCATCCGAGGTCGAGAAAACGTCCCTTTCTCGCCGCGAACCACGCCAGAAGAACGCTGTCGGTGGTGACGGGGAAGGCCCCGTCCGACAGCTCGAAGGGATATTTTCCGAAAAACAGCTCCATTGTCGGCATAATCCTCCGCGACGCTGAAATAATAAACAAAAAGGAGGGCTTCGTTATGAGCAAAAAAACAAGGATCGTCATAGCCGCCGCGCTTTTGACCCTGTTCACGGTGGCGTCGGTCTCGGCCGCGGTGTATAAAAAAGGAAGCTCGGGCTCGGTCGTGGTCAAAATACAGACCAAGCTCAAAAACTGGGGCTATTATACCGGCGCGGTGGATGGCGTGTACGGCGCCGGAACCGAAAGCGCCGTCAAAAGATTTCAGAAAAAGAACGGCCTTACGGCGGACGGGATATGCGGTCCCGCGACTCTTGCGGCCATGGGGATCTCATCGGGCGGCAGCGGGTCGGGAGATCTGTATCTCCTGGCGAGGATAATCTCGGCCGAGGCCAGAGGAGAGCCCTACGTCGGGCAGGTAGCCGTTGGCGCCGTGGTCCTGAACCGGGTGAAGCTCGCGTCGTTTCCCGACACGATAGCGGGCGTTATCTATCAGAAGGGGGCCTTTTCAGCCCTTTCCGACGGCCAGTTCGACAAGCCCATAAGCGACAGCGCGTGGAACGCGGCCCGCGACGCTCTCAACGGATGGGATCCCACGGGCGGCGCGATCTATTACTACAATCCTCAGAAGACTACGAGCAAATGGATCTACACGCGCCCGGTGCTGGTCACCATCGGCAGCCACGTTTTCGCCAAGTAAAACGATTTTTGCCCGGAAGCGAGCTTCCGGGCAAAAGATTTTTGTGACGTTATTTCGCGTAATCCACAGCTCTCGTTTCGCGTACCACGTGAACTTTTATCTGTCCGGGATAGTTCATTTCCGACTCGATC
>JAEEGL014691062.1_pt1 | contig 21265 bp, 14 predicted proteins | sample 9134231 | NCBI WGS metagenome assembly JAEEGL01 (sample SAMN16246548, study PRJNA631951) | gut metagenome | biome: gut microbiome; feature: rumen; material: fiber-attached | host: Bos | place: Iran: Karaj | collected 2018-10
ATGTCCCAGTTGATGGCCTTCATGGCCTGGTCAGCATTACAGCAGCGGAAGATGAGCATAGCGGCGGCAGCTATGAAGGCACACTGCAGCAACGGCATGACACCTAGTGCCGAGAGTGCCACCATGGCAATCATGATAGTGGTGGAGATGAGCGTTCCGATTCCGATATTTGGCACATCGTCGGAGTCGAAGAAGTGCAGGTCTCTCTCCAAAGCAGAAGTGCCGAGGTTGACGTTCTTCGGACATACCAGCAACAGCGTGTCACCAGCCTGCAGCACGACCTCGCGTGGGGCCTTGTCGATACGTTCGCCGCGTCGGGCGACAGCCGCCAGCGTCACATTATTATCCTTTTCAAACGTGCTCCCGCCAATTTTCTTACCTATCAGACTGCTGCCAAAGTCGACGTATGCCGTGTGCAAACGTCTGTCCTGGTCCACCTCGCTCATAGAAAAAATATGGTGGTCTGAACTCACCAACTGGTGGCTAACCGCCACATCAATCAGCTCGTCTATCTGTCCGGCATAGATCAGATGGTCGCCACCCATGAGGGGCTCATCCTCCGTAAGGGGCATGGGGGTGTTGTCAAAGTGATACATTCCTATCAAACTGCCGCCGTTGACATGGAAGAGACCAGCCTCATCCAGCGTCTTGCCTATATAAGGATTGTCCGACGGAACCTGCAATTCCATAGTGTAGTCGCCCGTCGATTCAAAGGCACTCTCAGGCGCCTTGCGGTCGGGCAGCAGACGGCGCATGGCAATGACCGACAGCACGCCGATGGCCAGACAGAACAGACCAGGAATCGTCGTGCTCAGGATATTCATGGCCTCGCCCGTCTTCTCCTCGTAGAGTCCGCTGATGATAAGGTTAGGCGGCGTACCGATAAGCGTACACACACCACCCATGCCTGAGGCATAGCTCAACGGGATGAGCAACTTTGATGGCGAAATGTTCAGCTTCTTCGACCACATCTTAACGATGCCTACGAACAGGGCAACAACGGTGGTATTGCTGAGAAACGAGCTGAGGGCAGCTACGGGCAGCATCAGGCGGACAACAGCCTTCGAATAGGTCTTGGGCTGTCCCAACAGGTGTTTCACTATCCATTGCAGCACGCCAGTATGCGTCAGTCCTGCCACCACGACAAAGAGCACGCCGATGATGACAACCGACGTGGAGCTGAAGCCCGAGAAGGCCTCCTTGGCATTAAGCACCCCCGTGACGAAGAGGATGCCGACGGCTCCAAGGAAAACCAGGTCAGCACGCAACTTGGTAAACAACAAGACGGTGAACATCGTTAGAACCGTTGCAATGGTAATCCATGCATAGAGATTAAACCCCCAGAAAATGATTTCTTCCATATCTTTCAGCTTTGTAATGAATCGTTTCTTTATACTTAGTATAAAGACTCTTTCCGTCATCGTTTGTCATCAAAAAAAAGTACCTTTTGTTTTGTATTGTGCTCGCTTATTCTTACCTTTGCACCCAAAATAATGATATTGACACACTACAGAAGGTTGAAGTGAAGAAACTCTGTCATTACATATCAGAATACATGGGCGTACTGGTGCTGGCAACTGCTTTGCTGGCTCTGACATTCCCCGAAACGCTGCAGCAAGTACGCCCTACGGTCATCAACTACCTGCTGGGCGTGGTGATGTTCGGCATGGGACTGACACTAAACCTACAAGACTTCAAGATTGTATTCAGCCGCCCCAAGGATGTGATAACAGGCTGTCTGGCACAGTTCACCATCATGCCGCTGCTGGCATGGACGCTGGCACGACTCTTCTCACTCGACGAGGCGCTGGCTCTTGGCGTGGTGCTGGTAGGCTGTTGTCCAGGAGGCACAGCGTCGAACGTCATCACCTATCTGGCAAAAGGCGACCTAGCTCTTTCCGTAGGCATGACTGGCGTCTCTACCCTACTCGCTCCGTTGCTGACCCCATTGCTGACGTGGGCTTTAGCAGGGAAGAGCATCGACGTCGACGTGGCAGGCATGCTGCTGAGCATTCTCTGGGTGGTCATCCTCCCTATCATCATCGGATTGACCGTCAAGTGGCTTTGGCCAAGGTTCACAGAGAAAGCGACAGATTACCTCCCTGCTTTTTCCTCGATTGCCATAGCCTTCATCGTGGCCATCATCATTGCAGCCAATGCCAGCAAGCTGATGGCAGGGGGGCTGATAATCGTACTGGTAGTCATTCTTCACAACATCTGCGGTCTGAGCCTAGGCTATCTGATAGGACGGCTGTTAGGACTGGCCGAGCCGAAGAAAAGATCCATATCCATTGAGGTAGGCATGCAGAACTCAGGACTGGCCAGCAGTCTGGCGACCCTGCATTTTGCTGCCTATCCGCTGGCCACCATACCTGGCGCCATCTTTAGCGTATGGCACAACATCAGTGGGGCGCTGGTGGCGTATATTTATCGGCACAAACAATAAGGCCAAGCAACTTCCGTTTGCGTTTCTCAGTATTCGTAGAGCTGAATGTGCAGCATCTTCCATTCACCAACACTAATACGGGCGTGGCGGCCTTGGTGGCTCTGGTCACCATTGTGGCGACGGAGGTAGTGCATCGTCCCCCCCTCATCAATAGTAACCTCGTCAACAGAAAGGAGGCCGAGGCGTTTCCCCGTAAACTGTGAACGGTAAACTGTGGACTTTTCCGACCCTGATTCGACAAAGCCGTCTTCGCCTAACTTCTTCTGCCGCTCCTGACGCTTCTCCGTGGGTGTCTTGAAGTCGATTACCACGCCACTGCCGGCCAGAAGATAGTCGAACTTGCCAAGACGGATGAGCATGGCACCGCCCTCAGGCCACGTTGAACCATCAGTGGCTCGGTCATCCCAAGGCAAAGTGAAATAGTGACGGCAGGTCATCAGCACACCATCGTCGTCAATGACACGCTCGCGGTCCTCCTGATCGAAAAGGAGTCCCCAGGTATTATGCGGAGAATGAGAAGTGAGAGAGAACACCTGGCGCAGCAGGTTGTAGGCTTGTGTCACTGATGATGTATCCTCTGGGCTGGCCTGGTCAATGGCGAAGAGGGAGAAGCCAAGGGCCTGGTGTTCGCCAAAGACATAGAGGGCACGTACGCCACTGTTCGCACAACAGCGACTCTCAGGAATGAAAAGGCGGTTCTTTACCTTATTATAAGACTTGTTCCCGTCAACATCTTGCGGTCTTTGGGGCATGGCGTATTGTGAAGCCCACGACTTGAAGCCTGTATCATAGATGTCAGGCGCCAGAATATCGATGCTGGGAGCACCCTTCTTCCAGATATCTGCCAGATGTGCCAAAGGCCCTGCCGATGGGTATTCGCCTGGTTTGCGGCCACGACTGTTCATGGCAGCATTCACAAAGAGCGGCATGTTGTAAATTCGTCTGGCAGCCTTCGCCAGGTGTTCCACATAGCAGGCATAGTGCCAAGCCATAAACTTCTCGTCAGCATAGTCGTCAGTACCATAACGCTCAGCCCATCGCTCTTCTTTATAAACTTTCTCAGCCAGGGACGAGTGGTCGCGAGCCGACTCCAGCATGCCTATCTCATTCTCTATCTGCATCATGACAACCACCTCGTGCCTCGGATCCTTCGTTGCAAAGTGTTGCATCAGGGCAGAGAAGGCCTTGAGGTCGGCCTGCAGCACATTGTCGCTGAAGCATGAAGCTATCTCCAACGATTTACCCTCAGCCGTCATGGCCCTTGGAAAACGCTTCACGTCGCGTTTGAACCACGCTGGCGCATAACACGACATGGAGTTTTTCCACGCACCAAACCAGAGTGGAACAATCTTCAGTCCTTCCTGTCGCGCCACATCGATAATACGGTCAACAAGCGTAAAGTCCATCTGACCTTCCACGGGCTCCATCAGTTCCCAATAGACTGGCACCAGCACGGTGTTCAGACCTAACTGCTTCATACGCGGCAACACCTCGTCGATGTCACTCACCGATGTCGCTGCTGAGTTGCTCAATTCGCCACCAAGAATCTTGAAGTCCTCATGCCAGCCTTGAGCGTTTGGCGTTATAATCTGAGCGATGCCGCTCAAAGCCAGCACAAAGCTCAACGCGATATTCAGTAGTCGTTTCATAAGACCTTTGGCTACTCAAAGGCGTTACTGCACGTGCTTGCGGCTGTGCTTGTTGCCGTTGGCATCCTGATACTGCTCAATGACGATGCCGTGATGAGACGAACCATTGCCCAGCCGACGCCCTGACAGGTCGAAGCGATGGGAAGCGGCAGTTGGTGCATGCTGGATGGGAGAGACACCACTGGCTTCGCTCTCCGAGAACTGCCAGGCATCGAACATCACGTTTTCAGCATTGCTGAAAACAAAGAGTAGGTCCTGCGCCCCCTTGAACTTATCAGGGTCGACGGAGAAGGTCTGGTCCTCAAAATCATCTGACGAGAACTCGATGGTTGCTAGAGCACCTGAAGTCTTGCTCTTGAGAATATGCAGCGTACCCTTACCCTTGGCTCTGAGAATGAACGACTTGGGACCATTGTTACCGAAGTCGACATTGCTTACCTGCGTCCACGCGTTCTCAGCCATCCTGACGTAGAGGTTGGCAGAAGCATCGTTGCCGAGCGAACTAATAGAAGCATAAACGGTGTTGACATTCCTATAGTCCTCATAGCTGACGCCGCCACTGGTTGACGTCGTCTCAGCCTGTTGCAACTCATACGGGTTCAACTTCTTGATGGCAGAAACGCCTTTGATGTTCATGGCAACCTTATTGACGGTCGGCGTCTGTTCGTTTACCGTCGCCTTGTCCACGCAGATGGAACGGAAACCATCGGTACCGTCCTCTACGGCATGTGCATCCAGCATGCTCTTCAGCAAGGCACCCCAATGGTAGATGTAATAGTATTCACCCTGAAACTTATGCAGATGGGAGTGGTTGTTGGGCGACGGGAAGCCTGGATGGGGACCATAGACATCTTTATATACCCATGAGTCAGGATTCATGGGGCTGTCGGAAACCATATAGCACATGGTGCAGGCGCCTGGCTTCGAAGCAGTGACGTTATGCGCACTCTTGTAGGCATTCCAGTCGTTGTCCTTGCGTTCTACCCACGAAGAGCAGTAGGTATAGACGAACTTGCCGTTCAAAACGTTCAGTTCGCTGGCTTCAAGGTGGTAGGGAGCAGGAATCTTGACGGCCTCACCGTCGACTTCAGTCATCGAGGGCTTCAGCTTTACAATGCCGGCGTTGTTGGGTTGCAGGTCATTGCCCTGTGCGTTGGGGTCACCACCGCCAAAGGAAAGCCAACCCGTACCGTTCTCGTCAATGACCACACCAGGGTCGAAACACCAGGAACAAGGATCGACACCAGGGGTTTGGCTATCAACCAGTGCCTTTGTCAATGGCGACTTCCAAGGTCCAAGAGGAGAGTCTGCCGTCAGCACACCAACGTTGACGGCCCAATTGGCAAAATAGAGGAAAAACTCATCCTTGCCCTCAGCAGTCCTACGCCACGTCACAGAGGGAGCCCACGATTTAAAGAAGGCAGAGCCCCACTTGGCACAAACCTTCTGCACATCGATGGTGCCGTGGAATGTCCAGTTGACCATGTCGTCAGTAGAAAAGACCACCAACGACTTGATGTCACCATAGCCATTGCCACCCTTCTTGCCGTTCTTGATGAACTGCTGGTGGTCGTTGGTGCCATAGACATACAGGCGGCCGTTGTAGTCCAGCGCCGTAGGGTCGGCACAGAACACACTGCCACTGATAGGGTTCCCGTTTCCTACTGTCTTGTAGTTCTTCGCAAGAGTCTGGGCATTCAAGTGCAGACTCATGGCCATCATCATGGCCAAAGAAATGGTTCTTATTTTCATAGCTGACAATATATTTGCTGCAAAGGTAATCATTTTCCGTCAACAAACAATAACAATTCACATAATTATTATTAGAAAAGCCAACTATTCCTTTGTTTTTCCATCCCTTTTTCGTATCTTTGACGCCTAAACGACAGAGAGAGTTTCCACAGATGAATAGTAAATAACATGCCAACAAAGCCATGCGCTTAGGACTGGAGGAACCCAAGCGAGCGCGCTATCGCAAGCTGATGGAAGAACAAGAAAGAGGCGCCCCTACAAGTGGAGCGCCTCTTTCTTGCTATCAGATAGAAAAATTACTTCTTGGCAGGAGCCTCGGCAGGTGCAGCAGGAGTCTCAGCAGGAGCGGCGGCAGGAGCAGCAGCACCCTCAGCAGGTGAAGCAGCGTCTTTCTGAGTGCTGGTACCGAAACCTGGCAGGTTGTTAGGATTGGTGATGGGGTTCTCAATACCCTCCATCACTGACTGGTCAGCAGTAGCCGTGGGAGCCACCCATGCGCAGATAACGCTGATAACAACCATGGCAGCAGCCAGACTCCACGTTGCCTTCTCAATGAAGTCGGTGGTCTTGCGCACGCCGGCAACCTGGTTATACCCTGCAAATGACGACGACAAGCCGCCGCCCTTTGACTCCTGAATCAGCACGATACCAATCATCAGTATCGCAGCCACTACAATAAGAATTACAAATAATGTGTACATGTTACTTAAATTTGTTTGTTATTATTAATTATTAATTTCTCAAGGAATCGTATCTGGTCAGCAAAATAGGCATTCTTTTGGGGCAGCTGCCTATTGAGACGCTTAATAATGTCAAGGGCTTTCTGGTAACGCCCCTGCTTAATGTAGATGCGGGCAAGGGTCTCAGTGAAGTACTCCTCGTCCTTTTCTTCCTGCTGTGGCGTGTCTGCCGGCTGCTGGGCGGCGGGAGCAGCCTGTTGTGGTGTTGTCTCCTCCTGCAGCTCAGTCAACAGAACACGGCTCTGCTCCTGTTGCAGGAAGTTGTCAATGAGCTGCTGTCCCTTCAGGTTGGAAGACGACTGCGAGCCTTCATCCTCACTGGACATCAGGTAAGCCACATAGTCGACAGTGGCATCGGCTGGCGTTGGATTACGCTTGGCCACGCTGTCCTCTTCGTCAGGAATGGAGTCGAGGAAGGTATCGATGAGTGCCACAGTACGTCCCTCCTGAGGTATGTCTCGCTGGTTCTGTGTCGGAGTGGCAAAAATATCGTAATGTGCAGCCTCAATCATCTGGAACAGCTTTTTGCGGTCAGTGACATAGGTAGCGGCACGACGCAGCTCTTCATCGAAGGCCTGGTCGTGCAGCAGATACAGGTTCTGCAGCATCAGCAGGCGTGCCGTCTGGAAATAGGGGTACAACGCCAGCGTAGACCGCAACTCATACAACGTGTCGCGGTTCATCTGTTCTGGGTGACGTATCAACTCGGTTATTTCCATTCTCGCTTATCTCTCAACTCTAAACTCAAAACGCTCAACTCTCCCTACCAGTTCGCTACTGTTTCATTGAATATCTGGTCGCAGATGTCCTTAACCATTTGGGTCACCAGCTCGTCCTGAACAGAACTGAGTGACTGGGTGGTATTGTACGAGCGGGAGGCATTGAACGTGCGCTCGAAGTCCTCATTGTGATTGACGTTGTTGGTAAACCTAACGTTGACCACGATGGACAGCTCGGTCTGCGCTGAGTAGCCCTCGGCACTGACCGACTTATTGCGCTGGTTGTACTGCGTAATCTCGCCCTCAAGCTTCAGGTCACCGTTACGCTTTACCAGCTGCAGTCTGGTGCTGCCGGCAAACTTATCCTTCAGCTCGTTATTGAATATCGGTCCCATAGGACCCCACACATAGCTGGAACGAATGGGGAAGTCGGCAATCTGTATCGACTTAATCTTGGTATAGTCGATACTGGAACTGTTGAACTTATAGCTCACAGAGCACGCCGACACCATCACCATGACAGCGACGAGCAGCAAAATGCGATATTTACTTCTCCAAACCATATTGTTTCAGTCTTCTGTATAACGTACGGTCACTGATACCCAGCTCCTGAGCGGCCTTCTTGCGGTTGCCGCCATTACGCGACAGGGCTTTCTCGAGCGCCTGACGACTCCAGTCGCTAAAGTTCAGGTTCTCGGGCTCCGGGTCTATATATTCCTCAGCCACGGCCTCCTCCAAGGTTGGGGCAGGCTGTGCGGTATAGGGAGTAATCGGTGCCAGCTGACTCGTCGGCAGGGGAGTCGTCGTCAGCGGCGCTCCCTGATGCCCCTTGTCCTGCACATCCTCCAACTGCTTCTTCAGCGTGCTCATCTCCCGACGCATGTCGTTGACATTGGAGCGCAACTCGAAAAGTATCTTGTACAGTATCTCCCGTTCATTCTCAAAGGCATGGTCACTCTGGCTGCGGATGGTGGCAAGTTGTGTCGAGGGAGAGTCCTGAGGAATAAACTGCAACAGGATGTCAGCCGAAATCAGGCGCTCAGTAGAAAGGATGCTAATCTGCTCCGTGATATTCTTCAGCTGACGGACATTGCCCGGCCACTTGTACTGTAGCAGCAGATGCTTGGCCTCTTCAGTCAGCACCACCTTGTCCATCTTGTACTTCTCAGCCATCTGTAGGGCAAACAGCCGGAAGAGCAGGATGATGTCCTCGCCGCGTTCACGCAGCGGCGGCATCTGAATAGGGATGGAGTTCAAGCGGTAGTACAGGTCCTCACGGAAACGGCCCTCACTGATTGCCTGTCGGATATTGACGTTGGTGGCAGCCACAATGCGGACGTCCGTCTTGCGTATTTCTGTGCCTCCCACGGGAATGTACTCTCCCGTCTCAAGCACACGCAGCAGACGGGCCTGAGTAGCCAGCGGCAGTTCGCCTACCTCGTCCAGGAACAGTGTGCCTTTGTTAGCCACGCCGAAGTAGCCTGGCGAGTCGTTGATAGCTCCCGTAAACGAGCCCTTGACGTGTCCGAAAAGTTCTGAGTCGATGGTACCCTCTGGGATGGAGCCGCAGTTGATGGCAAAATACTTCTCCCTTCGGCGCGGCGAGTTGTCGTGAATCACGCGAGGGATGATCTCCTTACCCACCCCGCTCTCGCCAATGATAAGCACAGACAAGTCAGTAGGCGCCACCTGCAGGGCGACGTCCAGCGCATGGTTCAAAGGCTCGCAGTTTCCTACGATATTGTAACGCTGCTTGATGACTTGTAACTCCGAATTCTTCATTTAGCCTTTTTGGGCTGCAAAGGTACAAAGAAAATCTGACATAATGTCACACTTTGGCAGAAAATTAACTTCCCGTGTCAGTTTTTTCCTTAGGGAACATGTCCTTAGGCCTCACATTGAAGCGTACCTTCTCGCCATCCTCGCGCTTCTCGTGGAAGAGTTTCGGCAGAGGATTGGCCAGCGGAGCATCGTACTCCTGGCGATTACGGAACACGTCAATGGCGGTATAGATAGCCTGGCGCATTGAGTTCTCGTCGGCCTTTCCCTGACCGGCAATATCGAAGGCTGTGCCATGGTCGGGCGAAGTGCGCACGATGGGCAGTCCGGCCGTGTAGTTCACGCCGTCCTCGACGGCAATGGTCTTGAACGGAGCCAGTCCCTGGTCGTGGTACATCGCCAGTACACCGTCGAAGTAGTGATAGTTGCCCGAGCCGAAGAATCCATCGGCAGGATATGGTCCGAAAGCTTGTATACCCTTGGCGGCCAGCTCGTCAATAGCCGGCTTGATGATGGTCTGCTCCTCGCTGCCCAGCACCCCTTCGTCACCGGCATGTGGATTAAGCGCCAGCACGGCAATGCGTGGGTTCGAGATACGGAAGTCGCGCTTCAGACTTTGGAAGAAGATGGTAGCCTTCTCCATGATGGCTTCCTTCGTGATAGCCTTCGCCACGTCCTTGATTGGCAGATGCGTCGTCACCAGTGCCACCCGTAGGTTCTCATTCATCAGAATCATCAGCGCCTTATGGCCCTCGCCCACCGAAGCCTCAATGTATTCCGTATGCCCAGGGAACTTAAAGCCCGGACTCTGGATGGTGGCCTTGTTGATAGGTGCCGTCACCAGCACATCATACAGACCGCTGCGAAAGTCCGTCATGGCACGGTCGAGTGCTATCAGGGCCGCCTGACCGCCCTCCTTCGTAGCAACGCCGAGCTCCACCTTGGTCTCCTCGTCGAAACACGTCAGCAAGTTCACCCTGTTATCACGTGCCTCCTCGGCCTTATTGATGATGCTGAAGTTGGTCTCCAGGTTCAGCGCCTTACGGTGATAGGCGGCAATCTTCGGCGACCCATAGATAATGGGCGTACACAGCTCAAGGATAGCAGGGTCCTCAAAAGTCTTGAGAATCACCTCATAGCCTATTCCGTTCGTATCTCCATGCGTGATAGCCACGCGAATCTTTTTGTCTTCCATATCTTTCTTAATTCAAAAATCACAATTCAACATTCACAATTCACAACTGGTTGCGCCTGGCCGTCGAGAGCAGTCCGCAAGCTGCCAAGATGTCCTCGCCGCGACTGGCACGGATGGTCGCCGTAATGCCATGGTGCGTCAGGTAGTCACGCAGTGCCTCCATGCGCTTCTCATCCGAAGAAGGCAGGTCAACACCGGGAATCCTATGGAAACGTATCAGGTTCACACGGCACTCCAGTCCCTCCAGCAGGCGCACAATCTCACGGCCATATAAGGGAGAGTCGTTAAGTCCGCCAAAGCAGATGTACTCGAACGAGCACCGTCGCTGGTGCGTAAAGTCATACCGGCGCAGCAGGGCGATAGTCTCTGCCAGGGGCATGGCCTTCTCGGCGGGCATCAGACTCAGGCGCTGCTCATGTAGCGGTGAGTGCATGGAGATGGCCACATGACAGACACTCTCATCCAGGAATCGCTTCAACTTCCCCTTCACCCCCACACTACTCACGGTGATGCGCTTCGGACTCCAGGCAAAGCCCCAGTCGGCCGTCAACACCTCACAGGCTCGCAGCACGGCATCCAAGTTGTCCATCGGTTCTCCTTGTCCCATGAAGACGATATTGGTCAGATGGTCAACCTCTGGCAAGGCCAGAATCTGGTTCAGGATGTCCCCAGCCGTCAGGTCCCCGTGCCACCCCTGCTTGCCCGTCTGGCAGAACAGGCAGTTCATCTTGCACCCCACCTGGCACGACACACACAGCGTCGCCCTGTCGTGGTCAGGAATGAACACCGTCTCCACAAAGCGCCCCGCCTCTACGTCTGGCCCTGTTTCTACAGCCGTACTGCCTTTGTCTATAGCCTTTTCTCCGTCTGCCGCCTTGTCTTCGTATGTTGCGACAGTGTCGCAGCCCACAACCGGAAACAGGTACTTCACCGTTCCGTCCTTCGAACGCTGGCAGTCCACGGGGCCCTTGAGCCCCACCTCGTGCTGCTCGCTCAGCAGCGCTCGGCTCTGCTTCGACAGGTTCGTCATTTCGTCAATGCTTCCGACGTGCTTCACGTAGAGCCACTGCGCCATCTGCCTGGCTGTAAAGGCAGGCATGCCAAGCGCCGCAACCACCGTCTTCAGCTCCGCCGGCGTCATTCCCAAAAGGCGTTTCCTTTCACGTAACATGCTGCAAAGGTACAACAAATATATCGAAATAAGGAAGGAAGAACAAAGAATTATAATCTTTTAATGCGTTTTCTTCCCGAAAATGCAGAAAAAGTTGTACCTTTGCACCTTGTTAGTAAGTAACTACAATGAAACCGTCAATCAATTGCTTCATAGCGTGCCAGGCACTCGCAGACGTAGAGCCTGTCGTATGCCAGCTGCGCCAGAGCAGCGCCGTACGCCGCATTTTCCTCCTTGTAAACGAATCATTGGCAACCAGCGCACAGCCGCCACAGGACTGCACCTTCCTCGTCACCAACGACCTGACGAGCAGCAGCTTCGTCATGACCATGGCCGAGCACGCCCTCTCCGACTACGTGCTGCTCAGCCTGAAGGCACAGCCCCTGACATTAGGCAGCACGGCACTGGACCGCCTCATGCTCGTGGCCGATGACGAAGACGCCGCCATGGCCTACAGCGACCGCTACACCATGGAGCACGGCGAGCGCAAGGCCCACCCCGTCATCGACTATCAGGAAGGCTCTCTGCGCGACGACTTCGACTTCGGCAGCGTCTGGCTACTGCGCACGTCACTGCTCCACAAGTACGCCACCAGCGACCGCGAGCGCGACTACCAGTACGCCGGTCTCTACGACCTCCGCCTGTTCCTCAGCCGCGAAGGCCGCATCCTGCACCTCAACGAGTTCCTCTACACTGAGGAGGAAACCGACCTGCGCGCCTCGGGCGTCAAGCAGTTTGACTATGTCAACCCCGCCAACCGCAGCGTACAGATTGAGATGGAGCAGGCCTGCACGGCCCACCTGCGCCAGGTCAACGCCCTCGTCGACACTACCCAGTACGGCGACATCGACTTCAACGAGCAAGAATTCGACGTAGAAGCCTCCGTGGTCATCCCCGTCTATAACCGCGCCAAGACCATTCGCGACGCCGTCGAGAGCGCCCTGTCGCAGAAGTCCGCCTTCAAGTATAACGTCATCGTCGTCGACAACCACTCCACCGACGGCACCTCCGACATTCTGTCCAGCATGCTGCCTTTGTATGGCAACAAGCTGAACGTGATAGTCCCCACCCGCCACGATCTGGGCATCGGCGGCTGCTGGAATGAAGCCATCAACAGTCCCTGCTGCGGACGCTTCGCCGTTCAGCTCGACTCCGACGACCTCTACTCCTCGCCCAAGACGCTGCAAACCGTCGTCGACGCCTTCTACAAGCAGAAGGCCGCCATGGTCATCGGCTCCTACCGCATGTGCGACTTTGAGCTGAACACCCTGCCCCCAGGACTCATTGACCACAAGGAATGGACTGACGAGAACGGCCCCAACAACGCCCTACGCATCAACGGCCTGGGAGCGCCACGCGCGTTCTTCACGCCCCTACTCCGACAGGTACAGTTCCCCAACACCTCCTACGGCGAGGACTATGCCCTAGGCCTGATGTTCTCGCGCCGCTACCGCATCGGGCGCATCTTCTCCGAACTCTACCTCTGCCGCCGCTGGGGTGGCAACTCCGACGCAGCCCTCTCCGTCGAAAAGATCAACGCCAACAACCTCTATAAGGACCGCCTGCGCACCCTTGAACTGCATGCCCGCCAGCAGATGGTGCAAGGCAAGGGCGACCTCATCAGCGAGTCACCCCTCATGCGTTTCTTCCACCGCCAGCTACAGACCTGGGACGACGTGCGCCAACGCTTCCGCGACCTGGAGTCCGTCGAGACACGCGAGCTCGTTACCGACACCTTCGCCGTACAGGCCCAGTGGAACCCCGCCCGTATGCGCTCCACAGGCGCTAAAATCGATGCCAAGTCCATCGCCGAGCGTCCCTGCTTCCTGTGCCAGAAGAACCGTCCTGCCCAGCAGATGCACCGCACCGTCGACGGCCACTACGAGCTACTGGTCAATCCCTTCCCCATCCTACCCGTACACTTCACGCTGCCCACGCTGAAGCACCAGCCCCAGCGCATACTCCCCATGATAGGCGAGATGCTGCGGCTGGCACAGCGCAACAGCGACCTGACCATTCTCTATAATGGTCCCCACTGCGGTGCCTCGGCACCCGACCATGCCCACCTGCAGGCCATCAGCAGCGACCGTCTACCCCTGCAGCAGGCCTGGCAGCGCCTGAGTCGCAACCTCACAGAACTCATCCGCACCGCTGACGACGAGGGTATCTGGCAGCTCACCGACTACCCCGCAGCGGCCCTCCTCATCAGGAGCCACACCATAGATGGCGGCGAGCAGCTCTTCCGCCAGCTCTACCGCTGTCTGCCCCACGCTGCCGAAGGCACTGCCGACGAGCCCATGATGAACGTCATCACCTGGGCCAGCGGCGACGATCTGCTCAGCGTCGTCATGCCCCGCCGCAAGCACCGTCCTGACTGCTACACCGCCGAGGGCGACGACCAATACATCATCAGTCCGGGTGCCGTCGACATGGGCGGCCTCATCATCACACCGCGCCGCGAGGACTTCCTCCGCCTCACCCCTGAGGTCGTCGCCGCCATCTACCGCGAGGTGTCGCTGACCCCCGAACAGCTGCAGGAGGTCGCCGAAAAGCTCTGCCGACCGCAGGACAAGGATACCGTGACCCGGCTAAAGCAACAACCCTCCGTCGCCGTGGGCATCGTTAGTGCCCAGAGCATACACTTCTCGCTGAATGGCGCCTATTCGGCCAAGGGCGAGACCATCGACGGCGACCAGACCGTCGCCTTCTCCGAGGGCGGCATCCTCTGGAACGGCAACCAGTACCGCGAGCTGACCTTCACCCCGCAGTCGCCACAGGCCTCCTTCTCCCTCCACGACGTCACCATCGGTGTCAACTTCCACTGGGAACGCAAGGAGACGCAGGTCTTCCAAGGCTCTCTGCGCCTCGTCGTCGAGTCCGACAAGATTACAGCCATCAACGAGCTGCCCGTCGAACAGTACCTCGCCAGCGTCATCAGCAGCGAGATGAAAGCCACAGCAGGCCTCGAGTTGCTGAAGGCTCACGCCGTCATCTCACGCTCATGGCTGCTCGCCCAGATGAAGCGCCGCGAGGAACACCAGGAACAGAAGAACAGCTTCTTCTCCTTCATCAAGAAGGACAACGAGCTTATACGTTGGTACGACCGCGAGGACCACACCATCTTCGACGTCTGTGCCGACGACCACTGCCAGCGCTACCAGGGCATTACCAAACAGACCAGCAAGACCGTCGAGCAGGCCCTCAAAGCCACGACGGGCCAGATTCTCAGCTACGACGGTGCCATCTGCGACGCCCGTTTCTCCAAATGCTGCGGTGGTCAGACCGAGGAGTTCCAGTACTGCTGGGAAGACACGCCCAAGCCCTACCTCACCAGCGTGTCCGACCCTTTCTGCAACACCCACGACAAGGCTGTGCTGGCACAGGTGCTCAACGACTACGACCAGGAGACCAACGACTTCTACCGCTGGACGGTGGAGTATAGCACAGAAGAGCTTTCCCAGCTCATCGCCTCGAAGCTGAAGGACGACTTCGGCACCGTCACCGACCTCATCCCCCTGGAGCGCGGCAAGAGCGGACGCATTTGGAAACTGCAGATTGTCGGCAGCAAGAAGACCATGACCATCGGCAAGGAGCTGGAGATACGCCGGGCGCTGAGCGAGAGCCACCTGCTCAGCTCCGCCTTCGACGTGGAGAAGACCGCCACGGGCTTCCGTCTGCAGGGCAAGGGCTGGGGCCACGGCGTCGGTCTCTGCCAGATTGGCGCCGCCGTCATGGGCCAGCAGGGCTACACCTACGAGCAGATTCTGCTGCACTACTATCGTGGTGCCCGCATAGAACGTATTTATTAACACCAAACACATAACCAATGAACGCAGTAAAAAGAATAAACCCCTGGGCGTGGATACCCACCTTATACATTGCCGAAGGGCTGCCCAACGTCGTCGTCATGACGGTGGCAGTAGTGATGTACATGCAGCTGGGTCTTACCGACACCGACATAGCCCTCTACACCGGCTGGCTCGGACTGCCATGGGTCATCAAGCCCCTGTGGAGTCCCTTTGTCGACCTCTACCGAACCAAGCGTTGGTGGGTTCTCGCCATGCAGCTGCTCCTGGGCTCGGCATTGGCCGGTGTCGCCTTCACGCTGAACACCCCATTCTGGTTTCAAGGCTCAATGGCCTTCTTCTTCCTGATGGCCTTCTCGAGTGCCACGCACGACATCGCCGCCGACGGCTACTATATGCTGGAGCTCGACGACCATCAGCAGGTGTGGTTCGTGGGTATACGTAACACCTTCTACCGTCTGGCGGTCATCTTCGGCAACGGCATGCTCATTCCTGTGGCAGGCATCCTGCAGGTCATGTTCCGCCACCGTATGGCCTACACCTGGTGTCTCGTCTTCTACGGTCTCGCAGCACTCTTTATCGCCATCTGGCTATATCACACATACATCATGCCGCGGGCCGATGCCGACACCCCCCACGAGACCAACGCCCGCGAGGTGATGAACGGCGTGGTGACGGCCTTCCGCACCTTCTTCCACAAACTGCCGCCGCGCGAGATGCTCTTCGCCATGCTTTTTCTGCTGTTCTACCGGTTCCCTGAGGCACTGCTCACGAAGATGAGCGTCACCTTCCTCATGCGTCCCCACTCGGCGGGCGGACTGGGACTGTCACCCCAGGAATTCGGTCTGGCCAGCGGCACGGTGGGCGTCATCGGCCTCACCCTCGGCGGCATCCTCGGCGGCATGCTCGCCGGCCGCGACGGCTTCAAGCGCTGGCTGTGGCCGATGGTTTGTGCCATCACGCTGCCCGACATTGTCTACGTCTACATGAGCTACGCCCTGCCCGACAACCTGTTCGTCATCAGCACATGCCTGTTCATTGAGCAGTTCGGCTACGGCTTAGGCTTCACGGCACTCACCCTCTACATGCTCTACTTCTCGAAGGGCGCCTTCAAGACGTCGCACTATGCCTTCTGCACAGCCATCTCCTACCTTGGCCTAATGCTGCCGGGCATGGTGTCAGGCTGGATGAAGGACGCACTGGGGTACCGCACCTTCTTCATCATCGTCATGGTGCTCTGTGCCATCACCTTCGCCGTGACGGCACTCATCAAGGTCGACCCCGACTTCGGCAAGAAGACCGAGGAGTAAGGCACCACCCAAGCCAAGCCGCCATCGGCCTGGCAATACGCTAAGAAATGGAGCGGCAGGGTTTCACAACCGTGCCGCTCCTAATCATAATGGATAGTATTAATAATGGAAAAGAAATAGTCAGATGCCCAATCCGCCGTCGAAGCTCGTTTCGACAGCCTTCGACTGCTGGATACGTGAATAGGGCGGCACGTCGTGCGTCACCCAGATGTTTCCGCCAATCACGCTGTGGTGGCCTATGGTGATGCGCCCGAGAATGGACGCATTCGAGTAGACGGTCACATAGTCCTCGATGATCGGGTGGCGCGGCACGTTCAGCATATTGCCCTGTTCATCGTACTTGAAGCTCTTGGCTCCGAGCGTCACACCCTGGTAGAGGGTGACGTGGTCGCCGATGATGCAGGTCTCGCCAATGACGACACCGGTGCCGTGGTCGATGGCGAAGAACTCGCCAATCTTTGCCCCGGGGTGGATGTCAATGCCGGTCTTGGAGTGTGCCTGCTCGGTGATGATGCGCGGAATGACCGGCACCTTCAGCTCGTGCAGCCGGTGAGCGATGCGGTAGTGGATCATCGTATCGACAATGGGATAGCAGAAGATGACCTCCCCATAGTTGGTTGCCGCCGGGTCGTTGTCGAACATCGCCTGGACGTCGGTATACAGCAGGCGCTTTATCTCCGGCAGGGTGTCGATGAACGACAGCGACAGCCGCTCGGCCTGCTCATAGACCTGCTGCTTGGTCACATTACAGTAGCTTTCATCACCATTTGCAACGCCACACTCCGACCACTGGTCAGAGAACTGCAAGCCGTGGGCAATCTGCTTCACCAGCCGCCGTTGCAGTTCAACCATGTGCTCGCCGATGTTGAAGGCGCGGATGGCCTCGTCGGACTGACGCTTGCCCGTATAGTCGGGGAAGATAATGTTCTTCACCAGCGTCACGATGCGTTCCACCTGCTCCACGGAGGGCAGCGGAGCCTCGGTGGCGGGCATCATGCTCACCTCCTGCTCAGTCAGCTTCGACAGCAGGTTCACATTCTTCAGCAAGACATCGTTGACACGTTTCTCCATCATGCTCATTCACTTTCGTGTTGCAAAGATAGCATATTTAACTCAAAAAAAAAAATATTTTACCCTTTATTTTTGCTATTTCCAAAAAAAAGTGTACCTTCGCAGGCAGTATGGCTAAAGATAAGGTAATGTACGTCTGCGAAAACTGCGGACAGGAGTCGGCAAAGTGGATAGGCAAATGCCCCGCCTGCGGACAATGGAACACATACAAGGAGATCAAGGTGGCCGACACGCGCCGGACGGCGGCCGCCACATCGGCAGCGGCCTCGGCAGGTCACCACCTGAGGCAGAACGCCAGCCGCACGCCCGTCCTCGGTTCCGACAACAAGGTACTGCGGCTCAGGGACATCTCGGCTCACGACGACCCGCGCATAGACATGCACGACGCTGAGCTGAACCGCGTACTCGGGGGCGGCCTCGTGCCGGGCAGCATCGTGCTCCTGGGCGGCGAGCCGGGCATCGGCAAGTCGACACTGACCCTGCAGACCATGCTGAACCTCACGGACCTCCGCGTGCTGTACGTCAGCGGCGAGGAGAGTGCCCACCAGCTGAAGATGCGCGCCGAGCGCCTGCTGGCCGGAGCATCGGGCAAGAGCGGACAGGCTGCGGCCAACGCCTCGATAGACAACTTCATGATACTCTGCGAAAACTCGCTGGAGACCATCTTCGACCATATCAAGGACGTCCAGCCGCAACTGGTCATCGTGGACTCCATACAGACCATAGCCACTGAGGACGTGGAGTCCAGCGCCGGCTCGATAGCACAGGTCAGGGAGTGCGCCTCGGCACTGCTGCGCTTTGCCAAGACCTCCGGCGTACCAGTCATACTCATCGGCCACATCACCAAGGAGGGCACACTGGCCGGACCAAAAATCCTGGAGCACATCGTCGACACCGTCGTCCAGTTCGAAGGCGACCAGCACTACATGTACCGCATACTGCGCTCCATCAAGAACCGCTTCGGCAGCACGTCGGAACTCGGCATATATGAGATGCAGCAGACGGGACTGCGGCAGGTGTCGAACCCCTCGGAACTGCTGCTCACTGAAGACCACGACGGACTGTCAGGCGTCGCCATCAGTTCGGCCATAGAGGGCGTAAGGCCCTTCCTCGTAGAGACACAGGCACTGGTCTCATCGGCAGCATACGGCACGCCGCAACGCTCAGCCACCGGCTTCGACCAGCGCCGCCTGAACATGCTGCTCGCCGTGCTTGAGAAGCGCGTCGGATTCAAGCTGATGCAGAAGGACGTCTTCCTCAACATTGCCGGCGGACTGCGCGTCACCGACATGGCCATGGACCTCAGCGTCATAGCCGCCGTGCTGTCGAGCAACGTCGACACACCCATCGACGAGGGCTGGTGCATGGCCGGCGAGGTGGGACTGAGCGGCGAGGTAAGGCCCGTGGCACGCATAGAACAGCGCATCGGCGAGGCTGAAAAGCTGGGATTCCAGCACATCATCATCCCCAAATACAACCTCGCAGGCCTCAACCGCAAGAAGTTCAAGATTGAACTCGTGCCCGTGCGCAAAGTCGAAGAAGCCCTCCGCGCCCTCTTCGGCTAACCCCAACGCTACCCTTCTTCTAGTGTAAGGAAATTACAAAAAAGCCTTTCGTCCGAAAACGGGCCAAAAACCGGGCTAAAGTTAAGCGCTTGTTGGGCGCTTGTTGGGCGCTTGTTGGGCTGGAGGTAGAATTGAAGCGCTTCGAAGCCGCAAATGCTTCAAATTTTGTAAGGAATAATTAAACACAGAGATACAGAGACACAGAGAATATAATAACTTTCTTGGCATCCGTATCTCGGCAGTCAATAGAACTCTGTGTCTCTGTACCTCTGTGTTGAATAATAAAAACGTCTCACGGGGCGTAGGACGTCTTGTCGTCGATGCCGGCCAGGGCAAAGGCTTCACGGCGCTCGACGCAGGTGCCGCAGCGACCGCACTGGCAGTCGCCACCCTGGTAGCACGACCACGTCATGGCGTAGTCGATGGCCAGGTCCTTGCCGCGACGCACGATGTCGGCCTTCGTCAGGTTCGTATACGGCGAGCGCAGGCGCACACCGACATAGGTGCCCACCTGAGCCGTGCGGTCGAAGGCCTCGACGAACTCCGGACGGCAGTCGGGGTAGATGGTGTGGTCGCCGCCGTGGTTGGCCATCATGACATAGCTCAGGCCGCGCGACTCGGCAATGCCTACCGCGATGCTCAGCATGATGCCGTTGCGGAATGGCACCACGGTCGACCGCATGTTGTCGTCGGCATAGTGCCCCTCGGGAACGTCGCCGCCGCTCTTCAGCAGCGAACTCTTGAAGTAACGGTCCATAAAGTCGAGGGGTATCACAACATGGGGTATGCGCAGCTGGCGGCAGTGCCAGCGTGCGAAGGGTATCTCACGTGCGTTGTGCTTCGAGCCGTAGTCGAACGTCACAGCCAGCGCAATGCGCAGCTGTTCTTCATATAATAAGGTGGTGGAATCGACGCCACCACTCAGAATCAAAACCGAGTCTTTTTCCATAATGGCTGCAAAGATATCGCTTTTCACCCGAAAAAAAGAAAAAAAATAGACGTTTTATTTGGTTGTTACGGCAGGAATTGTTATCTTTGCAGCAATTAACATTAACCAAAGACAAACAGAACAAAGACTATGAGTATGAAAAGACTGTTCGCATTTCTGGTGGTTGCCGTAGCTTTTGCTGCCACTGCCGACGCTCAGGGTTTCCTGAAGCGACTGAAGGAGAAGGCCATCAATGCCGCTGAAAACGCCGTTGAGCGTAAAGTAGAAAACAAGGTAGAGCGCGAGACCGACGACGCCATGGACGACGTGCTCGACAAGAAGAAGGGTAACAAGAGTGCTTCGAAGCGCAACCAGTCGGACGGCGACAACGGCGAGGCTGACGCCAGCGACTCAGGAGAAGGCCAAACCTCGAAGAAGAAGACCGCCAAGGGCGAAGAGGTGAAGAGCGACTTCGTACCTGGCACTATCGTCATCTTCGAGGACAACCTGCAGGGCGAGCAGCTGGGCGAGTTCCCATCTAAGTGGGACTTGCTTGATAATAATGCCGAGGTGGCCCGCATGAACGGCAAGATGGCCATCAAGTTTGAGCACGGCTCAGACACCAAAATCACGCCGTTGCTGAAGGATGGCAATAAGAAATATTTGCCTGAAGTTTATACGCTGGAGTTCGACTACTTTGTTACAGGCAATGAAGACAATACCTCTCATTATCGCCTTCACATGAAGAATGGTAACGATGATGATGTGATATATGTTTGGTTTAATAAGGATAGAATTGGTTGGCATGTTGAAAAGCCCAATGGTGGGGGACGCGTTGATGGCGGTGTTGACTATGAAGATATCATCGAGCTCAATGACTGGAACCATTTCGCCCTGTCGTTCAACAAACGTGCCCTCAAGGTCTATATCAACGGCAAGCGCTTTATCAACATCCCCAATGCTGCAGCTGCCAACTGGTTCACCCTCGAGACAGAGTTCTGGGAGGACCATATCGACTACATTACCAACGTGCGCCTGGCCAAGGGCGGCGTAGCACTCTATGAGCAGAAAGCACAGGACATGACAGCCGTCGAGAAGGCCATTGCCGAGACGGGAAAGTTCGTTACGAACAAC
>JAEEGL015528099.1_pt1 | contig 21265 bp, 18 predicted proteins | sample 9134231 | NCBI WGS metagenome assembly JAEEGL01 (sample SAMN16246548, study PRJNA631951) | gut metagenome | biome: gut microbiome; feature: rumen; material: fiber-attached | host: Bos | place: Iran: Karaj | collected 2018-10
CAAGTCCTATATGGCGGATCATCCGGAGATCAAGGAAATCAACGCGACTTTCCCCAGCAGCTCCGAATACTTCAACCTGCTGGCTGCCGCCAAGGCTTCCGGCGAACTCCCGAACATCATCCGTTCTTCCTACGGCGTACAGGACTACGAGTATCAGCAGTACATGCTGGACCTCAGCACCGGCTGCTATGCGTATGACTGCCTGACCGAAGAGCAGATCGTCAACGGCACCACGGAATACGGCATGGTCGTCATCCCGCTGTACGTGGAAGGCACGGGCATTCTGTACAACATGAATCTCCTTGAGCAGGCCGGCTGGACAACCGTCCCGACGACCCGCGACGAACTGGCCAAGCTCTGCGAAGACCTGGTCAAGGCAGGCATCGAGCCCTTCTGCATGCAGTGGTCCGAGACCAACCTGAACCTGAACAACTGGGTCGGCTGGACCTGGCTCGGCGACAAGGAGAACGGCGGACTTGACTTCCTGCACAAGATGATGGCAGGCGAAGATGTGGATCTTGCCAACGATGTGGAATGGAACGAGTTCCTCGACTGCTATGAGCAGGTCCTGATGCCTTATGCCCAGGAGAATGCCATTGCGACCAACAAGTACACCGCCCGTGAGAACTTCTACCTCAGCAAGTGCGCAATGCTGGTCGGCGAAGGTTCCTGGGAGAGCCCGAGCATCATGGAGTATGATCCTGAGCTCGTGGACCGTGTCTGCCAGAGCTATCTGCCCTACTCCAACGATCCCGCTAAGAACCACCTGATGACCGCCTACATGACCGCTGGCGTCATTGACAGCGGTGATGCTGCAACCAACGCTGCCGCAAAGGACTTCCTCGCATACATCGCATGCTCCGAGGATGCCGGTGTCTGGATGCAGGATACCATGGGTGTTCCCTGCGCCATCACGACGATCAAGCTCAGCGACAACCTCTCCAAGCTCGGAAAGGACACCGTTGAACTGATGGCCAGCGGCAATGCCCGTATGGCAATGTACAAGTTCTACCCGGCCTCCATCCAGGCGGACATCTCCGACGCATGGGGCCGTTTCGTAGGCAAGGACATCGACCGTGCAGGCTTCACCTCTCTGTATGAGAAGATCTTCAAGGACTATGCCGACGGCATGTATGACTGATTGACTGACTGAACACAGTAAGCGCGGGCACGGGCCTTGCGGCACGTGCCCGCCTTCCCCGGTTTCCCGTACGGCATGAGCGCGGGCGGTCCGGAAAAGCTTGCTCATGCACAGATTCCGTTATCATTCCGCCCGTATCTAGAAAAGCGGGCAGGACAGCCGTGCAGGTCTCCTGCGCTGCGGCGGAGCGGCTGCCCGTTTCAGACCGGTTTTCCGCCCCCTCCCTTCCGTTTCCGGCGCCGGACGCTTCCGGCCGGAACGGTACCGGCAATACCAGGGCATCCTGATACTACGCACAACTATTAATTATGAAAGGAATCCGCAGAATCCCCTCCAGGGGAAACGCGGTACATAAGGCTAATAATATGGGCGATACACTCAAAGCAATTCCGTTTTACAGCGACAGCCACGCCGTGCAGTACAACGCACAGGGAGTCGACTGTTTTGAACTCCTCCCCGGGACGCATCCGGAACTTCGTGCCTTCAAGTATCATATGAAGGCCGGCAGCTATCTCATGCCGGACCTGTATGTCGACCAGTCCGTACTGTACATCTTCTCCGGAAAGGGCAAGCTTGTGGTAAAGGACGAAACCGCCATTCATGACGTGAACGGCGTCGCGTTCTATGTCCCCAACTACGAGCACTGCAAATACACGATTTTCGCCATGACGGACGCGGAATTCGTCCAGGTGCAGTCCCACATGGACTCCCATGACTGGATTCTCAAGGACCGCTGCTCCATGACCCTGCCGTGGTTCCGGACGGAAGAGCAGTGCGAACGCTATGACCAGGACTGCAAGACGCCGGGAACCATTTCCCGTTCCGTCATCTACGGAAAGTTCGACCGCCTCGGCAGGCTCACCTGTGGAATCTGCGAAAGCTACAACGGCGGAACCATCGAGAAAGGGCATCCCGCCGTCCATCAGTGGGATTATGCGCTCGCCGACGCCTGCTACACCATGACGGTCGGCGAAGGCGACAATCTGCAGCGGATCGACCGGAAAGCCGGAGACTGGGACTTCATTCCCGCCGGACCGGCACACAGCCTGACCTGTCTGGAAGGGCAGCACATGCATTACGTATGGGTCGAGCTGAATGTGAACAAACGGGGCGAATAAGTCTCCCGGAAGCTGACATTATTCTGTAAATTTCAAAATCTATCTGAAAGGAAAGTCAGCGGCTTTCGGTCCGGCCGCGGAGAATCCGCGGGCGGCGCAGGCTGCGGGGTAATAGGATACTATGAGTTATAAGTATGTTTCAAAAAACGGGGAAGACATCTGTTTCAACGATGACGGCGTTTCCGCCGTCCGCCTGAGCATCGACGACGATTTCAAGGACCTGGACGAGTACGGGATCGAATGGTACCGCGTCAACCTGAAATCCGGGGCAACCTACGCGCCGAAACTGGAAAGCAACAAGATCGTCTTCCTGATGTTCAACGGGAAATCCGCCTACATCAATTACGCGGATGAAATCTTCCGGGTTACCGAGCCTTCCATCTTCATCCCGGACTTCGACAAGGCATATTACTTCGTCGGCGCCATTGAGGATGCGGAGTTCATGATGGGAAGCGTGAACATGAATGACTGGGACTGGGACCGCTACAACCGTTCCCACAAGCATCTGCCGTTCTTCAACAACTGCAGCCTGGCAAGCCAGTATTCCCAGAGCTGCAAGCTTGAAGGAACCAGGTCCTGGGTCCTGCTGACCGGCATGCAGCTCGGCCATCTGACAATGGGCGCCGCTCACGCGATCGGCTCCGGCACGCATGAAAACGGCCATCCGTCCCAGCATCAGTGGAACTACATCGTCGGGAATTCCGATTTCAACATGGTTGTCAAGAACAATCCCAGCATGACCAATCCCGTTCCCGGTCTGGAAGAAGCCGTTACGGTTCCCCAGAAGCCCGGCGATTTCTCCTTCGTCTATGCAGGATGCGACCATGACCTGATCGCCGAGCCCGGCAAGGAAGTCTTCTACTTCTGGGCGGAAACCTATACGGTTCAGGACTGCAGTGAATACTGGCAGGCTCTGATTTCCAACCGCACCCCCTCCGAAGCATATGAGGAGATCGTCCGCAAGGGCATCAAATAAGCGTTTCGGAAAAGAATGCACGTTAAAAAGCGAGGGTAACGATGGAAGATTATCTGAAATACGACGTGGATCTCGAACAGTTCTGGAAGGACGACGAGATCGCGCACAAGGACAACTGCTTCTATGAGGGTGCTCCGCAGGTCGCTTTCGGGCTGGGCCTGACGGAAGTCAACGTGTTCTCGGAACTGAATGTGCCCGGCGATCCGGAGGGATACAACCCGCCGGAGCTGGTGTATGACTACTGCTGCCGGTACAACGACAAGGCCGAAAAGATCATCGGGAAACGAATCCTCAGCGAGGAGCACCCCAGGAACCACGAGAAATTCCCGGCCATCAAGCTGCACGGCGAGGTGTTCGGCGGACAGTATGTCTACAAGAACGGAATGTTCTGGCTGACCAGCGACATCGATACGCCGGAAAAGCTGGAAGCCATGCTGGAACGGGTGGAAAAGATGAACCTCCGGGAATTCATCCTCCCTCCCAACTGGGAAAGCGAAAAGAAGCGGATATTCGAGGAAACCGGCGAACGTCCCAATCCGTGGTTCTACGGACACCGGGTCCGCGGTCCCGTCACCCTCGCCATGTCCATTTACGGAGTCGAAAACACGATCTTCCTGATGTATGACGAACCGGAACTCGCCCACCGGTTCTTCCAGGATATCGAGAACGTCCTGATCGGCTACACCGACATCTGCAACGCGGAAGCAGGCGAAGAGCTCCTCCATTCAAAGCACTGGGGCTACCGGTTCAATGACGACAACTGCTGCATGCTGACCCCGGACCTGTATGAGGAGTTCGCCTATCCGATCCTGAAGCACGTGTTTGAGTACACCTGCCCGGATCCGAAAGTGGACTGTCGGTACCAGCATTCGGATTCCGCCATGGCCCATCTGCTTCCGATCCTGAGCAGGCTGGATTTCATGGGAGTCAACTTCGGGCCGACCGTCCTGTTCGATGAGATCCGCAAATACATGCCGCACACCAGGATCGACGGATGCCTGAATCCGATGACGCTTCTCAAGAACGATGAGGAGGAGGTCATCGCGCAGGTCAGGCGCGACTGCGAAATGGCGATCCGGTCCGGAACCAGGGGGCTGTGCATCGACGCCGCCGGTTCCGTCAACGACGGCACCATGCTGACAACGGTGCGCGCGGTCATGTACGCGATCCAGAAATACGGAAGATACTGATCCTGCAAAGGAAATTGAAGGGGAATGCCTCGCGGCATTCCCCTTTCATATTTTCTGTCCCGGATTGTCGCAAAGCGGCAGGATCCCGCGCAGGCCGTCAGGCTTTACTCCTCCTGGAACAGCAGCAGCGCAAAATACGTTACCGTATCCGGCCCGTTCACATATTTCAGTCCCGCGTTTTTCGACGTTGCGGAGACATTAATCCCATATCCGGAGATAGAACGGATCACCCGGTCCGGAAACCGGCAGGGTTCCTCCGTCAGCTTTGCGCATTTTTCGCAGAGGTTGCAGCCTCCCGTGCCCAGATGGAGAAACTCCCGGCGCAGGATTTTTCTCGCTGCCGCATCAACCGTCCGCACCGTGACAAGGTGCTGCTTCTTGGCCTCCTGCATGCCTTCGTAATCGAAGGAGTCCTCAAGCTGCCCGACCGTCTGGTACAGGACGCCGTGCGGATACGCCTTCGCCTTCCGGATCAGTTCTTCCACCGGCCCGACATCCGGGGGACAGGCATAGCATCTTCCGTACAATCCGCAGGAGTTGGACCGGCAGATATCCCGGAACGACGGGTCATATACAACGCCGTCCCGCTCAATGCGGGCGGCGGCGAATGCGCCGTTCTCCCTGCATGCCCGGATCAGAAGTTCGCTGATGCTCTCCATGCCGGATCACCCCGGAAAATGGGACGCTGCCCGCGCCATGGCCTGGATATTCTCGAGCGGGGTCGCAGGAGCCAGATCACACCCGGGCGCCAGGATGAACCCCGGACGTCCCTGCATGCTCTCACAGATCCTGCAGCTCTCGGAATAAACCTGCTCCGGAGTCCCGGATACCAGCACGCCGGTCGGATCCAGATTGCCGAACAGCGCCATCTTCCCGCCGGCATCCTCATATGCCTTCCCGAGGTCGATCGTGTCCACAGAAAAAATGGAAGCCCCCATCTCCGTGACGGACTTTACGCGGTCCTGCGTGTTGCCGCAGACATGGACGATCACGTTATCGCAGATCTCCCTGGTCCGCAGCGCCATCTCCCGGTTGATCGGAAGCACATACTTTTCAAACATGTTCCGGCTGATCAGGTTCCCGGAAGCAACCGGCTCGCACAGGATGACGGCGTCCGCTCCTTCGGCAATCATCCCCCGGTTGAACTCCAGGATCAGTTCTGCCGCAAAATGCAGCACTTCGTCCGCAACCTCATCCTCGTCGTCCATCAGGGCAACCAGGAAATTATCCACGCCCATCATCTGGCTGGCGATCGTGAATGCGCTGAACCCTCCGGCAACGATGGTCGCATCCGGTCCGGCGTATTTCCGCATTTCCCTTACCTGCCGGGCGCTGAGGGCGTATTCCTCGCTCTCCTTCATCTTCCGGATGGTTTCCTGCAGATCGAATCTGCGGATATCCTCAAGTTCCTGCAGGGGCCTGGTCAGAATCTCGCAGGCGTTCCCGGGAATATCGTTGTTGACCTCTCCGCCCATTGCGGAAATCGCAAAGAAAGCGAGCCCGCCGCCGCCGTACATCATCTCGGAGCCCATCTCCCGGTATGCGTCCACCGTGATCTTCGCCCCGCCGTCCGGCAGCCGCAGCAGGCCGACCGTGGAATAGCCGTACTTCCGGCAGATCCAGGTATACCCGGCCAGAACGGCGAACGGAATCGTTTCATTGTGCTGAAAATGAATCAGATTCTGGATTACCCTGTTGTTTGACATGCTCTTTACGCTCCTTCCGTAAAACTGTCCCGAACCGGAAACCGGGTCAGGCCATTTCCTGTGCGGCCGCAACCGCAGCCTCGGCCGCGGAAGTGGCATTGTCCGTATAAATGTCGGCTCCGATCTGCCGGCAGAACTCCTCCGAAACCGGCGCGCCGCCGATCATGATCTTAACCTTGTCCCGAAGGCCTGCCGCTTCGAGCGCCTTGACAACGTCCGCCATGGCCCCCATTGTGGTCGTAAGCAGCGCGCTGCAGGCTACGATGTTGCAGTCCTGCTCCTGTACGGCCTGGACAAATTTTTCCGGAGGGACATCCGCTCCGAGATCCACAACTTCCAGCCCTTTTCCCTCAATCATCAGCTTGACGAGGTTTTTCCCGATATCATGCAGGTCTCCCTCCACGGTCCCGATCGCCACTCTCCCGTGAACCTTGTTCTGGGAATCAGCCAGGTACGGCTTCAGTTCATTGATGCCCATGTTCATTGCCCTTGCGGCAACCAGAACTTCCGGGACAAAAACCTCATTGGCCTTGAATTTCGCGCCGATAATATCCATGCCCTTCAGAAGGCCCTCGTTCAGGATATCCCTCGGATCGATCCCCTGTGAAACGGCGTCCTGCACCAGTGTCCTGACGTTCTTGGCACGCCCTTGCTGCAGCTGCGTGCAGATTTCTTCCAGTATTTCCATGTTCCAGTATTCTCCTTGCTGCTTGTTTCTCCCCATATTTATATAACGAAACCCGATTGTGTACTTTTAAATATTTTCAATTTCGATGATAATGATAAAATATTAATAAAAAAGCGGCCGGTTCGCATCCGGCCGCAATCCGATACGGAGAAAATCATGGAGCAGAACCACCAGATCCTGTCCCTTCTGGCAAGCCATATCAGCAACGCTTTCTGCCTCGGCTGTTCCATCCTGGCGCTGGACGGGACGGTCGTCGCCAGCTCAGGCAGCAGCACGGACTCCTGCCGGATCTGCAGCCTCCTGGGAAAGGACCGGGAACAATGCAGGGGATCCCACCTGTACAGCCTGCATGAAGCGGAACGTTTCGGGGGAAAATACGTCTATTTCTGCAATCTCGGCCTGTCCTGCATAACGCGGGCGACCTTCGCTTCGGACGGCATTTCCTACCAGATCGTCCTCGGCCCGTTCCTGATGGTGGATCCGGAAGACTATATCGAGTATGAGCTGAAAACGGTGCATGGCCTGACAGACGGACAGATCCAGGCTGTCCTCCCCGCCGTTTCCTCCCTGCCGCAGATCCACCCGTCGCGCGTATCCTCCGTGATGGAACTGGTATTCATGGCTTCCGGCTTCCTGGACAGCGTCTCCTCCCTGTCCAGGCATATGGAGCAAGAAGAAAGGATCCTCCGGGAGGGAGTGATCTGGGACTATCTGCAGACGCTGCAGAAAGAGAGCAATTCCCAACCTTACCCGTTCCGGGAGGAACAGGCGCTGGCCGATTCCATCCGGAACGGCGACCGGCAGACCGCTGAGTCATCCCTCAACAGGCTGTGGGCCTATCACCTGCACTATACCGGATCGGATCCGGAGCTGATGCGCTGGAGGGCAAACGAACTGTTTACCCTGATCAGCAGGACAGCTCTCCAGTACGGATGTTCGGAAAGCATCCTGGCAAACTGCATCTCCGCTTTCCGCTGCATCCTGAATGCCGCACCTTCCGTCAATACCGTATACCATTCTCTGCATGAACTCCTTCAGGAAATCCTTTCTTCCGTCCGCGCCAGAAGGATGATCACTGCAAAGGGGCTGAGCGAGTCCGTCCGGGAATACATTCAGGCGCATTATGCGGAAAAGGTCTCCCTGCAGGGCGTTGCGGACCTGTTTTCCATTTCCCCGTCCTACCTGAGCACCGTCTTCAAGCAGGAAAACCGGATCGGCTTCAGTTCCTATCTGTCCCAGTACCGGATCGAGCAGTCGATCCGGCTCATGCGGGAAACAGACCTGCCATTCAGCGAAATTGCGCTGGAATGCGGTTTTTCCGATCAGAGCTACTATTCTTCGTCATTCCGGAAATATACGGGGCTTTCCCCGAGTGAGTACCGGTCCGGGCTGAACTATCCGGTGAAGCCGGAATAAGGGATTCCCGCGGCCTTCCGGTGCGCTTCCGTCAGGAACCGCCCGGCTCATCCGGCCTGCCGGAGATCCAGTTCCCTTTCGATCCGCACGATCAGAACGTAATAGATGAGTCCCGTGACTGCCCAGGAAAATGGATAGACCAGGTATACGGCAACCAGGGACGGATGGATATGTACGGCCAGCAGGACCCAGGCAATTCTGAAAAATCCCAGCCCGAACAGGGAGGCAAAGAAACACTCCGACGGATGCGACAGTCCTTTCAGGACGCCGGCTCCGACTTCCATGAACGCGATCAGGAAATAGGGGCCGACGGTCGTGATGATCCGCGTCCTCGCAGTCTGCAGGGCGAGGCTTCCCGACACGTACAGCGAGGAAAGCGGGTTCCAGAATACCAGCAGGACCGACGCCCCGGCCACCGCGATCAGCATTCCGATCCGGTAGCAGCTTCGCTGATAGGCCCGGATCCGGTCCGGCCGTCCGGCGCCGTAGCTCCGGCCGACAAAGGTGATCGCCGCCTGGTGGACGGCGTTGACCGAATAATAGATGAATGTTTCCAGGCTGTGTCCCGCGGCGTCCCCGTCAATGATGTCCGTTATGCCTGCGCCGGCCGCGTTGTTGATCCGGATGATCGCGCTCTGGACAAACATCCCGCTGAGGCTGAGCAGAACGCTCTGGATCCCGGTCGGCACCCCCAGCCGGAGGACTTCCCGGAACTGTTTGGGATCCGGCAGGGACGGGCGCAGTATGGAAGAGCCGGGCACCAGCGAACAGATTTCCGGGTCACGGAAAAGGAGCATCAGCAGGATGGCCGAAGACGCGGCATTGGACAGAACGGATGCCGCCGCTACGCCCCGGATTCCCCATCCGAAAGCCAGCACAAACAGCAGATTGAGAAGAATGTTCAGGAAACCGGTTGAAATAAGAACCGCCAGAGGCCTTTTCGTATCCCGGTAGGCGCGCAGAACGGCGCAGCAGAAATGCGTCAGGGAAATGAAAGGCATTCCGAAAATGAAAATGCGCGCGTACCGGATGGCCAGTTCCAGTACGGTTTCCTTCGCGCCGAGAAGATGCAGCACGGGACGCGTCAGGAGCAGCCCGGCTCCGGCCACCACGGCTCCGACCGGCAGGGCAAAGGCCGGTATGCCGGAGATCAGCTTCGACAGGCTGCCGGATTCTTCTCCCCCGATATACCTGGAAGCCAGAATGCAGGCTCCGGAAGCCGTCCCGATCAGGATATTGGTCAGCAGGTTCAGGAACGACGCCGTCGTTCCGATCGCTCCGACCGCGCCGCTGACCCCCGCGTAATGAATAATGATCATGTCCGCGGAGTTGTAGAAGACCTGCATCATGTTCGTGATGATCAGGGGGAAAACAAAGAGCAGGATCTGGACGGGTATCCTTTCCGCTTCTCTTCCCGGTTCCTTCCGTCTGGTCAGCATATTCCTGTCGTCCGCCGTTCTGTTTACTGGATGATTCCATTATAGATGAGGGCCCCGGACAAGAACATTGAATAACAGGACCATCTTATTGCAGTTTCCCGTTTTTTCGGTACGGCCCGGCGATCCGGCCCCTCCCCCATCTCCCGGGCGCCCGCCGCGTCCGGTTCTCCATGCGCCGGCGCCGGAATACAAAAAAATCCTGTCCGCGGTCAGCGGGCAGGATTGCGTTTGGGAAAGGATCCCTTATTTCTTGTTCATGTAGTTGACGACGGCTGTGATTTCCTCGGCAAAGGTTCCGCCGTAGAACTTGTGCTCGAAGAACGCGCCGCCGATCGTGAATGCCCAGGCGCCGGTGGCCTTGACTTCATCGAGGCGCTTGTAGGAGGAAACAGAACCTGCGAGGCAGACGTCGCCGCGCACGTTCTTGACGAATTCGGCGTTCAGCTTCACGGCGTCGCCGGTGTAGCGGTAGCCGAGCAGGTCGAAGCCCTTGATGCCCTTGGTGTCGACCAGGTTGTTCGCTTCATCGATGATCTCCTGGATGTCGCCTTCCAGAATGGAGGGACGGCCGGAAATCTTGCCGACGAACGGCATGTACTTGATGCCCGCCTTCTCGCAGATCTCGCGGACGGAATCAAAATACATGGTGCCCATCAGGATATCAAAACCGCAGCGGACGCAGCATTCCGCACCCGCAACGCAGCCGGCTTCGGTATAGTCGACAACCTCAAGGAAGGTGGTCTTGCCGGCGGCCTTCATCCGTTTCACCAGGTCGATCATCTGGTCTTCCGGAATGCCGATTTCCTTAAATCCCCAGAATTTCGCCGGCGCATCCTTGGCGGACTCGAATACTTCGATCGCGTTCTCAACGGTCTTGTCATTGTGCGTAAGCATGACGATCAGCTCAGGAATGTTTTTCATCGTTTTCCTCCTCATTTATTCTCTGCGTTCTGCATCGGAACGCACGATCTCCCCTGTATCTTAGCAGAGTGCATTCTCCGGTTCAATACCGGCAGGGCGGAATTCCTGCTTTACGGATTCTGATTTTTTCCAAAATTCCTCAATTTTTTGACGTTCTTTTGATGGACTATTGCATGACGCTTTTTTGGAATATATAATTTGCAGTGGATAACTTATCGATCTCTTTTTTATTTTTATTCCATTTTTCTTTCGGACATCTTCGCCGGCAGGCAGATGATTCATCCTTCCCGCTTCCTCCCGGAGGAAACGGGCTGCACAGCATACCGGGGCTTCCAATTCCCCGCAGCGCACGAAGAACGGACCTTTGAATTGTATTGGGTTATCCCGCTTTTACCAGCCTGAACGGCGGCCCGGCCGCCTGTCCAAAATACATTATCAAAAGGAGAGAAATCATGGAACCCATCGTAGTGAGAAAAGACGAAGCGAAGCAGTTTTATGAGGGACCGGAACTCTGCAGGGAGTACCTTGTCACCGAAAAGATTACTTTCGGATCCTCCACGCTCCAGCCCGGCGAAACCGGCGAGATCGATCTCGGACACCCGGCTTCCCACGAGGTCTTCTTTGTATCCAAGGGCAGCGTCATCATGTTTGTCAAGGAGACCGGCGCCAAGTACCAGCTCCATGAGCAGGACATCATCCTCATGCCGGAAGGCGTCTCCCACACCCTGATCAACAACGGCGACACGGAAGCTGTCATCACCTGGAGCAAAGCTCCCAGCGAGCTCTGAGGAGGAACGATGGATAAGAATATTCTCGCTCTCGACCTCGGCACTTCGGCCATCAAAGTCGCAATTGTAAGCCCCGAAGGCAAGATCCTTGCCACCAGCACCCAGGAGTACAAGCTGCTCACCCCCGACACCCTGAGTGTCGAGATGACGCCGGAAACCTACTGGGAGGCCTTCAAGGCCGGAACGAAGGAAGCGCTCGCCAAGAGCGGCGTTTCCGGGGACTCGCTCGCCTGCCTCGGCATGTCCGCCCAGGGCGAAACCTTCTTCCTGATCGGACCGGACGGCAAGTGCCTCCGCAACGCGATCGTCTGGATGGACAACCGCGCGCAGAAGGAAGCGGAGGAACTGGACAAGGCGTTCCCGCCGGAAGTCACCTACAAGGTCACGGGACAGGTTTCCATCGTCCCCACCTGGCCGGCCGCCAAGCTTCTCTGGGTCAAGCACCATGAGCCCGAAATCTTCAGCAAGATCCAGAAGGTCCTGCTGATCGACGACTACATCATCTACCGGATGACCGGCAAGTTCGCCGGGGAGGGCTCCCTGCTCTGCTCAACCTGCTACTGGGATATCAACACGAAGAAGTGGTGGAAGGAAATGCTGGACTACATCGGCATTACCGAAGACCAGCTTCCCGACATCTATGAACCCGGATCCAAGGTCGCCACGGTCAATCCCGAGATCGCCGAAGAGCTCGGCATCTCCAAGGACCTGGTCGTCTGCACCGGCGTTCTGGACCAGGCCGCGGGCACGATCGGCGTCGGCAACGTCGCCCCGGGAATCTTCTCGGACTGCACCGGCTCCGCGCTCGCCATCTGCGCGACCGTGAACAAGGTCTTCCAGGATCCCGCTTTCCAGATGCCCTGCCACTATCACGGCATCCAGGACCTGTACATGGCCCATACGTTCACGACGGGCGGCATGGCCCTCAAGTGGTTCCGTGACGCGTTCTGCGATCTGGAAATGACCCTCGGCGCCCAGACGGGCCTCGATCCCTACTACCTGATGGACAAGGAAGTCGCACTGGTCCCGGCCGGCTCCGACGGCCTGGTGATGCTCCCGCACCTGCAGGGCGCCATGGCTCCGGAAGCCAACCCGAAGGCGAAGGGCGTCTTCTTCGGCATCACGCTCAAGCACACCAAGGCGCACTTCATCCGTGCGGTCATGGAGGCCGTGGCCTTTATCGTGCGCAGGAACGTGGAAACCGTCGAGAGAATGGGCATGCCGGTCAATGAGATCCGTGTGCTCGGCGGCGGCTCCCGCAGCGATATCTGGAACCAGATCAAGGCGGATGTGACGGGCAAGACCTACTGCACAACGGAGAACTCCGAAGCGGCCTGCCTCGGCTGCGCGGTTGTCGCCGGCGCCAGCTGCGGCCTGTTCCCGGACGTCAAGGGCGCCGTGACCAACATGGTCCAGATCAAGAAGCGCTTCGAGCCGAACATGGCGAACCACGAAATCTACAACAAGCTGTTCGAAGAATACAAGCAGCTTTACAACGATCTCTGCCCGCTCTTTGACAAAGCGGCCGACTAATATAAATACGGGAGGAAATCAAGCATGGATAGGAATAAAAGATTCGTTGGCAAGATCGCCGTCATCACCGGAGGAGCTTCCGGTCTCGGCAAGTGCAGCGCAATGACCCTGGCCGCCGACGGCGCCGTCGCGTGCATCTTCGACATCGACACCGTCAAGGGCGCCGAGGCCGTCAAGGAAATCGAAGCAGCCGGCGGAAAAGCCGATTTCTTCAAGTGCAACCTGACCTGCGAGGACGAGGTCAAGGCCGCCTATGACGCCGTTGTCGCCAAGTACGGCTCCGTCGACCTGCTCCACGCGAACGCCGGCATCATCGACATCCCGAGATACATCCACGAGATGTCCTTCGACCAGTGGTACAAGGTCATCAACATCAACCTGAACGGCATGTGGCTGGCCGCCAAGTACGCCATCACCCAGATGCTCAAGCAGGACGGCGGCTCGATCGTCTTCACCGGCTCCAACTGGGCCTATGTCTGCGATCCGGGATTCACCAGCTACGCCGCCTCCAAGGCCGCTGTCGTCAACCTCGGCCGGAACCTTGCCCTCGACTATGCCAAGGACAACATCCGCGTCAATGTGGTCTGCCCCGGCAACATGATGACGCCGCTCCTTGAGCGCCAGCTCTCCACGGAACCCGATCCGGAAGCCACGCTCGAAGCCATGGGCCAGATCTCCCAGCCGCAGGAAATCGCGAACCTCGTCGCCTTCCTGCTCAGCGACGAAGCCTCCGCCATGAAGGGTTCCGCCGTTACGATCGACCAGGGCGAGACCCTCGGATACCGGGCCGGCCTGCGCGTCACCAAGAAAAAGTAACGGGCATCATCCTGGAAGCGGATCACCCGAACTAAATCTGGATTAAGGATGAAATAGTATGAGACTGAGTAAAAATAAAGGGTTTAACCTCTGGACCATACCCGCCATTGTACTGATCACCTTTGTATCCTTTGTCCCGTTCCTGATCATGATCTGGAACAGCTTCTTCGACAAGAGCTATACAAAGATCTCCGCGGGTGTGTTCATCGGGTTCGAGAACTACCGGAAGGCCATGTCCGACCCGCAGTTCCTCGGCGCGATCGCAAACACGTTCAAGGTCATCCTGGTCGCGCTGCCGATCGAGTTCATCGTAGGCCTGTTCGTAGCCGTCCTGGTATCCCAGCACATGAAGATGCGTAAATTCGTCGTTCCGATCATCATCATCCCGATGATCATCGCCCCGACGGTCGTCGGCCTGATCTGGGGTCTGAACCTCAACCCGAACTTCGGCCCGATCGGCGTGCTGCTCCGCAATATGGGCATCGCTCCGGACGGACTGCTCGCCAACGAGAAGACCGCGCTCGGCACGATCATCGGAATCGACATCTGGCAATGGACGCCGTTCATGTTCCTGCTGTTCCTGGCCGGCCTGTGCGGGCTTCCGCACGCGCCGCTTGAGGCCGCCGCCGTAGACGGCGCCTCGTCCTGGCAGGTATTCAAGCGGATCACGCTGCCGGGACTGAAGCCGATCTTCGTAACGGCCTTCCTCCTCCGGTTCACGGACCTGTACAAGATCTTCGACGTGATCTGGATCACCACCGTCGGTGGCCCCGGAAACACGACCGAGTCCATGTCCACCTTCGGCTACCGTGTCAACTTCCTGTACTGGCACATCGGCTACGGAGCCGCCGTTGTTATGATCATCTACCTGATCAGCGAGCTGGCATCGACGATCTTCTTCAACCTGACCTCCGGTCAGAAGGCGGAGAACGTCATGTGAGGCTGGATGCAGGGGCCGGGCCCGCGCCGGAAGGCATCCGTCCTCCCGCGCGCAGCCTGAGCGCAACCGTCATCCGATGAACACAAAAAATAATGCCTGAGGGAGTTAGTTATGGTAGAGAATAAATCAACATTTTCAAAGGTATGGGGCGTCATCGCCATCATATTCATCATCATTGCCTGTCTTGTATCCCTGGTACCTTATCTGTGGACAGCCTTGTCCGGTTTCAAATACAGGACAGATATCCTTTCCACGACACCGAAGATCTTCTTCACCCCGACCCTGGAGAACTTCCCCGAAGCGTTCATCCACAGCGGGTTCAGCAAGTACCTGCGGAACTCCATTGTCGTCGCGGTCTGCACGACGATCCTGTGCATGTTTGTGGGAGTTCCCTGCTCCTACGCCTTCAGCCGTTTCTACATCGCCGGCAAGAAGCAGCTCTACTTCTTCTTCCTGACGACCCGTATGGCTCCCGGCGTTGCAGTCGCCCTTCCGCTCTACCTGATCTTCAGCAAGATCGGCCTCCTCGGAACGATTCCGGGCGTGGTTCTGGCGCACTGCACCTTCATCGCCTCCTTCGTCATCTACGTTATGCGAACGTTCTTCGATGATATACCGAACGAACTCGACAACGCGGCTCTGGTCGACGGGTACAGTGAATGGGGAGCGTTCTGGCACGTCATTGTCCCGATCGTCACGCCGGGCATCGCGTCGACGGCTCTGCTGTCCTTCATCTTCTCCTGGAACGAGATGATGTTCGCCCTGATCCTCGGCGGCAGCGGCGCAAAGACCCTCCCGGCCGCGTTCACCGGACTCGTCACCCCGCACGGCACCTTCTGGGGCCAGCTGTGCGCCGCGGCGTTCGTAGTCACGCTGCCGATTATCATCCTTGCCGCATTCCTGCAGAAATACCTCATCCGGGGTCTTTCGATGGGTGCTGTCAAAGGCTAACGAGGTGCATGTGAGATGAAAAAGAGCTTTAAAGAAAGAATGAGCGCCTTCCTCTACGGAGCAGAGGGCATCAACAAGGGCGACTGCTTCACCTACACCTATGAATCGGTTCTCTGGGGCCTCGTCATCTGGTTCGCCACGTTCGACAAGCTCGGAGTCCCCGTGTTCGTATTTTTCATCCTCTGGGCTTTGCTGATGGTCTGGCTGTGGGGCACCTACTTCAAGACCAAGAAAAAGGAGGCGGCCGAAGAGGCGGCAGCAGAGGAGGGGAAAAGCTAATGGCATCGGTAACATTGAAGCATATCGGTAAAATCTACGGAAAGAATGTCGAAGCGGTCAAGGACCTGAACCTCGAGATCAAGGACGGCGAGTTCCTCTGCATCCTCGGTCCTTCCGGATGCGGAAAGTCCACAACCATGAGAATGGTTGCCGGCCTTGAGAAGATCACGTCCGGCGACATGTACATCGGAGACCAGCGGGTCAACGACATGAGCCCCAGTGAGCGCGACATTGCCATGTCCTTCGAGAACTACGCCCTTTACCCGGACATGACGATCTACCAGAACATCGCGTTCCCGCTCGAGATCCGCAAGGTTCCCAAGGATGAGATCCACAAGAAGGTGCTTGACGTGGCGAACCTCCTCGGCATCCAGGGCATGCTCGACCAGGTGGCCAAGGACCTCTCCGGCGGTGTCCAGCAGCGTGTCAGCGTGGCGCGCGCCCTGGTCCGGAACCCGAAGGTCCTGATCCTCGACGAGCCGATCAGCCACCTCGAAGAGGAACTCAAGGCGAAGATGAGAGAAGAGCTCCGCCGGCTTCTGCACAACCTGCACATCACGACCCTCTACGTCACCCATGACCAGATCGAGGCCATGGTTATGGCGGACCGGATCGCCGTCATGAAGAAGAGCCTTCTTCAGCAGGTCGACACGCCGGACCGGATCTACTCCCACCCGGCCAACATGTTCGTGGCGGGCTTCATCGGGGAGCCTCCGATGAACTTCGTCAAATGCGCGTTCGACGCCGAACGCTCCATCATCGAGTTCGACGGCATCGTTGTTCCTGTTGATGCCAAGACGACAAAGAAGCTTGCGGAAAAAGGCGTAACGAATGTTGTAATCGGCATCCGTGATACCCATATCAACATTTCAAAGAAGCCGGCTGAGGGGCTTGTGGAAGCCAAGATCTTCTACATCGAGCCCAGAAACGAAGAGATGATCTACACGCTCGAGATCGGCTCCTACCATCTCCTGGCGACAGCCAAGGCTGACTATTCCGCCCAGATCGGCGACACAGTCTACATCAGCTTTGACTACAGCCGCTGCAACTTCTTTGATATCGAGACCGAAAATAATCTTTTCGCAGGAGAATGATATGGGAACGACAATCAGATTAGAAAACGTAGTCAAGAAATTCGGCAAGAAGGAAGTCATTCACAATATCAACCTCGAGACGAGGGAAGGTGAATTCTCATTCCTGCTGGGTCCTTCCGGTGCCGGCAAAACGACGATCCTGAACCTGATTGCGGGTATCGCCCCGCTCACGAGCGGCAACATCTATATCGGCGACAAGCTGGTCAACAACCTCAAGCCGATGGACCGCAACGTCGCAATCGCGTTCGAATCCTATGCGCTCTATCCGGACAAGACGGTCTACGAGAACATGGCGTTCCCGCTGAACGCCCCGATCCGTAAGAAGGACCTGACCGAAGAGCAGAAGAAGGCACGGGTCATGGAGTTCGCCGAACTGCTGCAGATCGCGGACCTGATTGACCGCTATCCGAGAGAGCTCTCCGGCGGGCAGCGCCAGCGTGTCGCGCTCGGCAGGACGCTCGTCCGCACGCCTTCCGTGTACCTGCTTGACGAACCGATCGCGCACCTTGACGCGAAGCTCCGCCACCAGATGCGTTCCGAGCTGAAGCAGCTGCAGATCAAGATGGGAATCCCCTTCATCTGCACCTCCCCGGACCAGGCCGAGGCGGTTGCCATGGCCGACCGGATCTTCCTGCTCAACGCCGGGCGGATCGAACAGGAGGGTTCCTCCAGGGAGCTCTACTTCCACCCGAAGAACGAGTTCGTCGCCCTGATGCTCGGCGAGCCGAAGATGAACATCGTCAAGATGGACTTCCGGTGCGAGAACGGCAAGGCCATATTCTCCAACCCGGACATCTCGCTCACCGCCCCGGAAGGATTCGACAAGGCAGCGGCCGGCAAGGACCTGCCCGCCGCGCTCGACCTCGGCATACGCCCGACCGACTTCAAGGTCAGCTTCGCGCCGAAGGACGGATATGACGAGTTCGAGATCGACTTCTACCAGATCAACGGCGAGAAATTCATCATCACCTGCAAGCGCGGGGATACGAAGTTCGTCGTGGAGACCCGCCGGGAACTCGGCGTGACCGTGGAACTCGGGCAGAAGATCTACCTCAAGTGGGATACGGAGAACTTCTACTTCTTCAACGCGGAAACCAAGGAGGCCCTCTGAGGCCTGCCCGCCGGTTCCGCAGTCCGGAACAACCCGATTTCATGATCCGGCAGCGGATCTGAAATAAATCAAACTATCAGGAGGAAAACAATGAAGAAAATCGTGGCATTACTGTTGTGTCTGGCTTTCGTGTTCAGCTGTGTGTCCTGCGGACAGACTGAATCGGCCGGATCAAAGCTCGACCAGATCAACTTCACCGACGGCAAGTGGAATCTGGCCGAAGCAGCAGCCCCGTGGAAAGGCGAGACCCTTCACTTTATCGGTGAAGCTCTTCCCCCGCTGCAGGCGCTGCAGGATCTCGCTCCTGAGTTTACCGCGATCACCGGTGTAAACGTCCAGGTTGAAATGTACGGCCAGGAAGAAGTCAACCAGAAGACGACGGCTGACTTCGTCGGAAAGACCGGCATCTATGACCTGGTGCTCGGACCGCATCGCCAGATGGGAACCTATGTCGAAAACGACTGGCTGTATCCGATGAACGACTTCCTTACGAACGACAAGCTTAAGGATCCGGATTTCGACCTCCAGGGCGACGGTGTTCTCAACCAGAGATGGTGGCAGGAGTGCTGCTGGTACAACGGCCAGCTCTACGCCTTCCCGTTCGACTTCATCTCCATGTACACCTGGTACCGCTATGACTACCTCGAGAACCCGACCGAGCAGGAGAACTTCAAGGCCAAGTACGGCTATGATATGCCTGTTCCGCCGGTCACCACGGACGAAGTCCACGACGTAGCCGAGTTCTTCACCAGGAAGAAGGGCGACCTGCTCTGCGGCGAACCGCTCCAGGATGACCTCTACGGCATCACCCTCATGGGCAAGCGCCATGTATCCACCTGGTACAACGTACTGAACGTCCTCTATGTCTTCGGTGCAAGAGAAATCGAAGCCGAGCACGGATATGAGTACGGCAAGATCACCATCAACTCCGAGAAAGCCGCCGAAGCGCTGGCTTGGTACAAGGATATGACCCAGTTCTGCCCGCCGGGACTGCTCCAGACCGACTGGGATACTTCCCAGGCCAACATGCAGCAGGGCATCACCGTAATGGGCTGGGAGTGGGACGACGCAACCGGCGCGGTTGAGAATCCCGACGAGTCCGTTGCAGCCGGCAAGGTCGGATACACCGGTCTTCCGATTGCCCCCGACGGATACAAGGCAACCCAGATCGAAGGCTGGAACTACCTGATCCCGAAAAACTCCAAGAAGCCTGAGCTGGCCTGGCTGTTCCTCCAGTGGGCAATGAACACCAAGGTCCAGAAAGAGCAGATGTTCGAAGGCGGCGAGTCCGGTGTCACGGCTGTGTACGATGATCCGGAAGTCCAGGCCATCCCGTACGTCCCGACCGCTGTCTATCTGAAGACCGGCGGCGAGAAGATCATCAGCGTCCGCGAGCCCGGTGCTGCCAACGGAATCGGCGTATCCCAGAGATACATCGACGCGATCAACCCGGCGACCGGCGACACCTCCGTATCGCTGATCTCCAAGCCGACCTTCCCCGAGCAGCAGGAAATCGTTGACGCGATCCTCCTGTCGACCTCCAAGATCCTCTCCGGAGAACTGGAGATCCAGCCCGCTCTGGATGAGTGCGCAGCGAAGTTCAAGGAAATCCTTGGCGACAAAGTTGCGTAAGTCCGGCTGAACAACCTCTGACAGACAGAAATCCGGGATGGCTTCCATCCCGGATTTCTTGTTTTCCAGAACTGTCTCTTCCCCATATCCATCCATGTTCGGAGACAGTTGCTTTCTACCTGATTCCGGATCTCCGGATCACCACATGTTCCGCAGAAGTTCCAGGAGCGCCTCCTGGGATACATTCTCTTTCTTCATCCTGCCGGCGATCCTCGCATACAGTTTTTCCTGTTCCGGAAAATCGCAGCCGTTCCCGTTCCGCTCGCAGGCCGCGCAGCCGGTGCAGGACGGTTCTGAAAACAGGCCCTCCGTAAGGAGGAACGGCTCCTCCGTATCCCGGCAGGCGCGCGCTGCCGCTTCCTCCGGGTGCAGTTCCCGGACCAGCCTCCGGGCGGACGCGCCGTCCATTCCGGCAGCGCGGTATCCGGAATAGTCCCGCATGCATCCGTAATACTGCCGTTCCGCCTGGCAGGTTTCTGCCCGGAACAGCCTGCCGAAAAAGTGTTCCGCCGACGGATAGTCCTGCACATACAGCGACAGATACGCGCCGATCCGGTCATCGGAATAATCCTTCCGGGCAGAGGAGATCCCCGCAAGCGTCTCCGCAATTCCCGCCTCGACCGTATCTTCATGGAAACGGACCAGCTTCAGGATTCTCTCCGCCTCGTTCTGCGTCAGCTGCGGGAACCTCTGCCAGCTCTCCGCCGCGCGGGCCAGCGTGCGTTTCATCCGGACGGCGAGTCCGTTCACCGGCCGGATGGTGCGGAAGCCCGGAATCACGATCTGGCAGGCCGGGAAGCCAAGGAACGACGCATCCCGGAACAGCGGTTCCTGGCCCTCGTCTTTCAGAAGCTTCAGCAGTTCCCGGAGAAACTCCCGGTTCCCGGCCCCCTGAAAACGCGTCCACGGACGGAACGTCCAGTCCGGCTCACTGAGAAACAGGGATTCCGGGTAAATTCCCGTTCCGTTCGTAGCGATGTTCATCCGGTTGCCCACCCGGCAGGCATCTTTCCGGGAACCGATCCGGCAACCGGATGCAAAGGCTTCCAGGGTCCTTCCCTGGAATGCCTCCGTAAGCGTCCGTTCCAGCGCGACCGGAAAGGAAGGATGCGCCCCGAAGCGGAGCCCGAAAGTCCCTTTCTCCAGGTCGGTGATGCAGAGGCCCGCTACCGGCCATCCCCTGCCAAGGGAAAAGTCCAGCAGGCGGACCCGATAGCGCCCGAGCGCGCGGAGTTCCCGGATCCTCGGGAAGAAGCTGAATGCCGAGACCGCCTCGTCCGGGATCTCCGCAGGAACAGCGCGCCCCTCCAGAACCATGCCGTTTACCTCCCGCTCCAGCAGTTCGGACAGTCCCTGGACCAGCGCCTCCTCCATGGTATTTCCCGCAGCCATCCCGTTTGAGCCGTCAAACCGTCTCAGCGGATGAACCGGGACACGCACGATGCGTCCGTTCGCCGGATCCGCGAACGGGATCACGGGCAGAACCCTGCGTCCGCCTATCTCAAAACTGTACATTTCATACAGGG